>CEUY01084941.1_pt1 | contig 36487 bp, 40 predicted proteins | sample 361481 | NCBI WGS metagenome assembly CEUY01 (sample SAMEA2622737, study PRJEB7988) | marine metagenome | isolation source: saline water (ENVO:00002010), including | reverse complement strand
TGTTCAAGTAAATTATCTTGCTGGCATGAGCAAATTACAAATCTACCGAAGTCTGGGTGGTCAATTGCAACATCTTCTGTAAACCAACCTAGATCACTACATCGATCGCAATCGATTTCAACATCATCTTCCTTTTGAGGCTGGATCTCTGATTTAGTATCTTTTGCTGGCGCTTTGTCCAATTTCTTTAATATGTCGCCGATTTCGTCCACTTTTCCTCCTGTCAGGGTTATTAGTCTGGGATCGCCCATTTACCTGCCAATTTTCTAGTATGCTTTCAATATACCGCCATGACCTAGCGTTATTCTTAACTGCCTCGCGAAAAGCCTCATTAATCCAATCATCAGGATAACGTTGCTGCGCGTATTTTAACTCTTCTGTTATTAGAGGGTTAAGTGTGCCAATATTATTTTCGTATAGACTAAAAATATTCTCGGTAGGATTGTTGTTTTCAATTACATCTAACTTACTGTCATTGTCTTCATTGATTATGCGGTCAATATTAGATTTTGCATCGAAAGTGTTTAGTACTAGTATTGGAGCTTCTCGATCTGTTTTCAAATAAGCACGTAGTATTAACCCATTGATGATGCATTTATCTATCGAATCCTGAATTCTTTTCTTGGATCCGATTACTGTTTGCAGTACCTGGTCAGAAATTAACAAATTTTCCTCTACCCACTTTGAACTCCCTTTCCTTATATGAATTAAGTTAAGGAACCTCAAAATACACACAAGGTCATTGTAATCGCGGATTTGTTCTAGCATTGGGCCGAGTAAAGGGCTGGGAACTGGAGTGAAATGCACTCCTTTAGGAAACCCTGCCCCGTAATTTTTACTATGCATAGACGCTGCTTTCATTTGTGCTTTCAGATAAAGTAATCTGGTATCTTTTTATACCAATTCTCTAGATCTAGATCTTCTTTCTAAACTCTCAAATTTGACTAATTCTTTGCGGAAGTACAGTGGTACAGCACCTGTAGGGCCGTTTCTATGTTTTGCCACAATTATTTCTGCAATGTTTTCAGGATATGGTCTTGAGGGCTCTTTTCGCTCCCAGTCCTCTTTAGTTGTATAGTGATCTTCTCTATAAATAAAAGCTACCACATCTGCATCCTGTTCAATGCTTCCACTTTCACGTAGGTCTGACAGTATTGGTCTATGTGAAGGACGATGCTCAGGCGCACGGCTTAACTGAGATAGAGCCAAAACTGGCACATTTAGATCTCTGGCTAATGCCTTTAATGATCTCGATATGTCGCCCAATTCTGTTGTTCGATTGTCAGATCTGCGGTTTGAATCGCCCATTAATTGCATGTAGTCCACTATCACTAAATCTAATCCTCTTTCAGCTTGTAGACGTCTGGCTTTACCTCGAATTTCGACTGTACCCTGTATAGGCGTATCGTCCATGTATATTGGAAGTTCAGATAGGACTCCGATGCCGTCTAGTACACGCCTTTCCTCAGATTCGCTTAAAACACCCAACCTTAACCTGTGGCTATCGACACCGGCTTCTGCCGAAAGTAATCTGTTTCCAATTTGCTCAGCACTCATTTCCAGGCTAAATATACCCGTTCGTATTTGTTTTTCAGCAGCATTCCTCGCAATGTTAAAAGCCAGACTGCTTTTGCCTAAACTAGGCCGAGCGGCTAAAACTATCAAGTCAGATCTTGCAAGGCCATTACCGAGTATTTTATCCAGGTCAGGGAACCCTGTTTGTATTGGAGTAAGGTTTGCATCATCAAAATCGATGCTTGCGGTTTGTTCCATGTATTCGTCAAGAATAGTACGAATATGCTGGAAATCACCTGTTGCTCTATTAGTTCGAATCCCGTAAAGCAACGTTTCAGCATCTCGTAGTGAAACATCACTATCAGAAGATCCTTCATATCCAATAGTGGCTATATCGCCGGCAACAGAGATTAATTGACGCATTACTGCAGATGTTTGTACTATCCTTGCATAATGTTCTATATGAACTGAAGTGGGAACTGTTCTTACTATTTGCCCAAGATAATTAGAGCCTCCTACGTCGTCTAGCAATTCTTTCAGCGATAATTCATGAGCTACTGTCACCTGGTTTATTGCTTCTCCTCTGTCAAAAAGAGTCATAAAGGATTCATAACATGACCGAGTCCTGGATAAGTAGAAATCATCTGGTCTTAGAAAAGAGGATATTTGGGTTAGAGCAGTCGGATCAATAAGGACAGCTCCTATTACAGCTTCCTCGGCATCCGCGTCATGTGGCAGCAATCTCTCCGCGTACAATTCTAAAAAGTATCCTCAGGATTTTTCCTCGTCCACTTTATCGTCAGTGTCCGAGTCTAATTCAGCTTCTACTATATCTGCATCTTCTGTTTCAGTCTGTTCTTCCGAACCTGCTTCGTCATTTGACTTGTCTGGTTCATTTGAAGATTCTGTATTAATTGTATCTGTATCATTATCATCTTCAACTAACTCAGTTTCATCGGAGGTGGAATCCTGATCAGCTAATTGTTGTATAAAAGTTTCTGGGTCTGTATCGGTAGGATGTACCAATAATTCCACTTCCACATCTACTTCTTGATGTAATCGTATTTTAGCCGTAAATAAACCGACGGTTCTTATTGAGTCAGAAATCGCGATAATTCTTCTGTCTATAGTAGTTTCGAGCAGCTCCGAAAGTTTTGCCGCTACAATTGCATTAGTTACTGAACCATAAAGACGGCCACCAGGCCCCGACCTCATTTCCAGATCCAGCCTTGTTCCTGTTAACTTGTCTCCAAGCAATGTCATATCGTTCAACTTTTTGATTCTATCTTTTTCAGCTTGATTTCTAAGCTTATCCAACCTTTGAAGAGAATCATGAGTTGCAATTACAGCAAGGTTTTTAGGTATTAAATAATTTCTAGCAAACCCAGGTTTGACATCTTTAACCTCTCCTCCGTTAGCTACGCCTTCTACGTCTTCAATAAAAACCACTTTCATTTGTAAATCCTATATGTACATCTTGACTCACCCTATCGATCAATCGCGATATACTAAATTTTTGTAAATTAAGAATTCAGTACATTAAGTCCGCAAAAATAATGCCTGATAATGTTACAACTATACTGTGATATCAGTCGCTAACACAAGCTTTCGATACGGAAGCAGCCGTTAATAAAAACAATTCAACATATTCGTCTGATACCGGCCTCATACCTCGTTGACAGCTAGTTATAGCTAATACTAGACTAAATTATAGGTTACAAACAGAGATTTGTATTGGAGATTTTGTGCTTAAGATTCGACTTAGAAGAGTAGGGGGCAAAAAACAGCCTTCTTACAGAATAGTTTTAGCTGATTCGCGAGAAGCTCGTGATGGTGCGTTCATTGAACAATTGGGATTATATGATCCTAAAACGGATCCTCCTACAATACTTATCGACACGATAAAGACACAGGAGTGGATATCTAAAGGTGCGCAAGCCACTGACTCTGTGTCTCGAATTTTAAACACTCATGAAAATCAGTCAAAACAAAAAGACGTATAAGTTTCTTATAGGGGGATAAAAATGAAGGAATTGTTGGAATTCATTGTCAGATCAATTGCTTCTAATCCTGATGAGGTGAAAGTTACTGAGAGCAGAGAAGATAACGGTAATAAAGTTTTACTTCAGCTTGAGGTTTCACCTAATGACAAAGGTAAAGTGATTGGTCGTCAAGGTCGTGTGGCTCAGTCAATAAGGACTTTATTGAGAGTTGCATCAATTAAAAATGGCACTAGGGCTGTTCTAGAAATCCTCTAGGATAGAACTGCAGCTTCCGCAATTAGTTGTAGATTTCATTGGTCAGCTCACAAAAACCTGACTCATCAAACCAAGAAGTAGTTGTAGGCCGCGTTGTGGGCGCGTGGGGCATTAACGGCCATGTTAAAGTCAAAAGATTCGGTAGCTCAGATGGTGTGTTCATACCAGGTTCAGTCCTAACTCACACTGATGGTGAGTTAATAGTTATTTATGTCCGGGCAAAAACTTCGCAAAACAATGATATGTTGGTTGTTAAGTTTAAATCAATTGACAACGTATCTAAGGCGTCAGCACTAACCGGCATAGAATTAAAAACATCGTCATCTATATTGGAAGATTTACCCGATTGGAACTATTATCATTACGAGCTAATAGGCTTAAAAGTATTATCCAATAATGGGGATCATATTGGGACACTAGAAAAAATCATCGAGACTGGAGCAAATGATGTATATGTCGTTACTTCGAGTGATGGTGATGAATTACTGTTTCCTGCAATACGGGATGTGATAAAAGAGGTGAATATAGAAACTCAGGTTTTGATAGTAGAACCACAAGATATAATTTAACGGCTGTATATAAGCTATATTTAACTGGAAAGGAAATAAATGTCAGGTCACTCTAAATGGTCGACAATCAAGCATGCTAAAGCGGTTACAGATGCACGCCGTGGCAAGATGTTTACTAAGTTGTCTAAAGAAATTATTGTTGCCGCTCGAGCTGGGGGCGGCGATACGGAATCAAACTTTAAATTGCGAATGGCGGTTCAACACGCTAAAGACGCTAATATGCCTTCAGATACGATTGAACGTGCAATTCAAAGAGGTACAGGACAGTTAACTGAAGGAGCTCAATTGACTGAGATGAGATACGAAGGCTATGGCCCAGGAGGAACAGCTATATTACTTGAAGCTTTAACTGATAATAGAAATCGTACTGCCTCTGATGTGCGTTCAACATTCTCAAAAGGCGGTGGCAGCTTAGCAGAAGTTGGCTCCGTTGCCTGGCAATTTGAACAGAAAGCTTTGTTTATAGTTAAATGTGACTCAAGTATTTCTGAAGATATTGCTATGGTCGCTATCGACGCGGGAGCGGTTGATTTTGATATTGATGATTCATTGATGGAAATATATTCTCCTGTGGAACAATTTGATTCTGTTAGGAAGGCGTTGAACAGTCATGATACGGAGATAGCTTCATCCGCTGTATCAATGATCCCTGTTAATACTGTTGAACTTGATTTGAAAAATGCTAAGCCTACATTAAGGCTATTAGAGAAATTGGAAGACCTAGACGATGTCCAAAGAGTTTATTCGAATGGAAATTTTCCGCAGGAAGCAATAGATCAGTATGGTAATTAAGCTCTAATGCGGATCCTTGGTGTTGATCCAGGCACAATTAATATGGGAGTTGGAGTTGTCGAAGTCATTGATGATCAGTTGATTCATTTATACTCATCGACGTTAAAATCTCCTAAGTCGCATGATTTGCCTAAACGATTGTCGTCTATATTGTATTCGTTGAGAGAATTAGTTGGACAATGGGAACCAGATACTATTGCTATAGAGCATCCATTTGTTGGGAAAAATGTTAAGTCTGCTTTAGCGATAGGACAGGCTCAAGCTTTAGCAATGATTGTTGCTGCAGAAAAGGATATCGAATTATGTCTATACAGCCCTACTGAAATCAAAAAATCTGTTACTGACTATGGAGGGAGTTCCAAAGATCAGGTAAGGTCTATGGTGACTGCTATTTTAGAACTTGATGACGATAACATGAGCATTGACTCATCTGATTCTCTTGCTGTAGCACTGTGTCACTACAATGCAATTCGATATAGAGATATCATGGAAATATAAATGGTGTTGAAAAATGATTACTAATGTGAAAGGTAAAATTCTAAAGATTGGCATTGATTGGGTGGATATAGATCTGGGGCCAATAGCACTAAGAATTAATGTTCCAAGTTCATCAATTTCTCCTTTAGGCAAAAGTGGAGATGCTGTAACTCTTTTTACGAGCATGCAAGTTAGAGAAGATAGTATGACTTTATATGGTTTCGAATCAGACGAATCCAGATCGAGTTTTGAATCCCTTATCTCTATTAATGGAGTAGGTCCGAGGTTAGGACTTGCTATTATGTCTATGTTTTCGGTTAGTGACTTGACGCAAGCTGTAAATACAGAGGACCAACTGGCATTTAGTAAAGTCCCTGGTGTAGGCAAGAAGACAGCCGGAAGAATCATTCTGGAATTAAAAGGACAGTTAGCTAAAGGTGTATCAGCGGTAGATACAGCAGAGTCACCGACAGAAGTGCTGGAAGCATTAACTGCATTAGGATATTCGATTAACGAAGCTCGAGAGGCAGTGAGGCTTAGCAAAACGGATGCCAATTTACCGATGGAAGAACGAGTTCGAGCTGCATTAGAACATCTTTCTGGATAAATAATGGAACAATCCTTTTCTGTTGTATCCGACTTTAAAGCTACTGGAGATCAACCTGAAGCGATCAAGAAACTAAGTATTGGCGTTGGACAGGGCGTAAAACATCAAACTTTATTAGGCGTTACTGGTAGTGGTAAAACATTTACCATTGCAAATATGGTTGCTGAAATACAGCGTCCCACATTAGTAATAGCACATAATAAGACGTTGGCAGCTCAGTTAGCGACGGAATTCAAGGAATTTCTACCAAATAATGCGGTCGAATATTTTGTTAGTTACTATGACTACTATCAGCCTGAAGCTTACATACCTCGCACTGACACTTACATCGAGAAGGATGCCGATGTTAATGAACAGTTAGACAAACTGAGACATTCTGCGACCAGAGCTTTGTTGACCAGAAAGGACGTACTAATTGTGGCATCAGTCTCATGTATCTTTGGATTAGGTTCTCCTGAAGAATATGAATCTTTCGTTGCTTATGTACGTAAAGGTGAAAACCATTCCCGAAAAAAATTAATACGTAAATTGGTTGATATGCAATACGAGCGAAATGATTTCGATTTGTCGAGAGGTCGATTTCGGGTGCGAGGAGATACTCTGGAATTGATGCCTGCTTACGAAGAAGCCTTGGGTGTGAGAATTGAATTTTGGGGCGATCAGATTGATAGAATTGTTTCACTTGAACCGTTGACCGGAGAAATATTATCTGAGTTAGAAGACATTGAAATTTATCCAGCTAAGCACTTTGTAACATCTGAAGATAAACTCAAAAACGCGATTAATGATATCCAAGAAGAGCTAAATTGGACCATAAAAAGTTTACGTGAACAAGATAAGTTAGTAGAAGCGCAACGTCTAGAATCAAGGACGTTATACGATATCGAGATGTTACGAGAGACAGGTTATTGTGCAGGTGTGGAAAATTATGCACGTCATTTATCTGGCCGCACACCCGGTAGCGTTCCTTATACGCTTATCGATTACTTTCCTGATGACTTCGTAATTGTTGTTGATGAATCTCACATGACATTGCCTCAAATTCGGGCGATGTACGGAGGAGACAGGTCTAGGAAAGAGGTTTTGGTTGAACATGGCTTTAGATTGCCTTCGGCCTTAGATAATCGCCCGCTCAGTTTTCCAGAGTTTGAAGATCATGTGAATCAAATAGTATATGTTTCTGCAACTCCGGGCCCATATGAGATGGAGCATAGTAAAAATGTAGTAGAGCAAGTAATCAGGCCTACTGGATTAATCGATCCAATTATTGAAGTAAAACCGACTCGAGGACAAATCGATGACCTGCTTGAGATGATTAGAAACCGGGTCGCTGAAAATCAGCGATGTTTGATAACTACCTTAACAAAGAGAATGGCAGAAGAATTATCAGATTATTTACGAGAAGTTGGCATCAAGACACACCACATGCATTCCGAGATAGACACATTAGAACGGAGTGAGATATTAAGAGATTTGAGGCTAGGCATTTATGATGTGGTAGTTGGGATAAATTTGCTTCGCGAAGGTATTGATCTTCCTGAAGTTAGCTTAGTTGCGATACTAGATGCAGATAAAGAGGGTTATTTGAGGTCTCAAACAGCTTTGATTCAAACAATTGGACGCGCTGCAAGGCATGTTGATGGGTATGTTGTTATGTATGCAGACAAAGTTACCAAGTCAATGAATAAAGCAATTGATGAAACTAATCGTCGAAGAGTGATACAAGAATCGTACAACTTGGAGTATGGGATAACCCCTAAAGGCATAAGGAAAACAATTCATGACATTACAGAACGTGTTCGGGAAACTGTTCAAAAAGAGGAGTTTATAAACTCTCAAGGCAATCTGCCTAAAGATGAACTGGTAAAATTGATAAATGATTTACAGTTACAGATGAAGGATGCAGCTAAAAAGCTCGAATTTGAAAAAGCTGCCTTATTACGGGACCAAATTGTAGATCTTAGAAAAGTATTAATAGATTAAAAACCCATTAGGAATATCAAATTCCGTTGACATAGCTTCTTCTGTAACAATACAATTTTAAAGATACGTAATGCATAACCGTTTAACTGTCATTAAACCCGAAATATAAAAACCTATGGAGATTAACTTATGACCAGCGAAACAACAGTCTTAAACAAAGACATTGTAATGGAAGCGCTTCGCGATGTTTATGACCCCGAAATACCAATAAACGTAGTAGATTTAGGTTTGATTTATGACTGTGCGGTAGATGAAGGAAATGTTGACATCAAGATGACTCTTACTTTTGCAGGCTGTGGTATGGGACCTTATATCGCGCAACAAGCAGAATGGAGAATAGCTGAACTCGATGGAGTTGATGACGTTAATGTTGAACTAGTTTATGATCCTCCATGGACACCTGACTTAATTACAGAAGAAGGTAAATCAGAGTTAGGTATTGATTAAGTTTATATCGACTATTAAAACCGAAAAAGGGGTCATAGAGGCCCCTTTTTGTATTACATCAGAATTATTCATGTTGCTACAAGTACTATGTTTAGAGGGAAATAATGACGCAAAAACCGAATAACCCAGCACAGAATGCCCAAGCTCGCGCAAAAATCGAATCTATGAAGCGTCAGTTTGAACAACGTAGGGCAATTAGTTCGGCTTTACAAACCGTTAAAAATAAAATAGGGGTTTATAGTGGTAAAGGTGGAGTAGGCAAAACGACTGTCTCAGTAAATCTGGCTGTTAGCTTGGCTGAAGCAGGGAATTCTGTAGGTATTTTAGATGTAGATATAGATTGTCCAAACGTTGTTAGGGCGATGAAGATATTTGAACCTCCAGAAATGGCCGAGGACAAGAGATTGATACCTCCCAGCCGGTTTGGTGTATCTGTGATGTCGATGGGCTTTTTCCAGCAAAAAGAAGACGAGGCAATAATATGGCGAGGGCCGATGGTTCATAATGCGATAAATCAATTATTGCAATCGACAGTATGGGGTGAACTAGATTTCCTGATAGTCGATCTTCCGCCAGGTACTTCAGATGGTCCATTGACTGTAATGCAAACTTTAGATTTGGACGGATTTGTTATTGTAACTGCTCCACAAGAGTTAGCTATGATGGATGCTAAAAGATCTATAAATATGATTAAAACATTAAAAGTTGATGTGTTAGGTGTAGTAGAAAATTTTTCGGGAGAAATATTTGGCAGCGGCGCTGGCGAAGAGATATGTAATGAACTGGATTTGCCATTTCTTGGTAAATTAGGATTAAGTTCAGATTATCGAGATGAAACCAAACCAACAGTTTTGACGAGTGATACCGTGCGAGATGAATACAGGGTAGTAGTATCCCAATTGGAAATTGAATTAGATAAAAAACAAGCTTCATAAAGATATTAAACGCCAATTTTACATCAATTAGAATAAATTATTTCATTGGTGTTTATTAAGCAATATGCAGGATTTCGATATAAAAACTAATGACAAATCTACTGGAGAAGAGGTCCTGAATAATCGAATTGAGATTTCGAACATTAGTAAAAGCTACTTATCTAGTAATGGAGTTGTGAGTAAGGTGCTTAACTCTGTTAATTTCGAAATTGCTCGATCAGAATTTGTATCATTGCTGGGGCCTAGTGGATGTGGTAAGACTACTTTGTTGAAAATCATATCTGGTTTAATCGCCCCAGACTCAGGTGAGGTTAAAATTGAAGGTAGCTCGCCAGCAAATTCTCGTAGAGATAAAAGTATTGGATACATGTCTCAGGATCCTGCTTTGATTCCATGGCGCACGGTTTATGAGAACGTAAGATTGCCGGCTGAAGTTAATAAAGCCTTTACTAATGAAAATTATAGAACTGTTGAAGAACTTGTTTCGTTAGTTGGCTTAGATGGATTCGAGTCTCATTACCCATACCAGTTATCCGGGGGAATGCGGCAGAGAGTTTCATTGGCAAGGGCTCTATCAATTAATCCTAAAGTGTTGTTGATGGACGAACCATTCGGTGCTTTAGATGAAATAACAAGAGAAGCGATGCGTTACGAACTGCTTAACTTATGGAATAAAACTAAACCAACAGTATTATTTGTTACCCATAATTCAACGGAAGCCGTCCTCTTATCTGATCGAGTTGTTGTTATGCCTAAAACAAGTGATGGTGTTATTACCAACATAAATGTGCCTCTAGATCGTCCTAGGTCAGAAAAGATAGAATTTACTTCAAGTTTTATTCAGCTTATCAATCAAGTTAGAAACTCATACAAATGTCAGCCCAATTGATCAGCATGATAAAACAGGCTTACTACTGGATAGGTCCCCCAGTAATTGTTTTTTTATTGGTGTTTGCTGTGTGGGAAATTTCGGTTAGATTGTCTGAGATTGAAGATTATTTATTGCCTGCTCCTTCTGCAATCATTACGGAGGTTTTAACGAATATTTCGGATTATGCCTTCAACACTATAGTCACAATAGGAGAAGCGATTGGAGGGTTTGTTTTGGGATCTATCTTTGCAATAATTGGAGCATCAATTATGTACCAATCTCGGTTTTTGGAACGTGGCTTACTCCCTGTCGCGATATTGATAAAGGTGACTCCAATTATTGCGATAGCACCGTTATTTGTTATTTGGTTCGGATTTGGCCTGCTTCCTAAAATATTAATCGCTGCGATAATCACCTTTTTCCCGGTACTTGTGAATTGTCTGTCTGGGATGAGGGCAACTAGCAGCGATATAACGGACTTACTTAAATCATTAAATGCTTCCAAATCTGAGATAATGATAAAAGCAAGTTTCCCGAATTCTTATCCCTACTTGTTCGCCTCGTTTAAAATTGCTATCCCACTGGCAGTGATAGGGGCAGTAGTGGCCGAGTGGTTTTCAGGAGACAGAGGATTGGGGAGTATGATTATAAGAGCTAACAATAATTTGGATATGCCGCAATTATTCGGAGCAGTTTTCGTATTAGCTTTGATGGGCGTCGTATTAACATCATTGGTTATATATATAGAAAAGAGGGTTCTTTTTTGGCATGATAGCCAAAAAGTAGAAAATGAAATTTGGTGAAAATTCTGGCTGTGGGAAAAGGAAGAAAAATGGTTTCAAGATTAAGTTTAATGGCACTTATCATTGCTGTTTCGATCATTGTTGGGTGCGCTGAAAATAATAAAACAGTAGATGAGATAGTTTTTATGGCCGGTTATAAGCCTCAAGCAAATTTGCCGTTTGTGGGCGTGTATGTTGCTGATAATAATGGCTATTTTGAACAACAAAGCCTAAATGTGGATATCAAACATGCTTCATCAGGTGAACACGTCAAATTGTTATTGTCAGGAGATATTCAGTTTTCTACATCTGATGCGGGTTCAGTATTAAAACAAATATCCAATTCGGAAGCACCTTTAACGGCTGTAGCTCTACTTGGACAAAGGGGTCAACAAGGATATATAGCATTAGAGGATTCTAAGATTGACTCACTAACAGACTGGGAGGGTAAAACTTTTGGATATAAAATTTCTATACCCTCTGACTATATGGCGATGATGGAGTCAGAAGGAGTATTAAGAGAAAACATAAAAGAGGTTAGTGTAGGGTTTGATCCGAGGATATTGACCGAAGGAAAGGTTGATATTCTCGCGGTGTACAAATCCAATGAGCCTGACACAATTAGATCTCTGGGATATGAAGTAACTCTTTGGGATCCGTACGATTATGGAGTACCAACTTTAGGGTTAACCTATATCACTACTAACGACTATGCCAATGAAAACCCTGACGTGGTTAGACGTTTTCTGAAAGCGACTTTGCAAGGTATACAGTTTGCAAGAGATAACCCTGATGCAGCAATAGAAATAGTGTTACAGTATGCTCCAGAGACTACAGTAGAACATCAAGGTTTTATGTTGAAAACAGAGATAACAGATGCGATAAGTGAATTAACTGATACAAACGGACTTGGTACTATGACAGATTCACAATGGAAATCTCTTTATGATCATCTTATGGAATACAATGCTCTTGAGAATGAATTTGATTACAAAAATGCCTTCAGGTCAGAGTTTGTGGATGAGATATATGAATCAGGAGATTTGGTATGGCCGTAATAATAATCAGTTTAATTCCATCAACCTAGTGTATGAAAAAGAAACCAACTCGTAGAAGCCATTATTCTGCTGGACTGCGGACCTACTATCTCGATTGGGGAGGAAGTAGCCAGCATCATATGTTACTTCTGCATGATTTAGGGGATTCGTCTCGTACTTGGGATTTAATTTCAGCGAAATTTAGGGAAAAATATAGGATTTATTCAGTTGAGCTAAGGGGCCACGGACATAGTGACAGACCTTCCGATCCAAATTATAGATTCAATGACTTCTATTCTGATATTAAGAGCTTAGCAGTTTCTCTTAATTTAAATAAAGCAGTAGTAGTTGGCCATGGAGCTGGATCAAGATTGGCAGCAAAGTTGTCGGTTGAAAACCCTCAAATGGTATCTAATCTTATTCTTTATGACCTAGAACAAAAAGCTATTTCTGATGTTACTAAATGGATATCTATCGAAGACACGATCAGATTTCTGCAATCGCAACGTCCAAGGGTGGACCTAGATAGCATTAATCGTCAGGCCAGAAATTTAACCAGTGGAGGCCTCGATGGAAGTAGAGCATATGTTCATGACACTTCCTCTTACTCAGTCTATATGGATGAAGATTTATGGGCCGACTGGGCTGGCATTAATTGCCCGGCATTAATTTTAAGAGGCAGGCTAAGTCAAGATCTTAATCATCCTGATGCAATAAAATTAGCAGAAACGATTTCAAAATCTAGGCTTGTGGAGGTAGAAAATGCCGGCCATTGGCTACATCAGGAATTGCCAGACGAATTTAATGATGTAATTGAATGGTATCTAGATAACTCCAGCTAATTTAATCACCGTTAAACGAAGGTTTTCTTTTCTGCAGAAACGCAGACACTCCCTCTTTATGATCGTTTGTTTTTTTTGCAATACCTTGAGCAATGCCAGAAATATCCATACTTTCTTCAAAATTTATGTCAGAAGATAGTTGAGTTAGCCGTTTAATGATAGCTATAGAGTATGCTGGTCCCTGGGCCAGTTTACTACAAAGATTACTAGCTTCCTCCATTAATTTATCAGGCTCTGTCACTTTAGAAACAAGACCAAGTCGATAAGCTTCGCTAGCGTTAATAACTTCTCCGGTGTACTGATACATCAGGGTATTACTTAGTCCAATCATTCTAGGCAAGTACCAGCTGGAACCATCTGCGGGGATCAATCCAACGTTTACAAATGCTTCTCTAAAAATAGCATTTATGCTTGCTAGACGAATATCGCAGCTGAGAGCTAGCCCCATGCCAAAACCGATTGCCGGTCCGTTTACTGCAGCAATAGAAGGTTTCCTAAGGTTGTAAATATGTTTTGTTATATTTCGGACGATTTCAATTTCATCAGATGTCGGTTCTGTTAAATTGCTTTTAATCGATTTTTCTAGTTCTGCCCAAGGGTCAGGATCAAGTTTTGATTTATTGGACGAAACATCTGCGTTTGCTTTCATCATGCGGACATCAGCACCTGAACAGAATGAATCATTATCGCCCGTGATCAAAATAACTTTGCTTTGGCTATCTTTTGAAAAATCACTTAGTATATTGATTAATTGATTGGCCATTTCAGCGCACATTGCGTTTTTCGTTTGAGGGTCATTTAAAATTAACGTTAAAACACCCTCTTTTAGGCTGGTATTTATGTAGTGTTTTTTATTTGTCATATATCGTGGTTTTATATTTTATTGAACTAAATAATTTCTCTAATAAATTTGATGCAGTTTCTTCTATGAATACAGAGCCTAACCCCCCCAAAAACCCTTTAAGTTCTGCTTCCCCATCTACAACTACTTTTGTTCCATTAGATATGCCTTTAAAAGTCACTTTCGCTTCAGCCCTAATTCCGCCTACAGTTCCGTCTCCGATGACAATAACGCGAATAGCATCGGGTCTATTAATATCAATAAGCTCTAGGGTTGCTGTATATAGTTCTTCTATCGGTCCAAACATCACTTTGTTAGAGAATGCGTAGGAATTCTTGCCGGTGCATTCAAAAGATTCACAACCAGGAAGTAAGTTTTGTAAATTTAGTGGATCGATTAAAGTTTCAAAAGCAGATTCTTTAGGTAATGGCAAATCATGTGAATATTGTAATTTCATACTGTAAGATAATTTACCATAATATATTGTTAAATGATTTAAGAAATCCTATAACAGGGTGATAACTAAAAATATTACTTTTTTGAAATATTAAATCACTTTTAAAATTACTATAATTGATTGAAACATCAATTCGAGATTAGGAATGTCAGAAAATAGTGACCACTCCATACCGCATTTAATTGCGGAATATTTAAAAGGCGCCTTGATTGCTTCAGATTTAGCATCAGAGGCCTTGATGGGTAAATTTAGCTCGGTTAGCACAGCTGTTGAAGCAATGGGACTCTCATCTTGGGAGAAGGCTCCCGGCGAATTAGTTACAGAGGCCGACCTAGAGTCTGATAAATCAATAAAATCTGTACTAACCAGTATAAAAGCCTCTGGGGATATATATTCTGAAGAAGGATTCCTGGCAAATGGAGGCGGGGAATATTCATGGTTGATTGACCCATTGTGCGGTACCAATTGTTATGCATCGGGTTTAGCAACATTTGGTATTTGTATATCATTGCTTGGCCCAAATGGCACTTTAGTCCTAGGTGTTATAACTATGCCTTCCATAAAGGAACGTTTAGCAACAGTCGTTACAAAAAGTGTGACACGCAATGGCAGGCCTTGGTTACCTACAGGACCTAAAAGTGAATTAAAAAATACCTTAATAGGGGTGTCTGTTGGCGGTTCATGGGAGAATATAGGCAATAGTCTCGTCTGGGCAGGTGAAACTGGAGGCATAATTTCCTTTGGTTCAGCGCCATATAGTTTATTTCATCTAGCTAGTGGTCACTTAGGTGCTCAGCTATTTTTTAATGCCGGCGTCGAACATATTGCTGCAGGAGCAGCTGTATGCCAGCAATTAGGTTTGGAAGTTACCGATGCCTCAGGTAGTGATATCGACTGGAGAGTTAATCAGATATATGACTGTGTATTAATATCTTGGCCTCAGTATCATGATGAACTTACTGATCTTTTGTCTAAGGATAGTTTTCAATGAAGCAATTCAAGATAGCTGCTTTTTATGAATTCAAAAAAGTAAGTCATTTAAGCTTCTTATTAAAGTCGTTAAAAGTTGCATGTGGAAAACATAAATTGCGTGGATCGGTAATTATAGCCTCGGAGGGTATTAACGGAACAATAGCGGGGTTGCCTGCTGGTATAGATGAATTCCTTGAATATCTAGGCGATATGGGTTTTCATAATCTCAATATTAAATTTTCCCAAACACCAAATATGCCTTTTTACAGAAGTAAAATCAAGATAAAAAAAGAGATAGTCACCTTTCTGAATAATCCGGTTGATGACCAGGCAGATCGAGCTGAACACATTGCACCTAAAGATTGGAATGATTTTGTAAATCAAAAAGACGTAATTATTATCGACGTAAGAAATGATTATGAAACGAAAATTGGATCCTTCAAAAATTCCGTGTCACCAAACACGAAATCGTTCGTTGAGTTTAAAGAGTATGTCGACAAACAATTATCGGCCAATAAAGATCAAAAGATTGCTATGTATTGCACAGGTGGAATCAGGTGTGAAAAAGCTTCATATTACATGAAAGAAATAGGCTTTCATAACTTGTTTCAACTTGATGGAGGGATATTGAAATACCTAGAAGAAGTCGACAATAAAGATTCCATATGGGATGGAGAATGTTTTATTTTTGATAATCGTGTTTCTCTAAATAAAGATCTTAAAACAGGCAAGTATGATCTATGTCATGGATGCAACGAACCAGTAGCTCCATCTGATAAAGAATCTATAAAGTATGAAGAAGATGTCTCATGCCCTCAATGTTATGACAATATGACAGAAGACAAGAAAAGTCGTTCTAGAGAAAGATCCAAACAGATTAAGCTTTCGGCACAGAGAGGCACATCGAATGTTTATCTTCCCAAAAGCGCTGAAGAGTATGTCTAGGAATTTAACTAGTAGGAATAATTATTAATTTTGACAGTGGCCTAGTCGTCCCCGAAATTTTGAACCTCTAACTCAAGTTTTTTACGCTCGCCTTCAGGCACTGCATCCATCGCTTTCTTAGCAGCTTGTACCTGCTTTGTTATTGGCTCTACAATTTCAGGGTTTGATAAAGTAGTTGTATCTCCAGGGTCCATGAAATTAGATATCGCCGCAATTACCCTTCGCATTATCTTGCCTGAGCTTGTTTTTGGTAGATCACTAGTCACCCATATATGAGACGGTCTAGCAATGGGACCTATCATTTTTTCGATTGTGTTTTTCACTTGCACATCGACGCCTGAAGGATCAAATCCTGGTTTCAGAGATATGTATAGTTCAGGGACTCTGCCTTTGAGTTCATCATAAGCCGGTACTGCGGCGGCTTCTCCCACTGCTTCGACAGTGAGAGCAGCTGATTCTAGTTCCTTAGTTCCTAATCTATGGCCGGCCACATTTATCACATCATCAACTCTTCCGAGAATCCTGATATATCCATCTTCTGATAGCGTGCCTCCATCTCCCGTTACATACGGCCAATCTTGCCACTTCTTACTATCTCTTTTTGCGAATTTACCAAAATAGGTTTCTACAAACCTGTCTGGATCACCATAAATGGTTTGCATGCGTCCGGGCCAAGGGTTTTTCATGCATAAATTACCCGCACTTCCTGGTTCAACAGAATTACCATCATCATTTAATACAACAGGTTGCATGCCGAGCGCACCTGGTCCACAGCTTCCTGGTTTCATCGGCTGCAAAGCGGGTAGAGTAGTGCCTATAAAACCGCCGGTCTCTGTCTGCCAGTATGTGTCAACAATAACAGCTTCCCCTTTCCCTATATATTCGTAGTACCAACGCCAGACCTCTGGTTCAATGGGCTCACCCACTGTGGTCATATGTTTGAATTGGAAGTTATATTTTGCAGGCTCATCGGGTCCAAGTTTACGTAACATTCTAATTGTTGTGGGAGCGGTGTGAAATATGTTGACTCCTAACTGCTCCGCAATTCTCCATGGCCGGCCAGCATCAGGGTATGCCGGTGATCCTTCGTATACAACAGCAGTCGCAGCGTTTGCTAATGGCCCATAAACGATATATGAGTGTCCTGTTATCCACCCGATATCTGCAAAACACCAGTAGACGTCTTCCGGATGAACATCTTGGTAGTACTTTGTCGTTCCAGCTACGTATGACATGTACCCACCAGTAGAATGTTGACAGCCTTTCGGCCTAGCAGTGGTGCCACTTGTATACATTAGAAATAGGGGTGCATCTGCGTCCATAGACTCAGGCGCAACCCGTGCGCCCTTTTTACTCTTAAGCAAGTCATCTACATAAAAATCTCTACCATCAGTCATTTTGGAGTTTGAAGAAACTTTTCCAGGGTATCTTCTCCATATTAGAACTTTGTCTACATTGTTTCCTTGGGATTCTGCATGTTTTACTGCGATATCAGCTTTTTCTTGATGATTAAGTAGTTTACCTGCTCGATAGTAAGTATCAGACGTTATAAGGATTCTGCTCTCAGAATCCACAATACGATCCCCGCATGCCTCTCCAGAAAAACCACCAAAAACCTGGGAATGGACTACACCCAATCTTGCGCAGGCTAACATGGTTACTGGTAGTTCGGGTACCATAGGCATATGAAGAGTCACACGGTCACCCGCTTTTAGTCCGCACTCATCCTTTAATACCGCCGCAAATTCGTTAACTCTTACCCACAATTCTTGATATGTGATTACTTGATGAGCCTCCTCTTCAGGCTCAGGAACCCATATTAAAGCTGCTTTGTTTCTGTGTTCTTTAAGGTGCCTATCAACGCAATTGTAGGAAGCATTTAGCTTGCCTCCAACCCACCAATTATAAAACGGAGGATTGCTTGTATCGACTGTTTTACTCCAGCGCTTGTCCCAATCAAGAAGCTCTGCGTACTCTTCGTAACAATCTGGCCAGTTCTCAGCTTTAAACCGATCTAAAACGTTTGGATCTGCCATGTTGGCTTGATCAACAAATTCCTTTTTAGGATGAATAATTCCCTCTTCTTGCCAGTGTACTGCGATTTCTGATTCTTTTACCTTGTCTTTTGCCAATTCCACACACCTCGTAATTGATTTCTATTAATTGGTTGAATTCGGTGAGATTATACACAAATCTAGAGAAATACTCATATTAATTTCTGTTTACACTATTTCTCAGTTTGACTCTATAATTAGATTTATATGATTATTAAAAAATTAATTAAGGTTAAACATGGTTTATAAATCGATTATTCTAGAGAAAGAAGCTGTTGTTTCTACCATAGTTCTAAATAGACCCACACTCCTAGATGCACTAAATAAAAACATATTTGCTGAAATTTACAATTCGTTAAAAGATTCACAGATTATTAAGTAAAAGTGTAAATATATGATATCTGTACATGTCAAACCCTTTGCCAGATATAGAGAGATAATAAGTAAAAATATGATAATAATGGAGCTCCCTAAGAGCTCATCAGTTTCAGATTTACTTGCCGACTTAATATTAAAATTCCCTGAATTGAAACCTTATGAGGGCATAATGGTCGTAGCGATTAACTATGAATATCAAGAACATAACTACGTTTTGCGAGATGATGATGAAGTAGCTTTGATACCTCCGGTTTCTGGTGGAAAATAAAATGAATCAAAAAAATAATCATCCTAGAATAAATGTAGGTATCACTGACAAAAAGTTAAGCGCAGATTATTCAATTAAGTTTGTAACTAATAATAGTAGTGGTGCAATATCCACATTTTTAGGAAATACACGGGATAACAATTTAGGCAGGACTGTGAAATTTCTTGAATATGAAGCATACGAAACGATGGCAGATATGAAATTATATGAGATAGCAAATGATATGTTGAGTAAGTGGCAGATTAGTAAGGTTTCAATTCAGCATCGTATTGGGCATGTTTCTTTGGGGGAGACATCATTAGTTGTCGCTGTATCTTCGAAGCATCGAAAGGAAGCATTTTCAGCTTGTGAATATGCGATTAATCGAATAAAAGAAATAGTTCCGATTTGGAAAAAAGAATATTATGATGATGGAGAGATTTGGATAGGATCGCAAACAGGAGTAGAATTCTCTCCAATAAAAAAAGATATATAGCAGGTAGGTATTTTGGATAGTTACTATATTTGGACAGTAGGATGTCAAATGAATCAAGCCGATTCAGAGCGACTTGAAAGCGCGATGAATCAGCTTGGCTTAACAAATGTCGAGAAACCAGATAGCGCGGATGTCGTTGTGTTGAATAGCTGTGTTGTGCGGCAAAGTGCAGAAGACCGAGTGATCGGCAACCTCACACGCCTAGCTCCTTTAAAGAGATCAAAACCAGATAGAGTATTTGCACTCATGGGGTGTATGGTTGGCCCTAAAACAGATGAATTGCATAAAGCTTTTCCTTATGTAGACGTGTTTATGAGGCCACAAGAGTTTGACCCGTTAATTGATTTGATTAGTGAACGCAAAAACATTGATAAAGAAGGATGTATTGGCATTCTAGAGGCTAAACCTGCGATAGCTACTCATGTGCCTATAATCCATGGCTGCGATAAATTCTGCACATTTTGTATTATTCCGTATAGGAGGGGAAGAGAGAAAAGTAGATCACCGGGTGAATTGGTTAGAGAAGCCGAAATGCTTGTGAAAAGAGGCGTAAAAGAAATTACTTTACTGGGGCAGAATGTCGATTCATATGGACATGATTTAGAAGGTGACATTGATTTAGGAGATCTTTTTAGAGACATTGATTCAGTTGAACGATTAAGAAGAATCAGGTTTTTAACTTCGCATCCAAATGATATGAGTAAACATATTATTGATTCAATTGCTGAGCTCGATAAAGTATGTGAGCATATCAATCTACCTATTCAAGCAGGTTCTGATTCCGTTCTCTACAATATGCGTCGTGGCTATACTAGAGATCAGTATTTAGACAAAATAGACCAAATTCGTCAGACTATACCTAATGTGTCCCTTAGCACTGACGTAATCGTAGGGTTTTGCGGTGAGTCGGATAAGGATTTTGATGAGACATTAGATATAATTAAAAGTGTGAGATTTGATAAGGTTCACGCCGCTGTTTATTCAAACAGGCCTGGAACTATCGCGTCACGTAAATTTGATAACGATATTCCAGATGATGTGAAAAAAAGCAGATTTGTAGAATTGGAAAATCTTCAAAAGAAAATCTCCACCGAGATAAATGAAGGCTATCTGAATCGTGTGGAGCAAGTATTGGTTGAAGAGGTGAAAAATAATAGAGCAAAAGGTCGTAGCCGGAATGATAAGATAGTACACTTCGAAGGGGTAGAGAGCATGGTAGGAGAAATCGTCGAAGTTAAAATCGAGAAAACGGGTCCGTGGTCGCTACAAGGTAACATCGTTAGCCGGGTTAAAGTATTATCTCAGGTTGAATCTTAAAACATTTTGTTAAAAATAACCTATCCTAGGGAAATGAATGACATCTACGAAATATAGACCAAGAACAATACCAATTACAGAAATTGAACAGTCTGCATTTTGTCGGAGTTCTTCAAACTTGAAGTCGAAAACTTTAGCTGAAGAATTAAAGGCAGGGGTAAGGTGGCAAACTGTGCCTGCGGAGTATCGAACCCTCGAAAGTGATCAAGTTGTAGAAAGGATACAAGCCGCAAGGTCAAAGTTGGGCGAAAGGGTAATGGTTTTAGGCCACCATTACCAAAGAGATGAAGTGATACAGTTCGCTGATTTCAGAGGGGATTCATACAACTTAAGCAAGTATGCTGCAGAGACCAAAGGGTTGGAGGCAGTGATTTTCTGTGGAGTACATTTTATGGCAGAAACTGCTGACATACTGACTGATTCGGATGTTTCGGTTATTCTTCCAAACTTGATGGCTGGATGCTCTATGGCTGATATGGCTAAGATAGACGATGTGGAAGAATGTTGGGATGAGCTCACTGAAATCTACGATGACGAGAAGATAATACCGATAACATACATGAACTCGACTGCAGCAATTAAGTCGCTTTGTGGTTCAAATGGCGGCATTGTGTGCACTTCATCAAATGCCACTAAAGTATTTGAATGGGCGTTTGAGAGAGGCCAAAGAGTCCTTTTTCTACCTGACCAACATTTAGGTAGAAATACCGGATTAAAATTAGGTATCGGTGAAGATGAGATGGTTGTTTGGAGCCCTTTTAAAGGAAGCGGGGGTAATTCGTTAGAACAGTTACAGAAAGCCAAAGTCGTGCTATGGGAAGGTCATTGTTCAGTACATACTAGATTCACAGTTGAACAAATTCATACAGCTCGTGAGGAGCATCCTTCAGTTAATGTACTCGTCCATCCAGAGTGCCCGCAGGATGTCTTAGCTGAGGCTGACATGAATGGTTCGACCGAATTAATCATAAAGACTATATCGGAGGCAGATTCGGGATCGAAGTGGGCAGTTGGAACCGAAATCAGTTTGGTCAATCGTTTGGCTAAAGAGCATCCCGATAAAACTGTTTTTTGTTTAGATCCAGTAGTTTGCCCGTGTTCAACTATGTATCGAATTCATCCTACATATTTATTATGGGTGCTAGAAGCTCTCAATGATGGCGTTGTTGTTAATCAAATAAAAGTAGGGTCGGAAACGCAGCAAAACGCCCTGATAGCTCTTGAAAGAATGTTAAGAGTTAGCTGAAGTAAATTTTTGTAAAAATACTGATGTCTAAAATTCCTTCTGTAGACGAAATAGATCGATTTATCGCAGATCTTATCGCGGAAGATTCCGCCGATCACGATATAACAAGTATTTCAGTTTTTGATAATAATATTAAATGTAATGCTGTGATTGAATCTCGAGACTATGGTGTTTTGTGTGGTGTTGACTTTGCAGAGATGGTTTTTAGGCAAATTGATTCGACCATTGTTATCAGCAAGGTTATTGAGGATGGAACCGAAATTTTCGAAGGCGATGTTGTTCTTGATTTAAAAGGCAACGTTAATACAATTTTAGCTGGTGAAAGAATTGCGCTTAATTTACTCCAGCATTTGAGTGGTATTTCAACTTTAACGGCCCAGTTCGTTGAATCTGTTAAATCGACTGATGCAGTCATAATGGATACTCGGAAAACAATACCAGGTTTACGCAAAATACAAAAATATGCCGTCAAAATGGGTGGTGGACATAATCACAGAATGAACTTAGCAGATGGTGTATTGATCAAAGATAACCATATCAAGTTTAGTGAAATTAACGGTTTATCAATATCTGATGTTGTTAATAAAGCCAGATCTAAAGTGGGGAAGTCAGTAAAAATTGAAATAGAAGTAGATGATTTGGATCAGTTTAGGAAAGTAATCGATGTAAGACCTGACATCATACTTTTGGATAATATGGATGTTGAAACGATGGAAATGGCTGTGAAAATAAATGAGGGCAGAGCTATTTTGGAAGCATCAGGCGGTGTCAAAATCAATAATGTTAAATCAATTGCCGAAACTGGGGTTGATTTGATATCGGTTGGCGCTTTGACTCATTCAGTAAACGCACTAGATATGAGTTTGACTATTTTGTAAATTATCAATTATTGAGTTTGAAACCGCCTCTAAATTTCTAGATCCCTAGAATCAATCAGGATTGTTACAGGACCATCATTAATTAAAGATACATGCATGTGGTGTTGAAACTTACCCGATTCAACTTTCAAGTTTGACTCTTTAAATCTATCTACTAATTCGTTAAACATACCCTTTGCTTTTTCAGGATGAGCGGATCTAACGAAGCTGGGTCGTCGGCCTTTATTAGTGTTGGCATACAATGTGAACTGGCTGATTATGAGCAATTCAGCATTTATATCTAGAGCGGAAAGATCGAATTTACCATCAGTGTTTGGGAAAATTCTAAGATTCAGGATTTTATCTACTAAATAAGTAACATCTTTATCATTATCAGTTTCTGCAATTCCAACAAATATGCATAAGCCCTTGCCTATGTCACCTACGATTTGATTGTCGACATCAACTCGAGATTCAGATACTCGCTGAAGTAAGGCTCTCAAGATTTACTTTCCCGAAGAACTTGATTTGCTCTTCGAGGTTTTTGAACCGGATGCTTTGGCAGGTTTGGATTCTGGAGTTTTAGACTGTTTAGAATCCTTGGATCCATTGTTTGACGAGCCTTCTTTGGAATCTGAAGAAGAACTGTTGGGTGTTGCTGAGCTTTTTTTGCCGTAATCATTTACATACCAACCAGAGCCTTTAAACACGATAGGTACTGAACTAAATTGCCTTTTCGATAAAGTCCCACAAATAGGACAGTCAGCTACAGGTTCAGAATCAAAACTTTGTTTTAATTCGAAAGTGTAACCGCCTTCACAGTTATTACATATGTAATCATATCTGGGCAAAGAAATTCTCCGATTATCTAAGGGTGAAATATTAATACATAACTTGTATTTTGGTTAAATAATTTAGTATCCACAATTGAATGTAGCATTTTACGAAAAGCACTGTCAATTTGTTATCTTGTCATTATTTTAACTTGGTGGAATGCTTGCATGCCAATATTTACTTAACGTTGTTACTGAAATTGACTCTTTAATACCTATTTCAAGTTTTGCTCCGCCCACTACACCTAGTTCCATAAAAGGGATTCCAGATTTATTAATCAATTCTATGGTCTCAGTTTTATTTTCTGGAGATATAGAAATAATAATTTGAGATTGTTTTTCCCCAAAATAAGCGATATCCCATCGCTCATCGGTGCATTCAATCATTTTAAAACCAATGTTACCAATGATACAGCTTTCTGCGATTGCAGATAACAATCCTCCCTCACTTATATCATGAGACGATTTTACTAGATCTTTTGTAATTAGTTGCCTGCAAATAGCTTGCAAGTTGTATTCGAAATCTAAATCTATAGACGGCTGTCCTTCTACTAAACCATGTACCGTTTCGAGAAATTCACTACCGGCCAGACTTGAAAAATCGTCATCAAATTTATCCATACCTAAAAGAAACACTATGTCTGTGTCCGATACAAATCCTGATGCGGCGATCTTATCTATATCATCAATTACTCCCAGTGCTCCAATGATTGGGGTTGGATAAATACTTTGGCCGTGTGATTCGTTATATAGACTAACGTTACCACTCACTATTGGTACCTTGAACTTTCGTGCAGCGTCCCCAATGCCTTTGACACATCGGTTTAATTGGAAAGCTACGTCATTCGTTTCTGGATTTCCGAAATTTAGACAATCGGTTAATGCCATAGGAGTAGCTCCTGTACAAGATATATTCCGACAAGCCTCGGCAACTGAGATAGCTCCTCCAACCTCAGGGTCCAGATAGCATAAACGTCCGTTTCCATCAATTGATGTGGATATTCCTTTTTGTGACCCCTTTAATCTTAAAACGGCCGCATCGCCTTTTCCTGGCTCTATTACTGTGTTGGTTTGTACATGATGGTCATATTGTTCATAAACCCACTTTTTGCTACTAACATTACTCGAAGCTAAAATTGTAAGTAATGTTTCTATTGCTCCCGATTCTGGCTTCGTTAGCTTTGACAGGTCAAAGGATTGTAATGACGTAAGCCAGCTGGGTTTTGTTCCATTTACTTCATATAATGGTGGGTCAGTTAGCAACTCTACAGGAATATTCGCTTGTTCCTTCCCGCCGCTTTTAATAATTACGTTTCCGTTATCAGTAACTAATCCGATTTTGGTCGCTTCCAATCCCCATTTACCAAAAATCTGACGCACCTTCATGACTTGATCGGGAGTCGCAATAACTAGCATTCTTTCCTGTGATTCAGAAAGCATTATTTCATAAGGCGAAAGGCCGGATTCTCTTAGAGGAACTTGGTCTATATCTATTTCTAATCCCGTTTTACTTTTTGATGCACACTCAACTGATGCACTCGTCAGGCCAGCTGCGCCTAAATCTTGCAAACCAACATAATCTCCGGATTGTATTAATTCCAAACAAGCTTCTATTAGTACTTTTTCGAGGAAAGGATTTCCGACTTGAACTGTCGGCCTAAGTTCTTCACGCCCTTCTTCAAACGTCTGAGATGCTAGCCCGGATGCGCCATGTATTCCGTCTTTACCAGTATCAGCCCCGACAAGCAATAAAACGTTGCCAGGATCTCCTGTTACAGCGCGAGCCATATATTTTGGCTCCACAAGCCCAATACACATTGCGTTTACTAACGGATTGCCGGCATATGTTGTAGAAAAGCCTATTTCTCCTCCTATGTCCGGTACCCCTATACAGTTACCATAACCAGATATTCCAGATACCACTCCTTGGAATATTCTTTTACTGTATGGTTCACTTAAAGGGCCAAACCTTAATGAGTTCAAAAGGGCGATTGGTCTGGCACCCATAGCTAGTATGTCCCGTACTATGCCTCCGACGCCAGTCGCAGCTCCCTCATATGGTTCAATAGCGGAGGGATGATTATGAGATTCTACTTTCATAACAACTGCTATCTCGTCTAAATCAATAACTCCTGCGTTCTCTACTCCGGGCTCAACTAGTAACTTGTCGCTTTCATTAGGAAGAGTTTTTATTAATAATTTCGAATGTTTATATCCGCAGTGTTCCGACCAGAGAGAACCGAATAGGCCCAACTCTAAATGATTCGGTTCGCGGCCTAATCGTTTTACTATCAATCGGTATTCTGAGTTGGATATCGCAAGCTCAGTTAATTCTTTATTTGTGATTTTCATTTTTAACCATTGCTAACTAATGTTATACCGATTACTACCAGTATCGCTCCACAAATTGTTTTCCAGGTTATACGGTCTAACCTCCTGATGAAAATCCAAGCAAGTATTATTGATACCAGCGGATATGCACCGACTAGTGGTGCAGATACTACCAAAGGTAGCTTTACCATTGAAAGAAACCAGAATGTTACGCCTATTGAAGCTGATATGCCAGTGAAAATTACTGGTATCCATGCTTTTGTTGGACTAGATTTAAAATCAGATATCAAATCCTTGTAAAACAATCCTAAAACTAAGATGGCACCAAAAAGCAAAGAGAACGCTGTAGCAGTTATAGGCCCTGTATGATGAGTGACAACGTGCTTACTAGCTATGGCGCCTGAACCATATCCTAGCGCTGAAACTAAAGCGGCTGTGACACCAATCCATCGGTGATCGAGACGGTTATATATGTGGTGGTTAAGCATGCTAGATATATGATCTCTCACCTTTTCCATCTATTGTCCTTTTCCGGTTGGGTTAGATGTATCGAAATCAACTTGCGGACGGTTGTTGGATTTGTCGCTAAAGATTAATGTGATTCCTATTAAAATCAGCATAGTTCCTCCTAGTATCATAAGAGTTAGTTTTTCATCTGTTAACCACACTGCGAGACCAATTGTAATTAAAGGAGCTATTCCAATTACACTTGATGCTCTAGATGCTCCAGCGTATTTAACTCCGATGAAGTTGAAAAGACGTCCAATTGGGTATGAGAGTAACGCATTTAATAATATGAATAGCAAAGCGACAATTGAAATAGAAGTGAGTTCTTCAAGTTCTAAAGTAAGTGCTACAATGAAAACTATTACACTTCCAACAACAAGCGAAATTATCGTAATGCTCGCCGGTTTAACATACTGCATTCCCGACTGGGCCAGTACTGCAGTAGCACCGAATCCGATAGTTGATGTTATTGCCAGGATTATTCCATCTAAGTAGCTCAAAAAAAATCCTATTTTATAGAAGTTGAGCTTAGGATTGATTGAAATATACTGAGTCCGTCTGATGATCCAAGAATGTCCTCGCACGCTTTTTCTGGGTGGGGCATCATTCCTAGTACATTTCTTTTTGAATTAACTATTCCTGCAATATTGTTTATTGAGCCATTGGGGTTGGATTCCGTTGTGACAGCTCCATTAGGTTCACAATATTTAAATACGATTCGATCTTCAGCCTCTAATTCTTTTAGGGTGTCATCACTAGCATAATATTGTCCTTCTCCGTGTGATACCGGAACACGGAGGGTGCTCGCTTTATTAATGGTGCTTGTGAATGGCGTGGACACAGTTTCTACTTTTAAATTTACCCATTGGCATCGAAATTGTAAGTGGTCGTTTCGCATCAGCGCACCGGGCAATAGGCCAGCTTCACATAAAACTTGGAATCCATTACAGATTCCAATTACTAGGCCACCTTTGTCAGCAAAATTATTAACAGATTTCATCACCGGAGCAAATCTTGCGATGGCGCCGGCTCTCAAATAATCTCCATAGGAAAAGCCTCCTGGGATTACTATGCAATCGTACGCACTAAGATTGGTTTCCTGGTGCCATATATATTCTGTGGATTGTTTTAAAACGTCTCGGAACACGTGCATGCAGTCTTTATCACTCCATGTGCCAGGGAAAATAACTATTCCTGTCTTCAATTTCGATCTCCGTAAGAATTAAGTTTTTGGATTGCCATGTTTATAGCATTGATTGTGGTGTCTCTACCGATTATTTCCAGACTTTCAAATAAAGGAGGGGACACTTTTTGTCCCGTTGTTGCTATTCTAAGAGTCCCAAAAAGTTGGCCTGGTTTTATATTCAATGTTTCAGACAATGTTCGTAATGAAGTCTCAATGTTATTAGCATTAAAAGGGCTCGTTTGATTCATAACGTCCAAAGATTTATTAAGCGCAGAAATAGTTGATTCACAATCCATCTTTTTTTGAATCAACAAATCTGTATCATATGAAATTTCTTTCGAGAACAAAAATTTGATCATAGGAGCAGCTTCTTGCAATGTTTTTATTCGATCCTGAATTAGGGGGAGAACCGATACTAACGTGCTGGTTTCGGGGTCCATTTCAAACGGGCCTTCTGGCAAGTAAGACCAATAGTTTTGTAGTTCGTTGATCAGTTTAGATTGGTCCGATTCTCTAATATAATGTCCATTCATCCATTCTAATTTTTGATTGTCAAATATAGCCGATGACTTTGATACTCGCTCAATAGAAAAGTATTCTATTAGTTCTTTGTCAGTGAATATCTCTGTTTTGTCGTCAAATGACCATCCTAATAAGCAAAGGAAGTTGAGCATAGCAGAAGGCAGATACCCATTTGATCGAAATTCCTTTATCGATGTTGCTCCATGACGCTTGCTTAATTTAGTTCGATCAGATGCCAGAATTATTGGCACATGGGCGAAAATTGGTGGATCTGCTTCAAGAGCCTTATATAAATTGATATGTTTAGGCAAAGAAGGCAGCCATTCCTCGGCTCTAATTACATGGGATATTTCCATGGCGTGATCATCAATAACATTTGCAAGGTGATATGTAGGGAATCCATCTGACTTCAAAATAACAAAATCATCCATAAGTGAATTCTCGAATTCTATGTCTCCTCGAATTACATCCGATACTTTAGTTATGCCTGCATTAGGCATGGCAAACCTGACAACTAGTTTTGCAGAGTTATCTGATCCTTTTGATAATTGTTTCTCTCTGCAATGGCCGTCATATCCAGGCGGTTTGCCGGATTTCATTTGATTTTGGCGTAATTCATTAAGCCTTTCAGGAGTACAAGAACAATAATATGCGTCTTTAGATGTTATGAGTTTATCGATAGCTTGAGAGTATATGCCAAGTTTCTGTCTTTCTGATTGGATATAAGGGCCGTATTTGCCTGCTTTATCAGGCCCTTCGTCCCATTCAAGTCCAAGCCAGCTAAGAGACTCTAGTATTGAATCAACCGCTCCATCCACCAATCGAGCTTGATCAGTGTCCTCCACTCTGATTATGAATGAACCTTTGTTTGCTCGGGCAAATAACCATGCGAATATTGCTGTGCGAATATTACCGACGTGAGGTTCCCCTGTAGGGCTAGGAGCAAATCTTGTCCGCGGATTTGTAGTCTTCATTTCTATGCAGTATCTTTCATATTGCCAGCAGATTTCAAGCTTTCTAGATACTGACTCAGCTCTAATGGAAGATCTAAATTAAAAGTTAATAACTTTTCGCTAATCGGATGGTTAAATGTTAGGGACGATGCATGGAGGAATTGCCTACCTAATTCAATTTCTGGCTTACCATATGTTTGATCCCCTAATACACTGTGGCCGATTGATTTTAAATGCACTCTAATCTGATGGGTTCTACCTGTTTTTGGGAACACTTTTAACAGGCTGTGATCCGTATATGTCTCAATAACCTCGTATTGTGTAACTGCGGTTTTGCCAGTGGATACTATGTCCATATGTTGGCGATTAAAAGGGCTGCGACCTATCGGTGCGTCAATAACGGCCTGAAGTTCTATCGGTATTCCGTTTACCACAGCTAAATAAGTCTTTTGTACGTTCCGGTCAGCAAATTGTTGACTGACTTTTCTATGTGCTAACTCTGTTTTTGCTGTGACTAGCAGTCCGGATGTTTCCATGTCCAAACGATGGATTATACCTGGCCTGGACTTTGTTCCTATACCTGATATGTTTGGGTCATGGTTAATTAGCGCGTTGGCAATCGTTTTATCACGGTGTCCTGGAGCAGGATGAACTGCAATTCCTGAAGGTTTATTAATAACTAAGATATACTCGTCTTCGTAGACTATTTCCAGTTTTAATTGCCATGGATCTAGGTTTGATATTGCATCACTTCGGATTGTGATTTCTATGGTTTCGCCAGATTTTACTCGATAAGAAGGATTTACTTTATTGTGATTAACCAGCACAGAAGAGTCGCGAATGAGCTTTAAAACTTTAGCGCGTGAGAGATCATCTATTTTCCCCGTTACATATTTATCTAACCTAACCCCTTGATCAGTTTCAGAGACATGTAATTTGATGTTTTTGCTCAAAATGGTACTCGGCTTTGATCAGACGTATTTAAATATCCTTGTCAGGCTTAGGCTTGCTTAGCTCCGGGAAAACGACCGTTACTAATATCAATAAAAATATCCCACAGGTTATAGCTGAGTCAGCTATATTGAATACTGGCCACATCCCAACATCAATGAAATCCGTGACTTCGCCCATTGAAACCCTGTCTATAAAATTTCCTATAGCTCCACCAAGAAGTAATGCTATGGCCAGACGTAACCAACCCCCGACATTTTTCTGCGTCTTGTAAAAAAAGATAAGACAGGCTATCGCTACAACGGATGCAATTGTTAGGATGACTGGGATGTTAGGGAACAGACCAAATATAGTCCCTGAATTAGTGTAATAAGTTAACCTGAAAAATCCCGACTCAGGTATAGACTCCCCATAGCTCATAAAATCTCTTACTAGGTACTTTGTTAACTGGTCGAACCCCACAATCAATATAGTTGCCATAAATAACATCCAGTCTTTGTAAATTGGTATGCTAGTGGATTCAGTTATATTGTTAGGCTTTTTGTTGTCAGGCATTATTCGATTAAATCTGAGTGAGTTTGGTGAACTTGTTTACTTATTCTACTACGCTATTATCACAGTTGATTGCACACAAGCATGGCGACAAATGTTTAATTTTTGATTGATTTGGCTTGTGCATCAGAGAATGCAGATATAATTTCCTCATTGGGTCTTTGAAGTATTGTCGCATTAATATGCAGGTATATTTCACCGGATGGTTCTGTGTAAATAAAGATTCCAGATTTCTTGAGTTCTGCTATTAGATCTTCAACTAAGATGGAACTCGAAAATGCTAGTCTATATATGTTTGAACCATGATCGAACTCATGTATTTGTATGTGATCTAATTCATTTAAAGCTGGGAAAAGTTGACTGGCTTTTTGTATGGACTCAGAAAATTTATGCTCGAACCCGTCGAGTCCGTTTAAAGCGAGAGCTGCTATAAGCGACGCGTTAGCAAGCCCGCCACCGAACATTCTTCTTTCATGAAACATACCCTCAATAAACTCGATCTCGCCTGCCAAAATACTACCGAAAGGAGTGCCCAAATACTTGTATAGCGAGACATATACAGAGTCAAAAAGTGAAGAATATTCCTTAACAGATTTACCTGTAACAGCTGACTGCATAAATATTCTAGCTCCATCAAGGTGACACTGGATTTCGTTGGTTTTGCAAAACTCAGTAAGTTTTACTAAGTGTTCCCATGGAACAACTTGACCGTATTGCCTTCGTACCGGGGTTTCAATGGAAACGACGGAGATGGGATTTAATACTCTACCTGTAACTGAGGTCCGATAAGCTTTATCTAATTCATTTGTGTCAAAGTAAACTCTGTTTTGCGCCAATGGTACAAGATTAATCCCACTCAGCCTCTGAATCGAGTCACCAGTATCATTGAATATATGGCTTTGCTCTTGAACCACAGCTCTTCCTGCAGTACCAGCATGCCTTCTAATAGCTAAATGATTTGCTAATGTCCCTGTGGGCATAAATATCGCTGCCGGCTTGCCCAGCATAGCGGCCATTTCATTTTCTAGCTGTCCAACAAGTCCTCCCAAAGAAAAGTCGTCATCTAACAGCTGGTGATTCTCAGTAAACTCGTTCAGTCTACTGAGAAGGGTTTTTGCTGTTCTCGGTTCCCCATCTCCACGAAAGACCACTGAATCGTTATCGTCAAATTTATATATCCTCTTCACTTTGAGCCCTTTCTTGTTTTAAACAATTGTCCGCAGTCTTAAGCTGCTAGCGGTGGTTTTCTGTACCAGCCCTGACATTTATAATTCTATATACTATTTTAAAATAGAGCATATTTTATGTATTTTGAATGTATAAATTGTAATACTTCTGTTGATGCACACATTTCCATCTCACTATGTACTCACTGCGGGTATCCATTAACAATTAGACATAATGGCGATCCAGAAATGCAAACTAATAACGAAGCAGTAACTTTGGGTGAAGGTCACTCTAAAATGATTACTTTGGCTAAAGTCGCTAATTCACTTGGGGTGTCAAAGATCTATGCTAAACTCGAGAATTCCAACCCAACAGGCTCATTTAAAGACAGAGGCAGTTCTGCAATGCTTAGTGCCATAAAATCCGCAGGTATTAGTAGTATTGTTGAGGACTCATCAGGCAACGCAGGTGCTTCTATTGCTGCTTATGCTGCGCTTGCAGGAATCACGGCTCATATCTTTGTTCCTGAAAACGCTCCTAAAGCAAAAGTTGATCAAATACTGGTTTACGGAGCAAATATTCATAAAATTCCTGGACATCGAGATAACGCAGAAATACAGGCAAAGAATTTTGCTTCAGAACAAAAACTTTTATATGCGTCGCATAATATTAATCCCTACTTTTTGGAAGGGACTAAGTCATTCGCCAGAGAAGTTGTAACTGAGTTTGAGCCCAACTTGCCTGACCACATCATAATACCGGTTGGAAACGGGTCATTGTTAATCTCAACTTACTTGGTCCTTAAAGAATGTTGGGTATCAGGTAATATATCCAAGATACCCAAACTTTATGCAGTACAATCCGAATCAATCAAACCGATCGTTAGTAGATTGCACAATATTGGATGGAGTTTTAACCCAGAGCAAAACACTTGTGCGGATGGTATCGCATCTCTCAATCCCCCAAGAATGAAACAAATTGTAAATTCAATAATAAAAACTAAAGGTGATTCAATCGGTGTTAGTGAGGAATCAATACAAAAACACCATCGCCTTGTAGCTGAGAATGAAGGAATATACATGGAGCCGACCTCTGCTGTGTCGTTTGCTGGCCTCGAAGCTCTTGTCAATAATAAAACAATAGACTCAGGCGATTCTGTTTTGATTCCTATTACCGGTAGTGGCTTAAAATCCTCGACTTGACTCTAAGTGTGATTCAAGAAAACCTTCCTGAATCCATCGATGCAGTTATGTAATGTGTGCTCGTCTACGCAATAAGATATGCGAAAGTAACCGGGTGAACCAAAACCAGATCCTGGAACTACTAAAACATTTTTTTTCCTAAGCTCGTTTACGTATTTAACGTCATCCTCAATCGGCGACTTCGGAAACATATAGAACGCTCCTTGAGGCTTGATAACTTCGTAGCCGATATCAGTAAGGTTTGTCCAAAGAAAATCTCTGCTTTGCCTATAGTCATCTATGTTTACTGTTTCGCTTTGTAAATTAATAATCAGATGTTGCATTAGGGCAGGCGCATTAACAAACCCAAGAACCCGATTGCTGAACGTTAGGCCATCGATGATTTCGTCCTTATTTTCGTTGTCTGGGTTTACCGCGACATAACCAATTCGTTCACCGGCCAACCCTAGATCTTTAGAATGAGAAGTAGCAACAATAGTGTTTGAATGTGTCGAGAAAATATGGTTGTAACTAATGTCGTCATAGATAATCTTTCGGTATGGTTCGTCACTAACAATAAAAATGTCTCTGCCATATTTAAGTTCGAGTTTCTTAATACTCTGACCTAGTGTCTTTAATACACTGTTCGGGTAAACTACGCCCGATGGATTGTTTGGAGAATTCACTATCACCATTTTTGTTTTCTCGTTGACAATTTCTTCAAGCATGGACAGCTTAGGCATAAAATCGTCGTCGTGATCCAAAACTACACATTTACCTCCATGGTTATCTGCATAGAAGAAGTATTCAGCAAAGTATGGGGCAAAAACAACAATTTCATCACCTGGGTCTAAAAGCGTTTTAATAATGATGTTAAGAGCTCCTCCTGCTCCACAGGTCATCACGATATCTTCTTTGCTAAATATTAAACCTGTTTCATTTGTTAAGTTTTTAGCCACAGCTTCTCTGGTTTCTGCCAGGCCCGCATTCGGCATATATCGATGTAACCCACTGGCAGGGTTTTCAATGTAATTTCTCAGTAGTTCGATGAATTTGGACGGAGGCTCATAGATGGGGTTTCCTAAGGAAAGATCATAGACTTTATCTGCGCCTATCTTAGTTTTCAATAAGATGCCTTCTTCAAACATCTTGCGGATCCATGACCCTTGTTCCATCGATTTTTTCAGTTTTGTAGATATACTCACTGTTTACCTGCCACTTATTGAGGTATTCTATTATCTTCCAGATCAGGTTAAAAACAACATTTATTATCAAAGGATTATTTCTATATAGCCCGGAACTGTATGATTGTATTAGGTTTTGCGCTATCAACACTTTAGATGAACAACACAAATACGTATATTAATAAGTCTATATTGGGTATATTTGCTCATCCTGATGATGAAACTTCTGGGGCTGGATGCACTTTTACAAAATTTGCTCGAATGGGAGCAAATGTAACTGTTATCACAGCTACAAGAGGTGAGCTTGGAACATTAGGCACAGGAGATCTATCAGTTAGTAGGGAGCAATTACCAGGAGTACGTGAAAATGAACTGCGACAGGTATTAGCATTGTTCGGAGCAAATCCCCCGATACTGCTTGGTTATAAAGACCAAGAAGTACAACATGAAGAAACGGAAGTCATAGCAGGCACACTGCTCAATTATATGAAACGTATTGAACCTGATGTGGTAATTACTTTTGGTCCTCAGGGAATATCTAAGCATTCTGATCATATTGCTATACATAACGCGTCGCTCAGCGCATTCAATTTTTACAAGCTAGACATCGCTAAAAAGGTGAATTTACTATACATAGCAATACCGGAATCAGTAGCCAAAGAATTTGATCTCGATATAGATGGACCAGAAATTAAACCTAACGTTTACGTACCGGCACGTGACGACATTAATGTCAAAATTAAAGCATTAAGAACATATAAATCCCAAGAAGACGCCCAAGAGTTTGCGGAATGGCTTAAGAATAGCATGGATTATTATGAATCTTTTAGGTTAGTTGGTGTTGATGGAGATGAGCCTGTTGCCTTTGAGGACTTGTTAGCAGATTAATTATGGTAACAAAACACTCTAGTAAAACCGATATACTATAAATCCCTAGCTGAATTATAGTAGTCTATTATTCCAAGCTTATCAGTTTGTAACACAGGGGCCCGTAGCTCAGTGGTCAGAGCGGTCGGCTCATAACCGATTGGTCGCAGGTTCGATCCCTGCCGGGCCCACATAAACATAATACTATTCCAATTCGTTATACTAGTAGTATGACTTTGGGGGATAAATGAACTTCAGTAAATTTCTCATATTAATTGGTTTGGTTTTATGCTTCTTATTAATCAGTATTGCATGTGGTAGCTCAGGCGACTCAACTGAAGGAGTAATAACTATTGATACTCCCATTCCGGAAGTAATTGAAGACCAAACTTCTCAGGAAAGTCTAGATGAGACCGTCAAAACGGACGAGGAAATAACTACCGAATTTACTACATGCCTTAGAGACTATGGTTACGATATTCCAGACCCGACCTTAAATGCCGACGGCACTGTTGATTTGGAACAACTGAGAGACAGTATTATGACTGACCCGAATTTCGATATTAATAGTGAGAAAACTGTACAGGTATTTGAAGACTGTCTGCCTTTATTGGAAGATGCAACTTTTGCAGCAGCTCCTACTCAGGAAGATCAAATACAACTTCAGGACAATCTCTTAATGTTCGCAGAGTGTATTAGGGGAAATGGTATAGATGTTCCTGATCCTGAGTTCTCAGATGATCCTCGTTTGATCATGCAATCAATGTTTGAAGATGTAACTATGACCCCTAAAGTTGAGAAAGCGATGGAGTCATGCAGTGGAATCATATTTGGACAAGGTCCAAGAAGCGAATAATGAGTGATTCAATATATAGCTATTGGATACCCAGGTCATATCACCAAAAATGACTAAGAGAATATCAATAATTGCAGCCGGCTTAGTAGTCGTTGTTATTATCATCCTGATTGTGCTGCTAACTACCCAAGATATATTCAATTTAACAGGCACTGAAGAGGACAATGACCGTCAAATGATTTCAACTGCTTTAATACAACGTAAGGATTTAAGAACTTTTGAAAAAATAGACGGTGTGCTCGAATATGGATCCGAGATCCAAGTCTTGCCTAGTAACAATGGAGTATTGACTTATATTATCGCTGAGGGCGAAGACATATTTAGGGGTACTTTATTATTTAAGTACTACAAGTCCGTTACCGAAACAGAGATGTTAACGGCTGAGAATCAAATAGCGGCGGCAGATAGCGCGGTAGCCCAGGCTCAAGCGGCTTTGGAGGCATTAACTTCTGGTGCTACAGACGCTCAAATA
>CEUY01187920.1_pt1 | contig 36510 bp, 34 predicted proteins | sample 361481 | NCBI WGS metagenome assembly CEUY01 (sample SAMEA2622737, study PRJEB7988) | marine metagenome | isolation source: saline water (ENVO:00002010), including | reverse complement strand
GGGCTACCTTTAACAATCGGCAAATTGTTATCTAAATGTTCTTTGATTGCTGCAATAATATCGCCATCACACACAAAAATAGTTTTCTTATCTTTTAATTCTTTTGTTTTTAAAACTTTACCTAATGCGAGTAAAAATGCTGTTTCTTCATGACCTTTTACAGAAGTTGAAACCAATGTTTCTGTGCTTATTTCATCACCTAGTTTTTGTATGTATCCTGAATACTTAACATTGTTTTTTTCACCACCGTCAATAAAAAAAACACTATTTTCTTTTGACTTCAATTCTTTTTCTATTCTTTCATTTACTTCAAGTAATTTTTTTCTAGCATTATTGACTATCAATTTTCTAGTTTGTGAATTATTATCTTCTAAAATATGTGAACTTGCAACATTTAAAGAAAGTAATCTTTTATTGAACACACCACTTATGTCTTCGTGTCCTTTTAAAGTTGGATCTTTTTCTAAAATTGTTTTATTTCTTTTAGGTATACCTGTGTATAATGATTCAAGGAATAAATCTAATGACCTTTCTGTTGATTTTAAAACTACGTTTGTTCCTGATTTAATTTTTCTATTTTCTCTTACTAACATTCCATTTGAATAATAAGAAGCTACACCCATCATTCTTTTATCTTCGAATAAATTGATCATACGTAAAGAAACAAAATCAGAGTTTTTATTTAATTCTTTTGCAAATTGTCTTAAAAATTCAATTTTTACCTCTCTTGTCTTAGGTTGAGAGGTTCCACCAAAATTTATTTCTGGTGAATGTATGTAGCTCGATTTCTCATATTTACCCACTTCAGACTCTATAAGATCTGTAAAAATATCATCTTCTTTTTTTGAGTCATACTCTACTGTTGCACCAGACGCTAACATTTGTCCAAACTCATGATGAATAAAAGATTTCATTAAGTTCTTTAATTCTTCACCTTCATAATCTTTAAAGCTAAGACTAGCGTCAAGGAGCTTTTCTTTATCATTCATCGTTTCATTTATTCTATATCTTAAAATCGTTTTTTCATTATGTAATCTTTCTTCTATTCTTATTCTCATTTCTAAATCCATTTATAACTATATATATTTTACCATTTATTTATTTTTTTTGAAGGTTTTAAAAAAAAATATTTATGCTACAATGTAATTAATATAAAAAAAAGGTATTATAATGGAATTTCAAAAATTAAATGGTTTTATAAGTAATGACTTAAATAGTCAGAATTCTAAAATTGAAAGCCTGATAGGAAGAAAAATATACAAAATAGAAGACCTTGTAAAAGAAGTGAAAGAATCTAAAAACAAAGATAATAAGCTTTACAAGATCACAAAAGACATATCAAAAATAATAGATTTATATGATGACAATAACAAAATAAAGCTTAATAGAGCTTCATTCTTAAAGAATTACTATCTTTCTCTCGAAAGTGTTTTTAAAAAAGAAGTTATAGAAGAATATAAAGAAATCATGGGGCTTATCGTGGAAGATACAGTTCAGTATGATAATGCAAACTGGAATTTAATTTATGACAATATTAAAAATTCAATGAATGAAGATAATGATATCATAAATAAAAATGCACTTTATAGTTTAGATTTTGAAAGATTAATACCAAAAAGACTAGTTTCTTTCCTTAAAGACGAAAAAAATGAAATGATTGAAGGTGGATTTTTCAGTTTTCAATCTTATACACAAGAAATGCTTGGAATCATAAATGAATTCGTTTTATTAAAAGGCAATAAAGTTACAAAAATGTACCTTGACCAAGGACAACAAGAAGATATTAAAATAATTGAATTATTAAAAGAAGTTAACGCAGCTTCTGTTGTAGAACCTTTTTCTTTTAGTAATGGTGAGCCTTATTTTCAAAAAGCTACAAATGGTCAGTTAGACGGATTTATTATCCATAAAAATCAAGCAAAAGTTTTGTTGGCGACAAAAGATGAGAATACTACAATAGAAGGCGATTCTGTTTTTAGACATTTTATTACTGGTTTGTTGATAAAAAAGAAAATTGATGAAATTCAAGCAGAAGAAGTTCTCGTTCGTGAAAAAATGCAAACTTGGATTAATCATTATACGAATGAAGGTTTAATATCGAAACAAATTAGAGCTTTAAAAGAAAATAGAAGAAAACTTAAAGCAAGTAAAGGCATAAAGTTGAATGCGAATGATTTTTATGTTGATAACGAGTTTGTAAGGACATTAAATGAAGTTATCGAAGACGCAGAAAAAAGGGATTTAAAAGAAGTTTCTATTCCTGTTAGGTTTCCAAACTCTGAACTTTACATGATGGACAGAGAGTTGGTTAAAAAAGCTTTCAAACTCCCTTCTAAATCTTCAAAAACTAATAATATAAAAATGGATCTTTCATTAGCAAAAGAAAGACTCACTCTTGTTTCTAGTATTGCAGCAGCACAACAAGAAGATCGTGAAGAACTTTTAGAGTTAGGTTTTAGTAAAGTTGTTGATAATCCAAAATTCAAAGAACAAGTAATTATAGATGTTAAAAAAGCACAGATTGTAAAAAATGCTGGCTTTTTATCTATTAGAAAAATGATTTCTTACTATAATAAAAATACAAGAAAAGCATTGGAAGAACTTGGTGTTTTAGAATCAAGTTTAATGCTTGGCACACCATTATCCATACTCAAACAAGCAGAAAATCATAAATACAATATTCCTAGTTTAACGATTGATAAAATGGAAACATTAATTGATATCGCAGATAATCATAATGTTGACTTAATTTATTATGGTTCCGTTTCTGGCAAAAAACAAGCACAAGAATACCATTATGATTCAGAAGAAAAAATAACGAATAAAGAATATAGGTATGGATTGAATGCGCTTGCATATTCAAATATTTTATCTGACTCTGTTAAAGACAGGTTTTATATCAACACTGACGCTGCTCTTGAGTTTGTTGATAACATACAATTAAGAGTTGTTACGAAGAATACTAAAAATGGTTATGACGTAGATTTGGATAAAATAAATAAAAATAATTTTATGAAGAAAATTATTCATATTACGTTTAAAGAAATTTTTGAAAACAATAAAATAAGCAATGATTCTGTTGATTTTTATGAGAATCTATTTAATTCCACCAATGCTATATTGGCAGACATTATTGAAGATTTTGAATATGCGAAAACATATTCAAAAGAAAATAATATTGATTTAAATTACAAAGAGGCTTTTAATAAAACCATGAAAAGTAGAACTGGTGAAAAAAATAACTATGATATTGTTAAAATCTTTGATACAATAAAGTATATTTCTATCAATAAGACAGATAAGTTTATTCATGGTAATTCTATTATTGAAGCTGTTAATAATAAAGTTGACAAAATAATAGAAGAATCCAATAATCCTGAATTGAAAGCGATTAAAGATAAATATCAATCTAAAAATAGAAACAATAAATTTGAAAGAAGTAGACGAGTCGGGAGAATGTTTTAAATGAGTTTTGAAAATAAAGAACAATTTTTAATACATACTAAAAAGCATATTGAAAATGTAAATATTTTAGCAGAAGAACTTATTCAAAATGTTTTTGAAAGTAGTTTGATGTCTAAAAAAGGAATAAAACCTAGTGAAGAACTAAAAAACTCTATTCTTAGAACCATTAAACTCCATGACCGTGCAAAAACAGAAGATTCACCTGATTTTTTGGATATACATAATTTAGAAAAGCCTTTTTATGAAGTTTTATATGAATGTGCAGGTAAAGAGCTTACTGGAGAAAATCGTGATATTATTAAAAGATTAAATGACCTGGATAAGTTAGTTACAACAATTGCATTAACAAAAGAAGGATTAAATCAAAACGAAAGAGAGCTTTATTTTTTCATTGAAGCTACTACTGACATTGTTGAAAGAGGCTGTAATCCTATAACACCTATAGAACTTGGAAGAGAAACATTGAAAGCACATAGTTTTATTAAAAAGTTACCAAAAACTATTTCTGATAACATTCTTAAAACTGAAGTCGATAACGAAGTCATGTCTTTAATACAAAACTTAGAATCTTTTTATGATGAAAATATTTTATTTAAGCAAATTCAATTTAAAAATGATTTATTCAAAAACACAAATAAAAACATTAACACATTTAAAACACCAAGATTCAAAATAAAATAAAAATTTTAAATATAGTTTTATTATCTTTTTTTATTTTACAAATATGTTTAATGCTTGATTTTCAAAATTATTTAGATAAAAATTATTTTTAGACCATCGCTCTTCTTTTGAATTTTGCATGGAATTACTATATGTGTTTATCCCTCCAAGAGTATCATCCCAAGAACAACCGCTATTATTTAAAGACATCCAAGTAAACCCTCTTGAATGAGCTGCATAATTATGATCTTTATGACTATCACTATCAAGAGAAGCTGTTTTCATATGAATGTCAGCAGTATTAGAACAACTACTAACCCACCAAGAACCACTAACTTTTAGAGCTTTATATGTATCACTATTTGATATCGTTGTTGGTATTTTTTGACTCATTGTTTCATTGTTTAAAACCGTATCATAAATAATAAATTTAGAATCATTAGAATCGCTCATTAACAAATTATCTCCTTTTAATGTATTCCAAGCTTTTGACTGATAATCTGAATCTCTACTTGAAGGAGTGCCTATTGTTGTTCCATCCCACCATATATTTGTTGAAAAACCCCAATGATTATTATCATCGTCTGCTATTGCTGCAATTAAAGTCCAACCACCACCCTCTCTTGTCATATCACAATAAAGTGGTTCTTCCGAAGCTTGGTACAAGCCATCTTGACCAGAAAATGAAGAATCAAATGATAATATATCTTTACAACTTGATTCTAAATGAGTTCCTGTTTTTGATAATTGGATTGTTTCTTCAGCAGAACGTGATTCTAATTCACTTTCAGAAACCACTTTTCCACTTTTATAATTTATTGTCGTTGTTTTTGTTCTTATTTCAACAATGTCACATGTTTTATCTTGTGTAAAAGTTTTTCCTGAATATATTTTTGATTCTAATGGTGAAAAAACACAATTAGACTCACTTTGTTTTTTCCATTCAGTATATGTTACATTATTTGATATTGGTGCTTCTTGTATGTATTCAACATCGTCTGAAGTAATGATTATTTTGAAATCATTACTATAAGAACTCACAAATGTTGTTGATATAATTATTCCTAAAATACTTTTTTTCATATATTCCCCTTTAATACTATAATCAATATAACTTTTATAAAAATATATTCAAATAATTGATTTGTATTTTTTTAATATTAGTGGCCTTGTTTAGTTTTAAATCGATGTTATAATCATCACTAAATAAAGGAGAAAAAATGGATTTTGGTATAAAGCAATTACCTAAAAATGGATTGACTATGGTTGATCTTTTTTGTGGTGCTGGGATTGGTGGATTTGGTTTTAAAAAAGCAGGATACGACATTATATATGCTGTTGATAATATGCAATATGCTGTTGATACATATAATAAGAATGTTGGAAATCATGCTGTATGTCTTGATATTAAAAAAATAAATTTAAATGATTTACCAGAAGCAGACGTCTATTCTGGCGGCTTTCCTTGTCAAGCTTTCAGTCTTGGGGGCAAAGGTGAAGGTGAAAATGATAAAAAAATTGGTGATTTGGGTTACTATTTTTTAAAAGCCATAAGATTAAAAAAACCTAAAGCTTTTTTTATTGAAAATGTGAAAGGAATTGTTTCAAAAAAACATAAAGGCTTTTTTGATAAACTTATTTCAGAATTTAAAAGTATTGGATACAATGTTGAGTTCAAAGTTTCAGATTGTTATGAATATGGCATTCCTCAAATAAGAGAAAGAGTTTTTATTGTTGGTATAAGAAATGATTTAGATAAAAATTTTATTTTTCCTGAAGCATTGCCACAAGAAAACAGAATACATTTAAAAGAAGCAATATCAGATCTTCCTGACCCTGATTCAGATCATAACGTCAAAAATCATAAAGAGTATTATAATGACGGCTTTTCTCCTAGATTTTTATCAAGAAATAGACAACGACAATGGAATGAACCTTCTTTTACTATTGTTTCTACTGCTAGGCAACTACCTTTATATCCAGAACCTGCTAATTATGACGTCAGAATTAGAGATGTAAAAAATGATCCACCACCACGAAGATTTACAGTTAGAGAATGTTTAAGGATTCAAACTGTACCCGATGAATTTGAATTCTCTGATTCTATCCCAAGTAATAAACAACATATTCGTTGTAGTGGAATACCTACATTAATTGCTTATAATTTTTCTATATTATTATCAAAATATTTAATTTAGTTTTTCCTTTATTTATTATTAAAAAACCTTTATAAAAAACATTTTCACTTGTTGGTGTTAAAATATGTGTTAAATAATATACTAAGATATATATAATGTTAAGGGGCTTATTTCAGATGAAAGATCTACTAGTTTTTACTAACACTGAAAGAATAATAGAAAAAGGAATTGTTTATTATGTGACAACTTCTAAATTTTTATTTTCCAAAATAAAAGAAACATGGAAAAACTCAGAAGGTCAAATTTCGAGAAAAAATAAGCCAGCAGTTATTCATTATCATGAAGACGGGTTGACACCAAAAAAAGCTATTTTTTATAATGAAGGCAATATTTTAACAGACGATTTATACCCTTCTATTGTTGAATACTACACTAATGGAAACATTAAAAAATCGACTTACTTTTCAGATTTAAAAAGAAAAAAAATAGTTATAGAGTATTTTAATAACGGCAAAAAGAAAAGGATTCTTCAATATAAATTATTTGGAAGCACTTATAAACTAGGATTACCGATTATGGATGATTTACCTTCTGTCGTTGAATATGACGAATATGGATATGTTGTAAAAGAAGATTGGTATTTTGAAGGAAAACATGAGAGATTTGATATTTTTAAACCTATATCAATAAGATATAATGGAAATAGACGGGTTCCGCAAAAAAAATATATCGACGTTATACAATCTTATGCAATATTAAAAGATAAACATGTTGAAGATTTTAATGACGAAGATATAAAAATTGTTAAAGACTTATTTAGAAACAAAAAAACCGCTTGAAGCGGTTTTCTTTATTCATAATCATGTATATCTTCAAATATATTTTCTATAAATAACTTATCTTTCTTTGATAACACATATTTATCAGGGTGTTCTAAGTATTCTAAATGTGCTTCCATAATGCAGTGATCAAAAAAGTTTTTCATCACTTCGTTATTATTTCTTTTATGAAAATTATAAGCTTTAAAATAAAGATAAAAATTAACAGATAGAGGATTTAGCTCTTGGTAAGTCTCCTTATTTACTTTTTCAAGTAAATTGTTTACTAACAAGTTTTTATCTATTTTATATCTTTCATAAAACACTATAACTCTTTCTATGATATTTAATGATATTTCTTTTGTCATAGATTTTTCTAATTCATAAAGATCCATTTTATCGTTTGTTTGATTTTGGGTTTCCATTTTATTTTCCTTTTTTATATATAAGTTCAAAATTTTGATTTACTGGATTTGCATCTAAATGTTCTGATACTAAATTTCTCCAAATATAACCATTGTTTTTATTTGAGTAGACTAAGTTAAGTCTTTTGTATTTATTTTTTTTATTCTCATACATAGAAATAAACGATAACTCACGAAAAACTTTCATTTTTTTTTCATTTTTTAATTTAAATTGTGATGTGTATTCATATAATTCCATTACACTTTTTGGATTTTCAAACTCAATCAAATATGAAGTTTGCATAAAGTTTGAATTATTATTGTAATAGATCTTGCTAACATCTTCTCTTTTGAACATTTTAAATCTTTTCTTAAAAACCTGCTTTTTTACTTCTTTTTCATATTTGTTTTTGTTTTTTTCGAAAGAATACGACATTGCCAAGGAATCATTTTTAATAAAATAGACTTCTTTCTTTAAATAATCATCTGATTTAAATGTGTATTTATAATCATTGTTTATTTTTTTTGGTTCTTTTAAAATTTTATAAGTTTTTGTTAAAAAATTATTATAATCATAATTCGTATAGGATACTGACAAATCTTCTTCAGTCTCTGTAAATGTTTTTATTGGAAGTTCTCCATTTTCAAAATCACTTGACAATTTATTATTTAAGACCGACAACAATGCAACTGATATTACTGCTAACCCTGTTACTAATTTTAAATTCATTAACTTATTCCTATTCTTTAATTACTGCAATCAACTTTTCCAACAAACAAACCTTCTGCATATTCATTAAATACTTTAACTTCTACTTCTTTATTTGTATTTTTCTTGCTGCAAACTGCTTTAACAACCATATCTTTCACTACAAATACAGCTTCAGTTTTTTCTTCTGATTCAAAAATATTTTTGTCTTTTTCCAAGCCTAAAACCTCTATTGTGTAAATATTATTTTCTTTAACTTCCACTATGTCTACAGAAATATCTGATTCGTTTGCAAAAGTTAATATTGAAGATAAAATCACAAAAGAAATAAATAATTTGTTTTTATTCATACATAACCTCTTTTGGTATTTAATATAAGAGTATCTCATCCTCTTGTTTATTACAAAATACAACAAAAAAAGTTTTAATCAATTATAACAACTTTTAAGTGTTTTGTAAACAAAAAAAAACCATATTTAAAAGAAAAAAAACAATGACAAGAATTAAAAAATATGTTAAGATATAGGAAATAAGAAATTGGAGAAAACTGATAAATGCGTACTAACGAAATTATAAAAAATGCTATGGAAACTATTAGGCATAAGCAGCCTACAACTGCTTTTCTTGAAAATTACCCTTTTATTATTAGCACAATGGAACCACTTGGTGATAAAAAAGCGATTGCTATTTATGAAAGTAAAACCAGATACCTTTACATTTACAAACAAGATTTATCTAAGGTAGAACCTTTTTTGAAAGAACTAAAAGATGCTAAAACAAAAAACCAGATAAAAGAAGAAAAGAAAAATAGACAATATCAAAATATACTTAATAAACAAAAGGATTTTTTTGTAAACAATCTTAATGGTGTCAAAGAAACATTGATCAAGATTTCAAAGAAAGAAAATCTATTACAAGAAAATATTGATTTTTTATTTAAAGCGACAAAAGAAAATATTATTTTCAAAAATAAAGAAGCTCTATTGCATTTCAAAAATGAACAAATCGAATCTGCAGTTTTAGCAGAAATTGAAAATATCACATTTTCAGAAGCTTTTTTAAATCAAATTTCAAATGAATCTATTTCTTTTAATCGTATTTCTAAGTTTCAAAACACTCCTTCATTATTCTTTTCAGAAGATTTTGAGAAAAATTTTCAACTAGCATTGTTAGAAAAGAAAGAAATACTTAAATATCAAAAGAAAATTAAATTTAAAATTCTTGGACAAACTGTTGAAACCAATATTCGAATTAAATATGGTGATAGTTTAATCAAAGACTTAACACTTGAAGAACTTATTGACTTAAGACCATTGTCTTTCCGTGGTATTGGAGATATTTTGATTGACGAAAATGAGATTAATAGATATGTAGAAACTATTTTCAACAGAACAACAGAAACTCTGGAAATACTTAATGAAGATAAATTACTCAAAAAATCATTTTATCAAGATTTCAAAGAAAAAATTGCAAAAGTTAAATATAACAGAACCAAATTTATGTTTAACCTTAATGATAAAAATTTTAATGAAGAAGAGATTATTTCAAAACTAAAGCACTCTCTTCTTGCACAAGCATTTGATGTAAAAGAAAAACGCCTTATTGGATTTAAAAACTCAATGAGTCGAAAAATAATTCGTAAAAACATTGAGATTGATAATTTCAAATCTTTATTCCCTAATGCTCGTGATCGACAAAGAAAGATTACTTTCATTCAAGGTGAAACAAATAGTGGTAAAACATATACTGCATTTGAAATAGCAAAAGAATATAATAGTGGTATCTATGCTGCTCCGTTAAGATTGCTTGCACTTGAAGGTCAACAAGAATTTGAAAAACGAGGACAACTTTGCTCTATGCTAACGGGCGAAGAAAGAGACGAAAAAGAAGGAGCTAATTTTGTATCATCAACAGTTGAAATGATCGATTATTCAAAAGAGTATGATGTTGCAATTATTGACGAAGTTCAATTAATTAATGATCCTGACCGTGGACACGCTTGGTTAGAGGCTATTGTTGGAGTAAATGCAAAAGAAGTTATTCTTGTTGGTGCGCCAGATATCAAAGATATTATCGTTCAAGTTGCAAAATATCTTAATGAGCCAATTGATATTAAGACATTTGAAAGAAAAACAAAAATAGAATTTGATAAAAACTTGTATAGAAATTCTATGGAAACAATTGGCAAATTGCCACCACATTCTGCTGTTATTGCATTTAGCAAAAAAGACGTTTTGGCGTTAAAATCTAGATTTGAAAAACTTGGCAATAATGTTTCTGTTATTTATGGTGCATTACCACCACAAGTTAGACGTATAGAAACAGAAAGATTTGTTAAGGGTGAAACAGACGTTGTTATCGCTACTGACGCTATTGGTATGGGATTGAATCTTCCTATTGAGAATATCTTTTTCCATAAAATAGAAAAATTTAATGGTAGAGAAATTGTTCCACTAGAAGCTGCGTTAGTTAAACAGATTGTTGGTCGTGCTGGTCGTTACAAAAAATTTGATATTGGTTATGTCTCTGCTTTATCAAATCAAAGCTTTGAATTTATTAAAACTGAGTTTTACAAAGATACTACTGTTAATGAAAGACAATTTAAATGTTCACCTAACTATGCAATTATTAATCAAGTTCATGAGTTGACAAAAGAAGAGTCTATTTCTAAACTTTTACAAAACTACAATAATGCAATTAAGTTTGATTTTGAAATTAAAAACCATATGAATGAATATTCTTATATGATTGGTCGTTTTATTGACGAAGTTACATTAGAAAGAAATGAATCGTTATCTTTATATGAAAAAGTTAAATTGGTTAATGCTCCTATCTCTATGGATAGAGGCTTTAAAGTTTTTGATTATTATAAAGATTGTATTAACAATATCCTTATGTTAAGAAAAAACTTGGAAATACACCCTATTAGTGTAGCTTTTAAACATATCGAAGATTTAAAGTCAGAAACTCAAAATCAAACAGAACTTTCTATTAAAAAAATTGATATACTAAGTTGGTTGTCATTTAATTTTGAAGAGTTCTCTTGTTTGCAAAATGATATTTTTAATAAGAGAGTTGAGTTAAATAAAGAATTAATATCTTATTTAAGAAAAGCTTGATTTAACAAAATGATAAAAAAAGAGCTTCAAGCTCTTTTTTTACCTTGTTTGTTAATTCATTTTAGTATATAATAGCTTTTTAAAACAGAGAATATTTATGTTAAGAGATAAATTAAAAATTGGTTCTGTATGCCACAGAACAGATAATAATGTTATTTTTGTTGTTGATATCAAAGATGATATTCTTTTTTTTGTTCGTAAAGTATTTGGTAAATATCAAGATAGTTTTGACGCAGGATGTTTACAGCTAAAATATTACAATGACGATCTTAAAAATTTATATGGTTTTGGTATAACTCATATAATCAATAATCCATCAGCAAGACTGCTTACTGATTTACATCATAAAAGGAAAATGACGCTTGAAGAATTTAAAGATTTTGAAAGAGATTACCCAGAAGAAGAAACTGATGAGTTTTATAAAAAAGAAGGTAGCCCTTTATATAAATTAATTAAACCAAAGCATTTTTATTTCATTCGTGGCAGGGATGTTTTATTTTATATTACAAAAATCCGTGGAGACAAAGCAGAAGTTTATTATGGCGGAGGTACAGAAGAATGGGATTTAAGTCAACTTGATTCCAACCTTAAAAATAATAATTTTAGATATTCTGGTATTAAATGCATCTTTGAAAAAATGCACCCAAGTATTATATCAAAATCTTGGCAATCTTTAAGACTCAATAATTATGATTTAAACGCTAGTGCTCACTCTATGGTCGCTGATTTACGTACATTTAAAGATATGGGCAAAAAACGAAAAATCGATAATTTAAATAATGTCTATTACCGAAATGATAAAGAGCAAATTGTTATACGCAATGAAAAAGGTGAAGTTGAAATAATTAACGAGGAGGCATTTTAACAATGGATAAGCTTGAAGAAATTGAAAGTTATTACTTAAATAAATTAAAATCAAAAGATTTTGTTGTTTTTTATGATAAAAATAACTTAGAATTCTTATTTCAATATGGTCATGAATCAATACATTGTCATAAAAACTTTTTAAGCTTTTCTGTTCTTGGCGATGGGGAAACTTATGACTTTGACAAAGAAGACACAATGGAAGAATTTGCATTCTTATCTTTGTATAGAGGTTTTAAAGTGCAACAAAAAAGCAGACTAGTTCTTTATAACTTTAATTTAAAAGAATATTCTTCTGCTTTTGAGACAGTTGAGTCAAGTGCTATTGGTCTTCCTCACACTAAAGAAGATGAAAAAGAGAAACATGATTTTACAGAAATTACAAGTGCCATTCGATTCTTTATCTTTCAACATATTAAAAATTATTCGAATTATAAAGAAAGAAAAGAAGATAAAAAGAAAAACAAACTCTCTTGTAACATATAACAAAAAAGTCCCGAATGGGACTTTTTTTAATTTGTTTCTTCTATCTTATGAAGAGTTTTCTTTGTCGCTAAATTGATTGCATAAATAAGAATATACTCAGACCTTTTTGCGCCATTCATTCTTGCGTAGTTTATAGGGTAACTTTCTAGTTTATCCAATTGAGCAGGATTTTGACCTAAACTAATCAAATACATTACAATTTTATAGTTATCAGCAGCCGCAGCAAGAGATATTAAAGGTAGATTTCTATCTAGTTTATTATAATCATACTCTGCACCTTCTAAAACTAAACGCATAAACATTTCAATGTCACCACCATCAACACCTTGTGCTGTTGCTAGTGCCATTAGTGGAGAACTTTTCAAATCTTCTGAATAACCATTTACATCTATTTCTGCTCCTGAATCAAATTGAATTGACAGTGCCAAATTGCTTCTACCTGTTCTTAAAGCGTCCAAGAAATACTCATTCATTTCTTTATCAAAATCAACTTTTGTCATGAATTCTTTTTTTGGATAAACAACTTCTTTAAACTTTTTGATTAATTCTTCTTCCAACATATAATCTTCTTCAAGTTTTTTTGTTGTTTCAAAATATTCGTGAGAATTAACAGCCATTGATTTTGTTAATGTTGGCTGTCTTTCAATTAACTCTTCTAATGTAGCATTTCTATCAACTTTTCCTATTTGTAATTCTTGTTGGATTTCTGAGGTTTTCTCTTCTACAACTACTGTTTCAGTCAATTCTTTTACAGATTCTGATTCAACTTTTGAGGACGCTTGTTTTTTTAATTGTATTAGTTCTTGCTCTTTTAAAGCGATTTGTTCTTCAATAGTTAATTCTTCTGCAATTGATATATTTGACATCAAAAGAGTTGAAAATAATGTCGCTAAAATGGTTTTCTTTATCATTTTTAGATTCCTTAATTGTTTCTCTTAAGAAATAACATATTCACAGTCTTTTTCAATAGTCTGAAAACAAAAAAAGCATTTAATCCCTTAAATACTTTTCTTTTATTTTTACTTCTTATATTGATTCTTCACCTATTGCAGAGCAAGCCCATGAATTTGTTGTATAACCACCAGGATAAGAAACATTGTCATCTCTAATATCATTAAAAGAAGTTATTTTCCCTGTCGCACTATCAAAAGTATAAATCAAAGATGAATTTAATGAATTATCACCGTTTGGCTCTGGGTAAACACCAAATCCACCACCATTATGCGGATAAGACATATCCCAATTGTAAACAAACCATTTTCCACCGTCAGTTGGATCAAAATTATGACAAGTATCAGAATTAAAATATACTGTTGCACAACTTGTTCCTTGTTTATTTGGATATATACCCATTAACCTAAAGTAAGTGCCTGTTAATGTCGTTACTGCTTTTTCTAAATGCTGTTGAGTCCTTGGGACGAATAATTTCATATTCTCTGATTGACAATCTGCTTCTACTTCTGCCGTAAATTTTGGTGACGGAGAGCTTCTTGTTATTGTTGTATATCCACCATTATTCATATCACAAAAAGCCATAAATTTTTTTTGATTTGGTTTTATTTGATAGTTTCCGTCTATGTTAGAACCACCATGATTTAATATGTCTAGACATGATAATGCCTCATACGTTCCTACTGATTGTTGAGTTGAAGCTGTTAGTTTTGTTTGTTCTTCCATTTCTTCTGAAACTTTTGTTTTGGTTCCCGATATTGGGTTGACTAGATATGTTGTTTTTTTTCTTTTTTGTTTTTCATCACAATCTACATTTTGAGTGAAATTTGTTCCTTCATAAATATCAGACTCCAAAGGCGATTCATTTCTACAATTAGATAATACACCTGTATCTACCCATTCCGTATATTCTACCTCTTCTATTAAATCTGAATGTTCATAATTAGATTCTTTTTTATCTACTACTACCACATAAGATGCATAAGCACTAAATGTAGATAGAATTGATACTACCAGTATTGACTTTTTCATATAAATTCCTTTTTATTATCTCTCCATTACATTATTATAATAAAAAAAATATTAAGAACAAGAAAATATAAAAAAAATAAGAGCATAGCTCTTATTTTTTCTCTCTTATACTAACAATTTCTGTTCTATCTATTATCAAAACATAATCTTTCTCAATAACTTTAGGTTCTGATTTTTCTTTTAAAAAATGACCTCTTTTACTTGCTGTTTCTTTAATCTTTAACTTTAATTTATATTGTCTTGGTAAATAAAGTTCTTCTATTAAATTTTCTTCATCATAAACAATTAACTTTTTATCGTCTCTTATTATTTGAGTCATTATAGGTTCTAAATTGATAGACATTGTTGACTTCATTTTTTTAAAACCATGATGATCGAATTGATTTAATTTTATTATTTCTTCAAAGTTTAGTTCATAGTTATCTTTATATGTTGAATCTTTTTGAAATATTTTATCTTTCTTTCTAAACCAAGTTTTTGTTATACCAACAGAATCTTTGTTTTGTGGAACATATATAAAACTTTTTAATTGTGGTTTTATTGTTGTTATTTTATCGTAAATATAATCACGAAATTCTTCTCTAAACAAGTCCCTAAAAACATAAAGTAAAGCCAAACCTAACACAAAATGAATCGTTGTATCAAAACCAAACATTCTTGCTTCAAATATCATGAAACTAAAAAACAACATTATTAAGCCTGTTGATATTGAAAGAGAAATATATTTTTCTTTTTTACCAAAAGTAAATACTTCTTCTGACACTTTTAAAGGGTTTTCAATTAATTTTTTATTCATGTCCATTTTATTAACAATTCTTAGATAAGAGTCTTTTGTCGCTTTTTTCCCACGCTCTCCCGATTTTGCTTTAATTAAACAAAGATTTCCATACATGTCAGATTTATTATATTTTTTTTCTTCTCTGTATTCTCTTTCTGTTTTTGCTAATTTCGATATTACTTCTATTAAATCTTCATTATTTTTCATAGATTTCAATCTTTTTAGCATTTTTAAAAAGAATTGTTCTACTTCAAAAGACATTAAATAATCTATTTTGTTAAATAGAATTATATGTGTTTGAGAAGACAATTCCATTCCTCTGAATGAGTTTAATGTTTTTTGTGTTTCTGATAAAATCTCACTAATATCTTCAAGTTCAGCTTCTTTTTCTATAAATACTTCATAGTCTTTCAGTTTTTGCAAAAATTGATGTGAAAATAAACGAAGAGACGTTGATAATTGCTCTTCTGGCATTTCTTTCTTATCTAAATATTTTGCATACAACAGTGTTAAACTCGGATTTTTACTCTTATATAGAGATTTCTTTTTCTCTACATTTTTCATAAAAAACTCATTCGTTGACATTGTTTTTTTAAAATCAAGTGCTTTTGGTATCGTAATAGATATTTCAGTAACTTTTTTACTGTTTGAAGACACAACTTGTTGGATTTCTAGATTTTTCTTATTTTTTTCTTTGACCTTGATCATATCTAGTTCCTTTATTTTTGTCTTGATTTTTACAAGCTATTATTATATATTGTTTTTTTTACATTTTCAATGATTTAGGGTAAAAAAAACCACAATTAAGTGATTTTTTATATTTCTGTCTTTACGTTTATTAAGAACTTTTCGTCTTCAACTCCTGATTTTGAATTTTTTATTATATTATATTCCAAACTGATTGCCCAACTTTCTGGTAATAAAAATGATAAAATATGAGTTGATAACATTGCAATGGCATCTTTTGATATGTTTTCTATTGAATAATTAGAATTATATTGATATTCATGGTTTTTATTTTCTATTGAATAAAAGGAATATTTATTCGACTCAATAAAATTGAAACCTTTTTTTTGTGGTTTTTTTAATTCAAAATAATTCATTGGCATTATCTTAAATTCTATTTTTTCTAATTTTGAAAATCTTATCTTTTTATTAATTTCGTCCGTATGATCTGGTAAAGCATAAGAATTAAATGATAAGCAAAAAAACGTAAAAAGTATAATTTTTTTCATTTTCATTATTTACCTTAAAAATCATTATTACATGTAGTAAACCATGTTATTATATTTTAAGCATAACGTCAATGCTTATTTCGATAAATTTAGTTCAATTAATTCAAGAAACATACTTAAATCACTATATTCTTTATAATCCAATCCCGTTTTGTCTTTTATTTTTTTTGTGATTTTCATATTATTTATTTCTTTTTTCTTGTAAATAGATTTGATAATACTTCTTTTCTCTTCTAAGGTTAAAATTCTTCCGTAAAAAACTTCAATTTCTTGAAAAAAAGAATCAAATGACTTGGTATAATCTGAATAATATTCAACATTGTTTATGAAAGAAGACAGTCCAAAATAGACCTCTTTATTTAATTTTTCTTTTAAATCGAAAGAAGAAAAAGCAATTCCATCTTTTGCATATATTTGAGCACCGTCGAAAGAAAGTATGCTTTCATCATAATAATTATCGTTTCTACTCATTAAATATTTTATTTTTGGTTCTCCATTTTTATAAAAAATTGTTGCCTCAAAGTGAGAACCTTTTCTTTCTATTTTTATTATGCAATTATTTTCATTTTTTCTATATATAAAAGACTTAGTTTTATAATCTGTATATACGTCTAGATATTTTCTTCCCCTCAGAGTTAATTTTTTATTTTCTATTTTTTCTTTAAGTAAAGCTGTCTTTTTATATTTGAATTTTTTTTCTTTTATTGGTTTTGATTCTAGTAGGTTAAAAAATGTTTTTAATGCATGTTTTCTATATTCATTTACTTCATAAGGACTTAAAAATGCGGTTCCGTCATCTCTATTTTCAATTGCAGAAGTAAAGTTTAGATTTAAAAGACTATCTATTTGACCAGATACATATTGTGCTTTTATTGGATAAATGTTTAGTTCTTGATTATATTCTTTTTCGATCACTTCAATCCATTCAAGAGAAGGTGGTGATTTTAAAATTAACTCTTTTATTATATTTTTTGATTTGTTTGACAGGATTTTAAAGGAATTATAAATATCAAACAGAAAATGACCTTCTGTGTATACCAACACACAGTTTTCTTTTATATTCATTAATTTTATAAAATCTGTATTGTGCTTTCTGTTTTTATTGTTTTCTAATATATACAAATCTGATAATTTATAATTAATACAATCCCCTTCTTTTAGATTTTTTAATATTGGTTTTTTTATTTCTACATAAAAATCATTAGGGATAAATCTTCTTTTTTTTTCATTCATTCCTAATGTCTTTTTTGAATCTCTTTCCAATACAGGGAATAGTATTATATCAAATTTAAAGTATGCATTTTCTTTATCCATAACAAGCCTTTTTTTATTAATCTATTATAATATACTGTTTTTTTCTAAAAATCCATGTTTTTATAATATTTTTTTTTGTATTTTAAAGCTTGATTTAAATGTTAGTTTTTGTTAAAATAAACAAAATAAATTACGGAGAAGACGAATGGGTGTATATAAAAACTTAGAAAAAATTCAATTTCAGGTAGAGTTAGATTGTTCAGTGGATAGTGAAAGAAATTTATATTCTTTTTATTTTAAAAACACTCGTGATGATTTTATTGGTATTCCACTTCCTGATTTTAGTCCAAAAGTTAAAGAATCGTTTTCTGAAAAGTATTTAGAAACTCTTATTTGTTCTATCTTTGACGAACACGCACCACATTATTCTGTTCATAATCAATGTTATATCTCAGCCGTTCTTACAAAAAAAGAAATGAATGAAGTTTCTGAACTCATTATCGAAGAGTATGCAAAAAAAGTTAAAAATGTCATTAGTGACTTTTCTTCTGCCATTTTTGAATATTCTTATTTTGATGACCGTGTTTTTGTTAATATTTTAGACAATCAAAGCTTAGGATTGGAGTTTGATAAGAATGCTAGAAAAAATGAATATGATTTTATTATGAGACTTTTAGGGTTTGCTTATTATAAAGATGGCAAATATGTAGCGGAAGATTGGGATTTAGAACTAGAAGAAGCTTATGAAGATGCTAAAAATTGCAAATTTGATATTCAATTGGCTAAAAAATAAAATTAAAAAAGCACCGATGAATCGGTGACTTTTTTTGAGGATGATAATATTAAAAGGATTGTAGATAATGTTTTATCTACTTCAAAACTAAGTTAGGGAAAACCTTGTTTTGATATAATATTTTTAACACTATTATTTTATTTTGCAAATATTTTTATATTTTAACCTATTCGATTAATCAATATTTAGCCTTAAAATAGGCAAAAATAAAAAATAAAAAAAACAAAAAAAGACAGTATTATTATACTGTCTTTTCTTTTTTTTGTTTAAGCACATGCTGTTCTATCCATTGAAATTACACTCCTTAATCTATCTTTTAGACTAGTAGGATACTCTACTTCAATTGTCTTTTTTTCAATCAAATTTTGTTGAACTTTTCTTTGACGCTTTTGTTTTCTTGCTCTGCTCTTTTTAGATTTTGCTTTTTTCTTTTTCATTATGGAACCCTTATTTAAACCGTTAATTACTATTTTAGTATTAAATCATTGATTTAACCATAATACAAACATTTTTTTATTTAAATTACTTTTTTTTCACATTTATGCTTTTATTTTTTTCTTTTATCAAAACAAAAAAAAGAGCACTGCTCTTTTTTCACCTATATTTTTTTTCCCTATTTTTAAATGATTTTCTAGATATTTCTTCATTGAATGATTTTGTCGCTTTATCTATATCTAATCTTAAATTTTTAGCTCTTTTGGCATTTTCTAATGTCATACCTTTTTCTTGTAAAGCTTTTTTACCCAATAAAAATTTTTTTTCTTTTTCAGTATATACATTCCTTACAATTACTTGGTAATCTATTTTATGATCATTGTATATAGATGATATTTTTGATAATTCTGGTTTTAAAATATCTTCAACTTTATAATCAAACTCTCTTGCTATCAATGATTCATTATCAAAAAAAACACTATCTAATTTTGCAAGTTCTTTTGTTAAATCGTCAATTGTCTCTTCTTTTTTCTTATAATCAAAAACATTTTTTGTCTTACTGTGTCTATATAAAGATTTTGTGTTTTCATATAATCTTTGTTTTACAACGTCTCTTCTTGCGAACCTTTCTCTTTCTGCTTCATAATAAGATATAAAAGAGTAATTATTTAACACATATTTACCTTCTTCTTTCTTTTCAACTAAATGAGGGCAATGTTTTTTTAAGAAATCAATGTAATTATAATTTTCCTTAAATCTTTTTATTTGATTTAATTGTTCTTTCTTACCTCTTTTTAACATCTTTGTTATTTTACCAACAATTCTCAATTCTTCTGGCAGTTTTTCTCTTTCAAGCATTCTATTTTCTTTTGAGTATAATTTTATAAAGTTTTCAAAATCACGTAAATCTTCTTGAAATTTAGGATCTTTTAACTCTACTTCCCCAAGAGAGTATTCTTCCAATCTTAAAGCGAAAGCAAGCATCATGTCATCTTGTGTTTTTTGTTTATAAGAAGATACCATTGCTCTTTTATTCAAGGTTGATAAATAATTTTGTTTTTCACTTTCTGTTAAAACCCCATCTCTTGAAGCTATACTATTAAACTCTATGTTTGTTATTTTATATTTTTTCAATGAACTTGAAAGATTATCTTCTACTATATCTGATTCTAAATAATCAAAAACATTAGACATCAATGAATCTTTATCGTTTGTACTTTTATTAAAAGCCATTCTTAATGGTCTTAAAAAAAATGTAAATTTATCTATTGCTTTTATTACTGGTTTTAATATTTTTTTCTTGTTGTTTTGGTTTTGTCTTATTACTTCGTTAAAAGTTAAAGACATTGCAAATATTTCTTCATTGTTCAAATTATCAAAGATTGGATCATGAAAATGACTTCTTAATATTTTTAATTTCAACTCTTCTTGTTCATTCATTCTATATTTAGTTAACATGTCTGCTTCACCAATAAAGAAGCCCATTGCCTTCATTCCTGCATTAGTAACACCGTAAGCTGCTGCAGAAGTAATTAATAATGTTTGGTTTAGCAAATGCACACCTACGTCTTTAAGGAAACCCATTGTTCCATCTACTACATAATTTAAATAATTTTTTATTTCAGTTACTGAGCCAGAAGATAAAGCTTCTAGAAAGTTCATATTCTCAGAACTATAATTATTTGCAACAATTTGATTTAACACCTCTAGTCCAGAACCAAAATATTGTTCAAAAGGCACTCCCGCTTTATAAGCATTATACAATTCAGCAGAACCAAATATTGTAATAGTCAATGCAGTAAATGCTAACGGAGCACCTACAGTACTAAATTTTATTAAATTTGCTTTTTTTCTTTTTTCTAATATCGCACTATTGATTTCATTTGCTTTAAATGCAACCTTATCTTTTTTCATATCATCAAATATTTCTTTTAATTTTGATATATCATTAACTGGTGCTTTTAATAACTTTATTGGATTCATTGTTTATTATTATTCCGTTTTTTTTATTCCTTTTGATAATAACTTTATTATAACATATAATAATATTTTTAAAAGTTTCGTTTTATTGAAGACAGGTTTAATTTGATATTTTTTTTTATAGTTATAACATGAAAGTTAACAGAATAAATATAGAGTTCATTCTTTATATTCAAGAATACTTTTATTTATCGAAAAATAAAAAAGGAATATATATGTTTTTTTTCTCAAAACCAAGAAAAAAGCTAAGAAAATTTTTAGAAACAGAAGATTTAATTGATTTATCTGATGTTGACTATGAAATGTATATATCATTTGACACCTTGATTGATTACATAGAAAAAATTCCCAACCCCAATCAGCAATTAATTGTTTCAGAAGTTTTATCTATAATTTTCGAACAAAGCTTTGTTAAAAAAATGGAGAATAAAGAAAGTAGAAAAGATCTTTTGAATCTTCATCAGAAATTAATATCAAAAGGCATTTTTGATATTTGGAATAATGAGCTTTTTTATAGCCAACAAAATTTTACTGTTTGCAGAGAATGTGCTGCATATCTAACTGATCTTGCTCTTAAAAAACATTACATATTAACAAGATTAAGTGTTTTAGATCTTCAATTATATTTAAATAAGCAAATAGAACCTAACAAAATGAAAGTTTATGATATTAAAGAAGATTTCTTTGTTCAAAGACTGAGGATTTCTGATTTATATGATACTGTTGATTTCTTAGAAGAATTATCATTTTTTAATTACGACGAAAAAGTTGAATGTGATAAAAGTTACAAATTTTATAATTTTAATATTTCTTTTGAAGAAAATTTAAAAAAAGCAATATTCAATTATGATAATGTAAAAAACAAATTAATTAAATCTACAGTTGATATATATACTGACGCCAGCAGAATTAAAAAAGAAAACTTAGATATTGGAAAATATATTGATTTTAAAAGCTTATATAGTGAAGCTTTATTTTTAAACATCCCTGACTACTCTAACAAATATCTTATTTCATTGAGTAAAAGTGAATACAGTAGATCTGCAAAAGAACTTCATTTAAATGTATTTGACGTTGAAAATCATAAAAATGCTGATGATAATATCTATAGAATGATTATTGACAAAATTAAAAATTAAATTTAAAAAAATAATAAAAAAGTCCCGAAAGGGACTTTTTTATATTTTATAAGCAAGTATTTCTGCTACTTTTTGACCTCTTTTTAAAGGATCTGAATTCATTGCACTTGACCTAAATACTTTTTTTATTAAGAAACCTTCTTCTTGACAGAAATCTTCAAATACTTTTAAATAATGGTTGCTAAATATTACATTATCTAATTCTTTCATTATTTTTAAAAGTTTTAATTGCTTATCTTTTGTAAAGTGATCTTTATTGTATTTTGTTTCTGCTATATCTTCGTTTAAATATGGCGGATCGAAATAAAACAATGCTTCTTCTGAATATTTTTTATATTTTTTCATAAAACTAAACACATCTTTATTTTCAAAAACAAAATTAAATTCATTAAAAATTTCAGAATACTTTTCAATTAAAGCTTTCTTTTTTGCTCTGTCAGGGCAACCTGGTTCCCAATTATAAGGCGCATTATATTCCCCAGAAGAATTTTCTCTATAAAGTCCATTGAAACTATGTTGAGCAAGAAACAAAAAACAAGCAACTGATTCTACTTTTTTTGTATCTTTTACTTGATTAAATCTTTTTCTTATTTCATAAAAATAATCTCTTGAATCTTTCAATAATTCTTTTATTTCTTCTTTATCCTTATGAGAATTAAGCTTAAAAGCTTTTTTCGGTATTGTCTTTTTATATTCTCTTTCTAGTCTCCAATATTCTTTAAAAACTTTATTTTTTTTGTTTTTGATTGATTTATATGTATTTATTAATACACCATTGATGTCATTAATAATAATTGTTTCTATATTTTTTTCTTTTAATGTTGGCAACACGAACAATAAAGAGCCTAACCCACCAGCAAATGGTTCAATATAATATTTACAATTTTCTTTTACTAATTCCTTTTTGTATAAATCATTTAATTTTGGTGATAACCATTTCTTACCACCAACCCATTTAAATAATTTTCCTTCTATCATTTCCCTACCTTTTGTTATTATTATTGTTTTAATACAACATATTTAATTTTATCATAGATTTATTATTTGTTAAGAGTTGTTTTAATGAGAAAACAATGTTACAATAAAATCTTCAATAAAAGGAGATATGTATGATTCAAAAAACACTGGGTATTATTAAACCTGACGCTGTAAAAAGAAATTTAGTTGGAAAGATTTTATCAGATATTCAAAATACTGACTTAAAATTGGTCGGTTTAAAAATGCTCAAGTTGGATTCTAAAACAGCAGAAGAATTTTATAAAGAACACAAAGAAAGAGTATTTTTTAGTGAACTAGTTGATTTTATGACTTCTAGTGAAATAGTTGTTTTTGCATTAGAAGGTGAAAACGCAATCGCAAAATACAGAAAATTAATGGGCGAAACAAATCCTGAAGAATCAGAAGAAGGCACTCTTAGAAAAAAATATGCCAAATCTAAAGCAGAAAATAGTGTTCATGGCTCAGATAGTCCAGAAGCTGCTGAGAGAGAACTTAAAATCTTTAATCTTTAACAAAAAAACCCTTTAAAAAGGGTTTTTTTATATTTTAAAAGTATGTATCATTTGATTTGAAGATCCTCTAAATCTTAAACTAGGATCATAATTTTCTTGTTCAAATTTTCCGTCAATAAAAGTATCAACAGAGGTTGCTATTTTATATCTTAACATATCCTTTTCACTGTTTTTTTTATTTTTATCTAATTGTTTTAAAGTATAACCGCTCCATAACCAAATATCTTTTTTTGGACATTCTTTTCTTACTCTTTTTATTAAAGAATAAATTGTTTCAAGATTATCACAATATAAAGGATCACCACCTGATAAACTAATACCACGTTTTTTAATAAAAGAATCGTTCAGGTCTCTTATTATTGCGTCTTCTATTTCTTTAGTGTATTCATAGCCAAAATCGGGACGCCATGTTTTTTGATTGTAACATCCCTTACAAGCGTGACTACAACCAGAAACAAAAAGGGTCACTCTTGTTCCTTCTCCATTTACTACGTCAACAGGAACGTAATTACTCATATACATTTATTTATTCCTTAAAGATAAATAAAGCCAACTTTCCTAGTCGGCTCTACAATTATTGTTAAAATTAAAGGTGTTTAACCCTTCTTTGAACCTCTTCTTGTTTACCAAAGATAAATGGACGAGAGCCTGGCTCTCCTAAATATCCACAAACACGACGAATTACATTCATTTTTTTACTATCTTTGTTTCCACATTTTGGACATTCATAACCTTTTGAAGTTGCAGTAAACTCACCCTCATAGTGACATTCATGACATAAATCAACAGGGGTATTTGTTCCATAATAAGGAACATGATCATAACTAAAGTCCCAAACATTTTCTAATGCTTCTATGTTATGTTGCATATTTGGATATTCACCATAAGAAATGTGACCACCACTTGCAATTGACATAAAACTTTTTTCAAACATTATTTTTTCATATGGGTTTGCTTTTTTCATAACGTCCAAATGGAAAGAGTTAGTGTAATAACCTTTATCTGTAATACCTTCTAATTCACCAAATTCATTTTTATCAATCCCACAGAATCTACTACATAATGATTCACTTGGTGTAGAATATAAACTAAATCCATACCCTGTTTCTTTTTTCCAAGAATCAACTGTTTCTTTTAGTTTATTTGCTACTGTCTTTATAAACTCTTGTTTTTCCTCTGAGTCATATGTATGAATTTCTGTTCCAAACATTGCATTTGCAACTTCATGAAGTCCTATGTAACCCAATGAAATAGAAGAACGACCATTTTTAAATAAGTCAGCAACATAATCTTCTGGTTTCATTTTTACGCCTAACGCACCTTCCATATACAATATAGGAGCTACGTTAGCACGAACACCGTCAAGAGAACGGATTCTAGTCCAAAGTGCTTTATAGCATAAAGCCAAACGTTCGTTTAGAATATCATAGAATTTTTTCTTATCGCCTTTTGCTTCGATTGCAATTCTTGGTAAATTTAAACTCACAACACCCAAGTTGTTACGACCATCATGAACTTCCTTTTCATTTTCGTCTAGCCAACGATCTAAGAATGAACGACAACCCATAGGGAATTTAAATGAACCTGTAACTTCAACGTTTTTGTCATAATTCAAAATATCTGGATACATACGTTTTGCCGAACACTCTAATGCTAAACGTTTTACATCATAGTTTGGATCTTCTTTACCAAAGTTTACACCTTTCTTTATAGCAAATACTAATTTAGGGAATACTGCTGTATGTTTTTGTTCACCAATACCTTCAATTCTTACTTTTAAAATTGATTTTTGAATTAAACGTTCTTCCCAACTAGTTCCAAGACCAAAGCCCAATGTTGTAAATGGTGTTTGACCGTTAGCACAATGCAATGTATTAATTTCATACTCTAAACCTTGGAATGCGTCATAAGTATCTTTTTCTGTATCTAACATTGCCAATTCTTCTTGAACTTCTAATGGTGTTGGTTCAACTGTAAGTCCTTTTTCAGCAGCCTTTCCAACACGTAAATCAGAAGCTAGTTTTTGACGATCTAAATTCTTTTCATGTGTTAATGTAACATATGGTGCAAGAATAGAATCAATGTGGTTAATTGTATTACCACCATAGATATGACTTGCTACTTGTGCAATAATTTGTGCTGTAACTGCACAAGCTGTGCTTATTGATTTTGGTGATACTATTTGAGCATTGCCTAGTTTGAAGCCATTTTCCAACATAAAACGTAAATCTATTAACATACAGTTAAACATTGGGAAGAACGGTGAATAATCTAAATCATGATAATGAATTTCACCACGTTCGTGTGCTGCTGCTATATCTGCGGGTAATATTTGCTTTAATGCATAGTGCTTTGCAACTATACCAGCCAGCAAATCTCTTTGTGTTGGAATGATTTTTCCGTCTTTGTTGGCATTTTCATTTAAAAGATTTTCATCTGTCTTATTCATTAAACCTTGAATGTTTTGAGTTAATACAGAACTGGACTCTCTCACTAAGTCTCTTTGTTTTCTATATTCTATATATGCTCTTGCCACATCATGATCAATAGACATCAATACGTCTTCTACAACAGCCTGAATTTCAGAAACTGTGATTTTTTCTTTATTTGTCTCTTGGATTTTTTTTTCTATTTTTGAAGTGATTATAAAACTATTTACTTTCTTTTCTATATGATTTGCAGAAGCTTCCACTGCTTTTAAGATTTTTATTTTATCAAAGATAACTGATTTTCCGTCTCTCTTTACTACTATCATTGTACTATTTTCTCCCACCTTAATATTATAATATTTGTTATTTTTTTCTTTTCATTATAGCATAGAAGATGCTTTTTAAAAGTAAAAGAAACCGCCAAAAATTGATTTAAATCAATGAAAATACATTTTGGTTTTTACCTTTATATGCTATAATATATTTTAAGGAGAATTTGAAAAAATGGTTAGATTTACTAGTGAAGAAATGAAAGGAATTATGAAGCAGCCACAAGATAGTTGCCCATTTTTTAATAATGTAATACAAATAATAAGCAAGCGCATAGAAGATTTTGATTATAAAAATATAACAAAAGTTAATGAAGATATATATGACAATATTTATAAAGCTTTTGACATTATAGATGATATAAAAAAATGGTCTATTCAGTGGGAAAATTTATACAATGATAGCAAAAATGATTTAGAAGAAGATTCTTTTGTTACTGCATTTAAAGATTCTGCATATAATGCCTTTGATAAACAAAAAGATTTTAATAAAGAAAAAGAAATCAGTGATTTTAAAAACAATGTTGGAATATTTACTTCTGAAGTTAGAAATTTAAATATTAAAAATAATTTGATTGAATTTAATGAAGATGAAATTAAAGATAATCATATATCATTAGAAATCAGAAAAGAGATATTACTAAATAAAATAGAAAGATTCAGAAAATATGCTATGTTGAATCGAACTTTCGGAAACGACATAAAAAAAGCATATAAAGAGATTTCTTATCAGAAAGAGCTTGATGACGTTATTCAGCCAGTTGAAATCATAGAAGAAGAACAGAAAAAAAAGCCAAGTTTGTTTAATTTGGGTGTCTTAGATCATGAAAAAACTTTTGAATATTTGGAAAGAGAAAATATCATTTCTGATTTAGAACATGTTTTGTTAACAAAAATGACTTTTGATAAAAAAGAAAAATTTGTAATCAAAAAGATAAAAGAAAACAACCCTGATATAAAAGAGGTCGTTTATTTTAAAAATATTGAAGATTTTCGTGCTAAAAATGGATATACAGTAAATAAAGAAAACACTAATAAACGAAAATTAAAAAACAAATAAAAAAGAACTCAAGCGAGTTCTTTTTTCTATAATCCATTATTTCTTTTTGTTGTTCTTTTAACTTTCTTCTTAGGTTCTTCTTTATTCTCAGGAAGAATCATATCTGATTTTCGACTTGTTCCTTCTACTCTTTTTTGAAGATCTTCACTAAATATTTTCACTTCTGGATTATCAAAATTAACCACTTCTTTTAATTTCGGATCATTCCTAATTTCTTCTTTCTGTTTATCCATTAAAGTATTTACTATTTTAAACATAATACCTTCGTCACCAGAAAGACCTGCAAGCAATTTTTCTGTTCCTTCTCTATCATAAAGTGTTTTATTTCCTTCGAAATCTATAACCAATGAAGTCCCACGTGAATACTTCTCAGATAAATCACCACATATCAAAACTATTGGACTTCCTATATCTGCCTCTGCTTTTATTTGTGGATTAAGTATATCTAGTATTACTGCGTTTTTATTTCCAGATAATTTTTTTGCTTTATCTCCAAAAACCATTTTTTTGTTTTCTTTATCAATTGCAACTTTATCAATTTTGCAGTCAAAAATATCAAGTTTGCTCATATCTTATTCCTTCTTTCATTATTTCCATATCTTTATTATATCATACTTTTCTAAAAAAACTAAAAAAGACAATAAAAAAAATGTTTTTTTTATCTCAATTGAAAAAAAACTTGTAAAAATAAAGAAAACAAGTTAATATAAGATTTATATTTACTACTTTAAAAAATGAATTGGGAGAATATTATGAATAAAAATAAACTTGGTGCAGCAATCGCAGTCGCAGGAATCGCAGGTGCATTTGGTGTTAAGCTGTATAACCAATATAAACTTTTAAAAGATGACGAAAAAACAGAAAAACAAGATACAACTTCAGAAGCAGATAATGTTTCTTCAGAAGATTTAGATAATTTTGATTTTGAATCTATTGTTAATGAAACAGGTTCTGTTTCAAGTGAAGAGCAAAAAGAAACAGAAGAAGAACCTGACGTTACAATTGATAATCTTGAACCTGACACTAATAATGTGGTTGATATTACAGAAGATCTGCTTTCAAGTATAGACGAAGTTACAGAAGAAGAAACAAAAGAAGTAGACGTTGTATCAGAAGAAAACACAAAAGAAGAAGAATTAGAAGAACCAAAAAAAGAAGAAAGCTATGATTCAAGTATGAGTGCTTACAAAAATCAAGACATCAAAGACCCTTCTTTTTGGAATAAATTTGACGAAGAAATAAAGGATAAATAATTATATTATGCCTTCAAAAGAACATGAAGAACTCAACATTATCGCTGCAAAATGGTTGCGTAAAAATGGTTTTAGTGTTGTGGCTACAAATATAGGTTGCTCTTTATCTCGTGAAGTCGTTGACGCTATTGGATTTAGAGAAACCTGTTCTGTATTGATTGAAAGCAAAGTTTCTCGTAGTGATTTTAAGGCAGATATGAAAAAACCTGAAAGAAATGGTTCATTGAAAGGCGTAGGTTTATATCGATTATATATTTGCCCAGAAGGTTTGATTAAACCAGAAGAATTACCAAAAGGTTGGGGGCTTATATATGTTAAAAGCAAAAAAATAACTCAGCAATTCTTTGCAACAGGCAATTATTGGTTAAATGAAGATTTTAGTGATGACGAAAATTGGGGGAAATGGCAACATGAAAGAGATGAAGCTGCTGAAAAATCAATGTTATTTTCTATCGCTAGAAGATCATTAAATAAAAAACCTTTATATAATTAAAAAAAGCACCTTACGAAAGGTGCTTTTTTAATAAAGTTCCAATTCCACTATTTTATCTGCTATTGATTTAAATGTGTATTTTACAATATCTTCTTCATTTCTGTTTTTTATTGCATTTCTCAAATAAGTACTTCTTATATCCACTTCTTCTTTTACTATATATTTTCCGAAATTTCTATCTATTAATTCACTTTTATAAAACTTTTTCCAGTTTTCAGGAGAACTATTATCCTGACCACAAATAAAGACAAAATCATATTTTGGATACTTCAATGATAAAAATAATAGCAAATCATATGTGTAAACAAATTTTTTATTTGATTTTTCAAAACACTCTTTTTCTAAATCGGATATTTTTATTCGATTATTGTTTAATTCTTTGATAAATATTTTTAGTAATTCTATCCTTATATTGAAATCTATTGGTTTTTTTCCATGTGCATGTGCAAAACTTGGAAACAACCACACTTCGTCAAATGCTTTCTCTGCCTGTTTTATTGCATTTGCGTGTCCCTTTGTTGGAGGATTAAATGCACTCCCAAACACACCTATTTTTTTTCTCATAAACACCTCTTTAAAATACTTAGTTTATTTTTGCAATTTACTATTGACACCTTAATTCATTTTTGCTATTATGTCAACAAGAAAAAGAGATATTGTTATTAAGGAGTCTATTATGACACTACAAAAAACACTTATAGTTAAAGCTTTAACAGCAAGTTTTGACGTTGATCCACAAAATGGATTCTCTCCACTTTGTCCAAATGAATTACCCGTTGCAGGTGCAACTGAGATTGTTGATTCACTAAATAAAAATGCGACATTTGCAAAATATCGTATTGGTTCAAAAGATGCACATTCACCAGAAGCACTATGGGTTGCTACAGAAGAAAACCCACAATTTTCACCAGTATCAGGTGATAATAAAAATGTTGATATCCATTGGGTAAGCCATTGTAATGTTGGAACCTTTGGTTTTGAATTCATGAGCGGTTTACCTAAAATTGAAGATTATGATTTTATGGTTTATAAAGGCTTAGAAAAAGATATGCACCCGTATGGAGCTTGCTACCATGATCTTAACAATAAGATGAGCACAGGTGTTATTGAATATCTAAAAGTAAATAATGTTGAAAATGTTATTGTTGGTGGTTTAGCTACTGACTATTGTGTTTTAAATACAGCAAAACAACTTAAATCAGCAGGTTTCAATGTTATACTAAATCTTGAATCTTGTCGTGGCATTGCTTCTGAAACTATTGAATCAGCCATTACTGAGATGAAAGAATTAGATATCGTTATTATTGAATCAACAGAACAATTAGAATTAGTTTAACATATAGGAGAAAAAATATGTTACGTAGAAAAGATAGACAAATCATCACAAATTTACTTGATCAAGACCTATATAAAATGACTATGATGCAAGTCGCTGCATTTCGTTATTTAGACGCTATTGTGCGTCATGAGTTTAAACTAAGAAACAAAGATGTGAATCTTGTTGAATTTGCAGCAGAAATTCGTGAACAAATTCATTCATTAGAAAATCTTCGATTTGAACCTAGTGATCTTGCTTGGTTAAAAAGCTTACGTTTTATTCATCCTGCGTTTATTTCTTTCTTAAAAGTTTTCCGTTTTGATACTACACAAATTGAGATTAAAGTTGAAGACGGTGAGTTAAAAATCTCAACATTCGGTCCTTGGTGGCAAACAATTTTATATGAAATTTTTGTTCTATCTATTGTTAATGAAGTTTATTTTCAACATCAACTAGAAGGTAAAACGAATTACGAAATTGGAAACATTGCAGAAACTGGACGTAAAAACCTTAAAAATAAACTAGATATTATTAAAGATGTAGACGGTTTTCAATTTATTGAATTCGGTACTCGTCGTCGTTTTAGTAAAGATTGGCAACGTGAGTGTGTTGACTACATGGTTAATTATTTACCAGAAGGTCGTATGGTTGGAACAAGTAATATGCTTTTAGCAAAAGACTTTGATTTAACTCCAATTGGCACTATGGCACACGAATATTTACAAGCGCATCAAGTTTTAGGTAAAGCTCCATTAGCATTTTCACAAGAAGAAGCATTAGAAGTTTGGAGTGACTTTTATCAAGGTGACTTAGGTATTGCATTAACTGACGTCATCAACATGGATTCATTTTTGAAAGCATTTTCCCTAAAAGACGCTAAACTTTTCGACGGTTTACGTCATGACTCTGGTGACGCTATTATCTGGGGTGAAAAAGCAATTGCGCACTACAATGCTTTAAATATTGATCCAAAAACTAAAACACTTGTATTTAGTGACGGTTTAAACTTTGAAAAAGCACTTAATATTTTTAATCATTTTAATGGAAAGATTAATACTTCTTATGGTATCGGAACTAACATTACTAATGACCTTGGCTTCAAACCTTTAAACATTGTTATGAAAATGACAGAGTGTAATGGAAAACCTGTTGCTAAGATTTCCGATGAACCTGGTAAAAGCTTATGTAAAAACCAGAAATTCCTTGATTATTTACTACAAGTTCACGAAGATAAAAAAACAATCTTTGAAAAACCTGATTACTCAAGCAGTGTATACGTATAAAGAGTAAAACAACTAAGAAAAGAGTCTGTTTTATAGACTCTTTTTTTATTTAAATATTGATTTTTTTTCCAAATGTGAAATGATTATTTAAGTCAACTCTAAGGATTATTTATGGATAAAAAAAAACAACATTTGAGAAAAATTAATAAATTTGATTATTATCTTCAATTATTTCTATTAACCGTAATATTTTGTTCTATTTATGGAGCTTTGTATTTAGAACTTGAATATTTAAAAATGATGGATATCACTTCTTCTCTGGAATTGCCAGATTCACCTCTTTTTTTAATGTTTACATTTACTCAAATATCTTTTTTGAGATTTTTGGCTTTGTTTATTTTTTTTGGTTTTTCCCATACTGTAATAAGTTCCTTAGAAAGAACAGATTTTCAACTTGATATTGTTTCTAAAAAAATAAAATCTTTAACTAAAAAATCGAAATGTATAGAATTATCAGAAAATGTTTTTTATATTTATTCCATCGTTGTTTCTAGTTTTTATATGAGTTTTTTCATGTTAATTATTATGTCCATTCATGAGATGATGAATTTTGATTTAATTTTAGATTTTAATTTAAAACCAATCGAAGGAATCTATACTAATAAAAATTCTGTTTTTCTATTTTATTTTATAGGCACAATCTTGCATTTTATTGTTTCAAACCTTATTAAAAAACCAAAAAATAACAAATATGAACGCACTTTTATGCTTCAAAACTTTCTTTTTATAGGTTTTATGGTGTTTTCTTATTCAGAATACCTTAATGCAGCAAATATTGGACATAACTATAAAGAATTTGATTTAACATTAATGTTTCAAGGATTGTTTTTTTATTTAATTTTTTCCTATCTTTTTATTTCTTTTGTTAAAGTAGTTTCTATAATTCAAGATAAAAATATTAAAATTGGAAAAGTTAAACTTAGAAGGCTTAAAATAAAAGAAAATAAAGGTGTTTCAAAAGGTAAATATTTTGATCTTTATACTAATGAGCATAAACATAAACATTTTAAAATTAAGGATGGCTTTTTGATCAAAAAAGAAGACCTTTTTTTACCTATATTAAAAATATCTACTATTTCCGTTTTTTCTTTATTTTTGGTTTTTAATTACTTAGGTGAATCAAAACCTTATAGTCAAGTAAATATTAATGGTCAAAATTATGTTTATAGATATAACAACAATTTTTCTCATGAAGATAATTCTTACATTGTGGAAAGTTTTGTTAAATATTCACTAGGCGGTAATTTTATTTATCTTGAAAATAAAGATGATTTATTTCAGTTATACAAAATCTCAAAAGAAAAAAATAAAAATAAAGCATTTATAAATGCGTTAATTCAAGCTGATTTAAGTTATTTGAAAACAAAGAAAGAAAATAAAGAATATATTCAAAATTATAAATTAAAATATTTTAATGACATCCATCTTTTTATCAATTATGCTTTTAATAAAAAATTGATTAACAGTATTGATTTTGATAAAGCAATTAAATTAAATGAGTTACTTCTTGACGATAAATTTAATGAAGCTAAAGATATTTACTCTAAATTCATTCTTAATAATTTAAAAACGGAAGATAAAGATAGAGTTACAGAGCATGGACTATATACGGGGATGGCATTCTTTTTCTTACAAGATTCAGGGTATTTAAAAATAGACGAAAAATCGCTTGAATTTGAAGATAGTTATAAAAACAATAGGAAATCAATTCTTGAAAATGAATCAAAAGTAAATGAAAATGATTTAGATGAAATACTAAAATTATTTAATTAAAAAAAACCGTAGCACCTGCTACGGTCTTTTTTATTTTTGACCAATTATAAAATCTTCAATTGATATTATATGATTTTTCTTTTTATCTCTAATGGATATCATATTAGACTTAACTTCCTTATCTCCAATTATAATAGAATAATTACCTTTATTTTTAAAATGATTTCTCATTTTGTAAGATAAACTATTATTAGAAGAATCTATTGATATTTCAATATTTAATTCTTTTTTTATCTTTTCTTTTACATTAAGTGCATAAGATAAATGTTCTTCATTTACTGGTATTATTTTTATTCCATTCGGATTAAGCCAAAGTGGAAGTTTTCCATTATAATGTTCTAAAAGAATACCTATAAATCTTTCAAGAGATCCTAACAATGCTCTATGTAAAATTATTGGCGATTCTTCTTTGCCTTCTTTATTTATATATTTTGCACCCAATCTATCTGATAAAAAGAAATCAAGTTGAAAAGTTCCACATTGCCACTCTCTATTTAAGGAGTCTTTTAGCGATATTTCTACTTTAGGACCGTAGAATGCTCCTTCTTCTGGTAACAATTCATAATTTATATTCATATCTGATAAAGCTTTTTGCAAATAATTTTCTGCTTTATCCCATAAATCGTCTGAACCCACTCTTTCTTTTGGTCTTAATGATATCTTTACAGATATTGATTTATCTTCAAAACCAAATTTTTGATAAACTTCAAACAACATTTTCATAAAAAGAGACAATTCTGATTCTATTTGATCTTCCGAACAAAATACATGACCGTCATCTTGGACAAAACTTCTCAATCTTAACAATCCATTTAACGCACCTGATTTTTCATTTCTATGACAATGACCGAATTCTACAAGTCGTATAGGTAGATCTTTGTAACTTCTCAATTCGCTATTGAAAATCTCTATATGAAAAGGGCAATTCATTGGTTTAATTGCATATTTTAAATCATCTTCAATATCTAAGAAATACATATTTGATTTATATTTCTGTAAGTGTCCTGATTTTTCCCATAATTCCGAGTTTGCGAGTAATGGAGATTTAACTTCTGAATGTTCATATTTAGAAAGCACTGATCTCAAATAGTCTTCTATTTTTTGATAAATTGAAAATCCTTTTGGTTTCCAATATACCATTCCATTTGAGTTTTCTGACATTTCAAATAAATTTAATTCTTTACCTAATTTTCTGTGTTCGTTTAGCATAATTATTTCCTCTTTTGGTTTATTTTAAAATTACACATAATGAAAACAAAAATTAGATACAAAAAAAGCATAATGATTGTTTTCATTATGCTTAATATCTTTTATTGATTATTATATTTAATATTCTTTACAAGCATAACAAAAATCTACTGTTGTAGTTGTTGTGCTTGTTGTTGTTATATTAAATATATTCATAATAATCACCTTTTATTTGTTTTTTGGTTTAGAAGGTCTTCCACGTCTTTTTTGTTTTGGAGCTTCTTCACCTTCAATAGTTTCTTCTGTTTCTATACCAGAAGCTTCCAGTTCTGCAATTCTTTTTGCTTCTTTATCTGCTTCTTTTTTATCTATCTTATGAGTGCTTGCTAATTTTTTTTCTAACATAGCAACAACTCTTTCTGGTTCACCTTCTGCTTTTAATGGAAAAGCAATAATTAAATGTTCATTTAATCCACCTTGACCAGAAAATTCAAATTTAAAATCTTTAATACTTTCAAAATCGTCTTTACTTGCCACTATAACGAATTTTGGATCTGTTGTTTCTAATGAAGTATCAAAAGCAACCAATCTATCGTCATAACTAGGCTCTGAACCTGCAAACTCGTCTAGGTTGAAATATTCATAATCTACGTCTTCTTCAACAATTGCTTCTGCTTCTTCTTTCTCAAAACCTTTATTTAGTATTTCAGACAATTCTTCTTCCGAAGGAGTGTTTTCAACCTCTGATACCACTTCTTCTTTTAATTCTTCTTCAACAGTTTCTTCCGAAGTTTCAATCATTTCTTCTATGTCCATATTGTTACCTTCTGTTTTTAATCCTATTGGATTATCAACTACTGGCTCTGAAACTTCTTGTCTTTCCTCAATTTCAGATTCTGCTTGAGCAACAATATCTTCTGGATTTTCACCTGATTGAATCATATCAAATATATTCATTTGACCTTGTTCTTCAAGCTTTTCCCTTTCTTGTTGTGAAAAATTCTTTTTTCTCATTTTAAAAACTCCATTTTTTATTTCTTTATAATATTATTCTATCATAAATATTTAAAAAGAAAAAAATATTTTGTTTTTTTTTTGGCGATCCTGCTTGGACTTGAACCAAGGACCCTTCGCTTAACAGGCGAACGCTCTAACCAACTGAGCTACAGAACCATTTTTTTATTTGGATGCGGAGACAGGATTTGAACCTGTGACCTTCAGCTTATGAGGCTGATAAGCTACCTGACTGCTCTACTCCGCAATTATTGGTGCTGATGGAGAGAATCGAACTCCCGACCTTCTCATTACAAGTGAGCTGCTCTACCTACTGAGCTACATCAGCATTCTATTATTTGGATGCGAGTGCAGGATTTGAACCTGCGATCTCTAGGTTATGAGCCTAGTGAGTTAACCGCTTCTCCAACTCGCAATTATCTGGTTGTGACTGGGTGGAATTTAACCACTGTTAAGATTCATAATTAACTATACGTAATCATTAATCATCCACTTTATCCCGACTCTGCAATATGTACGCAGTGAGTTTACTTTACTCCATAGTCACCATAATTTGGCGATCCTGCTTGGACTTGAACCAAGGACCCTTCGCTTAACAG
>CEUY01101786.1_pt1 | contig 36709 bp, 40 predicted proteins | sample 361481 | NCBI WGS metagenome assembly CEUY01 (sample SAMEA2622737, study PRJEB7988) | marine metagenome | isolation source: saline water (ENVO:00002010), including | reverse complement strand
TTTCAGATAAATGTTCGATCGCTTTGCCAATCGCACCACCCCAATTTGGAATTCCTACTTCCCCTAATCCGTAAATACCAGCATCGGTTTCAACCTTTACAATGTAATAGACCTTGCCGTACCCGTCAGATATCGGGAAATTCTTTATTTGCGTAATTTTCATTCGACTACCTCGCATTTTCCAGTGAAGTCATATTAAACATGTGGATAAAGATACCCGGTACAGTATCCCAAGCTAAAATGTGGGTCAATTAGATATAGAAATATTAGAAAAAGATGCTAATATTTTTACGTGTTCACTTTATCAGGTCGAAAATTTCAATCAATCGTAGATATGGCTGTGGAAGAACTGCCCGATGAATTAAAGACATCCATTGAGGAAATCGACGTCATAGTATCAAATATCGCCAATAAATCTGACCTTCTTGGCACTAACATTGAGGACGAAATAGACTTAATAAGCCTTTTTGAAAATGTGCCTAAATCAGAAATTTACCAACCCGACCACATACTTAGAGGTCAACTGACCATATTTAAGATGGCAATCGAGAAGATGTGCACGGACGAATCTGAAATCCTAGAGCATGTGTCAAATACAATTCAAGAAGAATTGACCTACGAGGCCCATTTACAATAAAAAAACATATTGTTTTTCTCATTCCCTCAATATTCTTGCATCCCCTACCCGCTTTGTGATCTGTTGTTGATCTAAATAATCCATGACAGCAAGTGCATATTTCCTACTGGTTTTGTAGAGATCGCGAAAATCACCCACCGTGATTTCACCATTTTGTGATATATAAGTGCGAAGTCCTATAACCATTTCCTCAAATATGCTTGTACAAAAAACTATTCCGTCAGCAACTTGCACAACTTCCTTATTTTCTATCAGGAAATTCAATATGTCATGATCGACTTCCAAGTCGGTTCTAGGAGAAAATCCTCCTTTTGCGATATGAGCGACAAAAGACTCAGAAAGCTGAATCTGTTCCTTAGTTAAGTAAGGCTTGTGCGCATAAGTGGAGATAAGGGAATTAAAATCCTTAACCAGCTTTTTCTCCTCCAAAACATTCACAACCGAATTAAAACTTTCGGAAGAAAGTGCGAGTTTGTTTCGTAATTCTTCTCTTTGAATGCCTTGCCTCAAAGGAAATTGCCTGTGAAAGGATTCAAGTGTTTCGTTCGTTACCCCTAGCATGTGTTCCCATCCATCCTTTGAAAAGAAAAATGATTTGCTAATATCCGGGGTCGTGGAGATTAAAGAATTTTCTTCAATCAATTTCTTGATAATATCGGCTAATTCCTTCTCATCAAATGATGAATGTGAAAGCAACCAGTTGAAGGAACAAGAAATGTTTGAGTTCACAATGCTAATCACGATTTCAGAAGGAGAACCGTATTGGAGGGATTTTAACTTTTCCAAGGTGGGAGAATGTCTTCTTCTATGACGCTTGGCTTTTGTCTCCACAACATTGCCGCCGCCCAGAGTCGTCATATTCGAACGGATAATGAAATGATCCCCTCTTACCACAGGCAACAATTTCATTGGTTTAAGCTGAGCCCACGTAGTTTGACCTGGTTGAACTTCATTTGCTTCAAGCAATCTTAATCGTGAGACCACTTCTGAACTACCTGTGTGAAGATTTACAAACATGTTGTGGCGCAATGGATGCGGAGCATCCTCAACCACTTGCAATTGCACATCAAAAGCTTCTGATAGCATTACGGAATTGGGTAGGCTCAGCATGTCACCTCTGGAAATTTGAATAGCTTCTATGCCAGACAAATTTGCCGCTACTCTTGTCCCAGGCCCGAAACATTTCTCCGATTCACCATGCGATTGAAGCCCTCGTATTCGTGCGGTCAATCCCGTGGGAATAATCTCTACCTCTTGCCCTACGGACAAAAATCCGTCGATTAAAGTGCCCGTAACAACGGTACCAAAGCCACTAATTGAAAAAGACCTGTCTATTGGCAAGCGAGGTCTACCAAGATCTTTTTTGAGATCAGTGGTGTCGAGGGCAGCATCAATCGAGTGCAAAAGATCTTCAATACCGTCCCCCGTGGTTGCCGATACTGGTATTATCTCAGATCCTTTGAGCGTGGTTGGACCTAACATCTCTTCGACCTCGGAACAAACCAGCTGTAGCCACTCTTCATCAACCAGATCTTTTTTTGTTATAGCGACCACACAATTAGACACTCCCAATAAATCTAATATTGCCAAATGTTCTTTGGTCTGAGGCATAACAGATTCGTCACCTGCCACTACCAATAGAGCCAAATCTATTCCGCCCACCCCAGCCAGCATGTTGCTAACAAACCTTTCATGCCCAGGGACATCAACTATACTAACTTCTCTTTCCGATGGCAGAGTCACCCAGGCAAACCCGAGGTCGATTGTCATACCTCGGTCTTTCTCTTCTTGAAACCTATCAGGATCAATACCAGACAATGAATGGACAAGGGTAGATTTACCGTGATCAACATGCCCAGCAGTACCAATTACATACACAACAAATCCTTAATTTACTATCCAACTAGATCAATGAATATTACAATACAACATACTTTTAAAATAATGCTAAATTGATACAGATCCTTAGCTCTGCTAAGGTAAGGCTCGGTAATTCGTAGCCGTTGGAGGATAAATCATGAATGACGCTGTTATCGTTTCCGGGTCGAGAACACCGGTAGGTAGATTTGGAGGAGCTTTTAAAGATCTAAGTGCCCCAGACCTAGGGGCCATTGCTATTAAGTCAGCCTTAGAAAAGGCTGGGATATCTCCAGACATGGTGGAGGAGGTCATAATTGGAAACGCGATTCAATCAGCGGAGGCCGGTTATGCTGCTCGATTAGCGTCTTTAAAATCAGGAATCCCTCACGATACCCCAACTATAGCAGTCAACAGACAATGTTCATCCGGGTTAGAAGCAATAAATATGGCCGCTCAACTCATACGAACAGGAGAGGCAGAAATAGTAGTTGCGGGAGGAACCGAGAACATGAGTCAGGTGCCCTTTCTAATAGAATATCAAGCTAGGTTTGATGGTTTAAGAATGGGAAACTCACAGTTGATCGATGGGCTCACCGAAGGACTGGGGTGTCCTGTAAACAGGTATCATATGGGTGTTACAGCGGAAAATGTAGCCGAGCGTTTTTCCGTTTCTCGTGAAGACCAAGACGAGCTTGCGGCGATTAGCCATCAGCGTGCCAGCATGGCCATGTCTGAGGGCAGATTTACTAATCAGATCACTGAAGTATCGGTTCCTCAAAGGAAAGGTGATCCTATGGTTGTCACTGAAGATGAAGGCCCTCGACCAGAAACCACAATAGAAAGCCTAGCAACTCTACGACCCGTATTTAAAAAGGACGGAACAGTAACCGCGGGAAATGCTTCTAGCATAAATGACGGGGCTGCCGCAGTGGTGATGATGTCTTCAAAGAAAGCAACAGAATTAGGATTGAAACCCAGGATGAAATGGCAGACGAGGGGGATTGCAGGGGTCGAACCTGCGGTAATGGGAACAGGACCTGTTCCTGCTGTAGAAAAAGCTATGAAGAAATCTGGAATGGCTGTGAATGACTTAGATATTATTGAACTCAATGAGGCTTTTGCCTCCCAGGCACTTTATTGCATTAGAGAATTGGACCTGGATCTGGAAAAAACAAACGTCAATGGAAGCGGGATTAGCCTTGGTCATCCAGTAGGGGCCACAGGTGCCATAATGACAGTAAAATTAATGGAGGAAATGGAAAGGTCCGACTCAAGCACAGGATTAGTTACAATGTGTGTTGGAGGAGGACAAGGGGTGGCCACAATATTTGAAAGATTAAATTAAGCAAAGGAGATAATCGATGACAATCAATACTAATGACGCAGGAGTCCAAACGGTATTAGACAACATGGAGACTATCGTCGCATCGGAGGGCGGATCTCTAGATCTGGTATCGCTAGACCAAAATCAGCTCACCGTAAAATACAATAAGGGCGTTAACGAAGAATGTCCTGAATGTGTTCCAGATCATGATATGGTCAAGATGATGATTGAAAATTCACTCACCATATACGCACCCCACGTGTCTCTATCGGATTTGCTATAGGCTGCTAAGGAAGCATATCAAGGTATTTTAGACCAGATCCTGTATTCAACAAAAGAGTTTTTTCCTGAGGGTCGATAGATCCTTCTTGGATTAACTTTTGGGCTCCACAGGCAGTGGCAGCCCCTTCAGGACATACAAAAAATCCTTCGAGGCTTCCTACCACATTTGTCATATCCGACATCTCTTCATCCGAAACAGTAAGCGCACTCCCACCGCTCTGCCGTACTGCATTGAGAATTAAGTAATCGCCTATGGCACTGGGGACCCTAATGCCCGAAGCCATCGTAGAAGCATTTTGCCATGGTTCCGCGAATTCATCGCCGTTTTGAAAGGCCCTGACTATAGGAGCGCAGTTTTCAGCCTGAACCACGAACATTTTTGGGCGTTTCGAGGAAATCCATCCCAAATCTTCCATTTCTTGGAAGGCTTTCCACATACCCACGATTCCGGTTCCTCCTCCTGTTGGATAAATAATGTGATCAGGCAGCTCCCATCCTGATTGTTCTGCTATCTCGTATCCCATAGTTTTCTTGCCTTCGACCCTATAAGGTTCTTGTAAAGTGGAGATATCGAAAAGACCCTCTTTTGCTGCTTTTTCTCTTGAAATTACACCCGCGTCGCTGATAAGGCCATCAATTAAATGAAGATTCCCTCCAGTTACTGATACTTCCTTTTGGTTGGCGTCAGGAGCATCTTGAGGCATAAATACCAAAGCATCTAGACCTGCTCTCGCTGCATAGGAAGTCATTGCTCCGGCGGCATTCCCTGCAGATGGCATAGTTAATTTTTTTAGTCCTAATTCCTTTGCCTTGGATACTGCCGCTGAAAGTCCTCTCGCCTTAAATGAAGCCGTCGGATTCAATCCTTCATCCTTGATAAAAAGTGCTTCTGATCCTATTTTTTTTCCTAAAGCTGAAGTCTCAAAAATAGGAGTGAAACCCTCTCCTAGGCTGACTATGTTGGATACCTCTCGTATAGGAAGCATTTCAAAATATCTCCACATGTTTGGAGACCTAGCACTCAAAACATCTTTAGTAAAATACTTCGAGGCTTCCTCTATATCATATCTCGGATAAAGAACTTTACCGCATTTTTCACAAAGCCTCATTGGCTCATCAGCTGAAAATATTTCACCACAATATGTGCACTCCAAATTTGAAAGGTAACTACGCATTTTTACAACCTCATGGAACAAATTAAGATCCAATTCACTTATTAAGCAGACAAAAGTATGATACAACGACCAATAATAAAAAAGATTTAGCATATTGGATGTGCCAAATGATTTAGTTTTGATTTGGTCATCAAGTTTTTGGCATGAGAAAGGCTACGGCAAAGTTCTAGTGAAAGCTAGGGTTCCTATTAATTTTTGATAATAAAATATGTGAAAATTTTGAGTTCAAAGGAGTATAAATTCATGGATCAATATGACGTCATAGTTATAGGAGGAGGAACAGCGGGGTTCAGTGCCGGAATGTATGCATCCAAATTAGGCATGAAAACCCTACTTGTGGAAAGATTAATCCCAGGTGGCCAAATTATTAACGTAGAACAGATTGAAGATTATCCTGGATTCCCTGAGGGAATAAGCGGTGCGGATTTTTCCAGCAAGATTCAAGAACAAGCTATCTCCGCAGGTACTGAGTTTGCAATGTCAGAGGTAACTGGTATCAGGAAATCCGACAATGATTGGATAGTGGAAACATATGATGGAGAGAAATTAGCAAAAGCGATAATAGTCGCAGGAGGATCGGCACTAAATAAACTGGGAGTTGAAGGTGAAGATGAGCTTGTCGGAGCAGGAGTGTCCTACTGCGCCACATGTGATGGAGCGTTTTTTGTAGATCAAAGGGTATCTGTAGTGGGAGGTGGCGATTCTGCACTTCAAGAGGCTATTACTCTCACTGAATACGCTTCAACAGTTGAAGTGTATTGCCGATCAGAAGTCTTACACGCTCAGAAAACACTTCAAGACCGTGTCATGAATCATGAAAAAATAAAAGTTCATCTAAATGTTGAGGTAACCGAAATCCATGGTGACGGAATGGTAGAAGGGCTTTCACTGGTTGACACCCTTTCAGGAGAATCCACCAGAATTGAAACTGACGGGGTATTTATATTTGTTGGACTCACACCAAATTCTGATTTCCTGGATAACATTCTCGAAACTGATGACAGCGGGCATATTAAGACTGACATAAACCTTCAAACTGGTGAAAACGGCATATATGCTGCGGGGGACATAAGAGCAAACTCAGCCTCTCAGCTAATAAGTTCAGCCGGAGATGGCGTAACCGCCGCAGTGAATGTAAAAAAATATCTCTCAACCCAAAAATCCAGCTGATTTAAATTGGGCTTAACAACCGCTGCAGGTTTCCATTGACATCTATGAGCAAAATAAAAGTGGTGGACTAAACTTAAATGAACTTGCTATTAGTGATCCTGGGAGGAGCAGTCGGAGCTGCCTGTCGGTATGGGGCGGACCGGATGGCTAATTCCTATATTGGGTCGAATTTGGTAGGAACTTTCTCAGTCAATATTTTGGGGTCGCTAATCTTAGGCTTTGTTGTCGGTTGTGCACTATACAAAACCAATTGGAATCAAGATTACACTCTGGTATTGGGAGTTGGTTTTTGTGGTTCGTTTACCACATTTTCAACAGTGACGGTTTCAAGTGTACAACTTATTTCCAATGGTAATTACAGCAAGGCTGCAATTTATCTTGCGTCCAGCATTATAGTAGGATTATTCGCTGCTTTCATTGGAATATTAATCGCTAAAGAATCTTTTTAGTGACTCTTATCTTTTAAGTTTTTCAACAAACTCTTTATTTCATCAGCTTCCTTAGACGATGGGGCTAGTCGACCATAGCAAACATCCATAAAAGCGGTTGTCATTTTTCGTACGATACCCTCATCAAAAATTTTATATAGTAGAAAGCTGAATTCTTTTGGGGTGGCAAAAAAGGATTTATTCACTCCTTTTCCAGAGCCTATATTCAGTAGTTGATAATAAGAACTCAAAATAATTTTACTGTTACCATCCAGATCATCAGGTATAACAAAACTATGTTCATTCCCAGAATGAGGTTTCCATAATAATTTTTTCGCTATATTAAGCAAATCATTCATGGACCCATCTGATCCTGAAATCTCAGATTTAATTCCTGCGTCAATTATTTTCTGTGACCTGTTTATCTTCCTGAAAGCAAGACTAAGAGCAAAAACTAAGCCCCCTATTAGTATCAATATAGCGGCATATTCAAAATATTGCATGAACACTGACGGATCGTCAGTAGCAGGAGGTTTAGCAAATCCTTCAAAAACAATATCCAACCCTTCAAAAGCTTTTTGTTTTTGAACAGGCTCTCCATCAGAATTAGTGTAGGGGAAAATCCAACCAAACATTTTGATAATAAACTGAATCACAAAAACAATTGGAACGACAAACAAATAAATTATCCCCATGGCAACCCAACTTACCAATGTCGCAATAGGTGAAGAAACAGCACCCAAAACGTCTTTGGTAAAAGATGAAAAAACGATTCCTAACAAAACAACTATTCCCACCGTTAGGGCGGGAATCTTGAACCATCTGTAACTAACTACACCTATCTCAGAGGAAGGCTTCACTCGGCCGATGGCCAAACCGGGCAAACTTACAGCGAAAAATAGATACATCAGGAAAGACATCGATAAATCGGATGGATGAAAAATATCAATCGTAACTGTAAATGCCATGACTATAAATCCAACCCTAAAAGTTGAAGATAACGCTTCTAAAGGAAAGTCAGTAGATCCAATACGACCTCCTTTGACCCACATGAATACTCCCATACAAGCTGCTATAACAATAGATGTCCCGACTTTCCCTTCTTCATAAATCCATTCATCTAATCTCAATGTCCACAAAAAAGAGCGCGCTTCACCGGCAGGAACATTCGAAGATCCCACAAGGTAATAGCAGATAATAACTCCCAGCGACAGTTGAATAATGCCGGCAATAGAGAGTTTAAGATTCAAAGAATTTAGCAACTTCGACAAATAGAATGAAGTGACATATATTGCGAAACACGCTCCATATGTCAAAGGACTACGATCTAGGGACACCATCAATCCTAGCACTGCAAGAATCGAATATAACCATATCGTTTCTGTTAATGCTAGACATAGACCCACTATTTTAGATTGGTACGAATTCACCGTTTGACTCCAAACGACTAAAATGAGCGCCTAGCTCATATTTAAGAAAATTATCTTGTACATCGCAAATTTCATCAGAAACGTTGATTAGAACCACCTGACAACCGGATTCTTCAATCTGCCTTAAAGAATCTAATAAATCTTGATTAACAATAGAAGTGACTAGCACCACAGTAGATCCTAAAGGGAAGTTTTTGTACGTGTGGGTCAAATTTCTCGACATGGATCCAGAGGACATTGGTCCAATTGTGGCTAATGTTTCTAAAATGTCCCTTAATTGATCTTCGGACCTAGAGGTAGGTATTGTCATCGGTAAGTCTGATAGCACTGGAGTTCCATTGGAGAAAAAACCAAGATTAAATCCCTCCGAAGTGCAATAGCTCGCCAAGGATGCTGAAGCCGAAATAACCCGTTCTAAATTTTCAGCTGAGTACCCTTCCCAAATTTTCAATGATGTCTCAACCGAGACGGCCAAAATAACATTGTTCTTATTCGTAGATTCAAATGTCCTAACCATTAATTCTGATTTTTTTGCCGTGGATTTCCAGTCAATTGTCCTCAAGGGGTCTCCTTTTACGTAACCCCTTATACCTCTAGTCCACGATACATCTTGATACATGTTGAGACTGGTTATTTGTTCTCCCAATGGTCGAGATTCTGGTATCCCTATATCTGGCAGATTAAATACATGCGGATACACCAATATATAATCCCGGCTCGGTGTTGTTTTTTTACTTTCAAACAATCCAAAAATATCTCCGCCGTAAATATTCGCAGATCCCAATCGATAAAACCCTCTTTTATTAGGCCGGACAGAATATTCCCAAGTAGTTTTTTGATAGGCAGACACGGAAGTTGAATGCGTCATTGAAACAGCGTTAAAAGTAGAACTAGGTTTGAGTTCCGGACCAATAAGGTTCAAAGAGTCTGGTATATTATCAATAATATCTACCCTAGGTACAGGTATTGGCTTTTTGTTGTGTAACTCGATTAAAAAAGGAATCGTTTCTCCAATGAAAACTCTTCTTCGAGGTATCAACCTAATATACTCAACGTTTTCAAGAGAAACTTTGTTCCAAAACCAGGCAACAGATAATACTGTCAAACTCATGACAGACAATCCGAGAATCAGACCTTGGCCTGAGAATACGCCAATAATTACTAAAATAATAATTATGAAAATCCAAAAGTCATGCCAAAATTTTTTGATCATTTGGGAAGCCTATTTAGTTTCCATGGGAACAGGAACTTCAGACACTATTTCTTCCAATATATCTTTCGAATCAAATCCTCTTAATCTAGCATTGGAAGTGGGAATGATCCGATGAGATAACACTACATTAGTGAGACTTTTTACATCATCAGGTATGACATATCCTCTGCCCTGCAGCGCAGCTTTAGCCTGGCTGCATTTAAAAAGTCCTAGAGATCCTCTCGGACTGGCGCCAATAAGTAATTTTTCATTCTCTCGCGTCGATCTGACTATAGCAATAATATAATCGCGTATGTTTTCAGTGACTTTAACCGTTGATGAAAAATGCCCCAAATTTTCTATCGTTTCAGAATCGATAACCGGGTCCAAATTTTTTAGATCACCATCCTTATGAAATCTCAATATAATGTCGGTTTCCTCTTGCTCGGTAGGGTATCCTAAGGATATTTTCATTAAAAACCGATCCAGTTGGGCTTCTGGAAGTGGAAATGTACCTTCCATGTCCAGAGGATTTTGGGTCGCCATAACGATGAAAGGTGACGGCAAAATCCTTGTCTCCCCATCAACAGTCACTTGGAATTCCTGCATGGATTCAAGTAACGCAGATTGAGTCCGAGGGGTGGCTCGATTTATTTCGTCAGCCAATATTATTTGGTTAAATATCGGCCCACTTTGAAATTCAAATTCACTTGATTTTTGGTTAAACCAATTCACTCCCAACACATCTGAAGGCATTAAATCAGGGGTAAATTGAATTCTTCCGAAAGTGCAGTCCAACGAATCTGATACGGCCCTGGCAAGAGTTGTTTTACCTGAACCGGGTACATCCTCGATCAGTACATGACCTTTGCACAATAAAGAAATCAAGATTAGGTCGATTGATTCTGACTTACCAACAATAACCTTTTGAATATTATCTTTTATTTTTTCTACGACATTTTTAAATTCATTAACCGTAGTAACCAAACACGTCTCCTTTATTAAATATAGATACCTTTCTGACAGCTATTACAAGATGAAGCATGTTACTGCATACTCTAAATCGATTTATATACAACCTGGATTTAACTAGATAAACTTTTATTGAGATATACTTAGAGTTTGTTATTGTCCCATTGTTTTGATGCCCGGTGGTGTAGTGGTAGCACTAAGGACTTTGACTCCTTCGACCCAGGTTCGAATCCTGGCCGGGCAGCCATACTCTTATCTAACCGAAATTTAGGATAAATTCGATTGAGAGTGGTACGCATTTCGTTTTTCATACAAAATTCCCTTCTGAATTGGTAAATCAAAACCTCTGATAACAGACGATTTCAAAGATGACAGTAATTTGGGGTCTATTCGAATCAAAGATCTCGCAATACCTTGGACTACAGCATCTAGACCTTCATCGGGGTAAACCCGGTCAACAAGGCGCATCTTGATCGCCTCTTCCACACTGACTGATCTATTAGTCATAATCATTTCCATAGCTCTACTGTAGCCAATCAGATTACGCAATGTTTGAGTTCCTCCAGCTGCGGGTATCATCCCCAATGCCACCTCAGGCATCTTGAAAATTGAAGTGCTGCCGGCAACCCTAATGTCACATAGAGCCGCTATTTCAATGCCGGATCCGATAACATATCCATGAAGTTGAGCTATCGTAGGCTTTTTAAGAGACAAAAACAGGCCCCACAAATCTCTTTCCCACCTTACGAACCTAGAAACAACCTGAGAGGGAGTAGTTCCAAATTCAGTTAGATCTGCTCCAGCACAGAAGCCCCTCTTTCCGGCACCGCAAATAACGGCAACTCTGGATTCTTCATCATCCCTAAAAAGTTCCAAAACCCGAAAAAGTGCATCTCGCATATCAACATTAAAAGCGTTTATTTGTTCCGGTCTATTCAATGTTATTCTGGCTATTCCGCCTGAGGAGTTATATAACACGACTTCATCTTCTGAACCCTGAAATCTCTCCTTCAACATCATCATCGTCCTTCATATTTTGGTGTTTTCTTACTCAGAAAAGATCCGATTCCCTCTGCTCTATCGTAGGTACTTTGCAAAATGACATTGAGATCGGCTTCCAACCTCAATCCTTGTTCCAATGTCATGTCAGCCCCATCCAATATAGCCTCTTTTAGATAGCGTGCCGCAATCGGCCCATGATCAGCTATATTGCAACCCAACTCAATTGCTTGCTCTATCACATTTTCTGAAAAAAGATATTGCACAACACCAATTCCAAGGGCTTCTTCAGCCTCAAAAATTCTCCCCGTCAATAGTAAGTCCATAGCCCTACCTATTCCCGCTATTCGTGGCAATCTTTGGGTTCCCCCATCTATAGGGCTATAACCTTCTAACACATGCGACATTGAGAATGTGCTCTGGTTACTGGCGATCCTGATGTCACAGCATAAAAACAATTCGAGGACAGTAAGGTTCGCTCCAGATTCAACAACACCAATGGTGGGGAATTTAATGTCGGCTAGGAGATCACTTATTGAACAGGTCTCGCTATCTGCATATTTCATGCGGGGTTGTAGATTAATTCTGCTCATATCAAATAGAACAACCACAGTAGATTCTTCATCATTTAATTTTTCCAATGAATCTTGCAGTTTCCACGAAAGATCTAAATAGGAGACATCTTCCCTATCCGCTGATCTCAAGGTAATAAGCTGTACCTTACCCTCTTTGAACGATTGTAGTTCTAGCATCTACTTCTCATTTTTAAACAAGCTACCTTCTTTCATCAGGTTCGACAATTTCTTCTTCTTCTGTCAAAACACCATACCGATGTGGATTATTGAAATATATTATTAATTCTTTTACGCATGCTGCAATCGGGGGCCCCAACACTACACCCCATAAACCAGCTATTTCACTCCCAACCACAATAGCTACCAATATCATTAATGGGTGTAATTTCATAGCAATACTCTGCACTCGAGGCACTATTATTCCACCTTGGAAAAGTTGCACCCCGAGATATAAAAACAACACCCAAATGATCTTTTCAGGGGAGGTAGAAAGGACCACAATGATAGTTGGGATGATCGCAAGCCAAGCGCCGACTATAGGAACTAATTCAAAAACCCCTGCAACCGCACCTAAAAGAATCGCGTACTTTACGCCCATGAACATCAGACCAATAGAAATTAAAGCCCACACGACAGCAGCCAAAGTAAATTGAGCTCTGACATATGCACCAATAATTCGGTTTAAAATTCTAAGTACGTAAACAACATGGATTTGAATATCTGCGGGAAATATTTCAACAAAAGACTCCCTAACCACCTCACGATCTTTCAAAAAATAAAAGACGAATAGGGGCAATACAACAAGACCAACCACTAAGGTTAAAGCATGCACAGCAGCTAGAGCTGTTCGACCGATAATTCCTCTAAATGCTCCCAACAATATTTCTCCACCATTTTCGAGCGAGCGATCAATTTCAACTCTAATTTCTTCTGGGATGTTGGATGCATATTCCACATTCCAACTCTCCACGGTAGTTCTTGCGTCAGTAATGAGATTGGGTATGTCTGCAATTAGTTCACTGGATTGTTTAAACATCGGCGGAATTACTATAAGGAGACAGCCTGCTAGTATCAGGAAGAAACTTCCTGATACTAGAGTTATAGACAATGCTCTAGCTAATTTAGGTTTAGTGGTTTTAAGCGGAATAATTCTTTCAAAAAAAATAACAAATGGATTTAGTACATAAGTTAGTACTATACCCAAGACAAAAGGAAATAGAGCTCCTCTCACAAGGTAAATTACAAAACAAACTACAACCGCAATAAAAACATAAAGCGATACTTTGGCCACCTTTTCAAGTGAAGCATTAAAATTATTCGGCTTTTGCATAGTGTTCAATCCGAATCATGAGTATCTGGCCAATTATGTTGCTTAAGGTTTTTTGACGCAAGGCCATCAAATTCCCAAGGGATCTATCTGATGGATTGAAAAAGCCTGAACCTACAAAACCGCCCAGGGGTACTAGGACGGTATTACTACTACTCTTCTATCTCTTCCATCGCCAGAACTTTCAGTATATACATCTGAATTCTCAGACAAAGCTACATGAACTAACCTTCTCTCTCTTGGTGACATAGGCTCTAGTTCAATAGACCTGCCCGTTTTGACGACTCTTTCTGCCACTCTATTTGCCAAGTTAGACAAGGATTGCTTTCGCCTTTCATCATAACCTTCCACATCGACAGTAAGGTTGGCCCTCTCCCCCGTCTGTCGTCCTACAATAAATCTAGTCAAAAATTGAAGTGATCTTAGAGTTTCACCTTTGCGCCCTATAATGAGCCCCGAGTCATCACCTTCTATCTCAAAAACTGGCCCTCCCGTCTCTTGGTTATCTGCCTCTTTGAGATTAACCACTACATCCACATCCATATGAGACACCAAGTTATTAAGAACTTCACTAGCTGAATCCAGGACATCAGATGTCCCATCTACCTTTGTCACTCTTACAGAAGCCAACTCACTACCAATTCCTAGAATTCCTGGCTTGCCTCTACTAATGACGTCTATTTCTACCTCTACGCGGTCTGCGTCTAGTTCTCTTAGAGCGATTTCTATCGCCTCTTCCACTGTCTTCGCTGTCATTTCTATTGACTTCATCTGTTTGTTCCTCCTCCAGTGCCGGCAGAGTTCCACCTGCGAGAGCCGCAGCTGGTTGCGGTGGCCGGTTACTGGCAAAATTAACTATATTTTTTATCGGATCCCATCCTGTTATAAAGCCCTGTATTACGATTCCTACGACATTGGACACCACCCAATACAAAGCCAAACCACTGGGGAACTGCATTGTAAAAAATCCAAACATAATTGGCATCATCCATAGCATCATCCTATTCGTGGAAGCCTGCCTATCGTCCATCGCAGGCATCGTGGTCATTTTTTGCATAAACCACATAGATACGCCCACCAAAATAGGAAACACAGGTAAAGGATCAGGATTGGCTAAATTGAGCCACATAAAATTGCTGTTTATCGGAACCACATCATGTACTAATGGAAGCCATTCATACAGATGTCCTGACAAATTTACTAAGCTTTCAGGAGTAGTAGGAACTGTTTGCAATATTGCTTGATATAAACCAATCCAAATAGGAAATTGAATGAACATTGGGCCAAGACATCCAATCGGATTAACTCCCTGGTCCTTGTACAACTTCATCGTCTCCTGGGATTGCCTCTTCTTATCACTCTTATATTTGTTTTGAATTTCCTTTATTTTTGGCTGTAGCGCGGTCATCGACTTCATTTGTTTGCTTTGCTTCACCGTCAACGGCATCATAGCTGCCCTGATAAGTACAGTGAAAAGTATTATTGCCAACCCGAAATTACTTATAGCCAGGCTATAGAGAACAAGTAAGCTGTTTATCATCGGTTGGATGATTACGCCATTCCATAAATGTGAGAATATTTCCAAATTAAAATCCTCTGTTTTAGTCTAACAATCTGGTGACCAATCGCTGGGTTGCGGATTTTTATCATCTTTTAATAGATTGGAAAAATATGGAGCATCCCATTTTTCGTCCGGATTTCCATTGGGCTTTACCACTATAGACCTAACAGAATGATCTCGAACACTAAAGTACACGTCCGAGCCCTCCGATGTGATTGACGACTCTATGCTTTCTCCAATATCGCAACTCCCCAAAAGCTCCCCTGAACCTGTTTCTACTATCCGTAGTTCTCCATCTGTAGAACCAACGACTAGCATATCCGAAACTATTGTGGGAGATCCTACAATTGCACCTTGTGTTTCTAGTTCCCATTCTTTTTTTCCTGAATTGACATCCAAAGCATATAGATTGCCATCTAGTGACGGTACATAAATCATATCCCCATTAATGACTGCTTTACCCCAATACCAATTAGAGGCCTTATCGAATGTCCAAATCTCTTCCCCGGTAAACAAATCAAACGCGTAGAAAACACCATCAAAAGAGCCTACATACACTGTATTTTTTTCAACAGTAGGGGTTGCAGCAATTGCACCTCCTGTTTTTGCTATCCACAAAAGCTCACCGGTATCTTTCTTTAGAGCATAAACACTGTGGTCTAGGGAAGTTATTATCAATGTCTCGCCAGAAATTACCGGGGTAGACCATATTTCACCTCCCACTTCAAATTCCCACTCATCATTGAAGGAAACTTGCTGGTTGGAAAATTCCAAGCTATAAGATCTTAAAATTCCGTCGGTTGCCCCAATAAAAAGTTTATTTTGATGGATCAATGGACCTCCGATTATCTCAAAGTCATCACTGACCACCTCAGTCTCCACGACCCTACCAGTATCCTTTGCCATTGCCTGTAGCTTCCCATCATAGACACCAACAAAGACAATCCCATTCGAAGCAGCCGGCATACCATATGCTGCCCTCTTGTCTTCCTCTTTTTCATTCACCCTTATTAGATCCGGCTTCCAAATATGCTTTCCAGTTTCCCTATCAAGGACCATTACATGGCCATCCATACTAGTGAGAATAAGGTGATCTCCGTCGACCAAAGTCCCAGACCAACCTTGAGCCATATTAATCCTTGTGCAACCCAAGGTAACAAGCAATAGCAATATTAGACAAAGAGCTAATCGTTTTTTTTCGCAAAATATATTCAACAACATCTAAACCTTCGTGATTATGTATACCTCAGCTACGGAACAGGATCATACCCTTCTGTCCCGAATGGCCTGCACCTTAATAATCTTTTAACCGCTATCAATGCACCTCTAATAAAACCATGTTTCTCCACTGCCAGATACGCATAATTTGAACATGTCGGCAAATGTCGGCATGATACAGGTACAAAAGCTGAAACATATCGTTTATAGAACCCTATGAGGTTCAAGGCAAAATACGCAGCAACACTGACTCTTGGCGGTTTCACTCTATTTCACATTTATTCAACTGGTAAAAGCTTGGCATTTTTCAAGAGTTTCAGCATAGAAGAAGATATTTCCTGGTAGTTCGCACTTAGGATCCCCTTTTTTGCAATAAAAACGATGTCTGCTCCATCGACTATCGGAATCGAATTAGCGGATTCCTTTAGCCTCCTTTTATATTTATTCCTTACTGTAGCCCTTCCAATTTTTTTCGAAACTATAAATCCCAAACGAGATCCGGAGCCCTCAGGTCGCCTTCTACTATCCATGGCGAGCACAACCAAATTGGAATCTGAGAATCCACGTCCATGCTTTTTAAGCAAATCAAACTCGGTAGACTTACGCAATCTCCGTTGTTTTCGCATGCGAAAGTTATGCCTCCGTATAATTCATAGAAGAATCATTAAATTTCCCGACCCCAACGTGCCTGAAGGCTAGCTCCGAGGAAGTTATACGGTTAGTTTATGTCGTCCCTTAAACATACGTCGTTTAAGAACATTTCTACCGGCCTTGGTACTCATACGAGACCTAAAGCCATGCACTCTCATGCGTCTTCTGTTTTTGGGTTGATAGGTTCTTTTAGGCATTGACTTTCCCTTAAATTGACCAATAAATTCTACTTATATCAATGGAACAGTGTCAATTTATTTAACAGGTATTTTCCTTCATTGAGGAAAGTCATTATTTCTCATTCACCATTAGAAAGGTCTCACCACATGTAGATTAACGTTCACATATTCCCCATATTGGCTACTAGAATCACAAAAAACTGGATAGGTCAACAATTGGCAATATCTCAAATTTGAATGTCCTTGAGCATTAGTAATCCCATCTTTACTGTGAGCTTGGGGATCGCTTAATTATAATTTGGGACTTCATTTTCGTTAATATCACATCATCAACCTACATTGCTCTGGTCAATTACTTTAGCTAAGTGTGAAAAATTCAAATTTTTCTGCTGGTTGATAGCCATCAATGGTCGTAATTTTCAAACCTTCATGTTCCGCCGCGGATTTGACTATAGTCTTGTTGAACAAATGAACAGAGTCTTCATTTAAAAATTTATCCAAAGGCATCCATAGACATTCGGCTATCTCTTCTTCTTGGATAGTTATATCGTTATCAAGAGGCGACAATCTAGCTACGAAGTAGATATCGGACTTACCATACCTGTAATCATGCCAGTGTCTAAAAAATGTAAGAGCCTCAAAGGCGGTAGAAATCCCAGTTTCTTCGAATACTTCTCTTACCGCCGCCTCTGCCAAATGTTCCCCGGGCAGCAAAGCTCCTCCCGGCAATTTATAACCTGGACCCCTGCCAGGAGCTCTATATTTTTCGGACACCACCAATAACTCGTCATTTTCGTTGATGACGACTCCCCCGATCCCTATGTAATGCGTAGCATAGGGAGGGACGAAGGCATTGTCTTCGATCTGAATGGTCATCATGGCGTATTCCTCTGTAACATGATGAAATACAAATCCTTGTTCCGATGCGATAGCTATAGCACTGAAGGAAGCTTTCGGAATCTCCAGCCAGGCTACCTTTAAGTTCTCTTCATGCCATCTCTTTATAGCACTCGATAAATCAGTTGCAAATTCCCCTGTCCTACTTGACACTGATTTTGGGTCAACAACTGCGCCTCCAAAAGGATTAACAGACCAAACTAATTCACTCATTTGTCCTCCAATTTTTAATCGAATAAAAGTAGATTCCCTCTCCCCAAGTTAACTATCAAGCGTAAAAATCCACGGTGTGGTTACTATATAATGCGTCAAACCTTACACGAAATGGGACCTAAAGATGAAATATATTATCCAGTCGGACAGAGTTATAAACGGTACCGGAATGAAGCCGATGAGGAATGGAGTTGTGGTCACTCAAGGAACGGAAATTGCAAAAGTCTGTACTTATGACCAACTAACTCAGGCTGATAAGGATAATGCAGAAATATTATCGATCCCTGGCGGATCTATTTTGCCTGGATTTATCGAAATGCATTCGCATATCCATTGCAGTTCAGAAACTGATGCCTACGAACATATAACAACTGAAAGCAACGAAACTTTCCTAATGAGAGGAACTCAGGCCGTTAGGTCTGCACTCTCCTCGGGAGTTACTACTATGAGGGACCTCGGGAGCCGAAATGAAGTTGTTTTCCCTTTGCGAGATGGAATAAAGCAGAGCATTATACCGGGACCAAGATTACTAGTCGCAGGAACTCCTATAACCACGACAGGCGGACATTGCAATATGTTTGGTACCGAGGCCAACACATCCTCAGATGTTATAAAAGCAATTAGACAACAATTTAAACTCGGAGCTGACTGCATAAAAATAATGTCTACTGGCGGCGGATTCACCCCTGGGACAAATGTCAGGGCCCCACAGTATTCAGCAAGCATCCTAAAGGACGCTGTCCAGGACGCAGAAAGGCTTGGACTCAATGTGGCCGCCCACTGTCACGCTACAGAAGGGGTCAAAAATTGTGTGGAAGCTGGCATACACAATCTCATCCATTGCTCTTGGCTATCGAGTGAACCATCGGAACTGTATGATTACGATCCTGAGGTGGCGGATAAAATAGCCGAGAAGAGGATCTACGTGGACCCAACTTTAGCTCTTTCTCACCTAAACCGCTTAAGAGGCCGAACAACTAAGCCTGACTCCGGCGCTATGAGGGATCCCGAAAAACGGTTCGAAATTCTGAGAGACATGTGGGATCGTGGAGTTAAATTCGTAACCGGTATGGATTCAGGCATGACCAATGCTCGCTTTGGTGATTTTGCATATATACCAGAGGTAATGGTGAACGACATGCATATTTCCCCTCTGGAGGCTATAACTTGCGCCACCAAAACCTCGGCAGAATGCTTAGGTATGGAAGATGAAATAGGAACTCTGGAGAAAGGAAAATCTGCAGATATTGTAGTGATAAATGGTGATCCCTCAGAAGATATAAGTACACTTCACAGCGTTAACACGATAATCTCGCAAGGTAAATTGGTTAAGTCACAAAACAACTTACTTATATAGCTGTAATATGACCGCCCTTCTCTTATACCGATGTTATCGGATTAATACTGGTGGCTTTCAGTATTAAATAAATGTCGTCCCCTTCCTCTAGCTCAAGACCAATGACGGAATGACCAGTCAAGGCAGTTATTAAACTAATCCCACCAATATCACAGTGCATAAAAGCATAGTTGGTTGAGTTGTTAATTTGAGAAACCGTCCCTTTTAATATATTTTTTGCACTTATTGCAACTGGAAAATTCTTACTAACAATAATATCGGATGCATTGATTGAAACATCTATGCTTTCCCCAATCTCCAACTCAAGTTTTGGAATGACAAGTCTAGCATCTCCTTTCCCGTCTCCGACTGACAACACTGAGAAATAGTCATCTAAATGTTCCACAACCGTGCCTTGAATAATATTTTCTAGGGACCCATAATCCACATAATTTGCGACCCTTAAGTTGTTTAGCAGCAATGCGGGATCACCTTCAGCCACTTTTTCGCCATTATTTATTACAATGATTGAATTGACCAGAGCCATCATTTCTGAAATGGAATGCGAAACATAGACCATATTTAAATCCAACCGTTCAGACACCTCTTTAAGTTTTTTCAAAATAAATCCTCGAAAAGGCAAATCCAAAGAAGCCAGTGGCTCATCCAGAAGTAGCAGTTCAGGAGAAGCTGCCAGACTTCTAACCAGGGCAACTCTTTGGCGTTCCCCACCAGAAAGGTTTAACACCCCTCTATCCATAATTTTTTCCAACCGAAACAAGTGGATCATCTCTCGTAAATCTACTGATCTTTTAGCTTCTGGAGTTAAGAGATATCCAAATTCCACGTTTTCCCTTACCGACAAATGAGGAAACAGTGCAGAATGTTGGTGTACGTATCCTACCCTACGTTTCTCCGCCGAAATATTGATATTATCCTGAGAAGAAAACAAAGTTTCCAAATTTAAAGATATACGACCATTATCTGGTTTCTCAAACCCAGCAACACAATTCAGTAAAGTCGATTTACCACTAGCGGAGGGGCCAAAAACTCCAGTTATTCCTTCCCTTATGGTGCCCTCTATTCGCAACTGAAAATCACCGAACGTTTTTTGGATGTCTATTTCAAGGGACATTAGAAATCACCTTTCTGATTTTCTAGAGCCTTTAATAATTAACCAATGGTGGACTATTAAAGTGGCTATGGCCAAGGCAGTAGAAACCATTATTAAACTCATGGCTTCACCATCCTTACCGAGTTGAACTTTACTATATATAGCTAAGGGAATCGTTTGGGTCCTACCCGGAATATTACCAGCGACCACTATCGTTGCCCCGAATTCCCCCATTGCTCTGACGAATCCAAGAAGAATTCCTGCCAGCAGACCGTTGTAACATAACGGCATTGTTACTTTAAAAAAAGTTCGAACCGGCCCGGCCCCTAATGAACGAGCCGCCCTTTCCAAAGTCGTATCAACGTTTTGCATAGCAACTATAATTGCCCTGACCATGAGAGGGAAAGATACAACTGAAGCTGCTATAGCGGAAGCGACCCAAGTAAAAACAATATCCGTACCAAACAAAAATTTGGACACGTGTCCGATCGACGATTCCCTTCCAATCAAAATGAGGAGAAAATATCCCGTCACCACTGGCGGTAATGCCAAAGGTAAGGAAATAAAGGATTCTAAAATCAATTTACCCCTAATCTCTTTTCTTCCTATTAGCCACCCAACATATATAGCTACAGGAATATTAATCGAAGTGGCTACCACGGCAACCTTCAGGGATAACAAAACCAAATCAAACAATATTCATTCACCTGAATCCATATGAATAGAAAATCTGATTAACTTCAGAAGATCTCAGAAAATCTACAAACTTTCTGGCCTTTAAGATGTTGATTCCATCACTTACGACTGCTGCTGGGTAGGAGATAGTGGGATACGAATCCGGTGGAATGATATCTTTGATTTGCAAATCAGGCTCAGCCAACCCATCGGTTAGATATACAATTGCAGCGTCTACATTTCCTGACTTCACATAGTTTAGAGCGGCTCTGACATCGCCCGATAAAATCAGTTTATCTTCAAGCAAAGGCCATAAACCTGTGTTGACCAAAAAATCTTCCGCATACACTCCTGCCGGAGCGAGATTCGGGTCCGCAATGGCAAGGGTATCCAAGCCTATTAAGCTAGAATGGTCTATCAATTCAAGATTTTGATCCTTGGTCACTAAAACCAAGCTGTTAGAAGTTATATTTGTAATGCCTTCTACTTTAGCTGATGCTTTACCTGATAAATAATCCATTGGAGGTTTTCCTGCGGATATAAAAACATCACCAGGAGACCCCTTTGACAATTCCACGGCCAGAGCCTGTGAACCGCCAAAATGGTATCGGATTTTTTCGCTATATTTCAATTCGTATTCAGTCTTCGCCTCATTCAGGACATCAGTTAAGCTAGCAGCGGCAAACACAACCAGATCTTTTTGATTCGGTTGGCAAGATAAGAAAAATGTGAGGATAAAGCCTACATTAATCCAAAAAATATTCTTATTCATTACTCTTAAATAAAACCCCCGAAAACCCCGGCTATTAATAGACTTATGACAGTCCCAAATATATCTTCAAAATTGCGAACTCTATCGCACTATGTTCTTATTGACCCAGGTTGTTTGATTAGGCGTCACGGTGCTATAATGATAGCCTAGTTAAAGAGTAGCAAATTGAAAGTGGGCCAGTCCCACTTTCTTTCGTATTAGAGGAAGAAATAAGGAGGTAGTTTAATATGAAAAGTGATTTTCTTATCGCTTTGACGCAATTAGCTGCCGAAAGAAATCTTCCAAGAGACAAAGTTATGGGTGCCATAGAAGCCGCTTTAGTGTCTGCCTTCAAAAAAGATAGTGTTACTGAAGGCCACAATATATCGGTCAGGTTAGACCCGGGTTCTGGCGACATAGAAGTTGACATAGTAAAAACGGTAGTCGAGACAGTCGAAGATCCTTTGCAGGAACTTACCCAAGAAGATGCTAGGTCGAACTACAACCCTAAAGCTGTCTTAGGGGACGTTATAAAAACTCAAAATATACCAAACAGTGCAGGCAGAATTGCAGCCCAAACAGCTAAACAAGTTGTATTACAAAGGCTGCGGGAGGCCGAAAGAGAAATTGTATTAGCGGAATATGAGGGCAGAGAAGGTGAGATCATAACGGTTACTATCCAAAGAATAGAACCTAACAAGATAATCGTCGACACTGGCCGGACCGAGGCAATATTGCCAGTAAGCCAACAGGTATCCTCAGAAAGGTATCGACAAGGATCAAAAATTAAAGTACTCCTTCAAGCGATCGACAAGGAATCTATTCGAGGGCCGGAACTGATCGTTTCCAGAACAGACGAAATCCTTCTGCGGCGCCTATTCGAACAAGAAGTACCTGAAATTTATAACGGTGCGGTTGAAATCGTCGGAATAGCTAGAGAAAGTGGGTCCCGAAGTAAAGTAGCTGTTAGGGCAAAGCAAGATGGAGTAGACCCCGTCGGATCCTGCGTAGGGTTAAGAGGGGTTAGAATTCAAAGTATAGTAAATGAGCTACAGGGCGAAAAAATCGATATCTTGGAGTGGAACAAAGATCCCAACAGGTATATCCAGAATGCTCTTAGCCCCTCTGAAGTACTAAGGGTAGACGTAAACCAAGATAACAGCACTGCTGTAGCAGTAGTGCCAAATCGGCACCTTTCCCTTGCTATAGGCAAGGAAGGGCAAAACGCTCGACTAGCTGCTAAGCTTTGTGGCTGGGCTGTGGACATTAAAAGTGATATGGACGTAGATCTTACCTCCTTTGATGAACCCGAATCAGTTGCAGAACCTGATAGCACGGAAAATGCACAAGAGTTACTTGAACCTGAAGATCTGTACGAACTTGTGGCAAGCAACATAATTTCAAGTCAAAACCCAATACTCACAGAAAACACTCACCTGGACTCGACTTCAGAACAAGAAGAAAAGCCTGACGAGTCATCTTCTGATAGTGAGCAGATAGTAACAGTGGGGATCCCAGAAGTGGAAGCACAGCAACCAGCTGTTGTAAGTAACGATGCGTTGTCGCCAGAGGAAGAATTACTACTGCTTGAGCTAGAAGAGGAGGAAAGGCTAAGCAGAGAACAACCAGAAGAAACGGCTGCATCTATAGCCGAATTACCAGAAGATGTCTGGTCGGTTCACAGGTCTGGTTCTGGCTCATCCCAAGCCGGTGCGATTAGATTTGCTGAAGACATCGATGAATTAAGAGGGGGGGTTACCGGACGAAAAGATCGACGAAACTCAAGTAGAAATCAAACCAGTAAAAAAGGTCAAAACAATAGCAGAAAAAGACGGTAGAACCACCTTGATTACTCCGAAAAAATAGCCTCGGCATTATCAAAAAAAGCACGATCCTCAGTTAAACACCTATGAAGTGATTCTACAAAAATGGCCTAAAATGAGTAAGCGGTAACTACAGATAGGCAAATTGGATTCGCAAGAGTAAGAGTTACGCTGACTAAGAGGAAATGAATGAGTAGTCAAATAGATCAAATCAATAATGACGAAAATGCGGTTATCGATTTACCGTCCGCGATAATGGTCAGCGATTTAGCAGACCAATTGGATGTGGGAGCGGTAGAAGTCGTTAAAGCCCTGATGAGGGGCGGATACATGTTTTCCGTAAACGACGTTATAGAGCAGGAAATCGCCTCTGTAGTGTGCCAGCTATTTGGGTTTCAATCTACCTCACAGTCCGATTCAGAATCGACATCACAAACTAACTCTATCGTCATTGACAATTCCGATGAAGACCCAGGTGAATTATCAACAAGGCCCCCGATAGTAACAATATTAGGCCATGTTGACCATGGCAAAACGACACTCCTGGACAGCATACGGAAAACAAACGTAGTCGATGGTGAATCAGGGGGAATCACTCAGCACATAGCCGCTTACCAAATAAGCCATAATAATACCCCTATTACATTTTTAGATACACCAGGCCACGAAGCATTCACTGCAATGAGAGCAAGAGGAGCGCAAGTGACCGATATTGCGATACTTGTTGTCGCATCAGATGACGGTGTCATGCCACAGACGGTTGAAGCAATAGACCATGTAAGAGCTGCAGACGTCCCAATCATCGTTGCAATCACAAAAAAAGATCTACCGAATGCCGATTTAGACAAGGTACACAGACAACTTTCTGAAAGAGATCTGCTGATAGAGGATTGGGGTGGGGATATAATCGCAATACCGATATCTGGTATAACCGGTGAAGGTGTCCCAGAGTTACTTGAAAACATTCAACTAGTTGCCGAAATCAGCGAATTAAAGGCCAACCCGACCCGAAATGCAATAGGCGTAGTTGTGGAGGCTCGAAAAGACAAAAGCAAAGGTAATATCGCTACTATTCTTGTGCAAACAGGTACCTTGAACCAAGGTGACATCTTAGTCGTTGGAAAAACCTATGGAAAAATAAGAGCGATGTTCAACGATCAAGGTGACCGTATCAAGTCCGCCATCCCATCCACACCTGTGGAAGTTATGGGACTTAATGAAATACCTGAAGCTGGGTCTATTTTCACCGTTGCTGATAACGATCGCTCTGCCAAAATAATGGTTGACGAGTACCAGAAAAAATCCAGAGAAGAAACGACAAGACTTCAAGATGCGCACACCCGAAACATCCCCGGTGAACTCAGACAGGTCGACCTAATCATAAAAACAGATGTACAGGGAACGATCGAACCGGTCAAAACGGCCCTGGAAAATCTAAATACTGATGATAGCCGAGTGAATATAATCCACATAGCTAGTGGTGGCATAACTGAGCGTGATGTATTGCTGGCAGTGGCATCAGATGCAGTTGTTGTTGGATTCAGAACGCCTCCGGAAGGTGGTGCAGAATCATTGGCAAAGCAGGAAGGGGTGGAAATAAGGGGATATGATGTTATTTACCATCTAGTGGAAGATATTGATAAGGCCTTAGAAGGACTGCTTGAACCAAATTATGAGGACATTTACGTGGGAAGAGCCTCTGTGAGAGCTGTATTCAACGTCGGGAGACGAATCAAAGTTGCGGGCATATTTGTAAACGACGGAAAAATAACACGAGAATCAAAAATACGTGTTTTAAGAGAAGGGGCAGAAATATTTATGGGACCTGTTTCTAGCCTAAAACATTTTAAAGATGATGTACGAGAAGTGGCGAATGGATTTGAAGGCGGAGTCAGCGTGGATGGTTTTAATGAATTTGAAGAAGATGACGTGCTAGAAGCATATAACACGGAGACGATTTAAGGGTATTCAGCTGCAGCCATGTACGACCGAATCGACAGTATTAACTCGCTACTCAAGCGGGAAATAAGTCGAGTTATATCACTGGACGTAAAAGACCACCGTTTAGGGCAGCTCGTATCGATAACATCCGTATCCACATCGCGAGATCTTCAAAATGCCACTGCCCATGTAACAGTACTTGGTGACAGTAAAGTAAAAAAAGATACAATTCACGGACTCAATTCTGCCTCTAAATTCATCCAGAGGATTCTAAGAAAAGAGCTAAATATAAAGCACATACCCAGTATACGCTTCGTAATAGATGACTCACTAGATGAAGCTGACAAAATTTTAAAGCTTTTAAATTCAGCATCTACTGACGGTCCTAAATCATAGTTTTGCCAAATGGCTGAATCTCTAAACGGAATAATAAATGTCCACAAACCACCTGGAATAACCTCCATGGACATAATCCGCCGCATCAGAAAAGCGGCAGGACTGAGACGGGTCGGGCATAGCGGTACTTTGGACCCCCTAGCAAGTGGGGTCATGGTGGTAGCACTCGGGCCAGCAACAAGATTATTGGAATATATTACCGACGCCGACAAGACATACAACGCTACAATTGAATTAGGCAAGTCTACCGACACTTACGATGGAGAGGGAATGGTCACCGATGTAGTACCAGACCTATCTGTAAATGAATTTGATATCCAATCATCCATTGAGGCATTGAAAGGCTCTCAATCACAAATACCCCCGATGCACAGCGCCATCAAAGTAAAAGGGGTAAGATTATACGAACTGGCAAGGAAAGGTATTTCAATAGATCGTAGCCCAAGGTCAGTTGTTTTATATGACGCATCAATATCAAATTTTGAATTGCCTGACATTAAGCTCGATATTAAATGTAGTAAGGGCTTCTATGTGCGAACATTTGCCAACGATCTAGGAATTCACTTAGGAACCGGAGCCTACCTCAAAAAATTAGTCAGAACCTCCATAGGAGACTTTAAAATAATAGATTCTTCATGCCTAGATTTAGTGGAAGAAGAATTAACAAACCACCGGTGGAAGACAGTGGTTCAAAATATGGAAACAGCTCTAGATCCTATCCAAAAATTACATTTAACTGCTGATGAAACAGCAAAAGTGCAAAACGGAATATCTATACCTGTTGAACCTCATATTAATGTAGAAACAATGCAACCAATTTCAATGGCTCTACGGAGTGATGGAAGCATGCTAGCTATCATGAGATTAAATGAAGAAGAATCAATATGGCATCCTGAAAAGGTATTCCACGATCAGACGCAAAATATTAATTGACGATAACCATTACTAATATATATAATTTTTGTTTGTGAAGGTGATAAATTGAACAGTTTTGCAATAGTACAAACAGGCGGAAAGCAATATAGAGTCCATGAAGGAGATACAATCCGCGTGGAATCGATAGAGGGCGACGAAGGCGATACCGTAACCTTGAAATCGGTAAAGCTCGTTTCCTTAAATGGTGAAACTTCTGTTGGAACCCCAGAAGTAGAAGGAGCCGAAGTGCAGGCGGAAGTTGTCAACAAAGGCAAGGGGAAGAAGATAGTAGTATTTAAATATAAGGCGAAAACCCGTTACAGACGTAAAAATGGGCATCGTCAAAACTTTACAGACCTGCGAATAACCGATATATCCCTCGGTGAATCACCAAACTAGGAGAAATACCCATGGCCCATAAGAAAGGTGGCGGAAGCACTCGAAATGGAAGAGACAGTAAAGCCAAAAGACTTGGTGTAAAACGGTATGATACCGAAGTGGTCACAGCAGGATCCATACTAGTGAGGCAACGAGGTACCAAGATACACCCTGGGAATAATGTGGGACTTGGTAAAGACCACACTTTGTTTTCACTAATTGACGGTTCGGTAAAATTTGAATTTTTTCCAAATGGAAAAAAACATGCTAGTGTCTACCCAGTCTAGGAAACAATTGCAATGAAGTCGGAAATACATCCAGAATACTACACTGAAGCTACTGTAACATGTTCGTGTGGCTCAACTTTCATTACTGGGGCCACTCAGCCAGAGTTACGGGTAGAGATATGTTCATCATGTCATCCATTTTTTACCGGGGAGCAAAGAATCGTTGACACAGAAGGAAGAGTTGAAAGACTAAGACGTAGGTACAACTTGCAATGAGAGGCTCTTCTTGATTAGCAAAAGGGTGAGATATATCTCACCCTTTTTTTTTGGCGTAGGGCAATCAGCACCTCGATATGGCGGCCAGGCTGTTATTGAGGGAATAATGATAAGAGGCCAAAACAACGTTGCAATTGCTGTCAGGGCCCCCTCAGGTAATATAGTGACCAGAGTCAAAAAAATAAATTCTTTATTCACTGGCAAATTACGATCCATTCCAATAATAAGAGGTATTATTGCCTTGGCAGAAACACTATCTCTTGGTATGGAAGCCCTAAACTACTCTTCACAAGTTGCTAATGAAGAAGAAGACACCCCTCCAGGAAAATTCTCATCAGCAATCATGATTTTGATTTCATTGAGTATAGCCATTGGGCTGTTTTTCATTTTGCCATTGGTAGTAAGTAAACCATTTGAAGGATTATTGGGATCTGATGTCGTAAGCAACGTAGCTGAAGGGATAATTCGACTTGCTGTGTTCCTTATATATGTAACTGTGATTAGCCTAATGCCAGATATTCGTAGAGTTTACATGTACCATGGGGCGGAGCATATGGCAGTTCACGCTCAAGAAAAAGGCGATCCTTTAACTATCCAGGAAATACGAAAATACCCCACAGCACATCCAAGATGTGGTACAGCTTTCCTCCTAACTATCATGGTAATAGCCATAATAGTATTCACTTTAATACCCAGAGAACCTTTATGGTTGGTTGTTGGATCTAGGATTGTGCTGATTCCACTTATAGCAAGTTTAAGTTATGAATTTATACGGTTCAACAGTAAGCATGAGACAAATAAATTTGTCTCCAAAATGTCAGTACCCAATTTACTTTTGCAATCATTAACCACAAAAATACCTGATGATGACCAGATTGAAGTAGCCATAAATGCCATGGAATCAGCAATACAGGCGGACAGCCAGATAGACTAACAGCTACCTGCCAGAGTCTCGCCTTTGGGACAACTCATGAACCACCTCTTGCAAGGTCACTTCGTTAGCTGACATCAACAAAAATACGTGATACATCAAGTCAGAAATTTCTGATGACAATTCTTGTTTTTGGCCTAACACTCCTGCAATAGCCGTCTCACCTGCTTCCTCTACAACCTTTTGGGCTATTCGCGGAATCCCATCATTGAGTAATTTGTTAGTGTAACTACCATCTTTCGGATTTTTTTTACGATCCTCAATAATAGAAAAAAGATCTTTGAAAAGGTCTTTATATTCAACTAATTCGTCAAATTCGCATTGGTCAATATCCGATAAAACCGTATTAAAACAGGTCCGCTCCCCGGTATGACAAGCAGGGCCCTTTGGATCAACTTCTAAAAGAATTGTGTCTCCATCACAATCACTTTTTATAGATTTGACCACAAGAAAGTTTCCTGACGTCTCCCCTTTGTGCCATAGTTCCTGCCGGCTCCTGCTATAAAACCAGGCTTCCTTGGTTTCCAATGTCCGGGTAATCGATTCTTTATTCATGTAGGCAACCATAAGAAGTTCATGAGTCTCATGGTCCTGAACAACAGCAGGAATTAAACCTTTTTCGCCAAAACGTATAACGGTCATCTAGATCACCTTATATTTCTTGATACATTTCATTTATTTTCCCAGTGGCCTTATAGCAATATTTTGATTTGCCAAATAAGTTTTAGCATCCCCAATTGAAAAGGTACCAAAATGAAAAATACTTGCAGCCAATACTGCGTCTGCCTTGCCCACTTCTATGGCTTGTTGGAGATGCTCCAAACTACCTGCCCCACCGCTTGCTATTACCGGTATGGATACTGAGCTACTCACTAAGCTTAGGAGTTCCAAATCATATCCAGATTCATGGCCATCTGAATCCATACTGGTTAAAAGTATTTCTCCTGCACCCAATTCAGCCACTTTTTGTGCCCACTTAACAGCGTCAACCCCAGCCGGGCTCCTACCCCCATGTGTATAGACTACCCATCCAGTATTTAAATCGACTTTTAATTCTTCCCAACCGGTCACATTTTGTTCTTGCAGTGACATATATATGTCACTATTTCTTTTTGCATCTATGGCTACCACAATGCATTGCGAACCGAAAAATTCGGATGCCTCTTTTATAACATTAGGATCCTGCAAAGCAGCAGTGTTTAGGGATACTTTATCCGCCCCAGCTTCCAACATTTTTCTAACATCGGCAATCTGTCTGATCCCACCACCTACAGTCAAAGGAATAAAAACCTCCGCCGATACATCACGAACTACATCCACCATTGTGTCCCTATTATCCGATGAAGCAGTTATATCAAGAAACACCAGCTCATCCGCCCCTTCCTTATCATAAAATCTAGCTAGTTCCGCCGGATCCCCGGCATCCCTCAAATTTACAAAACTGACACCTTTCACGACTCTTCCGTTATCAACATCTAGACAAGGAATAATCCTTTTTGTAAGCATACCAATTCCCTAAGAATTACTTAGAAAAGATCATCATATAGGCCATATCTGAAAGATCATGCCTAATATAAAATTTAAAGCCAACTTTTTCTATTTTTCCTCTTAATACATCCGGAGCCACTTTTTGTTTATTTGCAGGGCCGTATTCCTCAAAAGCAGGCTGCCATTCGATAACTGCCAACCACCCTCCCTTCGTCATGCATCTATTAACATCCTTAAATGTCTGCTGTGGCTTACTAAATAACTGAAATGGAAAAACTGCCATTGCACCGTCCAGCATTTCATCTTTAAGAGGTAATGTTGGTTCTTCTGAAATATGACTTGTCTTCACATTAGTTAGTCTGGCCTTTCTCAATTCTCGTCTGGTAATTGTGAGATTTTTTTTGACCGGATCAAGCGCGATTACATTACCCCTGTAAACTAATTTCCCAAGAGGAACAGAGAGTGCTCCTTCTCCGCAACCAATATCCGCTACCTGATGGTAAGGCATAGCTGGTAGAAGAGAGGTTATGTGGTATATATCGAGTCTTTTAGCTGCCGAGAAAGAATCTTTGTTCAATTTTGATGGCATATATAGCACCAATTTTTTGATTTTTGAATTATTTTAACTCATCAATTGCTTGTCGTAGTTGGATATCACCAGTGTACAGGGCTCTACCAACTACAGTCGCTTCGACACCAGCGAATGATAAGCGTTTAAGTTGAGAAATAGCCGCTATCCCACCAGCGGCTATTATTTTCATTTTGGTTGAAGCCGCAACACTTTCAACACCTTCATAATTTGGTTCAGTCAAAGTGCCGTCCTTCAATATGTCTGTGTACATACACCTTTTTACGCCTAGAGACTCTATATTTTTCACAACTGTCTCTACCGTCGTATTGCTTTCCCTAGTCCATCCATCCAATGCAACTATTCCATCTCTTGCATCCACGCTCACGATTAAAGATTCGGCACCAAAAGATTCCAATATCCGTTCCAATTGGTCAATGTGTTCTACAGCGGACGTTCCCATAATAACGCGGGAAACCCCAGCATCGATATAACGAGCCGCTGTCTCATAATCTCGAATACCACCACCCACCTGAATTCTGGCAGCAGAATTAGCGCACATTTTTGATACAACCTCGATATTTACAGCGGAACCTTCTCTTGCTCCATCGAGGTCAATGACATGCAAGTATTCTGCACCTCCGTCTTCCCATTTCATTGCGATTTCCATAGGGTCATCAGCAAATATCGTCTCTTTAGAATAGTCTCCTTGAAGTAATCTGACGCATCGACCCGCCCTAATATCAATAGCTGGTATTATCTCCATCACGGTAAATCATCCATAGACATCTTAGTGAATTGAACAAAATTTTCGTATATTTTTAATCCGGTAGTCCCACTTTTCTCAGGGTGAAATTGAACCGCTACTACATTCTCATAAGCCACTGCACTACAAAATTCGATTCCATATATGGTAGTAGCAGCAATCATATCTTTGTCAGTAGGCTGTGCGAAATAACTGTGTACAAAATAAAAATGGGAATTATTGGGCACTCCTGAAAGTACCGGATGGTCCGATATTATATTAACCTCATTCCAGCCCATGTGAGGAATCTTGTTACCTTTAGGAAACCTCCTCACAGTGCCCGGGATCAAACCCAAACATTCTTCATCTCCTTCTTCAGAATGTTGCAAGAGCAGTTGTAATCCCAAACAAACTCCCAGAAATGGTTTTTCGTTTGCGATTAATTGCAATATGAGCTGATCCAAGAAATGAGAACGCAAATTGAGCATTGAGCTGTCACAGGCACCTTGACCAGGAAACACAACCCCATCGCACGATTCTATTACCTCGGGAATAGAAGAGACTACAGCCTCAGCCCCACTTTTTGTTAGAGCCTTCTCTACACTCCTTATATTTCCGGCCTGGTAATCAATAATCGCTATTTTGGGCTTTACAGCTGTGACATCATTCATTAATTTTTTGACCCGTTATCAGTTCATCAGGCAAAGCCCTATCTTCATATCTCGCCAACATAAACAAAAGATCTGAGAGTCTATTTATGTAGGGCAAAATCTCTTTATTGACAAGTTGCCCTAGTTCTTGCAAATCCAATATTCTTCTTTCAGCCTCACGTAATGTAGTTCTTGCCAAATCTAAAATTGCAGAACCAGGAGAGGCACCAGGTAAAATAAAGCTTGGTGGCAAATTTACTTCTTCATCCAATTCATCAAGTTTATTTTCTAACTCAGTCACCATTTCGGGGATGATAACCCTATAAGATTTCTTCATGGTATCGTAATTTTCAGATAAAGTGGCAAGTTCAGCCCCAACGGTAAACAGCTGGTTTTGAATATCAAGTATTACCGTTTTTACTTTTTCGTCCCTACAGAATGCCCGAGCCACTCCCATAGCTGAAACGACATGATCCACCGCGCCGTATGCCTCGCATCTTGGATCATTTTTGGGCACCCTACCACCAAAAAACAATCCCGTATATCCCTCATCACCTGTCCTGGTATATATTTTCAAATCATAAATTCCTATCGTTTAAGATACTAATAAGTCTGCAGGAATATAATATCCGTCGAGGCACCCTTCAGTAAATGACAATATCGCATGCCATCAGGAAGTTAGGAAGGTATGATTCAGCATATGCATTTTTATATTAAAAACCGATACTGAATACTCTTCTATCCCGTTAGAGGTGCACCACCGCAAAAAACTACGTAGTCGATCAGTTCCGTGACAGTCGGATTGTCCCCGCAAAGAGGACAATCTGGATTCCTTCTAAGTTTGACTGTTCTAAATTCCATACTTAAAGCATCCACAAGTAAAAGACGCCCACTCAGTGAATCCCCTTGTCCTAGGATTAATTTCACCACTTCAGTCGCCTGAATAGTTCCGATCATGCCTGGCAACATACCCAGTACACCTGCCTCAGCACAACTCGGGACTTCTCCAGGAGGTGGAGGCGTAGGAAATAGGCATCGATAGCATCCATTACCAGGTAAATAAGTTGTAGCTTGACCATCAAATAACAAAATACTACCGTCCACTAAGGGTTTTCCAGATAGAAAAGCAGCATCATTGACCAGATATCTAGTGGGGAAATTGTCAGCGCCGTTAACAATGATGTCGTAATCCTTCATAATTTCCATTGCATTATGAGAAGTAATAGGTTCTTCATGAATTTTGACATTGGTATCAGGGTTATAAGCTTTCAGGGTCTCCACAGCAGACTCGACTTTGGGTCTCCCAATATCATCATTAAAATGTAGTATTTGCCTCTGCAAATTAGTGACATCTACATCATCGAAATCCACCAACCCTACTGTTCCTACTCCTGCTAATGTCAAATATATTGATATGGGCGAACCCAAACCACCAGCGCCTACCATTAGCACTTTCGCATCGATCAATTTTCTCTGCCCTACACTACCCACTTGGGGCATTATTATGTGACGACTGTACCTATTGACTTGATATGGGGTTAACGCTAATGACGGTGTTTCTGTTGCCACGTTTTTCCTCCGGTAATACTAAGTAAATGAAAAGCCCCGCTACCAAGCGCTTAAAAGCTTTGGGCGGGGCTCTATATATACCTGCAGCCTAGTTTTACAGCGTTGACAGCCTTGATGCTAGTTTCTACAGGAACAGGTTAATTTCAATACCTTTTTATACATAATATTCATCACTTAGGGAATTATAGCATCAGCAAATTTAGGCATCAACAAAGCAAAACCTGCAAAACATATCTTCTGCATAAATATTTTCGGTCCATTGAGGAGCCTAGACGATGGTATAATTGTCGACAATCCATAACTTTCTTATATTAGCCACACGGCAGGAATCTAGTGACTGATTCAAACATCGCTCTATTGATAGATTACGAGAATGTAGGTATTGATTCCCTACAATACTTAGTCGAGCAAATATCAGGTATGGGTCGGATAATAGTGAAAAGGGCTTATGCTGATTGGTCTTCAGAAAGAAAGGGACAGGAAAGGTTAATTGAACTCGGAGTGGAAGCCGTACATAACTACAGAACCCCCAGATCTGGAAAAAATTCCTGCGACATTAAGCTAACCATCGATGCAGTAGAACTGCTACACAGCGCTCAAGTGGATACTTTTGTAATAGTATCTTCAGACAGCGATTTTGTACCCCTTGTTAATCATCTACGAGGCTCGGGAAAAAGCGTGGTCGGTGCAGGAAGAAAAGCTGTCACCTCGACTACCATGGTTAAATCATGTGACAGATATATATTTTTGGACCCTCAAACTATAGGGATACAAAAATCAGGTTCACTATCAAAAACCAATACTACTAGAAGAACCACCCCTTATAGGGACAGAAGGCAATCAACGTCAAACCAAGACAAACAAGATAACGAAAAATCTGTATCCCAACTCCTTATAAAAGCCATCGAAGCAACTGTGGGTGACGACGGAAGTTCCCTGGGAACCAAATTGGCTCAAACGATGACACGTATTGACCCAGGATTTGACTACAAAGAATTGGGATTTAGGTCTTTTAGGGATTTCTTGACATCAAGGAGAGAAATAGAGGTCACAGTCAGAGAAGGCACAGATTTCACAGTATCCATAAAAAATAGCGAGCCACGTTCCCTAAATGGGCAGGATAATATGGAACCTGCTAAAAAGCCTTCGGTAAGCCCACGAATTATTAGCTTTGACAAAGAATCTTCGGACCATAATTCTAATGATTTGCCCGATAACTGGGAAGAGAAAGTTGATATTGCTTGGAAAAGCAAAGAAAAAGATCAACTTTCTGGTCAAGCAGCCGCCAATCAGGCAGCAAAAATCATGGGGTTCCAAAGGTTGAGAGATTCCTTATACCCTACTATCGACAAACTACTTGATGCAAGTAATCTCCTAAGAGGAAATTGGGCCAGAAACAAGAATTACGTTACACGCAAAAAGTAACAGGAACCATGCTAGCATCATGCTTATCGCCATTGATATTGGTAATACCAACATAACCATAGGATTATTTCGGGACTCCGAACTGGTGTCCACGTGGAGATTCTCAACCGACACTAGAAAGACCTCAGACGAATACGGTCTGCTATTGGAACAGGTTATGGATTCTAACAACTTAAACGCTGAGAAAATCGACTCAGCTGCGATATGCAGTGTTGTTCCACCATTAACTCCTACATTCGAATCATTGTGCAAAAGATACCTAGACGTGCAACCTTTAACCGTCGTGGCAGGAACCAAAACTGGCATAAAAATCTTATACGACAGTCCCAGAGATGTAGGTGCTGATCGAATAGTTGATGCGGCAGCAGCACTTCATATATATGGTGGACCGTGCATCGTAGTCGATCTCGGAACAGCCACGGTTTTCGACGCTGTAAATGAGCGAGCCGAATATCTTGGCGGTGCAATAGCTCCTGGAATGACTGTATCGGCAGACTCCCTATATAGGGCAACTTCACAGCTTAGAAGGGTAGAACTGAATGCTCCAGAAAAAGCGATCGGAAGGAATACAACCCACTCAATACAATCGGGCTTAGTCTTCGGGTACTCTGAACTGATAAAAGGTATGATAACTAGGTTCAGAAAAGAAATTGGTTCTGATGCAATTGTCATTGCGACTGGAGGGCAGGCTGAAATAGTCAAATATCAAGTTGGTGAATTTGACTATATTGATCCTGACCTGACTCTGAAAGGTCTACAAATAGTGCATTCTCTCAACATCAACGAAGGGTAATGAGATGCCATCTCCAATCCAAAACAAAAATATCGTACTAGGCGTAACAGGTAGTATTGCATGCTATAAAGCAGCTGACCTGGCTAGTAAATTGGTTCAATCTGGCGCCCTTGTAGACACTATTTTGACAGAAGCTGCAACTGAATTCGTATCAGATTTAACTTTCAAAAGCCTAACGCACAGAGAGGTATATACAAGTTTATATTCTCAGGATTCAAATCTATCTATAAACCATGTAGCTCTGGCTGAATCAGCTGATCTTATTATCGTGGCACCTGCCACGGCCAATACCATTGCTAAGATCGCTAATGGAATATCAAACGATGTTTTAACAACTACTATTTTGGCTACCACAGCACCAATCATAATAGCTCCAGCAATGGACGCCAACATGTTTGATAACCCGGCCACTGAGGCCAATGTAACAACTCTTATTGGCAGAGGATTTTTCATAGCAGGTCCAGCTGAAGGAAGGCTAGCCTCAGGCCTCATGGGAAAAGGTAGAATGATTGAACCTTTTGACATAATGGGTGCTGCAAATATGCTGTTAGGCAAGGATGGCGACTTGTCAGGCAAGAAAATTGTAGTCAGTGCTGGCGGAACAGAAGAAGCAATAGA
>CEUY01101838.1_pt1 | contig 36998 bp, 31 predicted proteins | sample 361481 | NCBI WGS metagenome assembly CEUY01 (sample SAMEA2622737, study PRJEB7988) | marine metagenome | isolation source: saline water (ENVO:00002010), including | reverse complement strand
AAAGAAGATTTGTCCGACACCGAAATTTCAATAAATGACGACAGTTCTGTACTTAAAGCCCAAGACATATACAGTCAAATATCGATCGTGCACGATAAAGTCAAAAAGGATCAGCGGGAAACAGAGCGGGAAATACAAAAACTGGAAGATCGCAAGGATGTCCTCGAGACAAAAGCTTACTCTGGCGGGATTAGTAATCCAAAAGAATTATCTACCTTGCAATCTGAAGTAGATAATTTAATTAGTTTGATTAAAGCGCAAGAAGAAATTTTACTCAGCCGGATGGAGGAAACCGAAAAGTATGAACAAGGCTTGTCAAAAGCATTATCACAACTAGAAAATGTACAGAATAATCACGCACAAAAAATTATCACCCTCCAATCTAGACAAACAGAATTACTTTCACAATTGAGTTCTGAAGAACCTAAACAAAAAGCAGTAAGAGAGCAATGCTCTTCCAAAATACTGCAGATATACGATAGGGTCAGCAAGGCTAATAAAGGGATAGCGGTGGCCTTGGCAGAAAGTGATCGATGTTCAGAGTGCCAACTATCCATACCAACAAAAATACTTGAATCGCTCAAAACGGGCGACGATCTAATTTATTGCAATTCATGCGGGAGAATACTTTTACGGGATTCTCGTAAATGAGGGTTATAGGCTACTGCAATGATCTAGTAAATGCTTCCGACGATAATTTTAATTTTGATGAATCGGTGATTTCTTTTTCAAACCAATTCAATCATCAAATCAACCGCATTATCCGAGACGAGTTTTCACCAATAGGGTCAACTACTAAATTTAAGACCTTGATCGATTCTGTAGAGAAAGACGATGCAGGGTATCTCATTGTTGTTCCCGATGCGCGACACATAGGTTCTGACCTAGAATCAGTAGCCCGCAATGTAATTTCTATCGAGAAAGCAAATTCATCATTTCACTGCCTGAATGATGATTACCCAGATGTATTGCAAAATGCCCTCATTCATATAAATGCGCCAGGAGTTTCCGTATCCAAAAGTAATAACATAAAAAGTGGCATGCAAACTAGGGCTATGGCAGGTAAATCGTTAGGTAAAGCACCATTTGGTTATGTCACATCCGAAGACGGGGAATTTACAATTTCAGAATCCGAGGCAGAGGTTGTTCGAAGCATTTTTGATTTTTATGTAAATGAGAACATCGGTCTCAGAAAAATAGTCCAAAATCTAAACGATGCAGATATTCGGACTAGAAAAGGCAATTCTTGGAATATAGTAACTGTACGGGACATATTGAAAAATTCTTCCTACATTGGGACTTACCAGCGATTCGGCCTACGATTGACCGGAAACCATACGCCGATAATACAGTCGGATTTATTCAGGGCTGCGCAAGATAAAGTTAGGGAACGGAGAAAGTACAAGGGTTTCCCTAAGGTTGAACCGTACCTGCTGTCGGGTTTGTGCGAATGTGGTTATTGTGGAAAAACAATGATGGGAGTCACTAGAAAACAAAATTGGAAAAGAGAAGGCGGGGAAAGAGTGAAAAATACCTACCGCTACTATCAGTGCCAATCAAAAGGAAATCAAGGGACTTGTGGCTACCACACATGGACTACAGATAAATTGGAGACCCGGGTCGTAAAAATGCTCAAGACTTTGGTACGGAACGGTAAACTCAACGAGAGTGTATCAGGCCTCAGAGGTGAACAAAAATTGAGGAATGCCGCGGAAGGACGACTGGCAAAAGTAGTCAGTGCAGAAAAGAGATTCGTCGAATTCATGAAAAAAACAGCCCGAGGCCAATCAGTCTTAGAAAGATTAGAACTGTATCTGCAGGCCTTGGATGATGCTAGGGAACAAGCTTTCCTCAGCTGCACTCTCCAGGAAATTCCCCAATTGCTCGAAACATGGAACGAACAAACTTTCGCGAGGCGACACGCATTCCTCAACGAATATGTTGCCACTGTTATTGTAAAAGATCGTTCAGTAAAAATAGCTTTGTAATAGCCCGTAAGTGCTCAATCAAAGTGGTAGAATAGAGAAAGGCGTGAGGGGAATGGACGGCCGCTGGGTGTTCTGCACCGAGAGGAAAGTCCGAGCTCCATTCGGATAGATGCCCGTTAACGGCGGGGCGGGGCGACCCGACGGAAAGTGCCACAGAAACAAACCGCTGCAAGGCAGTAAGGGTGAAAAGGTGAGGTAAGAGCTCACCGCGCAATTGGTAACAATTGTGGTCCAGGCAAACCCCATCTGGAGCAAGGCCTAATAGAGGTTTATAGGGTTCCGAGCCTAACCTGGGTTGGCCGCTTGATCTTACTGGTAACAGTAAGGCTAGATAGATGGTCGTCAGTCATCCACATGGGTGATTACAGAACTCGGCTTATAGTTCCCCTCAACCGTTCAATTTGATATTAATAAATCCGTAAAGAGGTGATTAATATGAATGCCACAGAACACCAATGCATGCTTTGCGGCGCTAACACCATATCTATAAAGTGCAAGACAATTTGTACAAATTGTGGCTTCACCTCAGACTGTTCCGATCTTTTGATTAGGTGTTATCTGATCGGAAAAGACCTCTTGCTCTAATGCACAGGAAAGCGTTCCTTCAATAGTAAAATGAATGTACAATAGGGCCCATAAATACTAGACGGAGTAGCACACAGTCCTTTTGATCTCTAGAAAACAATACGATGTATTGAAATACACGGCGCTATTTTTTTTATTGGTCGCTGCTTTTTCTTTTGTATCCTGCGGAGGGGAATCCGATTCGCAAGATTGTCCTTTCAAAAAAAAATTTAACCCGGAAACCGGTGATTTTGACATATGTCCAGACGCTCCAGTCACCTCAGTAGGACAAACCCCTACTCCTGTTATTCCCGATAAAAATGTGGCCCTCCAAGAGCTATGGGTAAAACTAACAAGATGTGTTGACTTAAAAAAGACAGACTTAGAGGTACAAATAACCCCAGGAGGAACTAGCGATGATTGGTTGATCACGCCCTCCCAATATTCCCCGCAAGAGTTTGGAACCTGGAAAGTAAATATGTGGTCAGGACTTATTACCCCTCATAACAATCAGGCACGAACATGGCGTGACTATATTGATGCCCCGAAAAAAAACAAAACTGCCCCGTATCAGTTGGATAAGGATGGTAGGAAAATACAAAAAAGAGACCCCATAACGGGTGCGGCCCTTTATTCGAATTCAATAGATGACAAAGGACAAATTATTATCGATCCCAATACCAAAGAACCTATGCCTAACCTAAATCAACCAATTTATGAGAGGGAAGTTGTGTATTGTGATACCGATGAGATGGAACCAGCGGCAACCGATGTCATAACTGAAACAGAAGCATCTACGGTCCTTTGGACCGAATTAGCGAAATGCCATCCTGAAATTCCAGTTGCCAGTCTGATTGCAAGACGGAATCAGGAAACCGGCGACTGGCTGGTCGTTTCAGATCCCAAATATTCGATGGATGATTTCGGGGTTTGGAGTGTTTCAAGAAATGCTGACATTACCCCTGTAAATGACAGGGCAATTGCAGTTTGGACTAAACTTGACCTGTCTCCCGTTGATAGCACAGGAAAACAATCCAACGAAATGAGAGCGAAATGCACCCCTGTTATCAGGAATGCAGATGAAGCAAAAAGCAGAATGTTCGCGTTCCTTTCTCCCTGCTATCCCAATCTCGGACAGTCGGGCATGACTACCACAAGGGATCCGGAGAAACATGTCTGGATAGTCGTTACTGATGAACCACCCGCAGATGTTGGCTCCCCCAGTAAATCATCTGTTTGGTCAGTAGACGGAGAAGGCACGATAGAGGCTCTCAACAATAGTTCTACTCAAACCAGGGCCTTGATCGACAATAATAAATGTTGACATCTTTTTCCTCCTAAGACGGGCTAATTACAGAAGATCGAGCCAGTATATAAACACATGGTCCTTCCGACCTTCGACCCACACTTATTATTCATGCATATTCATTTAGCTTTGACAAATCAGGAAGTTCTCTCAGGTTAATTCCAGAAAGTTTCAGGGCCAAGACGTGCCCTATCTCTATAAATCGATTCCAACTGAACACCGTCCCTCCGGGAACTTTCAATTGGAAATATAAAATAAAGAATCAATAAAGAAGCTAGCAAGCCTGCTGACAAAAAAATCATAACGGATATCAATGGATCCATTTCCTCTCCTTAAAAATAATTAGATATCCATAGTATCACAAATTATAATGGATTTTTTCATTTCCATTCTAATATGCAATATACATTACTTCGATCCAATATTTGATATAGTTTTTACCTCAGCAATCAAAGACGTAGGGGTGTAGCTCAGTTGGTAGAGCGAAGGTCTCCAAAACCTTAGGTCGTGGGTTCGATCCCTGCCACCCCTGCCATTGATAGCTTGAAAACCTTACCCAGTTAAAAAAAGGACATTAAAGTGATAGGTGCAGATCTCGTTGCCCAGATACTTAAAGCTGAAGGCGTAGATTTCATGGGAGTGATCCCATTCAATCGCCTTGAGGAAGCGGGAGCACAGGCCGGTATAAGACCGCTAATATTCAGACAGGAAAGAGTTGGTGTCAATCTGGCCGACGGCTACAGTAGAATCACAAATGGCGATAAAACAGGGGTATTTGCTATGCAAGCCGGCCCTGGCGCCGAAAATGCATTTGCCGGCGTCGCAACCGCGTATGCTGATTCTGTCCCAATTTTACTTATCCCGGCGTCAAATCCTAGGGCTCGACACGGAGTACATCCGACATTCAGCCCGAGTGAAACTTATCGAACAGTAACCAAATGGTCTGGTAAAGTGGCAATGCCTGAAACTATTCCAGACATGATGAGAAGAACTTTTAGTCAACTCAGGATCGGTCGCCCTGGGCCCGTTCTCTTAGAAATTCCCAGCGATATTTTGAGCGACGAGTTACCCGAAGGGATGAACACCAGTTATACAAATGTAGCAAATAGGAAAAGTGCAGGAGACCCTCAGGATATAAAGATCGCAGCTAAGATGTTACTTGGGTCTAAAAGACCTGTTATCCAGGCAGGCCAGGGGGTTTTATATGGAAAAGCGTCAAGACAGTTATTAGAGCTCGCCGAGTTAACCAGGGTACCAGTAATGTCTTCTATGGCTGGCAAAAGTTCTTTCCCGGAAACACACGAACTGGCCCTCGGAACCCGGAGTAGTACAACAACAGATATGGTTGTTCATTTCATCGACAAGGCTGACATGATTTTCGGCATAGGTACCAGTTTCACACGAATTCACTATGGCATGAATGAATTCGATAAAAAGACGCTGGTTCAGATTACAAATAGCTCTGACGACATTAATAAAGATTATTCTCCAGACCATGCGGTATTAGGCGATGTCCAGCTTGTATTGGAACAGTTGATAATAGAAGTAAAGGAATTATTGGGCTCGAGTAGCCGAAATGAATCTTTCAAATTCGAAGATGAGATAGCTTCCATAAGAGAAGACTGGTTTAAAGAATGGATGCCTCATCTACAGTCGAATGAAACTCCCATTAGCCCCTATAGGGTCATCTGGGAATTAATGCAAAATACTAATCCAGCAGAAACTATAGTCACCCATGATTCCGGTAGCCCTAGAGACCAAATAATGCCTTTCTACAACTCTGTAAACCCCAATGGATTCATAGCATGGGGCAAATCAACACAGCTGGGATACAGCCTTGGACTTGCAATGGGAGCAAGTATGGCCGAGCCCAAAAAGGTGGCAGTCAACTTGATTGGAGACTACGGTTTTGGAATGGTGGGACTGGACATTGAGACAGCAGTGAGAGAAAAAATACCAGTTTTCACCATAATAATTAATAATTCGGCAATGGGCATTTATAGACCTCATAATTTCCCAACAGCAAATGAACTGTATGGAACCAAATACACCACTGGGGATTATGCCAAGATAGCGGACGCACTAGGTAGTTATAACGAGATGGTGGACAATCCCGACGAAGTCGGTCCAGCAATTAGAAGATGCGTTGAGACTGTAAAAGCAGGTAACACCGCTGTATTGGAAGTTATGACCAAAGAAGAGCCACTAATGCCGCATCGGATATTTTAGTGGTCCAGATTTCCAAATTCTAATAGGACTATACCTTTCACTAGCAGCCGTATCGTTGTAGTTATAAATGACAACGACTTTCAGCCCGGTTTTTCTATTGTCCTTGGATGTCCAACGTAGTAATCTCCTACACCATCTCGTATGACAAGTTCTTCACACCAGGTTCTTCCATCATTATTATCAGCAGCACATCGAATTCCTACCGGCTCATCTTTATATCAGTAAATAAGGCCAAGTTTCAGATCCGAAAAATAAAGCATGGAGGGGGAATTTCCTGCACTTCCCTCTGCGATTGGCGTTTGGTTTACCTCCCACCAAGCAAAGTACGAGAAGTTACTCCCTTCTCATATAAGCCTTGAATATCTTTTCCTGAATAACCCAACTCGGACATAATTTCATCACTATCGGCACCAAAACACGGGCCTGACTTTGAAGGTAATTCTTTACGACGTTTGGGTCTCCATGAAGGGCGTGAAACGAGATGTTCCCCCGCGATATCGTGGGCTACTGTTATAAAATTATTCCTCTCTAACATATGAGGATCATTCATAAGCAATGCGGGTGACATTACTGGTGCCGAGCAAACACCTGCATTTTGAAACATTCTGGATATTATTTCTGCATCCTGGGTTTTGGCCCATTTTGCAATCAGATTATCGATTTCTTCGACATTTTTTCTTCTGTCTATGGCCTTTGCGAATTTATTATCCTTTAAACTGTCTTCACCAATGATTTCAACGATGCACTCCCATTCCCCATCATTCTGACAATCTATTGCTACCCACCTATCAAAAGCATAATCCACAATTTCTGGCTTGGATGTTCGCGGAGAAGGGCCCATTACGGGACGCCCTTCCCTATCAGGAAGGGTTTCATACACATTATGCGGGGCTGACTTGAGATGTCTTGTCCCTGTACGAACAGGAAGATTGACCCCAAGCGATTCACCTACAAAATACTCCCCTACCAATCCAGTAACTCCATCCCTTTGAGGAATAACACAATACATGCCTTTCCCAGTTTTTTTTCGATTAATTAGAGAAGCAATGACAGATGCCGCACACGTGGAGCCTGCTATCGGGTCCCCGTATGAAATTCCCGATTTATGAGGCGGGCCACCCTCGTAACCTTGTAACGCTACCAGACCACCCATTTGCTCTATAGTCGGGCCAAAGCCTACTCTTGACGAATCCGGTCCATCGTGTCCGAATCCAGGCATAGACACGTATATCAAATTAGGTTTTATTTTCTTCAGGTCTCCATATGAGAGTCCATTTCGACCAGCAACCCCTGAGGACCAATTTTCAACAAAAACGTCTGCTGTAGCGACTAGCTCTTTTAGAACCTTGATGCCTTCCGGTTTTTTGATATCAAGTGATAGACCTTTTTTACCCCTGTTGTATTCGTTGAAATATGGAGCCAAATCTATCTCTGGGCTCTTCCCGGCACCGCCTGCAGTTCGAATGGGGTCCGGAAAAGTAGGGCCTTCAACTTTGATAACATCTGCACCCATATCCGCAAGAAACCTACATCCGTAAGGCCCTGACCAGACTTGTGTCATATCTATGACTCTTATACCTCGAAGAGGCATTGAAACCTGCTCAGATTGGAAAGATGTGATTCTCAAATCTTCCATGTTAGTGAGCGTATTGAACACTTCCTTGGAATGTTGTCCGATGGTAGGGGCTGGTTCAAAATTTCCTCTATCCCCATCAAATCCAATCGGTCCAGCAGGGTATAAATGTTTCCCTAAAATAGGGTGATCTACTTCATTCCAAAACCCGGTGATTTGATGGTTAGGCCAATCTATTAATTCTCTAGGAGTTGGGATCATTCCAAATGGAGCTCTGTGTCGCTCCGCAATTTCAAAAATCTCTTCTGCTGTTCTTGAAGCTGTAAATTCTGGCACAAGTATTCTCAAAAGGTCGTCAGCTTCTTGATTCCAACCGCCTGTGTTAAAAATTGGATCATCTTTCAAATCTGAATGTCCGATAGCATCTAAGACAGATTTTGTCTGTCTTGGCATTGAAGCAACGCCAATCCATCCATCCAAACATTCATAAACCCCCCACAGGGCCCTGGGATTATTACTGGCACGTGTCTGCTCACTTCCATACCACATCGCAGAAGGGCCGCCACCCTCCAAGGTAGCTGCCTGTACTTCTTGCACAGAGAGGTCGAACATTTCACCGACTCCAGTATTTATTCCGCAATAAATGCCAGTCAAAAGAGCTCCGAAACCTTGAACGCCACTTTGGTAATAGGCTTGGTGGCCCACGGTGAAAAGTGGAGGCTTGTCAATATCACCGGCAAGATACATCTGACCACCCGATGCAGCGGCAGTTATTGAGGAAGCCTTCCAGCCAGCTTGAGGACCCGACTGCCCATATGGAGTGATTTGCACAACAGACAAATCTTTTTTCAGATCACATAATCTATTTAGATCCAAGCCCTTCCCAGTAAGATATCCAGGAGCATGACTGTCTAGAACTCCATCAGATGACAATATGAGATTTTGGAGAGCATCGACATCGGATTCATTATCAAGATCAATAACAACGGATTTCTTTCCTCCGCCTAGATAGGCAAAAAGCAAACTCTTCTCCGGGTCCGAGGTGTCATCAAACCATGGGGGCTGCATTCTTAATTCATGTCCCCTGGGAGGTTCAACGACAATTACCTCTGCCCCATATATAGCAAAAAACCGTGCCGCAAAGGCAGTGGAGACATCCCTACCAATTTCAATTATTTTCAGCCCACTTAAAACCTGGGCATTATCTTGACTCACGTATTAAACCTTTGTAGAAAAGTTACATTCCTCGGATAATTCCTCGAATATAACCTATTTGACCAAGATGCTGAACTGGTTCGACAACCATATGGGCCAAAACGCCACCTTTAGTTACTTCTGGTAGCTGTCTATGCAAGGGTTCAAAGGGACATCTTTCGTCCATTTCGTCAGGATCAATGGTCCTAACGCACTCTAGTGTTTCCGCCCTTACAGCCTTGTAATAGGCAAGCAGATCTTCTAAAGAAATGGCCGGCATTTCTTTCACTTGCTTAGCATTGTAGCCAACCCCAACATCTGCTGCAGGAATACCAAATTTTTCTGCCCAACCTCCTCTTGTCCACAACTGCTCCTTTTCTCGCACCCCCAAATTCAATAAGATGTCCTCTGCTCGAGAGGCGTGCCATAGAGCAAAATCAATATGATGCGATTCCTTAGAGGGCATAAAACGCCTTTCTTCATCTGACAACCCATCTATCAATCTTTCCGTTTCTGATTGATATTCATCAAATTGCAGTTTCAATATTTCCCTAAAATCCATAGAATCACCTCTAACTAAATGGTTTGTATCTCCACGACATCATCGGAAATTTAAAGCATGATACAAAATAAGCTCTCAATCGGCTAGAAAAGAATTCACGTTTGGAGGTCAGTATGAGACTGGAAGGTAAAACAGCAATAATCACAGGGGCCAGTAATGGAATGGGTTCTTCAGAATCAAAGTTGTTTGCAAAAGAAGGAGCTAATGTAGTCTTGGCAGACATAGATCCGGAAGCAGGAGAACAGTTAGTGGAAGAGATATCTGAAGCCGGGGGTAAAGCACACTTTGAATTGTGTGATGTCTCAAGTGAAGATAATTGGCAATCAATGTCTGGCAATGTACTGAGTAAATATGGCTCGTTAGATATCTTGGTAAATAACGCGGGTATCAGTAGCACTTTCACATCTGATTTATTAAATACTGCTGACTGGAATAAGATAATGAATGTGAATTCAACCGGCGTTTTTTTAGGGACAAAAACCGCCGCGGAAATTATGAAAACCCAAGGCAGTGGATCGATAGTCAACATATCTTCGATAATGGGATTTGTTGGGGGAGAATACGGTCATCCTGCTTATCACGCCTCAAAAGGTTCCGTCCGAATTTTCAGTAAAGCCATGGCTGTTAGATATGGTCCATATGGGGTGAGAATAAACACTCTACATCCCGGATTTATGCCTCCTATGACATCATCTAATCATGGATTCGCAAGTAAACGTGATGAATACGTTTTGCAGACACCATTAAGACGAACAGGAGAGGCAATCGAAGCCGCATACGGTGTTCTATTCTTGGCCTCAGATGAGGCATCGTTTGTCACGGGAACTGAACTTGTGATCGACGGTGGATACATAGCTCAATAAATTACCTTCCACATATTTCCGATTAAAATATCCACAAATGATACAAAGGAGAAAACGTGAGCAGAATAAATAAATGCATAGAACTTATAGAGCAAAATCAAGCTATTTTCGCCGTTTCCGCTCCCGAATTAACTTACGAATGTGGAAAAGAGATGTCACAGACCTGGTCAGATCTTATCCAATTTGATTTTGAACATCACCCATTCGATACCGTTGGATTAAGCAAATTTATGAGAGGATTGAAAGATGGTGGGCCAACTCCAAGTGGTCATCTCACACCAACAGTGATAACCACCATCCCTTCGAACTGTATGACCCCGGAAGAAGTACTTTACAACGCATGGCAGATAAGGCATGTTCTTTCCACAGGTGTACACGGAATTCTACACACCCATGCTAGAAGAGCTGATGCAGTTGCAATGTTTGTAGCTGCCTCTAGATATGTTTTTCAGACCGTAGGCAGAGATCAAGGTTTACCAGAAGGCTTGCGTGGTGGAGGTGGACAGCGAGAACCTGCCATAATTTGGGATATGGATCCTACTGATTATATGTGGAAATCAGACCCATGGCCCTTGAATCCTAAGGGTGAGCTTATGTTAGGTTTGAAAATAGAGGATAGATTCTGCCTTCCCGACGCTGATAACATCGCGGCAGTACCAGGAATTTCATTTGCCGAATGGGGTCCAGGAGATATGGGTATGTCATATGGGGACCCAGATCTACACGACCCACCCTACACTCAGAAAATGAATGAGGCTAGAAATATCGTTAAAGGCGCATGTGACAAAGCCGGATTAACTTTCCTAAGTAGTTGGCAAGATGAAAGCCTCACTATTGAAGAAAGAGCCCGACATGCTCTCTATGAAATAGGGGCCAGAATCCTACATGTGCCAGATGAAAAAGTAGCAGATAAATTAAGAAAAGAAATGGGACGAGAAATGCCTTGGTAATATTTTTTTAAAATTCAATCAATTAACCTTGGCGACCATACAAGCCACTTCTTTTTAAAGGATTTTATGAAACAACCGAAGATTATTGAAATACCAATCAAAGATTACCAGAACACCGTATACGAATGGGAAGGGGAAGGCCCAACCCTTTTCTTCTGCCATGCAACAGGTTTTCATGGGCGGATCTGGGATCGTGTTATCGATAAACTAGATGGATGCCATTGCATTTCTGTAGATCTCAGAGGGCAGGGCAAAAGCACAAAAACAGATCCACCATATCCGTGGGATTCATTTGTTCCTGACATGATAACCGTTATCGATACTCTAAACCTTACTGATATAGTCGGCATTGGACATTCTATGGGAGGCCATGTAATAACTTCGGTGGCCGCAAAAATGAGTAACATCATCAAAGGACTCGTCCTTTGCGATCCGAGTCTATTTCAAGAAAACAGATATAAAAACAAAGCTAAAACATCGCACAATTCCCATCCAGTTTCTAAAAGAAGAAATGAGTGGGACAGCCCAGATCAAATGTATGAGCGATTATCCAGCCACAAAAACTTTTCAAGGTGGGAAAAGGAAGTTTTGAAGGATTATTGCAAACATGGGTTGGAGAAATATAAAGACCATTATAAATTGGCATGCCCCCCTCTTGTGGAGGCTTCTATGTACGGTGCATATATAGACCCAGTAGTTCTAAAAGATTTGAGAAGCTACGCCAATCCAGTATCCATTCTCTTAGCGCGGACGATGGAACCCTCTGAAAACTTTGACAACTTTGGTCCCTCGATCACCCGCCCTGATATAGGCGATTTATTCCCTAATGCAACAGTTACTCGGCATGAAAAGTATTCACACTTTTTACCTATGGAAAATACCGCCTTGGTCGCAGATACCATCAAGGGCCTTAAATTCAGGCTGTAAATTTAGGAGACATGCACAGGAAAATTAAGTATCCTAGAAATGGCATTCAATGAACAAAAATAAGAGGTGATTCAATGGCTCCAAAAGTCATAACGGACAAGGTGATTGCTTACCTAGGTCATGAAGACAGTCCTGATATATCTAATCCAATCCATTCTACGGAGGTAGCAAAGGCCTACGGTTTTTCGGGACCTTTAGTAGGAGGAGTAACAGTATGGGGATGGGCTACTGATACGATTCTGAAGGCCTTGGGAGATGATTGGTTAAAAGTTGGATGGGCACAGTATTCATTCCGCCAGCCAACCATGCCGGGTGATCAACTCCTCATACGAGCGACAGAGCAACCTGATAGCCAATCCTGGTCGTTGGAAATGATTAACGAGGACGATATCGTTTGTGTTATAGGAGAGGTTGGCCTCGGGAAAGCTGACTGGTCTCAGGAATTTACGAGATCTAACTCCATAACTCCCACCGGTTCCGACCAACAGAAAAAATCGTTGACGCTAGGAACAGCTGAAATAGGATCTGACTGGGCCGCCATGGAAGGCTCATTTACAGCTGATATAGCACATGAATTCACTTCAGAAAAACAAAAAACAACCAATCCTCTTTTCACTGGTGAAAATCCTATAGCTCATCCATCATGGACCGCAGGATGGTGCGAACAGTTAATGAGGCACAATTATGAAATCCCTACATCCATGCATACTAAAAGCAGGATACAGCATCTGAACACCATTAACATTGGAACCAAGGTGACCGGATCAGCCCGTATGGTGGACGCTTACGAAAGAAAGGCACATCACTTTATCAATTTTGATGTTCTTTTACAGAATGAATTTGGTGAGGACCTAGCCCAACTCAGCCACTGGACGATTTTCAAAATTGCGACACCTGAAGAAAGGGCGAAAGCAACAACCTAACCATTTTTATAAGTTTCTCCAGTAAAATTAGGAGGACGTTTTTCAATAAATGCCCGTCTAGCTTCCTGGCCATCCAAACTACCTAGAGATTTCCCAATGTTCCATAATTCATAATGGAGCTGCTTTTCGGTATCAATTCCACTAGCAGCCCTCATAACTCTTTTAGTCGTCCTGCCAGTAACAGGAGATAAACTGGTTAATGAGTCTAGATAATCATCAAATTCCTGATGGAATGTTTCATCTGGAACAACTTGGCTTACCATTCCGAGTTGTTTTGCTTCCTCTCCAGTTACTGTTCTATTCTCTAGCAAAAACCTCATCGCTTTTTCATATCCTACTGCCTGCGATAATGTAATAGACAATCCTCCGTCAGGGGAACCTCCAATACGTGGATATCCGGCTATTAGCCGTGCTGAATCCGCCATTATTCGTATATCGCTGGCCATCGCCAGTGCCAATCCCGCACCAACTGCCACACCATTAATCCCTCCTACGATTGGCGTATCACATTCTTCTCGCAATGTGAGATAGAAACGGCTGACCCAACCTAATTCATCAAGATAGCGCTCTTGATCTGACATCGGGATAAAACTTTCTTGTCCGTCAGGAGGAGTAAGATCTAATCCGCTACAAAAAGCATCTTCTGAACCTGTTAACCCAATAATCCACACATTATCTTCTTTAGATGCAGCCCTCACTGCTTCAATTAGCCCCCAAGCTAGTTCCAGAGAAACTGCGTTTTTTTTCTCGGGTCGATTCAGAATGATCTTTCGTACGTGACCTCTATCATGAATTCTGACCAAATCAGTCATACTATGATCTCCATTAATCCTAGTAAATGAAAGGTTTCCCTATTTATCGCTATGAACCCTATTCGCCCAAAGATCTAATTTCTTCTTCCACTTTGCCCAGGTCTTCATATTCTTCTAAGCTCAAGTGGTAACACCTCTTTAGATAAAGATTGGCAATATTGGAAGCATTCTGTCCTTCACTACAAGCCCATTCAATCAAAACTGGCAACTGAAAAATTTCAGGGAAATATGATGCAAGTGAATTTAAATCAGCCTCAGTCTCCACGACAAGGGGTTCCTCATCAGATTCGATCGCATATCGCATCCTACCCACAAGTTTCGTCAATTCACCTAGCCTGTCAGATTCACTCATCATGGAGTAGAGGATATCGTTCACGTTACTATCGGATTTTCCTGAGATTGGAACCTTTGCATCTGCAGCAATCAAATCAGTCCCATCTTCATATAATTCAAGATAGGCCTGAACTACATCGTTTACTTTCATCATAGCTGTCGTTACATCAGAAGCTGTATACTCACCTCCGAATATCAGATCATCATATCTAGATTCAGCCAAATTCCTTAAAAATTCCAAATCTTCCACTTCTTCAGGGGCCGGAGGAAATGCAAATGCCGACATATCTCCCGGGCCGATTTCACCAACTTGATTCATGAGAAACGGAGGAACATATTTACTAACGTCTACCGTAATCGGGAGTAAAACTACGTAGGAAGCGAAATAAAGGGCTGTCCCTGTATCACTGAAATAGACAAGGGCATGACCTCTGGGGTTTTCAGAATCCCCCATTTCAAATTGCAAATCCATCTCTACCTCTTGTTTTTTTGAATGATGTTCTTAAATTGCCTGTACTCACCCATTATATGATAGTGTGCTTCTACGCATCTGGGGAAATAAAGGTGACTTTCCTTATAATAGAATCATAAATCATCCGTCTCGTTAAATCATATGCAAATATATAAAAACTTACTAAGACCAATACTCTTTAATTTTGCACCTGAAACTGCTTGGGGTATCTCTGATTTCGCTTTATCTCAAACCTGGTTCTGGAAATTGCTTGGAAGCACTTTTGAACACCATAATGATCTATTAACTTCTAGCGTAGCCGGAATCCCCATAAGTAACCCTGTGGGGTTAGCGGCAGGTTACGATAAGGACTGCAAATTTTTGGGATCCCTAGAGCGACTCGGGTTCGGGTATGTGATGGGGGGAACAGTGACCAAGAATCCAAGACCGGGCAATCCTAAACCCAGGATTATAAGGTTAAAGGACCAAAACGCTTTAATTAATTCCCTTGGATTCCCGGGTAAAGGACTCACTCATGCCATATCAGAAATGTCCAAATTGAAATCCAAACCCAAAAGATCTGTCAGAGTCCTAAGTGTCTCAGGAACAGAGATATCAGATATCACCGAGTGTCATCAAAAGTTGGAACCATTTTGTGATGGTATAGAGTTAAATATAAGTTCTCCAAACACAAAGGGACTTAGGATCTTTCAAGAAACGTCAAATTTAAGATCTCTGATTGTTTCCGTTAATGAAAATAGATCTAAGCCTCTGCTTGTTAAGATGCCTCCTTACAAGTCACAAGAGGGGATCGATGAAAACGCCTTAAATTTGGGCCGCATCTGTATGGAAGAAAAAGTGGAAGGTCTGACTGTTTCGAACACCATCCCAATGGATAGCGATGAATTAGCGGTAGGCCATGGTGGATTGAGCGGGTCTCCCTTGTTTGAGAATACCTTGGAAATGGTTACCTCCTACAAAAAGGAATTTGGGTCCGGTTTGGAGATAAATGCCTGCGGAGGAATCTCTACTGGATACGAGGCATATGAAGCTTTGAAATCTGGAGCAACTTCTATTCAGATATTAACTTCCCTGATATACCAGGGTCCGAAGGTTGTTCAAAACATCAATCGAGACCTGGGAGAGTTATTTATGAAAAATGGAGACCCCAGAGTTTAACCAGTTTTGTCAATCAGTTGATCCACTTCTGTCCTGAACGGCATAGCAATTTGAGCACCATTTTTCGTGGTGGCCAAAGCACCAGAAACGCTTCCAAAGCCAGCAGAACACCTCAATGATTTGCCTTCCGATATCGCCACCGCGAACCCTCCGGTAAATGCATCCCCCGCTGCCACTGAATCTATACTGTTGAGAACTAGACCCGGCATGTGGTCCAGTTCTAACCCTGATAAGAAAAATACACCCTCCGCGCCCATTGTAATCAAGCATTCTGCATTAGTGTAATGTTTAATTTTCAACAGGGCCTCATGGATCGTTTTTTCATCCTCTATTTTGCATTTAGTTAGTAATTCTGCCTCATTCTGGTTAGGGGTCAGAAAATCCACTTCTGCCATCAGGTCCTCGGTATTAGCGACAAAAGGTGCAGGATCCCACACTACCGGTATGTCATTTGAACGGGCAATCAAAGCAGCCTCCAAATTAACTTTGTATGGAATCTCATTTTGCAAAACCAAACAATTAGCGGTTGATATGCAAGCTTTTAAGGCATCCAACTCTGTTTGGCCGCAGTTCATGTTGGCCCCAGAGGAAACTACGATGGTGTTTTCAGATTCAGATTCCACAGTAATCAAAGCTACGCCGGTACCAGTATTTTCATCTTTGGTTATCATGTCAGTATCTATCAACTCAGACTCGAGGTTACCTAGCAGATCTTTACCAAAATCGTCTGAACCCACACGGCCAATCATGGTCACCTTTGCACCTAACCTAGCCGCTGCCACCGCTTGATTTGCTCCTTTGCCCCCATTTTCTGTAACAAAAGAAGTAGCGAAAACAGTTGATCCAGGACTCGGTAAGGTTTTTACGTTAGTTACTAAATCAACATTGATACTGCCTAGTACAACAACATGAGGTAAACCCATTTAATTTATACGCCTATCTGCTTATTATTCAAAAGATTCTCCAAATACAGGGCCACGCCATCCTGGTTTGGACTCATAGCAGTATCATCACAAACTTCAAATACCACTGATTCACCTCCTTGCATCGCAACCCCTCTTCCAGCCCATTTAAGCATTTCGACGTCATTAAACCCATTTCCAAAAGCCAACACTTCTTCTCTACTTGAATTTATATGTGAACATACCCAATCCAAAGCTTTCTCTTTGCCAGCATCAATGCTGAGGATTTCACAAAAATGAGGCAATGATCTTGTCGCATACATTACGTCGCCGTGTTGCTGTTTCAAATCAACTTCTAGATCTCGTATTACTTCTGGGGCGCCGACAGCTAAAATACGATACAACTCCTGAGGAATGTCTGTTATTGAATCCACCTGGCTTATTTGCACGGCATTTCTTACCCCGTAGGACTCAGCCCAATCGGTCATTTTGTCAACGTATACGACATCCCCGGCGTAGGCAGCTATTTGTACCTCCCAATCGGATAATAATTCAACTGCAAGCGATATATCTTGCTCAGTTAGAAAAGTTTCCCATACTTTTTTCTTACCTTTCTCAAAACTCACTAAGGCTCCCTGAAATGAGATGACCGCCTCTATGATCGGGGCCTGTTCTAAAAAGTTCAGGGCCGAATTTAAGGTCCTACCAGTTGCCACCGAGACCAGAGCCCCTTGAGTTACGCATTCTTCCAAAATTTCCAACATATACGAAGACATTCGGGAACAATCCCCTTTCAAAGTTCCGTCAATATCAAGTGCGATCACTCTATATTTCAATTAATTCTGTCTCCGAGTCCAAAGTTTACTGTGCTAGAATCCATCTTATTTCTCACCTCACCCAGAACGATGGACGTATATGCGATTCACCCCAAGATTAATACTATGGGCCTGTATTATTCCCCTTGTAGTTTATTTGATGATACAAGCATTTGGTGAAAATCAATAAATCTTGAAGGAGATACTGTGGCTAATCAAAAGATTTTGGTTACGGGGCTGGCAGGAAAAATAGGGCAAATTTTAAGGTCATACCTATCACATAAGTACAATCTGTCTGGGCTCGACCTGAAGGAAGTCCCAGGATTTTCAACCACTCAAGGGAATCTCTGCGACTTGAACAAAATTTTACCCGCTTTCGAAGGGATCGACACAGTGATTCATCTGGCAGCCGACCCCAACCATCAAGGTAGTTGGGATACTAATCTACAAAATAACATTATTGGGACCCGAAATGTTTTCGAGGCTGCACGTTTATCCGGAGCCAAAAGAGTCATTTTTGCTAGCAGCAACCATGCTTTGGGGTTTTATCCACTCAAAGACAATCCGTATAAACAAGTATATGAGGGAGATTTTCAAAACATTCGTCATCCAATTACTCCTCTAGCGACACATCTTGTCAGACCTGATGGATATTACGGTGTGAGTAAAGCATTTGGAGAATCTTTGGGAAGCTATTTTCACGACGAATATGGACTCTCAATCATTTGTTTAAGAATTGGCTGGGTAATGGAATCCGACGACCCCACATTTGCACCCTCCGCTTTGTCATTATGGATGAGCCATAAGGATACAGCCAACCTCATTGATTGCTGTCTTAATGCTCCAAAATCCGTAGGATTCGCAATTGTTTACGGCATGTCTAACAATACCCATGGAATATGGGATATGGAAGCGGGCCGGAAAATTGTAGGATATGAACCTTATGACAACGCCGGGACCAACTGGACCAGCGTTGATGGAAAATCATCGGTGATGGAATCAGGTGATCCACAAAAATAATTAGTAGAGGAATACTGTGAAAATAGAAAAATACCAAACAGGCATTGTGAGCCTACCAAGGGAAGAGGGACCATTATCTGGGGGTATGGGATCCAAGGCGGAATTCATCACTATAAAGATTCTTACTAGTGAGGGAATAGAAGGAATTGGCTATGCTGGTTTTGCCAGTTCGGTTATGGTAAAAGCATTAAAAGAGACTGTTGACGCCTTACTTGATCAGATTATTGGAACAGATCCTAGGATGGTAGAACAGATCAATAGCTATTTGAGAAATTTGGCCGGTGTGGGAGCCCCTGCGGGAATCGCGACGCGAGCAATATCCGGAATTGATGTGGCCTTATGGGATATAAAAGGTAAATTGGCATCAGAGCCTATTCATAGAATGCTTGGAGGATATCGGGATACAGTACCTACCTACGCCAGTGGATTCTTATGGCGTAATTTCAATTTAGAACGCTTAGAAAAGACAAGCAAAGAACTCGTCTCTCAAGGCTTCACTGCTATGAAATTCCGAATGGGTGCAGAAGACAGCCCAAAAAAAGAGATCGCACGTATGGAGACCATGAGAAACGCCGTTGGTGAAGAGATCACACTGATGCTAGACATCAATCAGGGCTGGGATATCAACACAGCAATTTCAATCGGTAGAGAACTAGCTCAATACAACCTATACTGGTTGGAAGATCCTATCAACCATCAAGATTTTGAGGGATTAGCCCGAATCGCCGATGTTTTAGATACTCCCATAGCCGCTGGAGAATACCACTATGGAATCGAGCCTTTCAGAACCCTTTTAGAAAGAAGATCTATAGACATAGTTATGGTGGACCTTCTTAGAGTTGGAGGCATCACACAATGGATGAAAGTCGCTCATATGGCAGAATCCTATAATTTACCAGTCGTCACTCATTTGGCTACGGAAGTCCTAATGCATTGCCTGGCGGCCTGTCCGAACGGCACCTTCGTCGAACATATGCCCTGGACTTTTGCTATGTTCAACGAAGAACCAGCGATCCTGCATGGAGAAATCGTTCTACCGCAAACACCAGGATTAGGGCTTTCATTCAATGAAGAAAATCTGAAAAAATATGCAGTCTCCTAAATCCGAGGCATAGGTTACGTTAGTTTCAGCTACCAGGTTTACTCCAATATGATAAACTGAGGAGTGGATTTGTACCTTATTTTTCACTTTTTAGGATCTCTTGAGGAGTTTTGAATTGGCAACGAAAACACCAGAAAATTATAGCGTTATCGGGAAAAGACCAGTTAGGCACGATGGCGCTGACAAAGTCACGGGGAAAGCTCAATATGGAGCAGACATAAACCTACCAGGGATGCTGTTTGGGAAGGTTTTAAGAAGTCCTCACGCTCATGCCCGTATTAAATCCATAGATTTGTCGGAAGCCCTCAAACACCCAGATGTAAAGGCGGTAGTTACAGCCAAAGATTTGTCCCCATTACCAGATAAACCTGCCGAGGTAGGTGAAGATCTGTATGCCAACATGAAATATGTTCGAGACCGAATTTTGGCCTCTGACAAGGTTCTCTTTAAGGGTCACCCTGTTGCTGCAATTGCGGCAACGGGCTTACATGAAGCAGAGGAACTGTTGTCCTTAATTAAGGTGGAATATGAGGTTTTAGAGGCAGTCACAGATGTGGAATCCGCTATGAGAGAAGACGCTCCTATTCTCCACCAAACGATGAAATTTGCATCTATGGAAGGTAAGGAGGCTCGTAATACCAATATCGCGAGTCATGACCAGTACGTTCTAGGGGATGTCGAAAAAGGATTTAGCCAGGCCGATCTGATTATCGAAAGGGAATACAGAACTAAAACTGTGCATCAGGGTTATATCGAACCCCAAAATGGCACAGCTTCGTGGAGGCCCGACGGTCAGGTAACCATTTGGTGCAGCAGTCAGGGACATTTTGGAATAAGAGACCAAGTGTCAACGGTATTGGGGTTACCAGTGTCTAAGGTAAATGTAGTTCCTATGGAAATTGGAGGCGGGTTTGGAGGTAAGCTTCCTTGCTATCTTGAACCGCTTGCAGCAATTCTTTCCAAAAAAACAGGAAACCCTGTAAAAATGTTTATGACTCGGGCCGAAGTTATTGAGGCATCCGGGCCTACCTCAGGAAGCTATGTAAAGGTGAAAATCGGTGTAACAAATGACGGGAAGATCACTGCCGCGCAAGGATATCTTGCCTTTGAGGCTGGAGCTTTCCCAGGCTCACCTATTGGAGGGGCAACAGCCTGTATGCTTTCTCCATATGACATTGAAAACCTATTACTGGACGGCTATGACGTAGTCGACAACAAGCCAAAAACCACCGCCTACAGAGCTCCCGGAGCCCCTATAGGAGCCTTAGCAGTAGAGACGATCATGGATGAAATATCAGAACAACTTGATATCGATCCTGTTGACCTAAGACTAATGAATGCGGCAAAAGAAGGCACCAGGAGATCAGACGGTGTGGTCAACGGGAAAATCGGAATGGTTGAGTTGTCAGAAATCGTAAAAAATCATGACCACTACCAAACCCCTGTGGAACAAGTAGAAGGAGCGTTGAGAGGAAGAGGAGTTGCCTTCGGGTATTGGAGAAACAATACTGGCCCTGCAGCCTGTGTGGCTACCGTAACTCCTGACGGAGTGGTGAATTTGTCTGAGGGTTCGGTTGATGTCGGTGGCTCAAGAACCGCTATATCACAGCAATTAGCTGAAGTCTTAACCATCCCCATTGAAGATGTGAACCCACAGGTTGCCGATACTGATTCAATCGGATACACGTCAGTAACTGGTGGCAGTGGAGTTGCGTTTAAGTCTGGTTGGGCTGCCTTTGAGGCTGCGCAAGCAATCAAAAAAGAGATGATCAAAAGGGCAAGCTTGGTGTGGGATGCTGATGAAGATGAGGTGGAATATTCAAAAGGTATAGCCCAACATAAATCTGATCCTGAACTCAAATTGACCTTCAAGGAAATAGCCTCCGCTTCCAACGGAACAGGTGGTCCCATTGTTGGTAGTGCAGGGGTCAATCCCGGAGGTGTCGGAGGGTCATTCGCTGCGATGCTTGTCGATGTGGAAGTCGACAAGGAAACCGGTAAAACAACTATTCTGCGTTGCACGCCTTTCACAGATGTGGGCAAAGCTATACATCCAGATTATGTGGAAGGACAGATACAAGGAGGAACTGCGCAAGGTATTGGATGGGCTTTGAATGAGGAATATTTCATGAGCGAAGACGGAAAAGTAATGAACTCAAGTCTATTGGATTATAGGATGCCCACGAGCCTTGATTTACCAATGATAGACCCAGTTGTCGTTGAAGTTTTCAATCCCGGACACCCATTTGGCGTAAGAGGTGTAGGAGAATCACCATTGGTGCCGCCACTCGCCGCTATTGCCAATGCTCTGTACAGCGCTACTGGAGTGAGAATGACGGAGCTCCCAATGTCACCTGGCGCTGTCAAAAAAGCGCTTGATAAAGATAGATCTTAAATTCACAGGAAACTTTTAGTATTATCTAAAGCCCCGATAAAGCAAAAACCTAATGAGGTATAAAAATGCCGAAACAATTTCAGTTTAAAGATGATGCCCGATCTCAATTAATGGAAGGTATTGACCTTATGGCCCGTACTGTCGGAATAACGTTAGGACCAAATGGTCGCAATGTAATTCTAGAAAAAGAGTTTGGGCCTCCGCAGGTTTGTAGTGACGGAGTTACTATAGCCAAAGAAATTGAATTACCGGAACCGTTCCTAAATATGGGTGCTCAACTTTTGAAGGAGGCCGCTTCAAAAACCAATGACGATGTGGGTGACGGAACAACAACTTCCACTATTCTTGCCCAGGCAATCCTGAAAAACGGGTTCAAAAACATCGCCGCCGGTGCGGATCCGATGGCTTTGAAAAGAGGAATAGATCAAGCCGTAGATGTCATGACAAAAGAATTAATTTCCATGTCTAAAGAAGTCACCGGAGATGACCAAATCTCCCAGGTAGCTATATTATCTGCACATGATGAAAAAATGGGAGAACTCATCGGGCAAGTCATGAGTAAGATTGGTAAGGATGGAGTGGTTACGGTTGAGGAATCCCGTGGCTTGGATTATGAAATTGAATACGTTGAAGGGATGGAAATTGACAGAGGATATTTATCTCCATATTTTGTCACCGATCAAGACAGAATGGTCACCGAACTTGATGAGCCATACATCCTCATAACATCCGAGAAAATCACCAACATTGAAGAAATAATTCCTTTTCTAGAAAAATTTAATGCTATAGGAAGAGAATTAGTGTTGATAGCGGAGGATATTGAAGAACAGGCTCTGGCTACACTTGTCGTAAACAAGATGAAGGGTACTCTTAACTGCCTAGGAGTTAAGGCCCCTGCCTTCGGTGATAGAAGAAAAGCTATCCTAGAAGACATGTCGATACTCTTTGGTGGAACAGTCATAAGCGAGGAAACTGGTAGAAAATTGGATTCAGTTGAAATTTCTGACCTCGGAAGGTGCAGAAGAGTGATCTCAACCAAAGACTCGACAACCTTTGTGGAAGGTGGTGGAGACTCGGATCTGATAGAGGCCCGGGTAGGTAATATTAAGTCCCAGGCCCAAGAAACAAAATCTGACTACGATAAGGAAAAACTTGAAGAACGAGCAGCTAGGTTATCTGGGGGAGTCTCCATAATAAAGGTCGGGGCCGCCACAGAAATCGAATTAAAAGAGAAAAAACAGCGTGTAGAAGACGCATTATCGGCCACCAGAGCAGCTATGGAAGAAGGAATATTACCTGGCGGTGGCACTTCTCTAATTAGAATCGCTGAAGATATAAGGAAAGACTTTTCTGACAATTCAGATGAAGCCACTGGAGCTAGAATTGTCTTAGATTCGGTGGATGCCCCGGTGCAGTTACTTGTGCAAAATGCAGGCTTTAGCGGTCCGGTGGTCCTAGATGCGATTAAAAAAGGAACTGAAGACTACGGATTTGATGCCGAAAATGACAGATATGGAAGCATGTATGAATTTGGTGTGATAGATCCAGTAAAAGTAACTCGATCTGCCCTAGAAAATGCCGCCAGCATCGCAGGAATGGTACTCACTACCGAATCTTTGATTACCGAGCTAGATCCACCCAAATTACCGGCTCCGTTCGACGACTAGAGGAGAACCTCTTAACCAGGGTTCCGTATCTGTGTTCAGGGAAATCACATGTCATTAGCAAACGAGCCAGTAGAAATTATCAATGATCCTAACGTAACCATTTCGGTCGATAAGGTGAGCAAAAGTTTTGGGCCTCATAAAGCTGTCTCCGATTTATCCTTCTCTATTCACAAAGGGGAAATTGTCGGATTTCTCGGTCCAAATGGGGCTGGTAAAACCACCACTATGAGACTCCTAACTTCCTACTACACCCCCGATACAGGAAAAGTTAAGATTAATGGTACGGACAATTCAGAAAATGACCTCGAAACTCGGAAAAGCATCGGTTATCTAGCTGAAAACAATCCGCTATATGAAGATTTGCTGGTCAGTGAATACCTTGACTTCATAGCTGACTTGAGAGGCCTATCAGGAAATGAAAGAACCCATAATCTTGAGCAGACAGTGGAGGAGGCCGGCTTACAGGAAGTTTTCTACAGGCCTATTAGCGAGCTCTCGAAAGGCTACCACCAAAGAGTTGGACTCGCAGGTGCGATAATTCACCGTCCTTCTATCCTGATACTTGATGAACCAACAGAGGGATTGGACCCTAACCAAAGATTGTCAATGAGAGACTTAATAAAATCTTTAGGTCAAGACCGGACCGTTTTGGTAACAACTCATGTAATGCAAGAGGTGGAAAATACTTGTGAAAGAGTTCTTTTAATAAATCGCGGGAAGCTTGTAGCCGACAGCCCTGTAGATAAAATTTTCCAACTAACCCCTGGACTTAGAAAAATATATGTGGAAGCTGAAGGTAATCAAATAGAATCCGGTCTCTCTGGCTTGGATGGCGTCGAGTCAGTCCAAAGATTGGAACCGGTTGAATCTCGAAAGAGATATATCGTCAATTTGGCAGGATCCATAGACCCAAGGCCAGATATATTCCAGTTAGCTTCCAGCAATGGATGGGTATTGTGGGAATTACACGAAGAGCGTATGCGTTTAGAGGATGTTTTCCACACCCTGACTTCAGAAAATGAGGCGGAAAGGATATTACAAGGGTCATGAAATTTCCTTTTATAGCCTTAATCAAAAAAGACCTTAAAGGTTATTTTGATCAACCTACGGGTTACATATTAATCGTAGTATTTGTAGCGATGTTGTCGTGGTCATATTTCCAATCCGCACTGTTGATCGGGGAAGCTTCACTTAGGCCTCTATTCACCGTCGATTTTGCGATAGATAAACCTTCTTTGCCATGGCTACTAGCACTATTTATACCGGCCGCAACGATGAGATTACTATCTGAAGAACAAAGAGACGGGACACTTGAAACCTTACTAACCCAACCTATCAGAGGCTGGGTTGTACTTATGGCTAAATTCACCTCAGGTTTACTGTTCGTATCGATTGCTATTATCTCCACAATTGGAATTCCACTCTCATTAACAAGTGCAGGTGATCTGGATTGGGGTGCCTCTATTTCCCAGTACATCGGTAGCATTTTTCTTGCAGGATCCCTTGTATCGATCGGATTATTTACCTCCAGCCTTACTAGAAACCAAATAGTCTCGTTTATTTTGGGTTTAACGTTGAGCATGGTACTCATGATAATGGGCCTAGAAATAGTGGCCGTGACTTTGCCTTCCACTGCAGCGAATTTACTACAACTGCTTAGCCCAATAACTCATTTTGACAACATAGGAAGAGGTATCATAGATTTCAGAGACATACTTTATTTTCTATCTCTTATAACTACATTTCTTAGCGCGACCTTTCTAATAATGAGGAGCCGAACACTTAGCCATAAAACCGCTCAATATAGAAATCTTCAACTCGGTGTAGCCGGCTTTATAATCCTCAGTATATTCATAGGATGGTTTGGAACATCTATAAAAGGAAGGCTGGATTTAACCGAAGACAAAATTTTTACCCTAAGTCCAGCGACTAAAGAAATCGTAGGCGAATTGGATGATCTCCTAACCATAGATATTTTCTTGTCGAAAGATCCACCCGTCCAGGTTTCTCCTGTTTCGCGAGACATTAATGATTTTCTGGATGACCTAGAATCCAGCTCAAATGGAATGATTAAAGTTGTGAGACACTTCCCTGAAGATGATGAAAAAGCCTTAAAAAAATCCAACAATGCTGGAATACCTCCTATACAGTTCAATGTCAGATCTCAAGGTGAATTACAAATCAAAACCGGATATCTGGGTTTAGCAATAACTTATTTAGATAAACGTGAAGTCCTCCCCTACGTCCAAACAATTGATGGATTTGAATATCGGCTTGCCAGTCTAATAAATAAGGTGCTTGACGACAAAAGCGATAAAAAAACAATAGGTTTCCTTTCTGGTCATAATGAAATGGAAATATCCGGAGAATTACAAACATTAGCCTCTGTCATAAATCAGCAATACCAAATCAAAACGGTAGAGACTGAAGAAGGTGTGCCGATAAACCTTCAAGATGTTGATGTCCTTATAATTGCATCTCCGAAATCGCGAATTGGCGAAACACATCGCAAATCAATCACGGATTACATTTACTCCGGAGGGAAGGCTTTCATCGCTGTTGAACCTATTTTAGTTGACCTAACCCAACTAGCTGGAATCCAGAACAGAGATAATTCGTCAGATTTTATCTTTTCTGAATTTGGCATATCTGTTGAGTCTGACCTAGTTTTCGACCTACAATCAAACGAAACCCTTTCTTTTGGGACCGGCGGCATGGGAAATGTTTATTTACCTTACCCGTACTGGGTAAAAGCAAATGTCGTCGATACGAAAATTGGCGGAGAAGTTAACAACGTTGTGATGCCATGGGCTAGTACTGTGGGAATATTGGATCTTCCCGATTTACCATTCAAGGTTACTCCTCTAGTTTCTACTACTGAATATGGTTTCATAGACATGAACTTGAGAAATCTAAGACCAAATTCTCCCACATTTTCAGAAGTCACAGAAAACAATTTCGTCCTTAGCGACCTTGGCGTAGCATTGGAACACCCCAATGGGTCGCGAATGGTGATATTTGGAGACGCTGACTGGATATCTGAAACCGCTAGTCGTTTTAACAATAATGTTTTGTTAGCTCTTAATGTAATTGATTGGCTCGCCCAAGAAGATAACCTGGCATCAGTACGGTCAAAGGTAGTTTCAGAACGGAACTTAGTTTTCTCCTCAGATACTCATAGAAATATTGTCCAATATACAAATATTGGTGGGGTACCTCTCGCATTCATAATCTTAGGGCTGGTTCGATTCTTACAAAGACGAAGTAAAGGGTTCAGAAATAAATGGGTGGTTGCCTCAAATAAAGGTGACGAAAACATCGCAGGACCAGAGGACATCAAATAATGAAAAGTAGGCAAGTCGGATACGTACTTATAGCCTTGATAGTCATCGGGATTTCAGGGCTATTCTATAGAGTCGTTTTTGACGGTACTGATGAATTTGTATTGGAAGGTCTCCTACCAATTAATGAGGAAATAATAGACCAAGTAGATATATCTACTAACGATGGTCTAACTTCTGAACTAATAAAGGTAAATGATTCCTATTGGGAGGTTTCTAATAATCCCATATTTATTCCAAAGTTAAGCGCTTTTTGGGAACACTTAGATGATGTATCGGGGGCTCAGTTGGTGGCCCGGAAATCTACATATCATTCCCTTCTAGGGGTCGATGAGGAAAATAGCACGAAAGTTTCTTTCTATGTCGGCCCATCACTTCAAGAGAAATTACACATCGGTAAATGGACAGGCGACGTAAGACTCTGCTACGTCAGAAAATCCGGCAAAAATGAGGTGTATTCAATACCATGTTCCCAAGACGGTATATTTTCCTCGGATCCTGATTCTTGGAGAAACCCTATTATCATGTCTATTATTCCCAATGATATAGCGTCCTTTGATTTCATTTATCCTGACAGCAACGAAAGTTTTTCTGTCGTTCGAACCCCAGAAAACGATTGGATGGTCTTAAATCAATCTGGGGTGATAGAAGGTCCAGCGAACCTTCAAATAATCGACTATTTATTACAATCTGTAGAAGTACTTCCTGCCTCCGGATTCGAGGATGATAGTAACGCAAAATCTCTAGATTTTGATGCCCCAGACGGCTCAATCCGAATTAATACCACTGATGATGCCAACTCCCCTACAACTCGACTTAAATTAATCCGAAAGGATTCTGACTCCTATTTTATTAGAGCTTCCGGTCAATCTACTGTTTATCTAATTCAGGGTTTATTGGGAGATTTTTTATTGATGGAAAAACCTGATCTACTCGTTACCGATTAAATTCATTCTGATTGGCTGGAAACCTTTCGTCTCTGAGCGTGTCCCCGGAGCGCGTGGCCCAGGACCATTAAGGCTACAGTAACAAACCCAATTGCAAGTTCTTCATGTCTGTTAAACAGGCGAGTTAGACAGAAAAGGACAACAAACCCAACAACTATACTACTAAGAGATGTTATCCATAGTTTCTGAGCGAGCAGAGACACCAGAGCTGCTATAAACAATGTGAGAAGTCCAATCCCACCGAACACCCCAATTGCTACACCTCCGGCTATCGCCATGCCATCCCCTCCTTTGAAGCGCGTAAATATAGAGTTCCAGTGGCCAAATATAGCAGCGCAGGCAGGTATGAAAATCCATAGACCATCAACTCCCATCTTTGCTGACACTATGACGGCAAGTGCACCTTTGGCTATATCAAAAACCAAAACCATAAGAGCAGACCAACGCCCTACATTTTTTAGTACATTAGAGGCCCCAGCTAATCCTGTACCAATGGAAAATATATCAATTCCTTGGCTCCTGCTAATCCGGTGCGCAAAAGGTAGCGCACCGAAAATATAGCTCACCAAGCATGCCAGTATAAGAGTCAAAAGTTCGTTCATTTAAACATTCTCATTGAAAAATCTGAGACACCGATGATAACTTAATTCTTTTAAAGTATCACCAACTCAAAAAGTTTAAGTCGGTATAAACCAAGTTTATTCAACAGTTTCTTTTATAAAAGAAACAATATCTGCGGTGGATGTACCTGGTCCAAATATTCCCTTTACCCCAATATCATTTAAAAAGGTATGATCTGATTCCGGTATTATTCCGCCAGCGACTATCAAGGCACCGCTCATCTCACGATCGTTCAATTCCTTCATTATTTGGGGAAATAATTCAATATGAGCTCCTGACAATATGCTCAATCCAATGACATCAACATCTTCTTGCATGGCAGCCTGGGCTATCATTTCTGGGGTCTGCCTAATACCGGTATATATTACCTCCATACCCGAGTCCCTGAGGGCTCTAGCTATTACCTTGGCACCTCTGTCATGGCCATCTAACCCAGGTTTGGCGACTAATACTCTAATAATTCTAGATGTCATATTATCTCCTGGCTGTTTTCTGATCCACTAATTCAATTAAAACCCCCCTCGTGGCCTTAGGATGTATAAATCCAATTATTCCCGATAAACCATCTCGAGGTTCTTTATCTATCATTTGAACACCAGAATCGTCCAATTCTTTCAATTTAGACGCCAAATCATCTACCTCAAAGCAAATATGATGAACTCCTTCACCTCTCCTATCTATAAATTTAGACACCCCATTTTCACTGTCGATCGGCTGTATAAACTCAAGTTGAGAGGCTCCAACTCTGACCAGGGCTGCCTTGACCCCTTGATCTTCTATTGTTTCTATTCCTCCCGAACGACTTACACCAAATAGCTTTTCATAAAATTCCAGGGTTTCTTCAATGTCCAACACTGCAATGCATACATGGTTAATATGCCGGGCGCTACAAATAGATTCGTTATTCAACTAACCTTCCTTAATTTTTCAGAATATTTCTTGCAATTACCATTTTTTGAATTTCTGAGGTGCCTTCGTAAATTTCAGTCACTCTTGCGTCTCTAAAATATCTCTCTACTGGTGTTGGGGCGAAGTACCCCGTACCTCCATGAATTTGCACAGCTTTATGTGCGCTTTCCATCGCCACTTTAGAAGCATATAGCTTCGACATCGAAGCCTCCGTAGCAAAAGGTAAGCCAGCATCCCGCAAAGAGGCCGACTTCATAACTAATTGCCTCGCAGCCTCAATTTCTGTGGCCATTTCGGCGATCATCCACTGAATACCTTGAAGATCTCCCAAGGTTCCTCCAAACGCTTCACGATGTCTAGCATAATCAACAGCCGCCTCCAATGCGGCCTGGGCAATGCCAACACATTGGGCTCCTATGGAGATACGACTGGCATTAAGCACTTGCATGGTCTGCTTAAATCCCTGTTCATCCGCACCCATCCTGTTATAGGAAGGAACCAAGGCATTTTCAAAAACGATCTCTCCTACCGTGGAAGCCCTCACACCCATTTTGCCGTGGAGTTGGTTTACAGAAATCCCATCTGTATCAGAGTCCACAATCAAAGCCTCTATACCTCTATGTTTTTTTGAGATATCTGAGGTCGCTAAAGTCACGAATATAGAAGCCTCAGGGGCGTTACTAATCCAAGTCTTCACACCATCAAGCACATAATGACCGTTCGACCTAGTAGCCGAAGTCTTTATAGCCGCGGCATCACTACCTGCCCCTGGTTCAGACAAGGCAAACGCTCCTACTTTTTTACCAGTAGCGAGATCAGGTAGATATTTCATCTTTTGTTCTTCACTCCCAAACATATTAATAAATTGGGTACATAAAGAAAGATGCGCTATGTATATAACTGAAGTGGCAGCGCACCCTTTAGCTATTTCTTCAGCCGCAATAGCCAATTGTCTTGTTGTACCTCCACTTCCACCATATTCCTCAGGTATTGTTAAACCAAACAAACCCAAATCAGCAATTCCAGATACGTTATCCCAAGGAAACAAAGCACTTTCATCATACCCTGCTGCACGAACAGCTAGCTCATTTTTGGAATAATCAGACACAGTATTCTTTAAAAGAATTTCTTCATCATTTAAAAGAAGATCAGCCATTAGTTAGCTCCTATCACTGATTAAAATGGTGTGAATTCGGTTTGTTCGCCGAATATAGTTCTGAAAACATCGGAGATTTCTCCCACTGTAGCGTATGACTCGACACATTCAATAATTGCCGGCATAGTATTTTGACCAGATTCTGTGGCCGTCTTTAAATTTTCCAAGGAATTCTGAACTTTTCCATCATTCCGCTCTGCCTTGACTTTGGCCAATCGGGAGAGTTGGTTCTGTGTCTCTGAAGGAGCTATCGTCTGTAATTTTTCGATCGGCGGTGTTGGGGACTGATATTGGTTAACCCCTACCACTACCCTATTTTCGCTTTCCACTTCCCTCTGATATTGATAAGCACTATTATGGATTTCCTCGATCTGAAACCCTTCTTTCAAGGCCTCCACTGCCCCACCCATCTCATCCATTAAATCAATATATTTAAAGGCCTCTGCTTCCAATTGATCCGTAAGGTGTTCAACATAATAGGAACCGGCTAGAGGATCTACTGATTCTGATACTCCACTTTCATGGGCCAGTATTTGCTGGGTTCTCAAAGATATTTGAACCGATTCCTCAGTAGGTAATGCCAGTGCTTCATCTTTGGAATTCACGTGCAACGATTGAGTACCGCCCAATACGGCTGCCAAAGCTTGTACCGTAGTTCTTATCACGTTGTTATCAGGCTGTTGAGCTGTCAAAGTGACACCTGCAGTTTGGGTATGGAACCGCATCATACATGAGCGATCATTTTTAGCACCGAACCTCTCTCTCATTATTTTTGCCCACATCCTTCTGGCTGCTCTATATTTAGCCACTTCCTCAAAAAGATTACTTTGAGCTACAAAGAAAAAGGAGAGCCTTCCTGCGAAGTCATCGACATCCAAGCCCGAGGATATCGCAGCATCAACATAAGCTATCGCGTTGGAAAAAGTGAAAGCCAATTCCTGGACTGCGTTAGCCCCCGCCTCACTCATATGGTATCCACTGATACTTATAGTGTTCCACTTGGGAACATTTTTACTGCAGAATTGAAAAACATCGGTTATTAACCTCATCGAAGGTTCAGGGGGGTAAATATATGTCCCTCTAGCAATGTATTCTTTTAGGATATCGTTTTGTATCGTCCCACTCAAAGCTTCCGTGGTAACTCCCTGCTTCTTCCCAACGGCGATATATAAAGCAAGGAGTATTGATGCCGTTGAGTTTATCGTCATTGAGGTACTAACTTTATCTAACGGAATACCGTCAAACAGAATTTCCATATCTGCGAGACTTGAAATCGGCACCCCGGTACGACCTATTTCACCTGAAGCCATTGGATGATCTGAGTCATAACCGGTTTGAGTTGGTAAGTCAAAGGCCACACTTAGCCCAGTCTGGCCTTGCTCCAGAAGATAGCGATATCTTCTATTCGATTCCTCTGGAGAGGCCAAACCTGCATACTGCCGCATCGTCCAAAAGCGACCTCTGTACATATTAGGTTGGACGCCGCGTGTAAACGGGTATTCACCTGGAAATTCATCGGCTTGCCGATCCGAACTGATCTCTTTTTGCCGGGTATAAATCGTTTCTATTGGTATTCCAGATGTGGTTTCAAAAGAATCCTTTCTTTCACCAAATCTTTCTTTCAAAGGATTCAGAGTTGAATCTTCCCAATCCTCTATCGTTCTATTTGCCATGAGTGAATTCTCCAACGCGATAAAATTCTAATGCGAGTTTATTGGGTTACAAAAATCAGTGTCAAACCATCCCACACAGTGTAATGTTGCATTAATAATACTTTTTAATTGACACTGAGTTTATATCAAACTTAGAATTTCGGGAAAGGGAAGCTTCGAAAAAGGATCAGGACCTCTTGGAAGAAAGACTCGTTTCAGGCAATAATCAGGAAGAGGATCATACCCTTGACACAAACTTACGCCCTAGGAACTTAGCGACCTATGTCGGACAAGACAGTATAAAAAACACTCTTTCCATATCTATCACGGCTGCTAAACAAAGAGATGAGCCTCTTGACCATCTCTTGCTTTATGGTCCTCCTGGATTAGGGAAAACCACCTTATCGAATATAGTTGCTACTGAGATGGAAGTCAGAATAAAAACTACTTCGGGTCCAGCAATCGAAAGAGCTGGCGATATGGTGGCGATATTGAGTCAACTCCAAAAGGATGACATCTTATTCATTGATGAAATACATCGCTTAAGTAGAGTTGTGGAAGAAGTTTTATATCCAGCAATGGAAGATTTCTTCGTCACCTGGGTGATTGATAAAGGGTTGAAAGCTAGGAGTATGAATCTGTCTTTAAAACCTTTCACGCTAATTGGTGCCACAACCCGATATGGAATGATCAGCTCACCGCTACGAGATAGATTCGGGTCTATACATAGGCTAGACTTCTACACTGTGCAGGACATGGAACAAATTCTACTAAGGTCAGCCAGGATATTAGATGTGGCGTACAGTCCTGATGGGCTACATGAAATAGCAAAACGCTCGAGAGGAACACCCAGGGTTGGTAATAGACTACTTCGACGAGTGAGAGATTACGCACAGGTTGTGGCCGATAACATAATCACAAAGGACGTAGCTCTCAAAGCTTTGTCTGATTTGAAAATTGATGAATTGGGACTAGATGGCGTTGACGTCAATGTAGTGAAATGTATAATCGAAAAATTCGATGGGGGACCAGTCGGTATTGACACCATTTCGGCCTCAATCAATGAAGAATCTGAAACGATTGAAGATGTATATGAACCGTACTTGATCCAAATGGGGTTCCTAGATAGGACGCAAAGAGGCAGAGTAGCCACTAGAAGAGCTTATGAACATTTAGGGTATGAATACAACCAGGCCGCATCAAACCAACTTCAATCACGAATGGAACTTTAGCTAGGCTTCTGACTCCGTCTTTTCAGAGTCTTTCTTAGTTCTCCATTTTGCAAGTATGATCACAAATAAAACAGACCCGATAACTCCGACTCCTGCCAATAATGTGAGAGCTTCAAATTGTTCCTCGACGAAAACTTGAACGTCATCACCGAAAATAAATATCACTACTCCTAAGCTAAGGAACCTCATTCCTCGACCTATAATTGATGCGATTAGAAACCGTTTCATATCCAGTTTCAATACCCCAGCCAAAATAGTGAACACTTTATATGGTATTGGCGTAACAGCGGCTATCAAAACAGCCCAAACACCATATTTATCAAAGAGTGTCTCAGCTGATTGTATCCTACCTTCGGAGACGAATTTACCAAGTATAGGTCTTCCAAACTGCGCCCCAAGCCAATGTCCAACCACTGCACCTGTTACAGAAGCCACTGTACATAAAACCCCAAGCCAAATAGCTAAATTAGGCTGCAATATTCCCATAGGGATAAGTAAAGGATCAGGAGGAATCGGAGATATTGTTGATTCCAAGAAAGCAGTTATAAACAGTATCAGAAATGCCCAATCTGTTTCAGCAAACTCTCTAATCCAATTGGATAGCTCGTGGAGAATCTCAAACATAGCTTATTACGTAATACCTGCCCTCAGCATGACCTCTTTAATATTTCTAACATCAGCTTGTCTAATACCACTATCAATTTCATTCACAACTGACGTGATAGCTGTATTTACAGGAGTCGGAATACCCACCAATTCACCCTGTTCAGAGATATATCCATTCATAAATGTGACCTCCGTTTTCCTGCCCTTTGTAACATCTTGCGCCATAGATGATTTCCAGTCATTCGCGCCTGGATTAGGTAGAAATTTTTCATCTAATTCCTCAAAAACGTCTCCTTCATCAGCTCTAACCCATACATTAGCTGCAATCCCTTTAATAGGTTCGACATCGAAATTTTGCGCCAGAGCAACCTGACAGGATTCTTTTGAAATTTCAATCTGCAATCTTCTTGCTTCTGGAATTTCCGCAGCACCATTGGAACCAAGCCCAGTCATAGCAGTAATGGGATTTGAGGAGGCATTAGTTGTAAGTTTTGACCACCTCTCCCCCCATATATTTGAAGTAGCTCTCGAGCCATCAATACAAGAAAGAAGTTCTGCTATTTCCTCAGCTCTCGGGGTGATCCTTCCATGGAGTTCCCCTACTCTAAAAACATCATGACCTCTGTCTCTACCTGGTTTTCCACCTCTGTTTACATGAGCTGGTTCCCATAGTCCTACGGTTATGCCAGACATCACACAAGGAATTTCGCGTTCAAAACCAACTATGGATGCCAATGTCAGGTCATTCATACAATTCTGATTGCTTACGAGTACTCCATCCGGTGCCAGTAATTTTTTTGCAAAATGTGCAGCCCAAATTGTGTCATAAGATTTCATTGCGAAAAATATGATGTCGTATTTGTCTTTAAGCTGAGACGCATCATAGAAATGATAAGCTTGCACAGGGACATTGAATGGACCTTGCGAACCAGAAACGTCAATCCCTTCGGAATTCATTTTTTCTACATGCTCGCCCCACATATCTATAAGTACAATGTCATGCCCTTCTCTGGTCAGGAAAGCCCCAATATAACTGCCTGCCGCCCCTGTACCTACCACTGCCATTTTTTTACCCATTCAATTACCTCACAATTTTATTCAGATATTTCTAGCTCCACTTGATGATCCATAGTCCCGTCAGACACCGTCATTGAATACCCAATCTTTTCAAAGTTGGTAGCACTTAAGGGGCGTCCGTCATCCCCAACTGCGTCGACCACGACCCCTTCCACCCTGAATTTTAACGGGACAGACAAGTCGTTCGACAGTGAAGCCAATAATTTTTCCTGATCTCTTAGTAAATCAACAGCCCTTCCTTGGTTAACCACCTCGAAATTTATCTTAGCGCCTGGTACTAATTGAGCCAGCTTACTTCTATCCGCGGTTATGACAGTAGCTATCTTGGCATATCCTCCTGTGGTGCCCCTGTCCGCTAGCAATATTATGGGCTTCCCGTCGCCAGGGACCTGAATTACACCAAAGGCGTTTCCATCTGAAATCACGTCTGGTGTGTCCACATGTTCCAATATTGGTCCATTCAGTCTGCAGCCCATTCGATCTGAATTGGGAGTAACTTCATATGAGTTTGAAGTAAGTGTTTGGATTGCAGATTCGATAAATTTATCCCGTTGGGGTCCTTCTATGATCCTAATGGTTTCCAGATCAGCAAAATGCGGAGGGGATTTCAAAGATAATCCACCTGAGAAGTTCGCATCTCCCTTTCCAACGTGAACAAAATCTCCATCCTGTAAAGCTCTCCCTTCATGGCCACCAAATCCCCCAGGTAAATACGTCGAATAACTACCCATAACCAATTCAGTTTCCTCTGTCCTAACCCCCCCAGAAACGGACAAATAGGACCGTATCCCATTACCTGTAGGACCGGAAAAGCTCAGAATCGAACCAGAATTGATTTTTAGTGTTTCCCATAAATTGACTTTGTCCCCATTTACCATGGGTCCTATATCCGCTCCTGTAATCGCTATGAATGTGTCTTCAGTAAACTTTACTTCTGGTCCAAATAATACTGATTCCAAGACAGGAGTATTTTCAGGATTTCCAACAAGTAAGTTGGAACATTTGAAGGAAAAGCTATCTAAAGCCCCTGACTCGGGCACCCCCAATTCCTGATAGCCTGAACGGCCCGCATCTTGAATCGTAGTTAATGTCCCAGCCTTGATTATTTGTATCACTGAATTTGAACCTCGTAATCCCCATTCGCTGACATTTCACATATCTCCAAATATTCCTCATCAGAGTCAATGGGCAGGAACCGTATGTAATCGCCAGGAATTACTAACGACGGGTCCGGTCTATTCGGGTCAAACATTGAGAGAGGTGTCCGGCCAATCAATCTCCATCCTCCAGGGCTTTCTACTGGATAGACGCCTGTCTGAGAATCAGCTATTGCTACAGACCCTTGCGGGACACTGATCCGAGGGCTTTCCAACCTAGGGCAATGTATTTTGGGATTGAGGCCTCCCAAGTATGGAAATCCTGGGATAAAACCGAGTGCATACACTAGATAATCGGTTGCGGAATGGATAGTGATAATTTCCTCTACAGAAAGATTGGTAAGTTTAGATACTGATTGAAGATCTGGACCATATTCTGACCCATAACGGGTTGGGATCAAAACTGTCCGTGCAGAAGTGTCCTTTAAGGTAAAGTCAGAGGTCCAAATACATTCAACACACTCTTTCAGACCTTCAAGAGAAAACAGTATTGGGTCAAAATGTATCACGAAGGAACTATATGTAGGTACGATTTCTCTTATACC
>CEUY01062924.1_pt1 | contig 37042 bp, 29 predicted proteins | sample 361481 | NCBI WGS metagenome assembly CEUY01 (sample SAMEA2622737, study PRJEB7988) | marine metagenome | isolation source: saline water (ENVO:00002010), including | reverse complement strand
AAGCTGGCGATCAGCGTTATGGTGAACAACCTGAAATCGGTTTCATCACGCCGGATACGCCTACTCAATACCCATATACCCCGGCAAAGCAAAAGTGCAGCGCTCTGGTCACGCTCCTACTTTGCCTGTAGTGCAGGCGGGGCAACTATTGAAACACTGAGAGAGTATGTGCAGAGTCAGGCTACGCCAGAATAGAACCGCTGCGCGGTCCCCGCTTGTATCCCCGCCCGATTGAGGGCGAGGGTTTACGCGGAGTTTTGGTCACCGATTACGAAATCAGCTTATTCATCCAATGATTAATTTGCTGACGTTGCCGTCCAATCCCGCTGCCCGGTGCAAAGCGGCGCACGTTATCGTTTTGATTGAGAGAGGGCACCAAGTCTTCTACAAAATTTCTATATGCCATGGGTAAGGCTAAATAAATTGTACCTGAGCCTGCATCTTTCAAGATACGTGACAATTTTTCGCGCTGGTGGATATTAGTTATCTTAGCTGCTTGTTGATGTGTCATGGTGACATCATAGTCATCAACTGGTTCGTGAGGGTAAAGCACCCCGTATTGTGCTGAAACGATAACAATTTGGACTTTGATTTGGAGCGTGGCAAAACGTTCCGGGCACTTTTTTAATAACCCCCATACAGACGACCCGGTGTATTTTTCGATAGCAGGCAGCGTACCGGATGCTTTGGCGCCTGAGCAGGGGAGAAAGAGTACTGGCCTTGATGGCGTCACGGAGACATCGATGCCGTTTTCACCAACCCATTTCAATGTGCCGCTCAACATACCTCTACTTGTCCTTTTGCTTGAACGGGATCCGCTCAGTTTGCGTCCAACCTTTCTGAGCAAAGTAGCGATCATATTCATCGTTTGGGGGAACTACTTCGATTGCAGGTTCACAGGCCATGGAATTTGATTCACACGGTGCCAGGTCATCTACTCCGCACCCACATTCAAGATCTCCATTAACGAGGCCGTCATAGTCGTTTTTCTTAAGGTATGCAGTGGTAATATCAATAACCTGAGTCATGAAAGCTCCCTGGTGTTCTCAAACTGGGTAGAATGTTGTTTGCAATATGCGCTGTCAGGCCCGGCACAACGTTTTCGGCTACATTGTTTAACACGCCCAATACCATTGCTAACGATTTCACAACACCGGGTATAGTCAGGGGCTATGCCATTCGGGTTGCCGGCCCAGACGTCATAGCGCTGTTGATAGCGTTTATTGACTTGCGACATGCTGTAATCCTTGGGTTAACCGCCACGCTTAAGCATAGCGGGTTACCGGTGAAATAAACTCGGGTGAAACCTTAACCAGTCCCGGCATATCGGCGGTTTTCAATTCGTCAATGGCTGTATTGATAGCCTCCATGTCACCCGTTACCACTTTGTGCCATTGTTTATTGTCCGGATCCCATTTACACCCCATTTCTTTAAGGGTATCTTTCGCTTCAAACCGGCTGTTTACTCGTAAGTCGTAGGTGGGCGTATGATACGCGACGATCATGTGTTCAAGCGCACGAGGCTCTAACGCCAATAAATTAATAGTAGCAAGTGCATCTTCGCCAGCGCGATGGCCATCAAAAAAGTAGCCTTGTTGAAAGAGTAGATAGCTTAACGCTTTTGATTCGTAGCCGAGGTCACGCCACGGTACATCGTTGATACTGCATACCCATGGCACAGAGAGAGCTGGATAGCCAAGTCGAGCAATGTGAGCATCGAGCATTTTGCGGTCAAAGCCAGCGTTATGCGCGATCATCAACTCTACACCATCGAGCGCGTCGTAAATCTGTTGGATCGTAAGGTGATGGTCTTTTACGTCTTCGTCAGTGATACCGGTGATCTCGGTGATTAACGCTGAGATTGGTTCACTGGGTTGATTAAATAGTGATACCATGCGTTCGACAGAGCATACCACCCCGTATTTAAGGTTAATGGTGGCGGTCACACAGCCAAACTCAATGACTTCGTCCTGTTCAACGTCAAGGCCGGTGGATTCAATATCAACCACAGCCACTTTGATAACCTCACCGTCCTCCGGCTGATTAAGCGAAACAGGTAACGTCCAGTGCTTCGCCGGTAGCATTTCCAGCAACTTGAATTCATCAGGCTTGTTTTGAATGTCAGCGATTCGATTAAGTGGAAACATATAAAGAAGTCCTTGTTTGCTTTGATAGTTTCAGAATACAGGCAGTTTATAACTGCGCTACTTTAGCCTGAGTAGGGCGGTGGTATCTTGCAAGCGCTGTGCATCTTATTCAGGATACGTAGCTCTTTGGGTGTGTGTTGTAGTTGATACTTTTCCATGATGGCGTCAAATCGTTGTAGGTATTTGCACCTGTAGGATTGGAGTGGTGGCATCCAAGTGCTAGGCCCGGAGTCTGACTTCTGCCTGTTATATTTTGCTGATGAAATTATGATGTTGTCAGGATCGTTACTGAAAAGTAACTTTTTCTGACGGCTCCAGTCAGCGCCGCCATGCTTAAAAGCGTAGCTCAGCGGCGTCACATGATCTGCATCGAGTCCACGCGATGGTCCGGTATAGGTTTCACCGGAATAGGGTAGGTACCAGGTGCCAGATACAACATCGCAATGGCTACCTTTTTTGAGGGTGACTGGCCCGTCTGCTTGCGCGAGAAGTGCGTCATTTCTGGCTGAACATCCATTATTGTCAGGGTCTTCCCAATGCGGCCACTCAGAGCGGTCATAAACGCGTGAGTACGCACGGCCTTGTTCGTTAGCTTCGCTGATAGCGCGATTCATCTGACTCTGTTGCGCTGTCATGCCTTTGGGCAAACGACCACCGCTATCAAGGCAGGCTTCGAGTGTATCAAATGGGGTGAATCGTTTTGTTTTTTCGTAATACGCGGATGCCGACGAGTGACAAATGCCACTTTGACTCTTCTTTATGACTTCGGCATACGCTAACGGCGTCAGGAGCAGGGCAAGCAGAAGCAATGTGCGGTACATATCATCGTTCCTTATTAATTACGTTTTTGGCGGTAAGCTCATAAAGTTGTCGGGCAATTCTTTCTCAAATGTATCATCAGGGATATTGTCTTTACTTATTACCGGCCGTTCACCCTGATCTGGTTCAGGGGATGCTGTTTGAATTTGGTCCTCATTATACTCCGGTGATTTTGCTCGATTGGTTTGTTGATTTGTGGTGTCTTCTGCTGGCTTAATGTAAATCGGTTTAAATACATCGCCTCTGACCTTGGTAAAGTAGCGCTCGACGCCGTCATCACCTGTCCAAGATTCCGTTTTATTTCTTCCTTTCACCACCACAAGACTACCACTGGTGATGTTATCCCGAATGTATTCAGCCGTTTTCCCAAAAAATTCGACGCGGTGCCAATCCGTATCCTCTACCCACTCGCCGTCTTTCCGCTTGTACCGGTCTTTGGTGGCCATATCGAACGTAGTAACGACGGTGCCAGAGGGTAACGTTCTCGCTTGTGGAGGGCGACCTACATTGCCTATCAGGTTGGTTTCTGAATGCATAATAACAGTCTCAATTAGGGTATGGCGTTAGCTTTCTGTTTAAAGTTGTCAACAAAGGCGTCAGCGGCGCGCTGGACGTCCATGTATTTGCCGAGATAGCGGCTAATGTCGGTTTCGGTGATAACCGGGCAAGCGGTCGGTAATGAGTCTCTGACATAGCGAACAAATGCGCGATGTCGTCCTTGTTGTTTTTTGCTTTGTATGCGGCTCATATAACGTACTTTCTCGCTGAAGTATGAGTGAGTGTATTAGGTTTTTGTCACTCTTATTTTCTCACAGCGCGGAAAGTCGGCTACTTTCCAGGAAGCGGATTAGGCAGCGCGTAGCCGGCCTGATTCGGTTGTATTTTTTGCGTGTGCGTTATTCCTGACGGCGTAAAAAAAACAGCCTTTAAGCGACGGATCGGGCGTTAAAATACTTCGCTGGCACAAGGAATCGCTTATTGATTCGCCTGACCAAAAAGCACTTTACAAGCTTTGGATAAATACAGATGCGATAACCTCACATCTCCCTCTTGTAGCATTGAATTGGCCGTCCACAATTCTGCAGGTCTCATACCACATAACAAAGGGCAATCATCTTCAAAACACAGCTTGTTAGGCTTGGGTCGGAACCTGGTATCTGAACAATGATAAATCTCGCCCGTTTTTGATATGATTTTATTCCGCATAGTGGTTTGGCGTAGCTGCGAGGATTCAATACCATGCTGGTTAACATAGTTAAATAAATCCTCTTCACAAGTAATCCATTCGCCATGCGCCAGGCAATGAAAGGGTGACAAAGCCCGGTCATTAATAGAAATAAAAGTAAAAATCGCATAGTTTACTCCGATTTTATCGCGAACACGCCTTTGCATGCCGGGGCAAAGTACATATTGGTTAACGTGACGCCGTCAGAAAGGCCAAAATCTTCGGGCGATAATGGTCTGTGCTCAAGGCTAGTACCCCACGTTTCACGGCATTTTTTGATACAAAACCCTGTGACTAAGTCGAATTGATGATTGCTGTCATCGAGACACACTCTGACGTTCGAAGATTGGTCAATGAAGAAATGCTTTAATCGTGCAAAATGCACGTCACTGGCATCAACCTGGTAACGTTGGATGTAATTAAATTTTTCGCTGCTACAGGTTTGCGTGGATGCCAAACCATGTGACCAGGCTTGCGCTGAGAATACGGTTAACAGGATAAGGAAAGGTAGGCGCATTAATAATTACCAGTAATTAAGTGATACTGATAATGTATTAAGCGCCGTTTTCGCTAGAAAATGAGGTCGTTTTCCTTGGCAAATTCATCGTGTTCATCATTGAACAGTTCATCCAGTGATTGTGTAGCCTCAAAAATGTTTTGCACTGGCTTGGGTCTGTGGGTTGTAGCCGGTGGTGTATCGTCGGTCATATAGCACTCAGGCGGTGATATACGCTCTGGTAGAGTGCGTTCAATATCAGCAAGCGTTGTAGGAATGATCGTTTCTTTGGCTGTTGCGGGTAGCAAATGTGCAAAGGCCGGATCTAAATCGGTTTCAGTCGATAAGGCTTGGTGAAGTGCTTCGCTGAGTTCTTCAAGAGTCGTTAATTCATCCTCATGCTCAAACTGTGCATGCTGGCGCTTTTCGCATATTTCAAAGCTTTTTGCGATCCCCTCAAATGCGGCATTTACTCGTTGTTCCAGGCTCCAAACTCCCTCGAATAGCTCATTGAGTTTTTCAATAATGCCGGCGGTGCGATAGCCTCTGCTAAGGTCAAAAGCGATTGACGTTGAGAACTTCCGGCCCTGCAGGTAGATATAGCCTTTGCGATAATCCAGACTGAGGCTAACGCGAAAACCACGATAGGTACCAAATTCTGACTTGCTACCATAAATGCCCGAGCCGCCGCGTTGTTTAGCGTCGTGCAATTCCTTTTCAAATAGCATTTCCAAGTCACAGCGAGGACGGCGAACGCGGCGTGATTTTTCATCCATGTACGCATTTTTAAGCATATCCAGCTTATTGCTTAATTTCGCTACTGCAGGGTTTTTGCTATCTACGCCAGAGGCTAACAAGGCTTTCATTTCTGCGTCGGTGGCCTGATATTGGGCTTTATAATCATCAAGTGTTTTTTGCTTGGCGGCTTCGGCCAAGGCTAATCGCTCGTCCAGCACTTCGGGCGTTGTGGCCGTTGCCGTGAGCTGACCGTTAGCCGAGGTAAAGGTATAGCTGTCCTTATTAATTTGCGCGCTTTCAATATCCAGCGCGACCAGCGCCAGCGCCGTTTCGTGGTTTTCTTTGTATTTTGCATGTTTCGCGACGAAAGCTTGAGCGTCCATCACATCGTACTGATGGGCGCGGCGTTTGGCGTGAAGCTGCTTGATTTTCTTCTCAGTTTGCACAGCGGCTAAAATCAATGGGTTACCACTAATAGCCGCTTTAATGGCGGCAAAAGTATCTTCTGAGGCTTCGCCAGCATCTTCTTCGTTGATAATTCGCTGGTGTTTTTGAGCGTTTTTCAGCATGCTAATAAATCGGGCTTTGGTTTCAAGCAAGCCAAAGCGGAAACTATCCAAACTGCGATCTGTAGCATAGTTATATACTTTGATGGTGTGGTCTGGTTCGCCATTGACGCGGGATTCGGCCAGTAATTCTGAGCCCGAGCGCAAGCCCCGGCCAAGGCGCTGCTCAATCGCCGCTGGGGTCCAGCTCAAGCTTTGGTCGACGTTATGGATCGAAAAAATACGCTTTTGGATATTGAGTCCGGAGGCGCCCTTGCTGGTACTGGCAATGAATACTCGTTTCTCTCCGGCGTTTAATTGTGCTTCAATCTGACGCTTGCGCGTCAAGGTATTCATTTCGTGGGCGAAGACAATATGATGAGGCAATACGCCGTACTCAATGAGTTTATCTTTCATTTCTTCGTACAGGTTCAGGCCGCTTGAGCCGCCAGGCACCCCGAGATCAATATAAACTAATATCACGCCTTTTTTGTCGTGACTGAGTGCGTAATCATAGGCGGTGATTGCCGACGCTATATTAATTTTGCTGTTCTCTTCGGCCGGTAACGTTGGGTCGAGGAAGCGCATATCTAACGCCGCTTTTGCAGCATCCGACGTTATCTTGAGTAAATTATCCTCTTCTGGTGAGACATTCTTAAGGTTCTCAGCACGGTATAAAATCTCTTCCATATACGCGGCTTGAGCCGGAGACTGAGGGCAGACTATCAGTTGCGGCTTGCCTCCTGCGATTTCCGGTTCATACCATGGCTGACCTGCCGCTTTGCATTGCGCTTTGAGCATGTCTTTGGTGATCACCACGGAAAACTGACGGAATAACGCGCTTAACTCGGGCAGGTTAGTAAACGAGCGTAATCGTGTTCTTTCTTTGTAGGTACCGGTGACGCTTAATTCGTACTCGGTGCTTGGCTTGGCAAAGATACTGACAAAAGTATCAAGGTCGGTAAGCCCCGCTTGTTGGGCTTGTTCATAAAAAAAGTAACGTAAGTAACTGTAAGCCTCGACAACGGAATTGGTTATCGTAGTGCCTGACAAGCCCATGACGCCGCGATTATTTGGCTTTGACTGTATGTATCGGGCTTTCAAGAACAGATCGAACGCTGCCTGGCTCCCCTCGGCTGGCCCCATGCCGCCTACACCATTCATCTTCGAGATATACATCAGGTTCTTAAAGGTTTCGTGGATTTCATCAACGATTAACTGGTTGATACCAAGCTTTTCAAAGCAAAAGTTGGTTTTATCCTTCTTTTGACGATTCATGACAGCCAGCATTTTGTTTTTCAGGGCATGTTTTACTTTTTCCAGCTCGCGTAGGGTCAACTTGTCGTCGGTATCTTCGATCTGTTCTTCGACTTCATCAATATACGATTGGATGAAGCCTGAACTGTATTCGTCCGAGCAGGGAATAAGACCAAAAGTAGATCGCGTCACCAGCACGATTTGCCAATCGCCCAGCGCGATATTGGCTAGAAATGCCTCACGCTGTTTTTTACTGACTAGATATTCGGTGCCAATCAACACCTTGTCAGCGATAGACGGGAAAAATTTATTAATTTCTGAAATCCAGTTAGAGACTAAATGGTTAGGTACAACGACCATTGTTTTATTTGAGCCGTTGGTACTTGAAAGTAATTGCTGGTAGACAGCACTTGATAGACTGATAAGTGTTTTGCCCGAGCCAACCGCTGCATCGACCAAGAGATCGCGGGTCATAAGCGAACGCATAATGACGGATAACTGGTGTTCCCGGGCTTTGATGGTGCGATTCTGACCAGGTAAATAGCCGTCTTCGTCGGTCAATATAGAGCCGTCAAAAGTGGGTTCCACAAAGCAGTTGAAACGGGTGTTATACAGATTAACAATGGTGTTTTTGCGTTGTTCATCAGCAAATATCCAGCGCTCCCATTCAGACAAAATTTTATCGGCGTTCATCTGCAGCAATTGCGTTTCTTTCTTATTGATAATGGGTTTGCCGTTGCTGTTACGGTCGACTACTTTCAGCGGTGAGTAATTCAGTAACTTTTGGATAATATCAATGGCATTAACGCGGAAATTGCCATAGGTGGTCGTACATAACGTCCAATCAACCATGTGGTTAGTGATGTTGGTTACCCAACGGCCGCCCACATAGCAACTGTCAGCGGTTTTTGTATAGGCAGGTTTAATTTGCAACAGGTGATCAATGAAGTCTCTTAGGGTATGGCCTGGGAGCCAGGGTGCACCAAATGACACCGTAATATGCCCCGCATTTAAGGCTTCGGGTAAGATTTCGGTCAGGGCATTAATGTTGCCTTGCATGCTGGGATCAAGGGGTAGGCGTTCTTCGGCTTGTTGTAGTTTTTCGGCAATGTTGCCGCTCAAATACAAGTCCTTGTACTCGTACTTACTGGAAACCGGATTAAAAAAGATAGCGCCGGCTAATTCTGCTTTAAGGGTAGATTCATCAATGCCGCTGATTTCGGCCATATAGGGCAGGTCGACACTGGCTTTAAATTTAAGGCTGGCGATCAGCGCTTCGGTGGCCGTTTCGACTTTAGGCGCTTCATTTACCGGTGCGTTTAGGCGTTCCTTAAAAATTTGGGCTTTATCCCATGAGGCCTCGACAGGCTCAACGCCTTGCTTTAACGCGACACGTTCAGATACGCCCTCGTCATAGTTGGCTTCAAGGCCAAGCAATGCGCCAAAGCTGGCACACTCGCGCATAAAGTTATTGCCACGGCTGTTTATGGCCCCCCAACGATTTACAAATTTATCGTAATGAGCGTTCAACTCTGCGCGTAGATGGTCGCAAGTCGTGTTATCTGTGTCGTTGGCCTCGGCATCCAATAACGAAAGCAGGATGGTACGCAGAGTGATTAGGCTTTTAAGGCGCTTTACCTGTGCGGCGTTAAAAGACATACGCTCGTACTGAGGCTCATGCTCGAAATCGAGGATACGTTTAACGGGCTCGCCGTGAATATCAAAGCCAAGGTTAAACAGGGCGATTTCATCAGTTACTTCAATATCTGAATCACCCTGATCTAATGAGTCAGGGCGAATATCCACATAACACGGTGACAGATTAGCACTGAGGGTATCAATGGCATCGGTCAGGTCGCGGCTGCTATCAGGCTGAATATCAATGTAAAGCTTTTGGTGGCGGTCAGTGGTGACAACGGGCGTACCAATAATGTGATCCGGATTGTCGAGGTAGTAACGGTTGATGCTTACTGCACCATCAACGGTATTTTGATAGATATCGGTTTCTATCCAATTCGCGCTGGTGTCACCCCCTTTAATGCATTGAAATACCAGTAGATCGGTGACGACGTTAGTATTGTCATGACCAAAAATATTATTGGGTAACCGGTAGGCCGCTTTCAGGATCGCCATTTTAGCGATTTCTTCACGACTGGTACTGTCTGAGGCATCAAGAAAAGAACGGGTAACCAGGGCGCACATAAAGCCCCCCTCGCGCACGGTTTTAATTGCTTTTTGCAGGAAAAAGTTGTGTTCTGAGGCGCGAAGCTTTCGATCAAACTCGTCTTGTAAAATGGTACCTAAAAACGGTGGGTTCTGGATAACACAATCGTAATGCAGGTAAGGCAGACAGGTCGATTGATAGGTTTGGTTAATGACTTTAATGTTGGGTTCTTTGGCTTTGAGTACGGCTGCGCTGGTGGGGCAGCACTCGATAGCAACAAACCGAGAGTTGGCGCGGAGAGTGTCAGGGCAAGCTTGAATGAGTGAGCCGCTACCTGCGGCCGGTTCAACGACAGTGCCGCCAGTAAAACCAAGTTTTACCAACAGTGACCACATAATATCGCTGATAGCGTCAGGCGTGAAATAGGAAGACAGAATACTTTCACGCAGATCTGCAAATGCCTTTTCACCCACGGCGTCTGAGAGTCTTTCGGACAGTGCACGGTAAGGCTTTTTAGGGTCAAACAGGGCCGTTAGGCCACCCCAACCTGAATATTGTTGCAGGGTCGCAATGTCGGCGTCGGTGAAGTTTCGATCAGGCTTGTCATTGAGTAATTCAATGGCTTCGATGTTATTAAGAACGCGGCGCTCAAAGGTGGTAAATTGCGTCTGCATTGGTGACTCCGAGAGTGTATAGAATTACTCTTATTGTCACCTGAATTATTAACCCCGCTACTTTGTGGGAGTAGAGTTACGAGTGCACTCTGACGCCGTCAGGATTTTTAATTTTTACTTCTGAAAAATAGTGTTGAATTTGTGGTCATTTTATTAATTTAAAAAAATCCACAGCGGGTTTTTCAACACTGTTTTTAAGCCTCTCCTTTGAGGTTAGTTAAAGCCTCTCATAGGTAATCCTTTGCACTATTGAGCATGAAGAGTTAACGCAAAGAAACCCCAACTGAAGAGCGAACCTATAAGACAAAAATTGGCCATTTTTTTGTATCTTGATCTTTATTTTTTACTAACCAAACTCTCAGACCTCTAAGCGTAAAGATAATGCCTGTGATGATAGTTAAAATTTTAAAGTTAATTAATATACCAGCACGAAAATGAGCAATCCCGTTTTCCAAACGTATATTCGTTTCCTCAATCTTATTACCGCCTAAAAGCGTATGCAAAGGCTCTATAGACTCAAATGAGAACATTGATAATACTATGATGATCATAAAAAAGACAAAAGGGATGAGGACAAAGAAGATCATCAGCGCGATATCTTCTTCCTCTTTTTGAGTTGCTTGATGCATGCTATTCCTTAATAAGTACATTGCGTTGAAATGATAGTGTATTAACTATAGCCAATGTAAAGAAAATGCACTGTTAACACCTGTTGGAAATGTCGGTAGCTCCATCCATCTGGTGACCACCGATTATTAATTTAACTTTCTATGAAAGTAGGGCGATTCTGGCGCGATGTAATTCGTAGTAGATATGCGTATCGCCCTCATCTGACACCATTTCAATAAACTCATTCAGTTCAGCATCGGACAGACCATCCCCAAATTCATCTTTACCTTTGGCCAGCAACTCATTAAAGCGGGTTTTATCGCATTCAGGCAGTGGTTGCCAGTCATACCAGGCAAATTGGTCGAGGCAATCGCGTTTTTCTCCAGTGAGCGCAGAGCTATCCAGGATGCGTTCAAGAATGGTTTTCAGGAACGTATTTTGTTCTTCTATAGAGAGTAAAGTGTAATCGGCATCTAAAGTCATGCTTAAGGCTCCTATAACCAAAGTTGGAGGTATTCAACGGTTTCGATTTGTTCTGCTGTCATACCGAAGTCTTTCAACACCTGGATAACCTCGGTGGCAACATCATCTTTAATGTCGTCGTCACGAAAGCGACTTCTGAGGTCGTCCATATCGACAATGACCGCGCCCTCTCGGAAAAACAAATACGTTTCACCAGCATGTTTTTCCAGTGAACCTGCGTGGCTCAGGGCAATACGGATACTAGCGTTGGTAGCCGTTTTTGTTTCGATATTAATGCACATAAATTACCCCCTAAGCGTTGGTTGTTTCAGGTTTTTTGCGGAAGTTGTAACCGAATGAACGCCATACCTGACGGTTGATGCGGATAGGTGTTGAGCCGCAGGTTTCGACATCGTACATTGCGCCGTTGACGCTGATACTGCCGTTTAAGAGCAGCTTCGACAGCAAACCGACAGCCGTGGTCGCACCGGCCTCGTTTACGGTAAAGTTCTGCCGCGAGATCGCGTCCAAAACATCGCAACTCGGTCGCGCTAAGGCTTTGTCATCCTTGGCGCTGGCGATGCTTGGGAATAAATCCAGTGCGTTGGGCAGACGGTGGTTGCCGTGACCAAATTGCCCTAGCACCACATTGCCGTACTGTTCGCCCACGCCAATATCGAGCCATAAGATCTCTTGTCGCCGCTGGTACTGATTCTTGACGGCATGCTGAATATCAAAGCGGCTTTTGGCACTATCTGTGGCGGTGATCACCACATCAAATCCGCTACCGGCATCGGAGGCTGAAAAAGGGCGGTCATATCCCACGGCAAAGTTATAGCCGAGCGCGGTATTGAGCTTGTTGGCCATGACGATAGCCTTGTTCATGCCGACCTCTGGTGCAAAGAATCCGGTACGGTTCATGCCTGTTGTGGTGACATTTTTAGGGTCAAAAATGAATAGGTTCAGCCCCAGTTCGCGTCCGGTCAGTTCGCGACGAATGTGGTTGAGCTTGAACAACAAAGGGGCAATAGCGCTACCCGTAGCCCCGCAACCCACCAGCGCAATGCGTACATCATGTTCAAGCCAGTGAGCAGGACAAAAATACAAACCAGAGTCGATGTTGAGCATATTAACCTCGTAGTTGCTGTCGGATAGTGTGAAGTGCTACTAAATCTTTCTTCACGTTAACACGATGCTGGGTTTTCGCTTTTTTTTGCCAGTAGCGGATCACTTGGGGGAACAACGTGCGCTTTTGTTCTTCTTTATCTTTGCGAAAGAGAAATTCTGTATTGGTATGAGTGGAAAGTGCGTCGAAAAAGCACCGCTCGATCAGGTGACAATTTTGCCCGTTTGGGTTTTCGGGAATGTAGTCTTTGGTATTCCCGAAGCACAGTGCCCCACTAGCACTGACGTTGCCAACCGGTAACTGATATAGCATGGAGTCCAGCGTGGGGCGTTTATCACTGTCCAGTCCAAACATGCTTAGACTTTGTTGATTGCGCTCAAAAATGAACAGTGTCGCGGGAAATTTCACATAGTAGGTTTCTTGTCTACCATGTTTGTCGCTGGTATTTCTCACCACAATCGGACGTTCTTTAACAGGTTGATACCAGATCAGCCAATTTGCACTGTCCATTAACACATTCGGCTCAAGCCAGTCGTCTGTGCCGCCTGAGCGTGACTCGCCACTCATAAGCAGTTTAATCAGGCTGTTTTTGCTGATCATTGCGCCAGGTTGTAAGACATCGTTTTTGATAGTATGCAGTGACGCATTGGCGACATGGGCAATATCAAGTGCCAAGTCTGATTTTGACGTAGTGGTATGCAATAAAACGGCATGGGTAGTTTTAATTTCGGGAATGCGTGGTTGATAGGTCGTGTCATTGAAGCTTTCTAACATGATAGTCTGTCCAAGTCGTTCAGTACATTTACTATCCCACGGTTCTAAAGTGCGGCTACTTTAGCCGGTTTAGCTGTACTCATAATTAAAATAGCGGTGGCTAAGTTCAGACAGTCCGTTCAGGCAAGCAATGTCCTCCAGCCAGCTTGGTTCATCAAGATGAATGCTATACTTATGGTCAGAACCCGCGTTCATACAGTCCTGACCTATCCTGTCAACCGATTCACATAACGCATCACTCATATTTTCTCGGGTAACGCTTAATAGGACTAGGTGTTGCCACATAGCGCTTTCTTCGTCGCGCTCAAGGCTGTTTATCGGCTTATTCTCGAAGTTGTTTTGAAACGCGATAATGTCATTGACTAGCTGCGTTGCAATGGGATCTGCCCAAAGCTGGAATGTTTCAATGGTTTCCAGTACAACAGGCAACAGTGCTTTAGAGTTCCTGAATATGACAGCGTTAGTATTTTCAGAGTTGGTTGCTTCATAACAGGCTTGGATCATTTCCTTACAAATATATTCGTGAACCACCAAAGTGCCTTTGTAGGTTTCATTGATATGCTCGGCAATATCTTCGGGTTCGTACTCGTCCTCTTCTAAGGCCACCACATCACCATAGATAGTGTGATAGCTACTTAGAAATTTTGCCTTGTCTTCGACTTCAACGTAGTCCTCCCAAAAACCGAAACCGAAATGGTGCGCCTCGTCGATGGTGGTTGCACCATACTCATTAGCAATCAGATCGGCAAAAGCGCGAATGAAATAGTGAAGTAGATGCTTGTCATACTGGTTTTGGAGTGTGGCATACGCAAACCACCAATCAATTTCAATGATGGGCGCTCCTGTATTAAAACTAATTCGCCAGTCTCGAATATTACCAAGCCCCTCTTGTTCGCAGACTGTATTGAACTCGTCATGCAGTGCCGTCATGGTGGCATTGTACTGCGTAGTGCGCTCATGGGCAGGGAGTTGGCTGTAATGGGTAATGGCCTGTACGCCTAAGCCAGCCGGTAACGCCATTCGTGCGTAGTCGTAAACCTTTTCACTAAGCTGCTCTGAGGCGATGGCCAGGATTTCTTTCTTGGACTGCTTTTGGATATGCGTGACCGCCTGAGTGATACGCAGTTTACACCCTGCATATTGCAGGGGCATAGCTACAGCAACAGGCTTGGAGTGCTGGTGACGATTTGCAGTCGTTTTAGTCGCAATTGAAAGCATACCCGTTGCTCCGATTTACCTTGTTTATCACGTTGTGCTGGTGGATGCTGAATCGCAGATAGAATGGACTCTACCTGCTTTTCAGATTGGGGCTTCAATGTGACCATTAGCCATTAACCTTGGCGGTGGGCAATGGCACATCAAAAACCAATGTCTTGCCGTCCTCAGACAGAACGCCGTCACTCTCGTAGATGCGCGTGTGGCGTAACTGCGGATAGGATGCGGTTAGAAACTCAACCGCTTGCGCTAACGTGCCATTGGGAGCAGGGTCGGCAATATTTTTGACTTTCCCGATATTAAATAAACGCTTCATTTTCAGTCTCCTATACTAAGAAATCTTCAAGGGCATTGCTGGCAGCGGGGGCGACTGGTGCAGCCGGTGCGCTTGGTGCTGGTGTAGTCGCTTTCTCTGGCGCTTTAGCCTTAGTTTGAGCGCCTTTATTGCCAGTGGACTTAGCACCATTTAATTTGGCGTTGTAGGCTTCAACCGATGCGTTAAGCGTATCGTTGGCCAGTGCCGTACCTAACAAGTCTTTCAGGCCGCTTAATTGTTCGTTTACGCTGGCTACGTCACCCGCAACGACAATCGGCTCAATGAGCTGTTGGCGTAATGATTCATCACTGACTTTTTCAGGGCAGGGCATGACGTTGATCATCACCTGAATGCCTTTGGGGTGAGCGGTGATAACGACATTAATGCGTTTGGCGTAATGAGACAGCAGCGGGGCTAATTGGTCTAACATAATGGTTCTCCTGATTAAGTGGCTGGCCTTGCGGCCAACCGTTATGGATAGAATGACTTAGGAAATAGAACCCGCCACTTTCTTCACTGCATCAATGTAGGCTTGAGGGGCGTACTGGCTGAAATCAAAATCCGTTTTTTCCAGTGCTTTATGAATATCGGGCACTTTTTCGCCCATGAGTTTGTTAAAGCTGCCTTTCTCTTTATCTTCCATGTGCTGTTTAAAGCCTGACTCGGTTAACGCTTGTTTGATACCTGCTTTGGTGGTGTGCTTGAGTTCAGCCACCGTCCAAGAGGCGATAATCGCGTCCTCTAACTGGCCTTTGGCAGATAACAGGGTTAATAGTATATTGCCGACAGGATAACTGGTGTTGTCCTCGCCTGATTCCTTTTCGCCTTTTGCCAAATACGTGAGCAGAGCGTTATTAATTTTGTCACGCAAGGTGGCATCGTCCATTGATACGACCTCGGCAATGTTTTTGACGTTATAGCCCATCATATCGCCGGTTAAGCGCATTACCGCAAGGAACATCAGCATTTTGCTGTCAACGGCTTCGCTTAATCCCTTATCAATCTGGATCTTTGCCGTGGCGTTACGCGCTGATTGAATACCTGCTTTCGACAATTTAGCTGATTGAGCAGGAGTCGCTTTTGCTACCTTTTGGGTGGCTGGCTTGGCCGCAGCGTTAGTTGGCTGCTCTACTGCTGCATCGTTACCCACATCATCAGTAGCGACGACTTCATCTACCGTATCAGAGCTATCCTTGTTGGTGTCTGGTTCGGCCTGAGCGTTGGCAAATTTGGTGGCACAGTCGGTAAAACAGGTTTTATTACGGCAAATGTTGTTCATTACATTGCCGAATTTCTCAGACATTTTATTCTGAATGAGCGACACATTATCTGAGCATGACGCGCATTGTTGGAGTTGGGTTTCGCCAAGTACATCAGCGGAGAGCATAGAAATAGCACTTTGCTCGACTTGTGAGACAGGGATAATCGTACCGTATTCAGCCTCTAGTTCAGCACGGCGAGTAACGAACCATGCTTTTGATTTGGTTTTAAAGCAAGTCAGATTGCTACACGTACCAACACCTGCCCCTGCGTTATCGGAGAATAGGCTACCCTGAACTTCACTGTTAGAGGGGCATTGTTGACAGGCGGCGATGTCGAATTTAGCCCAAGACAGCGTCACGGTAGCTTGTCCAAGCGTTTCTAAGAGTTGGTCGTGGTTCATTTCACCTTTGACCAACTTAGCCAGATACTCGGCTTGTTGTTCGTCGGGTTGACCGGCAAGCACGATAGCGGTTTTCAGCGCGATTTTACCATCATCAAAGGCAATCATGGCATCATCAATCAGTGCGGTGAGCAATAAGCGGTCTTTCACCTGTTTGACGGTCATATTCAGGCGTACAGCAATAATGTCGGTCTTGTCTGCATCATCGCCCTCTAAGACGGTAAACAGGCGTTTAATGGCCGTACATTGGTCAGCCAGCGACAGACCGGAACGGTTGAAGTTTTCAGCCAGATTCGCTTCGGTGGTAAAGGCTTCATCGGCGTTTTCATCAAGGACAATAGCGTTAATATGAGTTTTGCCTAATTGCTTCATTGCTTCATAGCGTTTGAAGCCAGCGATCAGCGCATATTTGCCGTTCCCGATAGGTTTAACCGTCACAGCAGATAACAGCCCCACACTCTGGATAGAGGCTTTTAGCGCGTCAATATCGGCCTGTAAGAGCTTGCGTCGGGTATTGGTAAATGACAGGTCAATGCTTGCCATTTCGATTGTTGCTGCCAGAGCATCATAGTCGGCAGCATTATCAACAACATGCACAGTATTAATTTCTGGCGCTTCGGTTTCAGATACAGCGTTTTCTTCTGCTTCAAGTAATGAATCTTTAAATGCACTCATGAATCAGTCCTCGGTGGTGTGAGTGGTGGTGACAGATTCATTAAGCCATAGGCTGGAAAGTGCGCTACTTTTGTAAATTGTGGTTTTTTATAGCCTGGAATTGATCCGTGATGGTCATTCAGATCTTCTTACGCCGTCAGTGTATTGCTGATTCTGAGGTTATTAACCTGATAATCTGACTCGTGACGCCGTAATAAATCTGCACTAAATGGTTTCGTGTTTTTAAATAGAACAAATACGCATGAAAAACAGGACGATAGCGGATGCTGAAATGTGTGCACTTTAGACATGCGACGGACATCACTGCTTGTTATGGCGTCAGGAAGACGTCTTTGATTTCTTCCAGGATTTTATTAATGCGGTGATCATCGTCCTCTGAACCTTCATCAACGTACACCGAGACTTCAACTTTATCATCAAGTTTGATTTCAAGTAGCATTAGCGCGATGACATCATCCACGTTTGCCATTCTTTCGGTCCTGGGGTTTGTGATTATGACCAGGGCGCGATGGCGTTCACCAATTTGACTAAGACTGAATGCATTTCGCATATGAATACGCGGTGTTTTGGAAATGAGGCTGGTGCGAACCGGCTCGGGTGTAGTTACTGCCATTATTAATCTGCTCTTTCATTACGACCTGGGAAAAGTGTATTAATTTGCGCCGAAAACTGTGTGATTCTGGAAGAAAATTTCACTTGTGAATAAGTGACTGTATATGCGAAATAAATGAATGTTATCCACAGGAATTGCACAGATAAGCACACAAAAATAGTGCATAACTTTTACTTTATACTCCGCAAGGGCGGGGATATAAGGCACTTCGCAGAGCGATTGTGTTATCTCAATAACACTGTATATTAATACATATGTTAAGAGCGACCAAAGTAAGACTTTATCCCACACTCGAACAGGCTGATTTTCTTAAACAGCAGTTTGGTGCTGTGCGTTTCGCGTACAACAAGGCGCTGCACTTAAAGTCTCATATGTATCGCAAGCACGGGGTTACGCTGAACCCTAAAAAGGACATAAAGCCACTACTTGCAGTTGCCAAGAAATCACGTAAATACCACTGGCTGAAACAGTATGATTCAATCGCCTTACAGCAGGCGATAATCAACCTTCACCAAGCCTTTGACAACTTCTTCAACCCAACGTTAAAAGCCAAGTTCCCACAATTTAAACGTAAGCACGGCAAACAGTCGAGCTACCACTGTGTGGGGTTAAAGTGCTGGATGGGGCAGTGAAACTGTCGGCGCACCGTCGAGTCGAAAATTAAGACGTCAAAGGGTATCGTTGACCGAAGATGTGCTGGATAAAGACATTGTCAGTCAAAAGGCGAAAATAAAGCGTAGACAAACGGATTTGGCTAAATTGATAGAGAGCAATAATGCGCTTGAGGCACAAGCGTCAGCATGCTTTCTAAGCTGCATTAAGCTAGAAAAATTCTTAAAACTAGGGGAATAGTCGACTGCTCCCGCCCATGGGGACGGTTGACAGCGCTTTCGCTAAACTATTTCCCTAAAAATTCACGCGCGGCTTCATCACAGATTTCAAATTCAGCTTTGAGTTCCTGAGAGTCGAACGGATTTCCATATTCTTCAGACGCTGTTTTGAACCAGGTTTGATATTGCTTACTGAATTCTTTGAATTCTGCGATGGTATTGGATGCCTCTTCGCGGCTAGGGTTCGACGTGCGCATGGCAATTGAAGACACAAATAGCTCATTCGGGTCGATCTGTAATTGCTCAGGTACTTGTGAAACCATATTGGTCATATTGATCAAAGCAGCACAGCGCACTAAAACGACACTTGCTACGGCTTTGTCTTTTGAATAATTATAGTCTTGGAGCAAGTCTTTTACGGACTCTTCGTAGGGAGAGTCTGCGACAGCATGGCACTGCATAGTGAGCGCGGCCAGGACAAGTAGGATCTTTTTCATAAATAATTTCCAAAAAAGCTGAAAAATTTCGTAATAGTGTATTAGGTGGTAAATTAGAAAATTAGCCACTAATACACTTGATAACTCCTACAGACGATTAGATTGAAGGCGATGATATGTTTGAATACTGGTTCAACTTCCGATACACGAAATTGAGGTATCGCTTGGATGATATTGGTAAGCCAGTAGATGTTGAACTGGGTGCCGGCCATGAAGAATCGTCGTTTGGCGGTGAGTTAGGGTATTTCAAGGCGTCTATGTACCTTGCACAAGGAACGGCCAGACTATCTGTCTTTTCCGGTTATTGTAACTGGCGTTCAACCGGTAATGGCCTGAAACTGGTCGCTGACGACAGTCATGAGCCGCAAGAGAAAGTGGGTATTGTGAGTTTGGTAAAAGGTGATGAGGCATTTGTCATTATTGACAAGAATGGATTACCTCTGATAACGACTTTGCCAGGCAAAATGGAATTGGACACTGGTGTGTCTGAGGGCATAAGAACAGGGAAGGTGGTGGATTTTATTAGCGCTCGCACCGCTGCACATCGGCAAGCTATCCGAAGTTTTCCGGATAACCCGCCTAAGTCGCCTTATTTATAGTTTGGTACTAGCCGTTTCTTCACCTTCCTGAGACATCATCGATTGCCATTCTTCATCGGTAAAGATTTCAGTCCGGGCGTCGTGAACCTGAGCGTTAATCAAGTTACTTTTGTCAATGTTAACTGGTGCGCAGTGAGGGAATAAGTGCATGAAAGTAACTTTTCCTTGCGTAACCATTAAGTCTCCCTGGCATGGATTGATGAATTTATCTGGATCTTCTACAGAACGCTGCTGTACAAAGTTTTGAGTTTCAATGAAAATTGTACCAGGGTAAGTCTCTGTTGCTTTAGCTAACCCGAGCGTCAGACTGTTATCAAAGGGCCAGTTTTTATGCTGTCCTAATCGATGAAAACGTGCTGTAAATAACTCCCCTGTTGTCACGCGCGATCCAAAGTAACGTTTGCCGTTAACTGTAATGAAGTCAGCATCGTAAACAGAAAAGAAGGGTCGATCGTTTTCTAAGAAATCCCACTTTCTATCCAAGTTTATGATGTCTGTCATGTAGCTCTTTGATAACTTTTGCATCAATATATTAATTTTAGAAAATTTTGCGTCCACAACTTTCAGAGGAGCGATTTCGGCTGGCTCATACTCAACACCATCGAGGTATTTTGCTCGCATTCGCATAAAGTTATCAGCAGAATATTGTGCTGCAAGTGTAAGAACATCATAGATTTTCTGGTAACCGCATTCTTCGTCGCAGTCATCGTCAACTTTTACCCAGAAAAAAGACTTCTTCAAGTGATTTTCATGAGCTGTCGATCTAAGCAGCGCGTAAGGGTTGAAAAAATTACCCAGAGATACGCCGCCACCGAACAGTTGAGCCAAACCAAATCCTACAAACATTTTACCGTCATCAGTGAGTTGGCCTGCCGCTGATGTACGAAACTCACCCATTTTATTTTGCACAGTTTGGCGCTGGCCATTAACGACCTTATTAGCGTCAGACTTACTGATAATACGAAAGTCCACCATGGTCTGGTAAGACTCCGGCATTTTTGGAGGTGGTGTATTTGAGATTAACTCAGGGTCGATCTCATTGTCAGTGCTGCCGCAACCAACAAGACACATTGAGGCAGCAATTAAGGCAAGCAGTGATTTTTTCATGATGTCTTCCTTCCGATAACTCATCGGTATCAAATGTATTAAGTCCATTATCAGGCAATCCGCAAACACCGCTATTTTTTGCAGAAAATACGCATTTTTTCTCAGCGCACTTGGAAAAATTAGCACATTTACCTGAAGAGTGAAAAGAACCCACTATGGAAAAACTATGCGGATCACCAAATTCCAGAGCGCTGTGGTGCATTGTGTTAATGCCATTATCCTTATTAATCTGTTGGGGAGTGCTTTTTTACCTACGTATTTAATGGCTCAAACCACAACGGAGGAAGATGAAGCTCGCATTCAAGAGATTAGCAAAGGCCAGTGGGATGGCGCGTTAGGTGTTAAAAGCTTCACTTTACCGGGGGTCGATACGTCACCAATAACGACAACCGATCCAGTTACCGGACTACCTGTAGAGCATAGCTACAAGCAGTCAGACGGTACCTATGATTTTTCTACCATTAAAATGGGGGATATGTTCCAGGGGTTTTCGCAGGCCCAGCACACTAATTTTGCTAATGAATTAAATGATATCCGCGATAATCCGCATGTGGTTCAAGATGGTGTTTACCAGATGGAACTGGATAAAACAACTTACGCTAATGTGGAGTGCGAAACTCTCTCGACTACTGATGAACAACGGCAGTGTGAACTGGTGAGGCAGGCATCGCTGCTCGATGAAATTAGAGCAAACCCTGGTGAAGCCGAATTTATGGGGGCGAATGATTCTATTCTCACTGATTTTTCATCGATAGCCGATGGCACACACCCGTACTATGCAGAGTTACAGAACGAAGAGTGTGTCGAAACTTTTAGTAGTGGTACAGAGGGTGAGCAAGGTGGTGTATCTACCCGAAACGTTTGCGTTGTCGCTGCGAATGTACCGGAACAAGTGTGTGAGGCCGAGCGTTATATACAATCGACAAAAGTGGGCGAAAAAACGATTGTAAAGTACCCATTAGATCCGATTCCAGGTGTTGACATACCGGGCAGTGGCTTCGAAGCGTACGCTATCCGAGAATGCCCGAATTTTGATTCGACCCGTAGGACATGCTTAGAGCTCGACCTGTTAACCAAAACAGATATTGTTCGAGTCAACACATCAGCATCTTCTGATGAATATGCAAGGGCTCAGATTGGAATGCAACCCAGTGCGATGGTTCTTCTTGATGATGCGCATAGACTTAGGAGTTACACGGTACGTTCTGACCATATCTCACCTAGCATGACGTTAAGTAACAACTTAGGTCAATTTATTGATTCACCCGAAGAATTTGTTGTGGATCCTGGAACTAACTTGAAATCAGCAGAATCAGGCTTTTATCTTCAAGTCGTCCAACAAGACAGGTGTCATCCATTGACCTATATGGAATCCGATTGCCCGCCAACCGAAGAGTTTGTTTCAAATATGTCGTATGGTCGATACGGCGATGCCCATGAAAATGCCGATGTGTTTCGGACTGAATTAGCCGAGTGGCAGTTTATGTTGGTACCCAACCCACCAACCATTTTCGGCCTGTATCAGCAATATGAGATTGATCCAATTGAACCGCCTTTGTTAGACCAAGGTTTTGATAACACGCGTGCGCCCTTCACCGTTTCTGGTGAGACTGGTACATATGAAGTTCCCGGTGGTACATCGTGGTACCACATAGATAATCTATCTGTTCATGGCTATTTTCCTGAAAAAATAAACGTTACAGATCATACTGAGTATCCATCAGATGACTTGGTTTATTATAATTTCAACCGTATTCAACTGGTGTTCACGGGGAAATTCTCAGCTGAAAATCCGGCCCCGCCCGAGCCGGTTGATGATTCGACCACCACGATTATAAAAGTACTCATCGATGATTTAAGCACTTATCCTCGCGTTGAAACGCTTCAAGTGCTTGGAGCGTCTATTGATGCTGAAATTTCCGTATTTGATCAGGGCACTTATGGATTAAGTGATTATTTTCCGACAAATCTGAGAGTTGTTGGTGATAGCGTCGTTGATTACACCGTCAAGACCATTGGCCGGCCAACCAATCGGTATGAATATGAAATTGAGATTGAATTTGACGCAATAGAACCGTTTGAAGTTATTGCCGACATTCATAGTATCGACGATCAAGGGTTTCGGCCACGGGCCGGTGAAGATCCAAACTGTCAGGGTATTATCGACCTCTACACGTCCGGAACGGTAGATGGCGAAGCGGTATGTGACTTTGCAGTAGCCGACGACGGATTATCGAGGGTGACCGATAACGGCGTACCGATTGATTGGCCGCATGTTGGGTATTTTGGGTTCATGCCCGATTGGGTATTTAATGGCACGTCTGGCTTACCTAATTATTGCTATGAAGCGACTATCAGCGTTGACCCTAGTAGTACCGGAGGTTTTGCTTCGTTAGACCGTGAGGTTGCTTGTTCAGGGCTGGACCAAGATGATTACGACGCTTGTATGAATGGTCAGTATTGTACGCCCGATGCTGTTAATGGTGGCTTGACCTGTCATGACATTGGGGAAGACCTGCAGAGTAGTTTTGATGATGTGTGTAGTGCATACATCAACGATGACAATTGTACGCATGTACCGAACGAAACGCGGTGTGAAGAGAGCATTGAGCGGGATGGGGAAACAATCTGTCTCTATGAATCTCATGTATTTGATTGCACCACCCCGACAGAGTTTTCAGATATTGGTTCAGGTAGTGAACGAGAGGTAGATTGCGGAACGCCGCGTGATTGTGTTTATGGAGAGTGCAGCAATATTGCGGCAGAGAGTAACACTGCATTTCTAAGAGCAAATGCCGCTATGCAGGTTATTCAAGAAGCCAAGGATAACAATTGTTCTGTTGAATTTGGTGACGTAGACGAAGCTACCTGCCGGCTATTTAAAGGCGAGGCTAAACGATGCAAATCGCCAAATATTTGGGGGGCAGCTGATTGCTGCAATCCCAACGAGCTGGGGATGGGCAGCCTCAACGTTGTCGCGTACTGGCAGATGTATCAGGTGATGGATGACCTGTCTGAAAGGGTTGACGTGGCTAGCTATATGTCAGAAGCCTGGGGGGCGGTTGAAAACACCGGCACCGGGCAGGCAATCGGTAAAGGTTTAGGTTCTATAAGTGAATTTGTTACCGATTTCGGCTCAGATGCATACACTTTTATGACAAAACCCATCATTGCAGGATGGGAGTCTACGTTTCAAACGTTAGGTTTTTCTCCGGAGTCAGAAATAGTGACTGCCGCTGCTGATTTTTTTGATATGTCATCCGCTGTTTCGGGAGGGCAGGCCGCGGCAGAAGCTGCAACTGAAGAAAGTATCGATGCGTTATCAAACACTGCTGAAGGCAGTGGAGCTGCGGTGGGTGGTGTAGCGGATCCCAACGCTATAACTGGTGTTTACTCTTATTTAGCCCATGGGGTAAATAATGCGCTCGCGGAAATTGGGGGAGAAGAGTTAGCTAGTGAAGTGTTTACAGTTGCAGCTGACGGCTCCATTGGTTTTGCTGATAGTTCTACCGGACAATTCCTAAATACTGCTTCAAGTGTCCTAGGCTACATCATGCTGGCTTACACTATCTATAATTTATATAACCTGGCTGTAGGAATAGCTTTTGCGTGCGATGAACAGGATTTTGAGACAACCCAAAAGATAAAATTGCTATCGACTCACTATGTTGGTTCATGGTGTTCTAAAAAACTCTTTGTTGGCGGCTGCGTTGAGCACTCACAAGGGCATTGTGTTTACCCGTCAGTATTTTCCAGGATCATTTCAGAACAGTTCAAGCGCATTATGGCTGAAGACCAGGGAGTTAGCGAAACGGACATTTGGCTGATGGATCCCACTAAAAAGGCTAAGCCCGATAATCTAGATTGCCATGGTTTTACAGTCAGTGAGGTGACCAATATTGATTGGGACCGTGTCGATTTAAGTGAATACGAAGAAGTCGTGTTGGCCACACTGAAATACGATCCGAATAATATGCCAGAAGACTTTGTGAAGTCGGATTATTTGGTCGAATCTGACGGCCCCCAGGCTGGACAAACATTTAAGGGAGCAGCAACGGCCCAGGCCGCTGTAGTCGGGTATGCTTCGGAGCAAAACCGTGATGCGATGGATGCGACAGCTACAGTTTTGGATGACCCGGATTATATGCCGTGGTTTGATCATGGTAGCGCTCCAGACGGCGATCGTTGCGTTGTCAGTTGCGATACGGCTAATGATTTTTACTATAATTCCGAACAAGGTTTATGTATTAAGTCGGAGCGGGTACCTTACCCAGCCAGCTTTAGCTGTGATACCAGTAATGGTTATGTGCTGGTGGAGGAAACTACTAACAACTTCACTTGCCGTAAAGCCGATGTAGTTCCACTTACATCGGGTTGTCGAGACGGCTTTACTCTCGATACGGATACCAATTTATGTACTAAAGATACGGTAAGGTATGAAGATAAAATAGCGACCTGTCCAAGTGGGTACCGATTGAGTAACCTTGAGGATGCATGTGAATTGGTACAAACCACGCCGAAGGAGACCAATTGCACGGCATATGGTCCTGGCTACTCGCTCGTCGATGGTTTATGTCAACAAGTAACCACCGAAACTGCCTCTCCATTCTTAAGTTGTACTGGTGATGGGTACATCGTAGAGAGCGGAGAGTGCGTACTGCGGACCTCACTCGAGCCTTCAAGAGGGTGCACCCCACCGTATGAATATGATCCCGATGCTGATAGTTGTGTTGAGGTGTCATACGATTCGATGCCAGCCACTTTTAGTTGTGCGGCATATGGTTCTGATTACATCCTTTCTATGGGCCAGTGCGTCAAGACAACTGTTACAACAGGTACATTAACGTGTGATACCAGTGCCGGTTACTCGCTGGTTGATGGTGCTTGTCAGAAGGCCGTCACAGGGGTGTTCGATGCCACAACTACTTGTCCAAGTGGCTTTACTGCAGACCCGAACGATACATCAAAGTGCTTTAAGCGCACCGAAGTACCGCCCCGCCCAGATCCATATTGCGAAGACAGTACATATACGCTGATTGATGACACGTATTGCCAAAAAATTATTGATGAAACCGTGCCTGCGGTACCGACTTGTTTAAGCGGCTATGTATTTGATGGGGACTCAGGCCTCTGTGTGAAGGTAGTAACCTATCCACCAAGTATAAATTGTCCTGACCCTGGCATGACCTATGATGCTCAGACTGGTTTGTGTACGTCGATTACGCATGACAGCGTTCCGCCAACACATGTGTGTGAGGATGGTGATACATTAGTGGGAACTGAATGCCAGAGCTCAGAGACGATTGGGTATTCTATATCTTGCCCAACGTCTTATGTTTACAATTCGGATTCGTCGACCTGTATCCTTGAAAGTGTCGATCGGCAATCACCTTCCTATTGGTGCCCAATTGGAACGTCGCGCCAGGCCGATCGTTGTTATGAATATGAATATACCGAGCCGACTAAATCGTGCGATGCGCCAAAGGTATTCAATTCAGTTACAGAGATGTGTGAAGAGACGGTAGTCATTACGCAACCACCGTTGAGTTTGTGTCCGGTCCCTTCCTATCGAGATTACTCAACGGGTTTATGTATGGTAGATGAGGTGATCCCTGCCGACATCAGCTGCCCACAGGATGCCAATGCCCCTTACACATACAATGCTGTGACTGAGTTGTGTGAAAGGGATTTAGTAGACGTACAGCCATCGGTCTTTATTTGTCCACCCGAAGAAGTTGAATGCAATACTGCAGATGAACGTGATCCTGTTCCACAATGTGCGGACGGTTCGTTTAACGAGCAAACCGGACGCTGTGAGGATTTTTCATTCACATATCCGGATGCAATTGCTTTCTGCTCAGATAGTAATCACTTCTATAACGCCAGCACCAATCGCTGTGAATACATGGATACCATGAATGCCGTTAAGTGCGGCCCAGCGATGAGCCCCTACTTTTTCTATGACAATAATGCTGAAGAATGTCAGCAAGAAAATTCCATCGGCGTGATTGATGGATGCGTGGCTGGGTTTAGCTTTGATGGTACAAACTGTGTACGGACTATGCATACCCCTATGTCGTGTAACGATCCGACGATGACATTTAATACCACGTTAGACCGTTGTGTTAAGACAGACTTAGAGCCAGCAATAGTAGAATGTCAGCCGCCATATGTGACTGATATTACCAACCCAAACCAATGCGTGTTGCCACCATCTCATACACCAATATGTTCGGACGAATTTGTGCCGGTTGGGTATGACACGACTTCGGATAGATGCCGGCACCTAAATGGTAACGCGCAGCATGATGCCTATCTGGTTTGCCCCCCGGGCTCTATCAATCAGGATAATCAATATTGCTACAGCGGTAACCAGGCTACGCCGTCTTGCCCTGCAGGGTATAGTTTTAATGCTGGCACTGACCGATGTGAGTTTACGCCAACCATCAATTGGTACTGTACCGGCGATACTGTGTTAGAAACGGATCCGGACACCGGCGATCTTAAGTGTATGTATCAGGAAAAGCGCCGCCCAATCTGTCCGTCGTCTGATCAATATTACGATATCGACCTTAACCGTTGTGTGAAAGAAGATATCGTTCAAGGCACGATGGTTTGTAACGATGCCCCTCCTTTCTATCGGCATTTAGATGGTACTCAATGTATGACTGTGGCAAGAGTGCCTTATGAGTCCCCCGACGTGTGCCCTGATGGTTATTATCCTGCCGATCCTTCATATTGCGAGGCCCAGGTGCCAGCCCAACCGCCAGAGTTCAATTGTCCGGCCGGATATGAGCGGAATATGGACTCTCCGTTTGATACAGAGTCGCCACGGTGCGTTCAGTATCAGGAGGCAACGCCTGAATGTGATGTTGGGTATACCCTGGTTGGTAACTATTGTGAACAGAAGCATTATGCATACGAGCCTGTAGAGAGCTGTATTTACCAAGGGCAGACACTGTTTGGTGACGCGTGTCAGGATGGGCTTCAAAGTGTGGCGCCAATTTGTCCGGCAAACCACTTTTATTCGACAGACTATGATACGTGTCTGGAATTAACTGAAGATACGCCGACATTTTCTTGTTTGAGTAATAATTTCTCGTATGACTCGAATACAGGCCTTTGTAATTCTATCTATGACGAACCGCCGCAGTGTATGAACGGCTATTCACATAATCCAATTACGGATGCATGTGAACAAATTCTCATGGCTCCTGTTTGTGACAATGCAAATGGATTTTTCTACGACCCAGATTTGGATGTCTGTAGAAAGTATGAAACAGAGCCGGCAGATTATTTCTGTGATCCGGGTGAGCGCGACGACGGTGATGGATGTACGCCAGTAGAGGAACCTACCTGTAATGCGGGTTGGGTATTTGAACCTCAAAATGACCGGTGTTATCGGCAAGAGAACCAACCGCACGAGCCAAATTGTGAGGCCCCTTATATTGATTTTGGTGGAGAGTGTGTGTTGCAGGAAGCGGTGGATTGCAGCATTTACTCTGGTGGATATTGGGACGCTGCTACAGAAACATGTAAAGACCCACAATCTATACCGGCTATCGCTGATCCATGCTCTGGCCCGAATGAAGTATTAATTAATGACTATTGTTACGAAACGAGTACACCCGATTGCCCGGTAACTGCGCCAACATATAACCCTGCGACAGATATGTGTGAGGGAACAGGCCAGACTCCTGCTTACATACATTGCGCATCTGGTGAAATTGATACCGGAACGGGTTGTACAACCCAGGTGCCGCCAAGCTGTCCTGCTAATTACACGTTTGATGCTGGCAGTGACCAATGCTACCGGATTATTACGCAACCCTATGAGCCTAATTGTGGTGTCGGGGAAATTGAATTTGGTGGCGAGTGTATTGAAGAAGTTGCTGTAAATTGCTCTGTGTATGGCGTAGGCGCCTACTGGGACAGTGGGGCGGAGCAATGTATGTTGCCTGACTCGCTACCAGCTACCCCTGATGGGTGTGCAGCAGGTGAAGTGCTAATTTCTGACACATGCTATCCGATTACGTCGCCTCAGTGTCCGGTGAGCGCACCGAATTATAACAGTACAACCAAAATGTGTGAGGGAACTGATAACTACCCCGGTACCCCATTCTGTGATAATGGCGAATATGACACTGGTACAGGCTGTACTCCGCAAGTAGCTCCAACTTGTAGCGCTGGGTACTCGTTTAATGCATCGACGGACGATTGTCGTAAAACGGAAAGTTACACTAAGGATTATGAATGTTCTTCAGGGACATTGGAAGGCACTGATTGTGTTGAAATTGAGGCTGTCAACTGCCCTGCTGGTTATAGTGATGACGATAATGACGGGACCTGTACCGAAAGGACTTCTGTGCCGGCAGATCAACTATGTGATAATGGTGGTACACCACCAAATTGTGAAGAAGTGGATGAGTATGCTGCTACATGTCCATCTGGTTATACCTCTTATAACAATACGACCTGTTCTAAGACCACGGAAAACACAAGCAATCCATCATGCCCAAGTGGACTAACCTATAGCCACACTTACAATGAATGCCGCGATAATACGGGCACTGCGCCAACAGAAAGTTGTCCCGGCGGTGATACCGATAGTAATCCGAGTAATGGGTGTACATCTGTGGACGACGATCCTGGTCGTATTACCTGTTCGTCCGGTTATAGCTATAACTCATCAGCGGAACAATGTGAGAAAACTGAATATGTAATAAAAACCTGTAGTTCAGGCTCTTTACAATCGGATGGTTCTTGCATCGAAGATCATGGTTATATTGAATATTGTGATGAGAACAAGTATTTACCCGCTTCGTTAATAAATATTGATACTAGATGTTGGTATCGCTATCGCGGAACTAATGACGGAGGTGACATCGATTGGCTCTTAGAGCAAGGTTTTGAATGTACGTATGACCCGCGCGGTGCAGGCCTTTGGCATTGTACCAAAGATGATGGCCTTCAAACTCGTTGTGATTATACGGATGTAGGCGGCCAGTGTGTTGAGATATTTCCGAATGCGAGTTGTCCAGGGGGGTACTCTTCTCACGACTCAACGCAGTGCGTTAGGACTGTGACCCAAACACCTTCGTGTTCAGGAGGGTACAGCTGGACAGGCAGTACATGTTCAGACACATATGATAACGGTTCTTATACACAGACTTGTCCTGCTGGCGAGGTATTGAATAATGGGCAATGTTACATCCCGACCACCAGCTATTCGTGTCCGGCAGGTTCTGTCCTGATTAATAATCATGCAGGTTCCTCATATGGTGACCGGTGTGTTGAAACTATTGTTGATTACCAAAGTAAGTTATGTCCTTCAGGTGGTACATTAGAATCAGATGGGCAGTGTCGAACTACCTCTAACGGTGATGATTATTACAGTTGTTCATCAGGTATTCTCGAAGGGGATGAATGTGCCTTTTATGATGATCAGCCTGGCTGTGATATTGCTGGTGGATTTGTCTTTTACTCGGGTAGCAACGATTGTCGTAAAGTCAGCGGTGCTGATTTAGAAGATTGTCCGGCTGGTTGGACGGATAACGGGGCATCGTGTTCGCGAATACTGACTCAAAGCCCGAACTGTAATGCTGGCTATTACTATGAGGCGTCAACAAATAGCTGTCAGTTAGTAAGTGACGATCCCTATGAGTATGATTGTGGCTCAGATACCTACGTTGGTAACGGCGAATGTTCAAGTGATGTGTCTGTAACGCCTTCGTGTAATGCAGGTTACACATTTTATGGTTCTGAAAATTACTGCCGGGCCAACAGTGGTTCGCCACAAACTTATTCGTGCCCGGTAGCAAGCCCTGCCTATAATTTGAATGGCCAAACCTGTGAGCGAGAGCTTTCTAATCCTCCTCATTGTGATAGTGGCAGTTATAACAGTGCCAGAGGTACCTGTACCTTTAACCATCATCCATTTGCGCCAAATTGTAATTCGCCATATGTGGATGCAAACGGTCAGTGTGAACAATATCTGACTAACCCGCCAATTTGTGGCGCTGGTGAGTATTACAATACCGCGACTAATTCCTGTGAATTAGTGTCAGAAAATGGCTATGTGTATGAATGTTACGATAATGCCACCCAAACTTATGCGGGTGGGGGCATTTGTACCTACGATATTACAGAGGTGCCAGGTTGTGGTGCGGGCTATACGTATGATGCGAGCAACAACTATTGTTTGGAAGATTCTGGTGCATTGCGCCCTTACAGTTGTCCGACAGCAGATCCTGCTTACACGCTGAATATGGGAGACCGTACTTGTAACCGTATCGTTGATAATCCACCAAATTGCGTAAATGGTAGTTATGAGTCCTCTTTGGGCGTTTGTTTATACGGCAATATTCCGCATACACCGAACTGTTATGCGCCTTATGTCGATGCAAATGGCCAATGTGAGGCTTACTATCCTGAGCCTCCAATTTGTAATGCTTCTCACCCGGACTTTAATCCGGTCCATGATACCTGTGATGCACCTAAGGAAGCGTACAATTACGAGTGTGATACGGCAAATGGGTTTACCCCAATTGATGGTGATATCACTATGTGTGAGAAAACCACTTATGAAAATTCTACGTGCCCAATTGCTGGCCAGGTTTTAGATACGTCTGACGATCAATGTAAAATCTATGTGTATTCGAGCCCTTCAGACCAGTGCGATGGGTTAGGGTTCGGGGCTATTCGAAATGGTAGTAATTGTGAGACTTATTACGGTCAGGGGTACGTAACATGTCAGTCCGGTTTCCGTGTGGACTATGATATTTCCAGAAATAATCTTGTTTGTCACAGCGAGCAAACACAATCAGCCACAATGTTTTGCCCATTCGGGTACACGTTGGACGGCAATAGCTGTGTTGAAGTGACAACCAACGATGTTGATTATTCTTGTTCTGACGGTTGGTCCTTAGTAATGAGCAGCAATGGATTTGAATGCCAACAGTTTACCGGTGATGTTTATCCGGAGTATGAATGCCAGGATCCATCCAGTCCTTTATTTGATACCGAGGCGTGTCGGGCTCAGGCTGTGTCGGACGTTGGGGCCGTGGATTATGTATGTCAGGGTAGTGGGTACGAATACGACGAAGATGATCATATTTGTCGTTTACCGACTGAGGGGTACCCAGTCAATGAGTATTGTGCGAACCCACTTTATACACTTACACCCCTGGCTCCAGAAGACATAGGTCCAGATGGTAGGGAGTATGAGTGCATCTACGAGTATGTTGATACGGCTTTGCCTGATCTGACTTGTCCAGATGCTTCTCCTGCTTACGAACTTCGAGAAAGTGGTAACTGCGTGCGTTCTGAACCGGTACCAAGTGTTGATGCTTGTGAAGATGGGTATACATTGAGTAATGATGGCTCGGAATGCCAAAGGGAGGTTATTCAAGAGTCGATGCCAAATATCATTTGCCCTGATCCATATGTGGCGACTTATGGCGGCGAATGTCGAATTACCACGATTACTGACGCGACCATTACGTGTGATCCTGCGGAATCTGCTACCGGGCAATGCTCAATGCAGATTGATCCATCCAGTGGTCAGGACCAGTACGGGGTGTTTGGTGAGCCATTGACCTTTACTTCAAATACGCCGTTCGAGGTGTCGATAACGGCAGCCTGTTTGGAGTTAGGCCAGGTTTGTACGTTGTATGGCAGCAGTTCTGGCAGTGGTGATGCAATCTACATTAATTCAAGTCATAGTGCTCTGGTTGTTAGGGTGAGCGGGGTAAGTCATCAGTTTGCGCTTGGCAGTCAGGTCAATGCACAAATGAACAACTATTATCGCGTATCCAGAGGCTTTGATAATTTATTAACCGTATCGGTAAATGATGAAGCATTAGGTGATATATCCCTGAGTGGGGCAGTAGCCTTTGACAGGTTGCTTTATCAAACAGGGTTAGGTGAACATTCATCCGTTGATTTTTCAGGTGCCGCGATATCTAACTACAGTGCTCAGCCTTATACCGGGCACGTTTATAGTATGTCGTGTAGCGACCCAAGCAACGTTATTTCAGATCTAAATCTGACGAATGATATTTCACTGATTAACGTTGGGGGCTCTGGTGGTCCACTTACGGCTTATTCTGGCGCCTCATATGATGATAATGTCCCGCCCCTTCCTTTATCTGAGAGTGAATGGGATCTGGTTAACGGGATGTGTGAAAAACCAGCACTCATCGATGAAGTACCGCCGACATTGACCTGTGACGGCATCATTAATGGCGATGGAGAGTGTGAGGGCAGTGTTTCATATCCAGCTGAAATATCCTGCGATACTGATGCCGGCTATGCTTATAATTCACTGACGTTCCAGTGTGAAAGAACAGTGATCGTAAATACGCCGCCGTCTTCTATCACTTGTTCAGACCCGATGCATGTGCTGTACGATGGTCTTTGCCAGTATTCGTTAACAGAAATGCCTACAGGTTTAGGGTGTGATCCAGATTATGAGTTTGATTCGACTACTTCAACATGCGGCAAGTATCTTGTGTTGACTGATGAGGCCGTATTATGCGAGGCCGGCGATGAACAGCGAGTCAATATTTGTTTTGAGCGAACTTACGCTACGCCTATTAGTGATTGCCCTACTAATACGATCGACATTGGCGGGGGCCAGTGCCAGGGAACCTACATTGAGACAATGCCAGCGTCAGTCTCGTGTTCTTCTGGTGAAATAGTCGGGCCAAACTGTGTCGAAGAGGAAATAGAGCCTGCTGATGTTTCCTGTTCAGACAGTAGTTACCAGGTGCTTAATAACGTTTGTTATAGAGATATTATTGCCTCTTCAGTAACCCCCACTGAGACATGTTTACCAGGGCATACACTGGAGAATGACGGCTTATGCCATTTTGAGAACATAGTGCCGGCTAAAGTGGAGTGCCCAGATATTGAATATTCGTATGACAGCAACACGCAATTGTGTGAGAGGACTAACGTACAAAATTACCGTCCGGATTTAGGCTGTCCAGATGATGGAAACCCATGGGTAGCTGTCAGTAGCACATCATGCGAGATGGTAACGTCAACGGCTAATGTCATCAGGAACTGCGAAGATCCAACGGCTGATAGTTCGGGTGAACAGTGTCGTATAGAAGAGGAAGAAACGCATTCTCCAGACTTCTGCCAGACTCCATACGAATTGATAAGCGGTCAGTGTGTTATGTATGAATACGAGGCACCAGTGATCAGCTGTCCAGATTTGCCCAATGTAATACGAGTTTCAAATGGTTGCATGGAAGTCATTCAGACTACACAACCACCACAAACTAGTTGTTAAGCGGTAGTGGACGCAGGTTCGGTTTGCGTCCACGCGTTTCCTGAAGAATAATTGAACTGTTTTATTGTGTCTTTTGACACTCAGAGTTTGGAATCTCTTTAAATATTTTCCGGCTGTTTTTGAACAGTGACAGGCTTTTGCCTTTTAAACCCTCAACCTCTTTGGTTTAGGTCATGCTTGCATGATTACTTCTATCACTGGGTGAATGTTGAATTCTCAATATTTTGTCCAGCGCCTTAACTCATCCTAATTTCCAATACTGCTTTTGAACAGTCTGCTTGCAGTCTGTGATCTTGCCGTGTCTGTTGATTAGGTTATTACTATTTTTACCCCACTTTTGGGAGACTTTATGTACTCCTATGGGGTTTCATATTTGTCTCTCAGATTTAATTACTTTGGAGATACTTATGAATGATTTAACTGTTGAACAGCAACAACTTGTAGATGATATGGTTGAGGAAGTTCTGTCTGGCTTTACTGATATTGTGATGGTTAGCAATTTTTGTGAACCTGAACACAGCATGCTTGAGTCAAAGGTTACTGTCTTTCCGCCTCGCATTTTGTGTCAATTACGCGCAAAGAGACACAAGCTACGTCGTCATATTGATGCATATTGCATTGCTCATAACGTTTTTTCGAAAGAAGAATCGTTTACGGTCAAGGTAAATGAAGCAGATGAGATAATGACAGGTTGCACCATGATTATTGAAGAATTCAATGCTCTTCTTTTGGAACTATACAAGCAATATCGTGAAGTTCTTGAGCCTTTGTATTCTGAATCACAATGGTGTACGCATAATTTTTTAAATGCGTTTGTTGAATAACTAAAATACTTTTTTACCCCTACTTTGGGAGACATTTCTTTCTCCTAATGGGGTTAGTTGTATTTGTCTCTCAATAATTTAATTACTTTGGAGATATGTATGACTACTAATACTAAATTTACAGCTGGTGAAGTGTCTGGAACTTATGTTGTATCTGGCCCTGTTACCGAAAAAGAAATCTTGAAAATGGCGAATGTTATATCTAAGCGAAAGTTTTCAAGAGGTCGTCAATTTAACTGTGCCGATGATGTTCGCGACTATCTTCAATGCATTATGCAGAATGAGGAGAGAGAGATTTTCGGACTGTTATGCGTAGACTCGCAGCACCGTTTAATTGGTCGTTTCGAGTTGTTTTACGGAACAATTAATGCAGCTGCTGTTTATCCTCGGGAAGTGGTTAAAAAGGCGTTAAATGAGAATGCAGGTGCTGTCATTTTATTCCATAACCATCCGTCAGGTCTTTCATTACCTAGTGATGCTGATATTCGGTTAACTCGGGATTTGAAAGCAGCTTTAGCTACGGTAGATATCGATGTACTCGATCACATTGTTGTTGGTCGTGATGATACTGCAAGCTTGGCGCAACGCGGTTTAATGTAAGGAGAGCTCTAATGAAAACTTCATACATTGAACTACAACTAGAAAACCAGGTGTTGATTCGTCAACTGTCGCGTTCTTCTTTGAATAAGAAAATTCGTGACTATGGTTTGCAAACAGTTATTAGCAACGGAAAATTTCGATTCGTCGAGGTTGTTGCTACTACCTTACCTAAAAAAATGGGCTCCATTTTTGAAGGTAACCTTAATTAATTAATTTACTGCACTGATTTATCACTACCAGCTTGCTGTGTGGTGTGTTTTGACGTGCTTGTTTACTTACCCACTGGGGATAATTCGTTTCTATCCTCATGGGATTGATCCGTCTTGTCTCCAGTTTAACTACTCGGTGATATACGATGGATATTCAATCTTATGATAAAGGTGTTAAAAAAGGTTTAGCTCAATTTCGTAAAGAAAAGAAAGCTGATTATATAGTGCATGTTGCTGACTTTGATGAATTAAAAGCGGTTGATTCAAATTCTAGCAATAAACGTCAGATTGCTTTGGCTACTATGCCTTTGTTTGATGACGGACTTCAATCAACTAATGGAATGGTTACCGCTTATAAATGGGGTGATGATGAAATTAGTCGTTTATTGGATGGTCTCTTTGTTCGTGGTGTTCAGGTCTTAATGAATGAGCGATTGGATAAAGGTGATGAAGAACATGCATTACTCGCGCTTTTTGCATCGGACTTGTTCGATAAATTTTGCGAAAACGGCAATTTAGACAGTGCTTACTTACGTTGGGGCCTGGCTAAGAAAATTGCTGATAAGCCTTTAAACACAGCGAATGCCAAACTTGTTTGCGCCTTCCTGAAACTTAACCCTTAATCAATTTAACTTTACCCCACTTTTAGGGAGACATTTACGCGCTCCTTATGGGGATTGTTGCGTTCGTCTCCCTGATTAATTTACACGGAGATAATTATGAACACTGCAACTCAATCTACTTCTGCACCAGTTACTAACCTGAACACAATTAAAGCCGCGATGTTTGATGCGAAATCTGTATTCCCTCAAGCAAGTGATTTTAAAGTGGTGAAGTATGCGGTAACCGGTGATGAATTTACGAAAGCTATTCCTAGCGCTATCAATTACACACCCAATATGGAAGTGTTTGAAATTGTGCTGAGTTGGTTTTCTGCCAAAGCTGTACAGCCATTATGGTTATCTGGTCCTACAGGTTCAGGTAAAACTGAAATGATGTTGTACATGGCACATATGCTTAATATTCCGGTTAGCATTATTAGTGGCTCTCTGGATACCCGTGGTGAGACTTTATTCGTTCGGATGGAGTCAAAAGGTGAAAATGGTGGAACATCATTGGTGCCTGTCCCTACGGATATTATTAAGCGTTATCGTGATGGTGGCCTGATCCTTATTGATGAAATCGATAAGTTTGATTCGCCTGTTCAGTCAGCATTACACCCACTTTGTGATTATAAAGAGCTGTATGTTGAAGGGATTGGCTTAATTAAACCGCATCGTTTCACGAAAATTGTGGCGACTGCAAATACCGTTGGTGATGGTGGATCGATGCATTATACGAACTCTGTTGTTGTTGATGCCGCTTTAAGATCCCGATTCTGCTATTTAGAGTTAGGTTATCCTGCTCCTAAATTAGAATTCGACATCCTTACCAACCACTATCCGGATATGCATGGTGAGTTGTTAAAACAACTGATCAATGTAGCCGGCAAAATACGAGCTTCTTTTGAAAATGGCGCTGTTGGCTTACCTGTGAGTACCCGTACTCTGGTTGGTTG
>CEUY01187095.1_pt1 | contig 37217 bp, 49 predicted proteins | sample 361481 | NCBI WGS metagenome assembly CEUY01 (sample SAMEA2622737, study PRJEB7988) | marine metagenome | isolation source: saline water (ENVO:00002010), including | reverse complement strand
AGGACGGGGTATCCAGACGATTTATTTTAGAGAACAATTTGATGAATAAAGACAACCTTGATTATTTTTTCTTTGTACAAAATAGATATGATACTTGTAAAATGCTTGCTAAAATAGCATTTTTTTTGTTCTTTATTTCTATAAGCGGAGTCGCAATTTCTGGTGTTTTTCAGCTTGGGAATATTTATCTTGTAGTTTTTTTTATTTTAGCCATGTTTTTTATGTCGTGTATACCGTTAATTGATAATTATAAATCTAAATTTAAAGATAAACATGGTTACTTTAAAATTTTTATTCAGGACAATAAGGCTTCTGTTCAATCTTTTGACCACATTGAAGAACATATTGAAACAAGATACTTTGAAGATGGTGTTTTACATAATGAAGAGGGATTAGCTATTAAAGCAGAAGGGTATAACATAGACACAGTAGAAGGTTATTTCTATAAAGGTAAAGAAGTTAAAGTTAATTCTTTTGAAGAATTTAAAAACTTTATTAAAATTAATAATATTGCCAGTAATTTTTAAGGAATAATAATGTTTAAGTTTTTATTAAAGAAAAAATATAATACAATAAAATATATTAAATCTAATCAAATTCTTTTATTTATAGTTTCTGTTTTATTGCCTATGATACTTACTTATTTCTTTATTGCTTTTTTGGCAGGATTATCTAATTTCAATTATTCTTCTTCTTCTGCACAGTTTTCTTCTTTCTTTTTTGTTGTCGCTGTTTGTTCGTATATATTAATGAATATTGGATTTTTTATTATATATTTAATTGAACGCTTGATAGAAAAATATAGAGAAAATAATCCTTTTTCAATAAATCATATAAATCAAAATGGAAAACTCATTGAGGAAAGAAACTTTCCTTCCTTAAATAAAAGAGAATACTACTACAATGGTAATCTTCATAATGAAGAACATGGTGCTATACAATATGATAATGGTAATGCACTTTTTTATTTGTTTGGAAAGAAATATAATCCTGTCGATTTTAAAGAGCAAAAAGATAAAATAATAATGCAAGAAAAAATGGAAAAATTTTAAATAAAAACTTGAATTACTCTCTTATATTATTGTATAATTAATATTCTATAATTACTTGGGTGGAATATTATGTTTAGATTTTTATTAAAGAAAAAATATAATTTTTTTCATAACGATCTTGTTTTAGTATTTGCATTTATATTACATTTTTCTATTCCTGCTGTATTAGCAAATTTAATTACTGATTTTTTTAATAATCAACTTGGAAACTTTATGACTTTCCTTATATTTTCTTTTATAATTATTAGTAACTCTTTTTTGATTTTTGCTATATTTAAAGCGATTAATAAATATAGAGAATCAACACCTTATGAAATTGAAAAAGTAATAGAAAATAATAAAGAAATTGAAGTAAGACATTATCCTTCTTTAAGTAAAGTTGAACACTATTACAAAGGTGAACTTCATAGAGAAGATAAACCTGCTGTAATTATTCTAAAAGAACAATTTGCAAGTCCTGCTAAAGTTATTAAAAAGTTTTTTCTTTTTGGTAAAGAATATGAAAACGAATCAGCCTTTAAAGAAGCCCAATGCTTATTGATTATTCAAAATAATGTTGAAAATTTTTAAGGAATATATATTATGTTTAAATTTTTATTGAAAAGTGAAACTGGATTAGGCAATCCTTTTATATTTACTATAACCATTCTTAGTTGGTTTTTATGGATTTTTTTATTTGCTAAATTTGTTGGTAAAGAATACAATCTATTATCATTTTTTTTAATTCCATTTTTAGTTGTTTTTACTTTTTGTGGTTGTCTTTTAATTAAAAATTTTGTTGATAAATATAGAACAAAAAAACCTTATAAAGTTTATACCATTAAAGAAAACAATAAAGAAATAGAAGTTAGAGAATATCCTATATTACGTATGAAAGAATATTATTATAATGGAAAACTTCATAGAGAAAATGGATTATCTGTTGTTTTTGATTCAAATTATTTGACTTGTGAAAAACATGGTTCTAAACCTATATATTTAAAGAATGGTACAATGGGATTTTTCTTTTTAAATGGAAATAATTATAATTATCAAGAATTTAGAGAAAATCTTCCAAAAGTGAGAATTCAAAATAAAGCCTTATCTTTTTAGGCTTTAAGGAAAAATTATGTTTAAATTTTTATTAAAAAGAAAAACTGGTTGGGGTGGTTCTGGCATTGTTGGTTTTCTTTCTGTTTTTTTTGCTATTATTTTTAGTTTTTGTATTTTTCATTTTTTTGAATTTGATAATTTTTTTGAATTTTTAAAAAATAACTTTTTATTAGGATTTATACCTGTTTTTTTTCAAATTACTTTTTTAATTATTTTTGAATTGATTTTAAAAAAGATTAAAAATTATAGAGAAAATACACCTTATAAAACATATACTATTAAAGAGGATAATAAAGAACTTGAAGTAAGAGATTATCCAACATTATATATGAAAGAATACTATTACAATGGTAAACTTCATAGAGAAAATGGAATGGCGGTGGAACTTTACGGTTTTCATTCTGATTGTACAAAACATGGTAAAGGGTTTTTTTGTTTAAAAAGTTTAAATAATATTCAGAAAGGATTTTTTTATTTAAATGGCAAAAAACAAACCTATGAAGAATTTATTAACAATATTGATAAAGTAAGATTACAGAATAAAGCCTTATCCTTTTAAGGCTTTATTTTTTTCTTATTACTATTATCATTATTTTTACCTAAAAAATCTTTAATATCATTAGACATAGTTCTTTCTTTATATTTTTTTACATTTTCCTGATGATAATCAAATATTTTTTGCTGTTTTGAATTCCAACGAGTTTCTGGTGACTTTTCTTTTCCATATTTGGCTTTAAATGACTCATTACTATTTTCCCAAGATTCGATTGCTAATTCTTTATATTTTTCAGAACTATTCAACCATAATTCAGTTAATTCTTCTTTGCTTAATGAAGGCATTTTTGCTTTTTGGTATACTCTAAATGATTCAGATTTTCCTACAACTATACAAGTCGGATTTAACACACACATTTCTTGTTCTGATCTTGGTTTTGAGTGTTCACCTATTTTAACAACATCAATTCCCTCTTGCCATAAATCTTCAATTATATCTTCAAGTTCACAAGCATCTTTTATATTAGGCAACTCTTTTATTTTTGCATCTCTTTTAATAATAACAGGAGCAACAGAACCAGTTGCAGAAGCACCAGTAAAACCAGACGCTATTTCTTTGTCTTTTGATAATGATATTCCATAATATCTATCTTCATAACCACCACCAAAATTAGCTGTATTACCCAATACTATACTTGGTTTTAAATCACCTATATAACCACCAGAACCGTGATAACACATATTCTCTATAAATTCTTCGGGTGTATCATACTTTGTTATTTCTTTATGAAATATTAGTTCACTCTTTTTTCCTGAAATCTTTTTTAGTTCTCTTTTTATTTTATCTTTTGTCCAACCACCTCTAACTTTTGGAAATCTTCTTCGGTAGTCTGTACTTTCTAAAAAAATGTTATAATCCGACATTTATATTCCTTTGTTTTATTTTTATTATATCATATTTTTTGACTATCAATATATTTATGATATAATATCAAAAATTTTTGGAGTAATTATGAATAAAGAAAATGTTGTTGAAGAAAAAGAAACGTTTATTGTTAATATTGAGGAAAACCCTGATAATCCAGATGAATTATTTTTACCTATTCCCGATGAAATACTAAATAAACTTGGTATTAAAGAAAATGATACTGTTAATTTTGAGATCTTAGAAAATAAAACTATTAGAATCTCAAAAAAAGAAAATTAATATTGTATTTTTATATATATAAACTACTATAACACTATAACAAAAGGAAACATTAATGCTACTGAGTATTTTAAAAGATAGAAATGATATTTTAAAAAAAATTGAAAAGAAAAAAGAAGAGTTATTAAAGCTTGAAAAAGAAAGAATGTTATTTGCTAACAACTTAACACATCAAATCAATACACTTCAACTTGTGGGTAGAAGCTTTTATTTTTATGATACTCAAACTGATAATAATTTTGTTGTTAAAAATAAATTTAATAAGGACTCTTTTAGAGACAAAGATGGTTATTTTGATCTTGATTACTTTGATGTCTTAAAAGGAAAAGAGCTACAAGAATATTATCCTCAAAACAAGTTTATTTTTATTAAGGAAGAAGATCTTAATAATGATAATTTTGAAAAACTTTCTGGTATTAAATTCAAAGAAGATAACACTTATCTTTTATTAGTTAAATACGATCTTACTAATATGAGTCGAAAATGTGTTGAAGAGATACCACTAAAAGAAAGAAAAATTCTTCAATATGTTATGGTACAACTTGATTAAAAAATATCCTTGATTTTTAAACTATTTTTTTGTATAATACCTTCTTAATCAAAAGAAGGTATTTTTTTATGATATTCATTAAAAATTTTGTTTTATTTATTGTTTTTTTTTGTTTAGTTGCATCTTTTTTTATTACTAAAGAAAAAAAACTTGAAAAAGCTGAAATAAAAACTCAATCACATAATTATAATACAAATATTGAATCTGACAATGATACGAAAGAAAAAGAAAACAATTCTAATAAAAGTAATATTAAGATTGAAAATAAAAAAGAAACCAAAACAAAAGAACAAATAATAGAAGAATATTTTAAAAATAAAAATTTTTCGAAAGAAATAGAAAAAATAGAATTAGAACTTACAGAACAAGCTTTTTCAAAAAAAATGATAAAAGCTCAGTCTACAAATAAACCAACAGAAGAATTTGTTAATATTGTTGATTCTTATCAAGGTGAATTTGTTCCTCTTGATATACTTCCTGAAACTCGTAATTTATGCTTTGATTCTAATTATCATAAACACTCATTTGGAATTATAACCATTGTTGATAATAATGGTGTTAAAGAAGTATATGAATGTGTTTACACTTCTGAAGATTCTGGTAAGTGGGTGTATAGAGGATTAGCAAATAATCAAAATTAATGTTGCCTTACACTTTATATTTTTATATAATATCTATAATTTAATTTTATAGGAAATACACATACATGTTAACGATCACTTCAATTTTTATTGTTATTTTACTTTCAAGTTTCTTTTCTTCTGTTGAAGCTGCTTTTTTCTCTATTACAAAAGCAAAAGTAAACTCACTTGCTGAAAAATCGACAGCAGGTAAATTACTACAATCAATGAAAAATAATACAGAACAATTCGTATCTACCATTGTTTGTGGCAACAATATTGTAAATATTATTGGTACTATGATGGTAACTGTTATTGCAACAGAAGAATTTGGGGAAACATATCTTGGACTAATTAGTGGTGTTTTCACTTTTCTTGTTATTATTTTTGCAGAAGTTATTCCTAAAAACATTGGTGAGAAATTTTGCGAACCTTTATTAATGAAAACAGTATTTATTGTTAAACCACTTATGTTTGTGCTAACTCCATTAGTATTTCTTATTAATCTTATTAATGGTATCGCAATGAAACTTTTATCTAATAATGCTGATAAAATTGTTGATGAAGAAGAGGTTGTTGAAACAGTTAAAATGAGTGTGGCTGACGGTGTTATTCATAAAGATTTCTTTGATAAATTCAAAAAGATTTTAACTCTCGATGATGTAAAAGTTAAGAAAATCATGACTCCTAAAAGTAAAATTACACATGTTAAAGCAGGTAGTTCTATTGAAAATTTAAGTTATGACTTTAAACATTCACAACATTCTCGAATTTTAGTTACAGAAAATGGTGATTTAAACAAAATCAAAGGCTATGTACTTCAAAAAGTAATGGTTCAGTTCTTAGCTGATGATAAAGACGATTTAATTGACCGCTATTTAATTGATGTAGTTATGGTTGAAGAAGATATGCTTCTTGTGGACTTAATTGAAATTTTAATGAAAGAAGCGCCTTTAAATACAAAAGCTATTCGCTATATTGCTGCCGTTAAGGATAAAGAAGGCAATACAGTAGGTATTGTAACTCTTGAAGATGTTATCGAAGAAATCTTTGGTGAAATCATAGATGAAACTGACAGTTAATTTTAAAAGGTGATATTATGAGACTTATTATTGGAGGTTGTTTATTAATTTTATTAATTTCAGCAGGTTTGATTGCTTATCATGAAAGTCATTATGAAACAGTTTGTAATGATTTTGAGATCGTTGAAATTGTATCTGCTCAACATAGAAATGTTAAGATTAAATTAAGTAATAATGAAATCATTGATATTTATCAACCCTCCATTACTATTATGAAAGGGGATATTTATCAACACTGTTTAAAGGTTAAAATTTAATGTCGATATCTAATAGTATAATTGTTAAAAAGCTATTTGAACTTAACAACTTTGATGAAATAATTGAAAATGAAATAAAATTTTTTTTCTTTATTCAACAAACATTTTTAATTTTATTTATTTATTTAACAACTATATCATTAAATCTATTTTTTGGTGATTCTTCAATTATTAGATCTGCTTTAATATTAATTGCTGGATTTATTTTCTTTTTATATTTCAATAGGAATAAAATAATTGATAGATATCAAAATAGAAAAAATTTAAGGTATAAATATACTTCTAATTTTATTTTTAATGTAATAAAAAAACATTATAAATCTAAAATAATGAGTTATTTAACTGGAAGATTTGATATCTATAAACTTATTTTTTCAAAAATGAATTATAAAGATATTTGTGAACTTTTATTAAAAAATGATAAAATTAATGATGATAGAACACAACTTATTGAAGCTTATTTAAGTGCTAATATGAAAAATATGACTTCTTCTGATGTTTTTTTTATGGCGAAATTGGATATGAATGAACACTACACTTTTAAAAACATTAAACATGTCATTTCATATGCAAAAAAAATAAAACTTCAAAAAATACAAGAAAATATTAAAAATTATTGATAATCTTATTATATTATTTATATAATTCAATTTCTTTAATAAAACCAAGTAGGTATTTTAAATGTTTAAATTTTTGTTAAAAAAACGTTATGGCTTAATGGAAAATAGAAATTTTTATTCTTTTCTACTTTTTATTCCTTTTTTCATTTTAGCTATGTGTGTTGTTTTTTTTCCTGAATCTTTGGTTGAGCATAAATTTGCTTTTCTAAGTTTTTGTTTAATTATTTATTATGTTACTTTTTCTTCAAAAAAATGGATTGAAGATTATAGAAAAAATACACCTTACAAAATAAAAAGTGTTAACGAAAACAAAAAAGAATTAAAAATGTATATTTATCCTGCTCTCGATAAAATTGAATTTTATTATAAAGGTAAACTTCATCGAGAAAATAAACCTGCTGTGGTTCATAATTATACTTCAAAAGATAACAAAGAATATGAATTTCATCTTTTTGGTAAAAAATATAAAAATAAAGAAGAATTTAAGAAATTAAGAAAGTTTGCTCATTTACAAAATCAGGTTGATAATTTTTAATTGATTTTTAAATAATACATTGATATAATTATATATTATTTTTAATTGGAGAATTGCTATGAAAATGGTTATTAATCAAGTTGAAATCACATATCACTTTATTTCTGATGAAGTTGTATTTATTGATTTATTTTTTGTCCCTACTCACTTGCAGGGAAAAGGTCTTGGTTCTTCTGTTTTAAATAAGTTTATTAAAATGTTACCAGTAGAAGTAATTGAGCTAAGAGCAGTAGCCGCGACTAATCTTACTGGACGAGTTGTTGAATTTTGGCTTAAACAAGGATTTGATTATCTTTATGACATCAAAGATGAATGTTTTGATGAAGAAATTCTTTATGCTATTACAAAACCTATTAATGGTGGAAATCTAAGAAAATTTATTTATCGAGATTCATTTGAAGATGAAGCTGATTGTTTTTAATTAAAAGCCGTTTTTACGGCTTTTTTTTGCTTTTGGCTTTTCTTCTATATTTTCAACTTTTTCTTTTAACAATAAACTTAAATCATAATCTCTTACTATACTCTTAACAATTTCATAATTTAAAACAGCATCATTTCCTGCATTATGCAAATTATTACCTGATATATTTAAATGTTTTAAAGTATTTTTTATACTAAGCTCTCCTTTACTAATAAAATGTGTCATTTTTAAAGTATTAATAATAGGTTTAGTATAATTAACAGTTAAACCACCTTTATTTAAAAAATTAATATCATTAGATATACCGTGACCGATAATAAAATCTGATTCTTCAAGTTCTTTTTCTATAGTCTTCAATACTTCTTTTAATGAAAGCTGTTCTGATTCTCCATAATTGTAATTATCTTTATTATCTTCTACATATCTACCATTTCTTATATTATAATTTTCTTTAACAATTAAATGTCTTTTTTCTATTTCACCTTGTTTATTGAATTTTACGAAACCTATTTCAAGAATTTGTTTTTGATTTCTTTCATTACATTCAATATCAAAAAGAAGACCTATTTTACCTTCTTTTAATAATTCTTTATATTTTTCAATAACTTTTATTGCTCTTTCTTTTTTTGTTTTTGCTTTTATTTTTTGTTTTTCCGCTTTAATTTTTTTTCTTTCTTCTTTATTTTTCGCTATTAATTCGGGATTTTTACCAGTTCTTGACATGTTTAAAGCAGAAAAAAATTCAGGCTTTGTTTTAAAACTTTTTATTTCATTTATATACTCTTTTTTAGTTATAAACTCTTTAGGTAACTCTAGATCAAAACCTTCTTCTTTTAATGTTCTTAATAATAATTCTTCATTAAAAGCAAAAACATGATGACCTATTGCTATTGGTGTTTTTTCTTTAATTGCTATATCCATTAGTTTTGTCATAAATAAAGCTTTTTTTATATTTTCTCTATTCGGATCTTTTAAATCAAATTGTTTTAACAAATGATTTTTTAATTTTGGAATTTGATAATAATTCATATTTACTCTTTAATTTTCTTTTTTATCATTGTAGCATATTTTTCTTTTTATGATAAAATTTTTATAAATTATAAAAGGTGTTTTATGCAAATTATTGAAGAATTTATTGAAGGTAAAAACAAAGATCAGTCTAAATGTGAAGATATTATTTTTAAAGGAAAAAGATTTATATCTGTCATCGATGGAGCTACTTCAAAATGTGGACGTTCCTTTAATGGTAAAACAGGTGGAAGAATGGCAGCGGAAATTGTTTATAATGCTTTAAGTCATATTGAAAAAAATAATTTAAATATAGTAAAGCCTTATGATATTTGTCAATTTATTGCTTCACAATTTATTCCATTTTATAAAGATAATAATATTGATTATATTAACGATCCTACAAAAAGAATAGTTGCTAGTGTAGTTATTTATGATAATTTAAACAAAAATATTATACAAGTAGGTGATTGTTTAGCTATTTATAAGAACGACTCTGAATATAAATATTTAGAAAAAAATAAATTTATGGATGAAGTCACATCTAACACCAGAGCACTTTATTTAGCAAGCTTAATAGAAACAAAACAACGTACAATAGAAGAACTTCTTGAGAATGATGAAGGAAGAGATTATATATTACCTTTGCTAAGAGATCAGTTAGCTTTTCAAAATAAAAAAATTGATTTTGGTTATGAATGTTTTGATGGAACAGATATACCAGAAGAAATGATTTCAGTTTATCAAATAAAAAATAATTCTCAAATTATTCTATCTTCAGATGGTTATCCACAATTATTCACAACTTTAAAAGAATCAGAAAATTATTTATTTACTGTTTTAAGAGAAGATCCATTACTTTATAAAAAATATAAAAGTACAAAAGGTTTTATGAGAGGACAAAACTCTTTTGATGATCGTGCCTATATTTCTTTTTTTAATTAATATTGATTTTTAATTTTAATAATCTAAAATAGTTTCAGAGGTTTTATTATGAAAAAAATATTATTAATTAGTTGTTTATTATCTTCTTTTAATACTTTTGCTTGTCCTGATATAGAGGGTACTTATAAGTGTGTTAATCCTAATGGTAAACTTTATGAAAAAGAAATAAAAGTTGTTAAAGAACAACCTATAAAAATTATTATTAATTCTAACGGCAATAAACAAGAAATCATAACTGATTACACCGAAAGAAGAGAAAAAGTGATTTTTGATAATAGAGAACTAACAAAAGTTCACAGGGCTACTTGTACAAGTAAAACTTTTATTTATGAATATTTATTGACTGATGGACTTGAAATATCTATTCGTGGTTCTACTACAATAGAAGAAACTAAAATTGGTTATAAACAAAAAAATAAACTTTTTTTACCTCTTGAAAAAGTAGAAGAAACACGAGAAGATTGCAAAAAAATTAATTAAATTTTACCTACAGCATATGTGTTTAAAAATTTTCTTTCTAAATCTTTAATTTTTATAAATTCAACACCTAATCTTTTACCACTTGTTGCAAGAGAGTTATGTCTGATTATTGCTATTCCTTCTATTGTTCTTATCATACTTTTATAAACAACTTCAATTTCAACAAAAATCTTATCATTAGAATTTAAATAACACTTATCTTCTTCATATACATTTATAAGAACACCAGAAGCAGATACGTTTTCTGTTTTTCCTGTAAAAACCCTTCCTGCTCGATCTTTTCCTTTTACTCTCCATTTTGCTATTCTTCTTTCATGTTTTCTTTTATCTATTGAAGAATTATTAGTTAAAAACCCTTCTGTAGAACCATATACCACTGTTTTAGTTGTTTTTGACATATAATAATCACATCCTACTGTTTATAAAAGAAATTTTATAATATTTTTTTTTTAAAAGCAAGCTTTTTTTTAATCTTGTTTTTACTTTTATATTATTGTATAATGCTAAATATAAACAAACTCAACAGGTACAGTACATGACAGGCAAAGGACATTTTTCAACTGGCTTGACCTTTTCCCTTTCTGCATTTTTATTTTCAAAAGATGTAGGAGCAATTTCATGGCTTTCTACTATTTTTTGCCTATTCGGAGTCAATGCGCCTGATTATTTAGAGATTCGAATTAAAGGTAATACTTTAATCCCTCATAGAACAATTACACACTGGATTCCTATTTGGATTGGATTATTTTTTTATTCTATTTTTTCTCTTAATACTAATTACTTTGAATTTTTATCTGATCTTAATTTATATAAACTAGGCAATGTAGAAGCAAGTGCTTTATTAGGTTTCTCTATGGGTGGTTTACTTCATTTACTTTTTGATCTTCCTAATCCTATGGGTATTCCATTTTTAACACCTTGGAATAGAGTGTCATTAAATCTTTGGAATAGCGGAAAAAGAGAAAATTTAATTGTTACTTTTGTTATGCTTTTTAGTTTGGTTTATTTCATTTTCTATTATAATTTAGAACATTATTTTATTGAAATATTACAATTTTTTAATTGATTTTTTTGCTCATTTTGATATAATAAACAGACTATCAAAAGGGGATTTTTATGGCAAAAAATTTAAAAAAAATATCGAAGTTTATTTTTATTATTTCAATTTTTGTCTATATTTTATCACCCGATGATTTTGAACCTGATGGTATCGAAATTGTAAATGCTTCTATTGTAAAACTTTAAATAACTTTACATTAAATTGACAGACAAAATAATTATTTATGCTATTGTTTAAATAACTAAAAAACAAAAAGGCATGAATATGAAAAAAATATTATTAGCTGCTGTCTTACTTTCTTTAGGTTCTTTTAACCTTCAGGCACAAGAGTCTCATGATGAACATAGTCTTCATAAACACGACAATAAAGAAAAGCATAAAGAAAGATTCAATAGAGCTTTTCTTGAATGTCTAGGTAAAAAAGAAGGTGAAATTATCAAAGTTAAATCACATCGTGATAAAGAAGTCGAAAAGAAATGTGTTTTGATTTCTGTTCCTATTAAAAAATAATTTTTAATAATACAAAAATCTCGTTATTCAATAGCGAGATTTTTTTTATTTTATATTGTTTTTTATCTTACTTTATGTTACAATTATATTACAATGAGAAATAATTCTTTTATTTCAATTTGTTACAATATTAGCTTAGGCTAAAATATACATAAAAGGAGAAAGCCGTGAAAAAAGCAATTACAATGTTAGCTGTTCTCATGTCCTTTTCTAGTTTTGCAACTGTTGATACTGTAAAAAAAGATATTCCTGAAATGGTTGTTTATGGTGTTGATTTACAATCTAATATTTTAGAAAGTAAAGAAAAACTAAAAAATGATATGGTATTATCACAAGACGAAATGAAAGAAATTTTTTCAAGCTCTTATGAAATACAAGCAAAAAGACTTGAAGATTATAACTTTCAAGTAATTCAAGAAAAAGATTAATTTTTTTTTAAATATAGTTGATATAAGCCTTTAATTTAGATATAATAATATCACTTTAAAGGCTTTTATTTTATTTACTTGGAGAACTATATATGAAAAAAACACTTGCCCTCACCCTTCTTTTAGCCTCTACTTCCGCGCTGGCTTCTGTTGATAGGGAAGAACCGAAATATCTTCCAGAACTTGTTGTTTATGGGGCAGATTTAAACACTAACTTTGAGGAACAAAAACAATACTTACGTGAAAGTATTCGAATTTCGCATGACGAAATGATTGAAACAATGAAAGAGACAATTGAAATTGAGAAGTCAAATTTCAAACTTCCAAAGTTTAATAAAAAAATCTAATTAAAAAAACTTATTTTATATTTGCTTTTTACTTCCTTTTTTTATATAATAATATCATTGTTTTAGATTAAGGAAGTAAAATGTTCAATATCATTACACACCACAGATTTTTCCATACAGATGAAGTGATGGCTGTTGCCTTACTTGATCTTTTTATGCTTAATGGAAAATACAACTTAATCAGAACCAGAGATAATAAAATAATCAAAAAACATCAGAATGATTTAAATTCTTTTGTTATTGATGTTGGTCTTCAATATAATGAAAATAAATTAAATTTTGATCACCATCAAAATGATAAAAATCTTTGTTGGAATGACAAAACTCCTTATTCTTCTTGTGGATTAATTTGGCTATATTTAAAAAATAACAATATTCTTAATATTGATCAGAACAAAATTCTTTTTATTGAAGAAACTGTTATTAAAAATGTTGATAAACAAGATAATGGTGTTGGTAAATGGTTAGATGGTTTTATTATTACTATGTATAATAGAAATCACCATGATGATAAAATCCTAGATAAGCAATTTTTAAAAGCAGTTAATGCTTGTAAGGATTATATTATTAACATTATTAACTATGATCAAAAGAATACTAAGCAAGCGTTTACTATTTCCAATGGTATCTTTATTGCTCTTTTGAATACTTATTTAAAAGAAGTTAATTATGATATTGTTGATAATAATGGAGAGCTTAATATTGTTGTTTCTGATTATGGTAATATTAAACAACAGGAATTATTTGAAAAAGCTATTAATACTTTTGATTGTGTTGATTTATTTAATTATTTAGATAAATCAAATGTATACACTCAATACATGAATAAAACTGTTTTTTCTGAATTTAAAAATGGTTGTTTAGAAGTTATTAATAATGAAGATAAAGCTATGTTTATTAAACTTTATCAATTTAATAAAAACAATGACCTATTAACTCAGTTTAAAAAGTCCTTAAAGGTTACACAAGATTTTGTTTTTAATGTATTTACTAAGGTTAAAAATGAAATAAAAGCCAATAAAGATATTCAAAAATGTGTTGATAAAAGCAAACATTTGAAAGATATTGTTGTTCTTGATTCTAACATTAAGGAAGCTCCTACATATGTTGCAAAACATACTGATAAGAAAGTACTTATTATTCCAAGAACTAAAAATAGCTGGAAAATTCAAGCTGTACCTTTGTCATATGATAAACCTTTTTCTAAGAGAGTTCATATGCCTAAAAAATGGTGTGGATTAGGGGAACATAAAATCAAACAAGTTTCTGGTATTAATGGACTTATTTTTTGCCATAAAGAAGGTTTTATGTGTATGTTTGAAGGAAGCATTGAAGAAACAATTAATTTAGTTGAGAAATATATTATTTAAAATATTTTTTTTCTTGACATATTGATTCGACTTTGCTATTATAACGGTTGACGAATTCTTTTTTTGAAAGGGATTAGTCAGAGAGTTAGTCCTTACCCTTAAAGCGAAAATAATAGAACACGGAAGTTCTTATTAATTGCATTTCTTTTCTCAATATAGTATAATTACTTATCTTTTATAAAACATTATGGAAAAGCTATGTATCAATTATTTAATGTATATCTTCAAAACACGATTGTTTATAACCTTGTATTTAAAGTTTTGAACTATAACTTTAATGATGAAGATAAAACTAAACAATTTTTAAGTATTCTTACTGAATGTTTATCTAAAAATACTTCTTTTGATATTTTAAGAGAGTTTCTTAAATACAATAACCTTACATTTACTTCTGAAAAAGAAAGAGTTGATTCAAAAGTTGAAGACTTAATTTCTTTTTTTAATTTTAAAAATACAAATAGCATCCTTGATCTTGGTTGTGGGAATGGACACGTACTTACTTCATTATCTAAAAAATTAAATATTAATGATTGTTATGGTATTGATACCGTTAATTATATTGAAAATATTAATTTCAACTATTTGCAGTATAATAACAATAATCAAATTCCATTAAATAATGAAAGCATTGATGTTGCTACTTCCTTAATGGTTCTGCATCACACAGAAGATCCTACTCATTACATTCAAGAATTACATAGAGTTCTTAAAAAAGGTGGTAAACTTATTATTAGAGAAACAGATGCTTATAATCTTGATTTATTACATTTTAATCTTGTAATGGAATTTATTTTCTATGAAATTCTTTTTAATATTCCTGTTCAGATTACAAGAAATTATTTTTCTAGAAATGAATGGAAATCTTTATTTATAAATAATGGTTTTAAATTAATTAAAGAAAAATCTCAAAATATTAAAGAAAATCCTTTTACGCCTTTTTATTTTTTAATGGAGAAAATTTAATTATGGAACTTAAATTAACAAAACACGCTAATACTCGTATTAGGCAAAGAGTAAAAACGAAACAGTCTATTAATTTGATAAAAAAAATATTCAAAAAGGAGCTTTTCATTCCTATTGGTTATGATTTAAATAAAAAACATGTAAAACATTGCCTTTTTTATATCTATAATATTAACGATTTTTTTGTGGCTTGTATTGATGAAAATACAAATGAAATGTTAACTGTTTTATTTGGTTATGAATTTCGTAATTGGAATATCTCTTCCGAAGCATTTGATGATGCAAAATTAAAACAGATTGATGGCTTATTACAATCTAATATTAATCTTTCTTTTTCTTACATTGAATTAAGTTTAATGAAAAAAAATCCTGAAAAATTTTATTTTATTAATAAATATTTTCAAAAACATGGTTTTGGCAACGAACAAGTCAAAAAAAATAAAAAAACAAAAACAAAACAAATGACAAACAATGAAGTTAACTTGGAACTTATTCGAGACAAACAAAAACAGTTAAGAGAACAAAATATTAATTCTTCTCAACAATATGAAATAAATAAAGAAGATAAAAAACTGATAGAGCAACATCGAATAAAAATGTTAAAGTATGAAGAAGAAAATAAAATTAAATTAGAAAAACAAAATAAAATGTTTTTAGAGCAATTTAATAATATTGATATTAAACTTCTTGAAGTTGTACCTACTCACTTTTTGTGTAAAATTGAATCTAATAATTTAGAGTCAAATTCTAATATTGTAAATTTATTTTTATTTTTTAATCCTGATTTAGTTTTTAAAGCACATCGGGTTAAAAAAGTTGAAAATAATCTTCAATATATTTTTAAAAAAGAAGAAACGAATTTAATTGCTAAACAATATATTCTTTTAAAACATAATCAATCATATAGCAAAACTGTTAGTCAATATCTTTGTGATTGTGGATTTAGCTTTTTTAATAATAATATTTATTTAAATTCTTTAAATTCAAGAATTAGTAAAATATATAGAGAAATTAATGGTAAAAATTTTGATAAAAATTTAAAACTACTTAATGAAAAATTTTTAAAAGAAATAAATAAAAATTTAACTTAAACTTTTATTTTTTTATTTTTTTGCTATTATAAAAAAAATAATTTTGCGGAGAACAACTTTGTCTAATTTAAAAAATAAAAATGAATTACATATTGCTTTTTCATTAGGTTCAATAATTGATACTAAAAAAGCAGAAGAAATTTTAGCTAACAAAGGTGTAGCAGCTTTTCAGGAAACGTTAAAGAAATACAGAGACAATGATGCCATATTCGACCCTGGGCCTTCTTTGGGATTTTTTATTGCACTTAGAAAATTAAATAGACTTGTACCTGATGATGTACTTAAAATCAAATTTGCTTTAATTTCTAAGATTGATCCAAATCCTAATGTTAGTGCTGTTATTCTAAATTCAATGACTCATTATCTTGAAGAAAACAAAGAAGAAACTAATGATTTTGGTTTTGATGTTATTATGCTAACTAACGGTAAAGATACCACTTTTTGTCATCGTGTTTTTAAAACTGATTTAATGTTTACTACTGATAATAATAATGCTAAATCTTTATTTAAAAGTAACTTTCCTGTTGTATGTATTCCCAATGTTTCAAAAGAATACAATAAGGCACTTTATGAAAAGAAAGATGAAAGTATTGTCTTATTCAGTGATTATGACGGTGTAATTGGTGATGCTTCTGGTGAAACTATATTCCAAGATGCTTTATCTCAAAATATTGATCCTGTTCAAGCCTTTTTAAATTATGAAAAAGAAAATGAACATATGATTATGGAATTAGGACCGTTAGGTAACTTTATTCAAAAATTAGGGCGAGTTGTTAAATATCAAAAATATCAACAAAATAAATCTGGTAATAATATTGATTTATTTAACACTATTCTTATTACTGCTCGTAGTGGACAAGCAAAAAATAGATTACTTAAAACATTAGAGCACAATAAAATTGAAATTTCTGAACTTTATATGTTACAAGGTCAGAATAAAAATGATTTATTGTCTGAATTAGGGGTTATCTATAAAGGTTATAATTTATTATTCTTTGATGATTCTGAAATTCATTTCAAGCGTAGTCAGGAATTAAGAGATATTATTTCAGGATGGGTTCCAAATAAAGAAAATACAGAAAGAAATAAAGAAGAAGATTAAGATTGATAATTCAATCTTAACTTATTTTCCTTTGTCTTGAAGGTGTTGAATTTGGCATTTCAATACCTTTTTCTTGTTTAACTCCGAATCCACGAGAAGCATTTTCTGAATTATCAAATCCCATTCCTTTTGTAGACAAAATAAACTCAATTTCCCTATCAAAATCATGAGTATTCATGCTTTTAGGATTATCTTCTAAATATTTTTTTATTTCTACTATTTTTTTATGGGCTTTTTCATATGCTTGAATTACTTCTGGTGCAAACATTTTACCTTCTTGGCTTAATAACCACTCTTTTGCTGATTCTTCATCCCAAGCTTTTTTATATACTCTTTTTGCTGTTAATGCATCAAAAGCATCAACTAAACATACCATATTTGCTTCCATTGGTATTTGATCACCTTTTAATCCTCTTGGATAACCATTTCCATCTACTTTTTCATGGTGACACAAAGCAATTTGAAGCATTTTTTCTTTTTGAACTGGCGTGAATGCACTGTCTAAATCTGCTTTTAAAAGTGCTTGATAACCTGCTTCTGGATGTCTTTTTATTTCAGCAAATTCTTCCTCTGTTAATTTATCAGGTTTATTTAATACTGACTGATCAATATCTTTTTTACCTAAATCATGCGTAATAGCTGCAATAGCATTGTCTTTCGATTCTTGAGTACTATAACCCATTTCTTTTGAAATAATATAAGCATAATAACCAACTCTTTTACTATGATTTGAGGTTTCATTATTTAATTGGTTTACAATTTTATCTAATTCAGTCATTCATTTTTCCTTGTGTCACTATATTATAATATAGCATACTTTTTTGTTAGGAACAACTAACCTTTGTATATTATACAACTTTTTTTGTAATTATTTCATTTTTCTTTTTCTTTTTTTTTTGATTAATTAGTTCTAATTTCATTTTAGGCATTAATTCTTCATAAGTTAATTTATCAGGATTAAAGTCACTTCTAACTACCATATTGTTTAATCTTCCATAATCAAGTAAGTTTTCATTATCTTGTATAAACTTATCTAACCTTTTGTAATCTTCCTCATTACCTAAATTAAATACATCAACCTTATGCAAATCAGAAGCATTTATTGCGGTAGCTGTACCACCTGTACTTCTGTCAGTATCTTCGTATTTTTTAGCTCCATTTTTAGTATAACAAATAGTAAACTTTGAACGAGTTATTAAATCTTTTCCAAGCACTTGAAACATATTTCTATTATGTAAATCCATTACGTAAGGTTTACAATATTTCCATCCTTTATGTATATCTTTACTATGTATTAACATCATAGCTTCGTGATATAAATCTTTTCCTAAATTATCTTTTGGCACAATATAATGATTTTTCATATTTGTACCCATTTTCAAAGGAAATGCAACATTTGGTATGTAAATTTCGGCACTTAAATGTGGATTTTCTAATATATCTTCAAATGCTGCGTCTGCACCAACAGCACAACCACTTCTTAATATATAACCTTTCTTTTCAAATATCATTGCAAGTTTTGACATCATATAAAGTATATGTAGGGGCGTTTCTCTTGAACCAACACCACTATAAAAACCTTTGCAACCTTTAAATGGAACTTTATACATCTATCACCTTTTTTTATTTACTCTTTATATTGTAACATATTTTGTTGATATTTTATATTATTTTTTGTATAATTACCTTATTATTTTATAAAAAGGTATTCCTAATGAGTCTTGAAAATCTTCATAAAGCAACAGCAAAAGCTGATCTTAATCAGGTTAAATTTCTTTTAGAATCCAATAATGTAAAAAAAGGAAGTTTTCGTTTAGCTTTACAAAATTCTATTAAAGATAAAAAAAATAGAGATAGTGATATTAATAAAGAAATTTTTTCTTTAATTTTAAATTATAATTTAAAACATAACATTGTATCTAATATGGAGCTATTTAACGCATTCAAAGACGCTATGGCTTCAAAAGATTCATTCTTCATAAAAAACCTACTTAAAGAATATAATATCCATCAAATCGTTTCTAATGGCTTTAAATTAGATCAGAAAAAAAGTATTGATAATTTAATCACTCTTTTTTATATGGCAGGACGTTTCAATAAAACTGAAAATGTTAAAATATTAATTCAGCATAATGAGATTGAAAATGTTTGTGGAGATTTCAAAAGCAAGAGTTATCAAAATTTTATTTTAAGTTGTTTAGATAAATTTGTAAAATATGGAAATTCACCTTCTTACTTATATTTTTGGAATGATTTTCTTATTGATAAAGACACAACTTCATTTATAGAACATATTGAGTTATCTATTAAAAATAATTTTCAAAGAGTAACTATTTTATTAATTGATTATTTAAATCTTGGTTATAAAGATACTTTATCTTATATTAAACTTTGCTTTTCAGAAGGTAGACTTCATACCTGCAAACAACTTATTGAAAAACATAAAAATCAGATAAAATTAGATGACGATAATTTTTTTAACAAAATGTTTAGTAATGTATATCAATATCCAGGTATAAATAAAGATTTTATTTCTTTTATAAATTTTTTAGATTCTGAATCTATTTTTCAGGTTGGTAATGTTGTTCGAATTATTTATGATTCGAATTATACTTATTTAAAATCTTTATTCAAAAAAGAATACCTTCAAAATAAAATTTCTACTTTTTAAATGAGAACAAAATGAATAGATTATATGAATTACAAAATCAAAAAAAAATCAAAACAATTAATCAAGCTGTTATTATTGATGACGAAGAATTAGTTATTGATTTTTTAAATTCTCCCAAAATTAATAAAAAGCATTTCAAGAGTGCTTTAATTAATGCTATTAATTATGATAGAGAATCCCTTTTTTATTTATTATTTAACTTTAATAAAGAAAATGAAATAGTTAAAAATAATGAAATATTTTTTAATTTAATTTCTACTGCTTGTATTGAGAATCAAGTTAAATTTTTAGAATTTTTAAAAAATAATCTTTCTTTGAAATCTTTATTATTAGAATATAAACATACTGAAAACTTTGATTGTGTAAAAGACTTATTACATCTTTCAATTCAAAATAATAGTTTAGAAGCCTTACAATTTTTATTAACTGATAATAATGAAATGATAAAACAAGTATTAAATCATAAAACTTCAGCTTTAACTTATAATAACACTGTTCGTAAACTATTTAGAGTTTCTTGTTCTATTTCTAAAATCACTATTGTTAAATATTTATTTGAATTTAATGTTGTTAAACTATATCAGGATAATTCATTCTTTTTTCATACGTTAGAAGATTCTATTGTTTATAATAAATTCAATACCTGTAAATTTATTTATAAAAAAATAATACTATCTAATGAAGATATCGTAAAATTAATTCAATTAAGTATTCAATATAAATCTTATAATTTTTTCAAGTTTCTTTTAAAAGAGAATCCACAAACAACACTTGATTATGAAGAAATAACTAAATCTATTTGTTATTTAGTTAGTAAGCTTTCTGAAAATTATAAAACTAAATGTGAAAAAGCTATTCAATTTATTGAATACTTAATTAAAAATAATATATACTTTAAATTCTCAGAAGCCTTAAATCATACAGAAGATAAATACGTTAAAAATAAATTAACTATTTTATTTACTCAACAAAAAATACAAGGTTTTTAAAATGAAAGCTGATAATTTTATAGAGTGGTTGAATTATAAATCAATTGAACAATCTGAATTTGTCTTTTTGGTTGATGAAATTAATAGATTAAAAAATGATAATAATTGCTCTAATACAATTGCAGTTAGAACTTTTTTAAAGGATAAACCAGACATTATTCTTCAATTCTTAGAAGAATATGAAGAAGAAATTACTATTCTTCCTAATTTTCTTCAATTTTTAATGGTTCACTATTTTAAAGAAAGATTATTTTCTGTTACTCATTATCTTTTAAAATATCAGTCAAATGCTAATTATCTTAAAAAACTTGAAAATGAAGTATCTATTCTCATTGAATACTTTTATAAACATAAAATGTATGAAAGTATTTGTTACTTTTTTCATTATCCTGATATTAATCGTATAATAACGAGAGTTAAACCAACAGAACAAAGAGAATCAGTTAAAATACATTCTTCAAAAGATGAAGATTTTAAAAAATTCATTAAATTAATTAAAATAGCTAATTTTTAAAAATCAATTACCTTGCCTTGTAATAAATATCTTTCAAAACTTTTATGCAAATCTTGTGGAATATCTTTTTTGTTAAAACTGATATAAATTTTATTATCTGATAATACCTTTAACTTTTCTTCTACGTCATTTCTTTTATCCAATAACATAATTAAGTTACAATCCATTTGAAGATAATCAATAAACGCTTTTTTAAAATCTTCATTTTTAATTAAATAATTAATGTAGACATAATTTTCTGATTCAATATAAAGTGTAGAAATAAAATAAGATAAGTGATTAAATTTTTTCATATCTTTTATTAATATTTCAAATTTAACTTTTTTTTCTTCCTTATCAAATTGAGAATACTCAGTAATAGAACTTACAACCCAAGACAAACCGTTTTCTAACACTTCTGATTCTTTTAATTCTTCTTTATGTTCTTTAAAAAAATTTTCGAACTCTTCTAAGTTTCCCATATTATAACAAAGTTCAAAAAACCTATCACTTATTTCTTTTTTAACCATTTATATTCCTTAAAATATTTTAGCATTTTTATGTTTATATTATATCAAAGTTTAAAAAAAATGTCATCAAAAAATAAAAAAAAACCCTCTTTAAAAAGAGGGGTTTTTATTAAGTTAAGTTTAATGGATTAAATTAAACTTTTTCAGTCTTTTTATTTTTAGAAGGCTCATAAGTAATTTTTAATTCTTCTTTTTCGACACCTACTTTAACTTTACCACCGTTTGTTAACTGACCGAATAAAATTTCATTTGCTAATGGCTTTTTAATCTTTTCTTCGATTAATCTTGCCATAGGTCTTGCACCCATTGCAGAATCATAACCATTTTCAGCAAACCATTCTTTTGCACCTTTTGTTAACTTGATTTCAATATTTTTATCTTCAAGTTTCACACTTAGTTGCGTTACAAATTTATCTACTACATTACCAATAACATCAGTTGATAAGTTATTGAACCAGATAATTTCATTCAGACGGTTTCTAAATTCAGGTGAAAATACTTCATTAATAGCATCACCCACCTTATTTTCAACTGTTTGGTCTTTAAAACCAATACTCTTACGAGTTGTAGCCTTAACACCAGCATTCGTTGTCATAATTAAAGTAACATTTCTAAAATCAGCTTTTCTACCAGTGCTATCTGTTAATGTACCATAATCCATAACTTGAAGTAGGATATTATAAATATCTGAATGTGCTTTTTCAAGTTCATCCAATAGAATTACACAATGTGGATTCTTAATAACTGCTTCCGTTAATAGACCACCTTGATCGTGACCAACATAACCAGGAGGCGCACCTACTAATCTTGCTACACTATGTTTTTCCATATACTCAGACATATCAAAACGAATCATTTCTAAACCAAGTGTTTTAGCTAATTGTTTTGTTAATTCTGTTTTACCCACACCAGTAGGACCTGCGAATAGGAATGAAGCGGTTGGCTTATCATCATCGTTCAAACCTGCGCGAGACATACGAATGGCGGCTGTAACTTTTTCAATTGCATGATCTTGACCATATACTACATATCCCAAATCTCGATCCAAGTTATTTAGACTTGACATTTCATCTGCTGAAACTGTTTTTTCTGGAATACGAGCAACTTTTGCAATTACTTTTTCAATTTCATGTTCGTCTACTACTACTTTTTCAACTACATCTTCATGAATATTTTGTTTTGCACCAGCTTCATCAAGAATATCAATTGCTTTATCAGGTAAAAATCTATCATTGATATAACGAGCAGATAGTTTTACAGCTTCTTCAATCGCTTTATCAGTATATTCTACATTGTGATGTTCTTCATACTTAGAACGTAAACCTTTCAAAATCACAATTGCATCTTCTATACTTGGCTCGACAATTTCAATTTTTTGGAAACGTCTTGCAAATGCTTTTTCTTTTTCAAAAACTTCTTTGTATTCTTGATAGGTTGTTGCACCCATACATTTTAATTTACCTTTTGATAGTAAAGGTTTTAGCAAGTTAGAAGCGTCCATAGTTCCACCAGACGTTGAACCAGCACCTACAATTGTATGAATTTCATCAACAAATAAAATAACATTACCTTGTTTTTCAATATCTTTTAATACTGCTTTAAGACGTTTTTCAAAATCACCACGATACTTAGTACCAGCTACTAATGCACCCATATCAAGAGCATATACAACTGATTCTTGAAGAGATTTTGGTACTTTACCTTCAACAATATTTAGTGCAATACCTTCAGCAATCGCTGTTTTACCAACACCTGCTTCACCTACAAAAATAGGATTGTTCTTTTTACGTCTTTTTAGAATTTGAATTGCACGTAGAATTTCTTCATCTCTTCCTACGATTGGATCAATTCTGCCTTCTTCTGCTTCTTTGTTTAAATTAATAGCATACTTATGAAGTGGTGAACCACCTTTTTCTTCGCCTTCTTCATAATCACTGCCTACTGATTCATATTCTTCTTCACCGTGTGATAGATAAGATTTTACTTCATAAGCCGTAATTCCTTGTTCTTTCAAGAAATAGTTTGCATATGAATCTTCATCATCTGAAACAACTTCAATTAGAGATACTAAAAGACGAGTTGTATCAGCTTCTTGTTTACCAGAAAATTGCGATGACATTACTGCTTGTTGAAGAACTCTTTCAAAATCTGGTGTTGCTGATTCTTTATTGTTAAATGTACTCATATCTATAATTCTTGGTACATTATTTTCGTCAGCAATAAAATCTTCTAATTTATTTTTTAATTGATTGTAATTTCTACCTACTTTTTGAATTACTTTTTTTACTTTTGGATCATCAAGTAGAAAATAAAGAAGTGTTTCAACTGTTACTACTTCAAGTCTTTCTCTGTTTGCAAATACTTGTAGGTCTGTTAGTACCTTTTGAACGCTTTTACTTAACATATATATTTACTCCTTATGCTACTTCTACAATTGATTTTAGTGGGAACTTATTGGCTTTAGCATATTCATTGGTCTTTTTTGATTTCATTTCGGCAATGGTTCTTGGGAATGTACCACAAATACCTTTTTTATTATAATGAATATCCATTGTAATTGCTTCAGCTTCTTGAATTGTTTTACCAAATATTTTAACTAACACGCTTATTACAAAATCCATAGTAGTATAATCATCATTTAATAAAACAACATTATACATCTTTGGCCTTTTAATTTCGACTTCTTCTTTTTCTTGAAGATCAGTTCCGAATTTTTCACTCATATTACATCCTCATTTTTTTTGGTTTTCATATTATATAACAATTTATTTCATATTACAATTAAAAATTTCTTATTTTCTTAATTTTTACATATTCTAATCGGTTTGGAATGAATTGAAAAAGGTATCTTAACATGATTTTTTCATATATGCCAAGCTCTTTTATTTCATTTTTAAAACCTACGCATATTATACCGTGATGAAAATCTCGCATATTAGCTTTAAAATATTTTTGATTTTTATTTTTATTTATCAATTTTTCAAACTCACCAATTTCAAAATGTTTCAAGATATATTCTATATATTCTTCTTTTTTATTATGATAATATAAAGGAACTTCACAATCTTTTTCATTTATAACTCTTGGATAAGTTATTAGTTTATTTTCATATAACTCTGATAATTCTGTTAAACACGAAATTTCAGCTTTCTTTTCTTCTGCACATAGTGTATTAAAAGAATAAAAACCAAGCTGATCATTCTTTATTATTAGTTCTCTTAAATAATCTTCAACATTTAGCTTATTCATACATTCCTCTACTTATTGTATTAATTTATCAAAGTTTTAAAATAATGTACAGTTTTTTTTGACTTCCATAGACAAAATTTGATATAATACGAATATTCTATTACCAAGGGCTTCTTTATGACTGATTTGATACAACAATTTGAAGAATTAAAGCAAAAAAAAGCTTTTTTAGAAAAAGATAAAGAAAACCTTATTTATGAGATTCTTGAATCTCTTAATGTTAACTATAAAAAAGAAAATGATTTATTAGAAATTAAATCTGCAATTCTTTTTAATGGTAAAGAAAAAGACATAAAAAGTTTTTCTATCTATTTTGTAGATAATGAAAATAAACATTTTTTTACAGATAAACCAACTACTATTTTTAAACTCATTATTGATTTTGATTTAAATGTTAGATTTGAGCAAAATTTTGAAAACAAACACAACTTGAATACATTAAAAAAGTACAATAAAATTATTAAATCTTTTGTTAATATTGATACTTCTTGTTTTAATTTTATAGACTATTATAAAAAACTTTCTGATGTTACTAGTTCTTTAATTTTTTATAAAAGTGAATTAAAAACTGTTAAACAAGAAATTGATAAACAAAAATTTTATTCTTTAAAGAAAGAAATTGAAAAAATTATTTCTCCTGTCTCAGATGTAGATTCTTTTTCTATGTATAAAGAATTAACTAAAAAAAGAAAACATAAAGAATATGTTTTCTTTTGGGAAAATGATATTGAAAACAATAATATTATTCTTAGAAAAGAATTATTAAAAATTGACAATACAGGTAGAAATATTGCTATCCATTTAGTTAATGATTATTTAGAGAGACATAGAAAAATAACAAAATCAAAATTAAGAGAAATATTAAATAATCAATTATTTTTTAAGAATAATCTTGTTAAAGATATTGAAGATATTTCCTTTCTTAAACAAATTATCCAAACAAAAGAGAATAGTTATTCTATTTTAAATATTTTAGATTTGTATAACTTTCTTAAACCACATATTAATGCAAACTCATTTTAAGGAATATTATGAACAATATGCAAGCTATGTTAAAAAAATTTAGAGATAAATTAAAAGAAACTGAATTAGATTTTAATAATTCCATTTTAGAACTGCTTAATCAGTGTAATATTGATTTTTCTTTTGATAGTAATTCTCAAATTTTTAATATTACTTATAACTATAATAATAAAAAATCTATGATAGTCAGGGTATTTTCTGCACAACAATATCAAGTAATTAATGAGTCTGCTTGGTGTACTATTAATGACATTTCATCTTTATTAAGTTTAGAATTTATTGAGGGTGATAAATTTATTAAAATGCGTAAATATAAAAATGTTTACAATTATGATAGTTTTGTAATAAATGAAAATTTTAATTTTATTTTTTTGTTTGATAAACTACAAAATTTAAGCAATAAAATTTATTCTTATAATAAAAAAGTAAAATTTTTAATAAAAAAGTTACATAATCAAGACTTAAATAATTTCAAAAAAACAACCAATCTTTTATTTAATTATATCACGCCTGAAATGGTAGAGATATCTTTTAAAGAACTTTCAAATAAAGATTCTTTTGAATTAACAACTCTTGATTATAATTCATATTTCAAAACGGCTATTTTTAAAATTTATAAAATTAATCGCATAAATGAAAATACGTTTGAATATAAAGTAAATGATTTTGGGGGCAAAATTGTTATAGGAAGTAATCAACTTAAAAATTTAATTAAAAAACAATTTTATTTTAAAAGTAATATTGTCACTAATTTTAATTCTTTTTTTATTTCATTACCTTTTATTTCAAATGATAAAAGAAAATATACTTTAAAACTTGAAGACGTTATTTCTAAATTCAAACCATATTTAAATGCAGAACAATTTTAGGATTTCATTATGAATGACAACATTAAAGAACTTGAATTATTATTTGAAAATAATAAACAAAAAATAACAGAATTAGAAAAAAATATTTATGATTTAGAACTTAAATTATTTGAAAAACTAAACATAAGAATAATTCAGTTAGATAAAAAATTAAAATTTAAAGTTAACTACTTTTCTGATAATTTTATTATTAATATTCTTGATTTACAAAATCAAAATTTTGATTCTCCTTCTGTTTTAGATATTTATGTTAAAAATAATGATATTCAGTTTTCTTTTAATTTTTCTAATTATTCAAAAGATGATATTGAATTATACTCTTTTATATTGGATTGTATAAAAGAGTATTCTCTTGAAAAATTAGATTATTCTTATTTTTCTAATGAATATAAAAACGCTATATTTAATTTAAAAGAATTAAAGTCAGATAATTTATTATTAAATCAAAAAATTAAAAACTTACATGTTGAAAATGAAATTGAAAAAATAAATAGTGTTTTATACTATATTGAAGAAGAAAAAGCGATTGAATTTTATCATTCTTTAATTAAAGATAAAGAAACTAAAAAAATAAAACTTGTTCATTTGAATATTCTAGATGATGTTTATTCTTTCAGAGAGCATGAATTTATTATTAATTTTTTCTCTTGTTCTAAACCAAAAATAAAACTTATTTTTGGACAAAGAATTGATGAAGATGAATTTATTGATATATGCAAAAAACAATTTTATTTCAACAATAAATTAGTTACTGATTTAAATACTGTTTCTTTTCTTGGTGAAAAAAAATATGCATCTGTTAAACAAATTGCAGAAACGCTTTCTCCATACATTAATGCAAATAAATTTTAATAGATTTGTTCTTTTAAATATGTTATAATTATCACAATACTTTATAAAAAGGTTTCTAAAAAAATGATTTCAGAAAAACAGTACTTAGAATACAAAAAAGAATTTGAATTAGCCAATAAAAATCATGAGGATTTTATTGTAGATAATTTTTATTCTTTATTTTTTAAATTTAATGACTTCTTTAAGGATAATGACAATTTTGAGCTTGATATAAAGTCTATATCAGGCAGCAAATTATCAGGAAGTATAAATTTCTCTTCTTATACTAAACATCCAAAATGGGGAGTTTCTACTGATCGTCTTTATGTTAATTTTGAAATCAAAAATGAACAAATGCATTTATCTTATACAGAAGATAATTCTCAAAGACCTTTTAGTAATATGAAACAAAAATCAATTTTATATATTGAGGTTATTAACTTTTTTGAAAACTTTAATATAGAACAGTTTTCAAATTTATGTAATGAATATGAAAATTCTTCAAAAGAATTATCTAAGACTAAACGTGATTTTACAAAGTTAGAAGATGAGTATTTTGCTGCTTTAAATTTAAGATATCAAAAAGCTTTTTTAACAATTGTAACACAAGTTGATAAAGATAAAGTTTTTGAAGATTTTGAAAACTTTATTAAAGAACAAATGGAAATATTAGATTCAAATGACAGGCATAAACGATTTAAAGAAAAGAAATTTGAAGGCTTTTGTTATTCTTTTAATTTAGATGAAATTTCATTTAAGAACTTTTCTATTAAAATTCAGAAAAATATAAAAACAAACAAACCTGAATTTCTTTTGAATTATAAAAAAACAAGCAAAAAGAAATGTATTGAAGCTATTACTAATCAATTTTATTATAAAGATAAATTAGTTACAGATTTTAGAAATTTTCAATCAATTAATGCTTTTCCTAAAAATAATTTTTTGAATTACTCTGAATATAATTGTAAGGCTAAAATTAAAATTTTAATGAATCCATTTATGGCTAACATTATAGCACAAGATTTTTAAATTTTTAGGAATTTTAATGAAAAGGCATGAAATATACGAAGAATTTAGAAATAAATTAAAAAATGAAACAAATGAAAATATTATTAAATATATCAATAAAACATGTTTGAATGGTAAATATATTGATAAATTTCTTTATTATTCCTGTGGTTTTGATAACTATTTTATTGTTAAATATATTTTAAATAATTATAAACCTTCTCTTGAAGATTCAATTTACAATGCCATTAAATATAAACAGGATCATATTGTATTAATATTGTTTGAGTTTGCTAAAAATAATAAAGAAGAATATGAATATTTATTAAATAATATTGATGTTTATTTAAATTTCATGGAAAAATGTGTCTCTCATTCTAATACTAATATTATATCATTAATTACTAAATATTATTCAAATGGTGATTCAGATTTTATGGTGAATTTTGATAATGCTCTTAATAAATCATTAATATTGTCTTATTTAACAAACGAACAGTTAAGATTTATTTTAAATTACGAACACTTTATATTTTCCAAAGATATTGAAAACATATTTTCTCAATGTATATTTCTTGGAAAATATGATTATAGTATTATTATTTTTGATAATTTAAAAAATTTATTAATAAATATTGATAAAAAAATAATTGTAGATTTAATAATAAATATTATTGAAGAAGAAAATTATAATCAAAAAATTTTAGAACTTGTGGAGTTTTTCAACTTGGTGAAATATTTAAAAGAAAAGAAAACATATCCTCAATTATTAAAGTTAATTCATAAAATACATTTAAAAAATAGATTAGAAGACTTTTAAAAGCCTTCTATCTTTTCTTGATTTTCTATAATTTTAATATAATCTTTCATATTTTTTAATAAACTCATAATATCTGATTCATAACTTTGACTTTTGTTATTTGTATTTACAATCTTAATATTTTTCAAAAAATTTAATTTTTTAAATTCATTAACATTTTCTATTTTTTTGTTTAAATAATAAAGTTGAGAATTTAAACATTTTTCTATATATGATTTACGACCTCTTTTTTCATTTACAATATAATGTTTTTTATTTCCTTTTTTTACTATATTAAAACTATTCACTTTAAAATAAATACTATTTCCTATTAATTCAAAAGAAATAAAAGGCGTATCCTCTTCATTTTTTTCTATTAAATTTAACATTTCTTTTGCATTATTTCTTCCTGAAAACATCTTTTGGGTTAGGTTTTTTATATATTCATATTCTCTTTGTTGTATTTCAGAATATATTTTAGAATTTTTTTCATCAATAATCTTTTTTTCTTTTGATAAATAATCACAATGTTCTTTTAATTTGTTAATTATATCAATATTTATTAGTTTTAATAATTCAATAATATATTTATCTCTTTTTATTTTCTTCTCTATTTCCTTTTCACTTTTATATCCATTTTTTAAATTAACATACTCTTTTTCTATTTCATTCTTCTTAGGTGTAAATTGTAAATATGCATTTTCAAACTGAAATTTAAAACCATCACCATATTTTACAACTTTCATGTTATAAGTATTGTTAATATTAATATTTTTAAAAAGAAACTTAGATAATGTAATAAGATTACTTTCTTCTTGCTTTCTAATCATATATACATTTTTCTTTTCTTTTTCAAATTCTTCTATTTTTTCTAAATACATTTTTTTTTATCTCTATATTTTAATATATCCATATTTTAACAAAAACACTTTATTTCTTCAATCTTTTTTTGTATAATAAACAAATTAAAGTCACTTAGAGAATATATTATGTTTAAAATGAAAAATTATAATCGCTTTGAATTTCAGACAAAAAATTTCATTATTCGATATGAAGCAATTGAAGAAGAATATCCAGAAGATATGATTGCTGAAATGGATTCTGATTTAGCTGAAGAAGTTCGTTTCAATCTTCAAAGTGGAGAGTCTTGTTGTTTTACTGCCGAAGTTTCGGTTATACTTAAAGACACCAATGAAGTTTTAGGTAGTGCGCCTCTTGGTGGAAATATTTATAATGACTATAAAGACTTCATGGATCATTACGGTTTAGGTTATACAAGTGTTATTAATAAAATAAATAATCTAAAAGAAGATGAAGAAGAGGAAGAAATAAATAAATTAAAATATGCATTAAAACAAATTAAAAAAACAGGTTCTTCTCCTTTTGGTAGCTATTTTAAAGATTTAGTTAAAGGAGCTATTGCTGATGCTAAAACTTCAAATAAATATAAAAAATTTACTGAATTAAAAAGAAAAAAAGAAAAAATTAAAAATTTTTAATTATTTGACTTATTAATCTAAATACGTTAAAATAACGAAAATTGGAGAATACTGTGGATATTGAATTTTTAAAAAATAAACTGAAAAACACTTTGCATTATACAACAGAAACAAACAAACTTTTCAGTGATTATATTACTTCTTTATTTCCAAAAGATTATGAAAAAAATAATATCAAAATTTCAAATTTTAGCTATCAACCTGTAAATAAAAGTATTCATTTTATGGTTGAATTATTACCAATTAAAGAACAATTTTCTATTTGTTATATAAATATAAATATTTCTTTAGAAAAAGATAAAATTTCTTATTCATTTGATGAATCTCCTTCTAAATATGATGAAAATAACTTTTTTAATAAAAAATATTTATTTGATGCTTTATATGATTTAATAAAATCTATTTCAATAAAAAAACTAAATTCTATTTTTGAATCTTCTAAGATATTAAAAAAAGAATATATGAAACTTGAAAGAGATATTAAAAAACTTGAAGAAGAGCATTATTATAACAAATATAAAAAATATCAAATGGCTGTAATTAATATGTTTCCACCATTAGATAAAGAAAAGATTGATAATTTAGTTGAAGAATATATAAAAAAAGCAACAGAAGAACTTTATTTAAAAAAACCTGATTTTGACAAAGAATCTGAAAGTGTTTATGACGTTTTTAGAAAAAAAGAAACTATTGTTTATTTTGAATTCAATAAAGATAAAATTCAGCTATGTGAAGGAAAAATTAATTTTAATTTTGATAAAAATAAAAAAATTAAATTTAAAATCAATGATGAAGTTGTAAGTAAAAAGAAATTTGTATTAGCACTTTCTAATCAATTCCATATTGAAGGAAAATTAGTATCGAGCTTGCATAAAGCATTAGAAAATACATTTTTTCAAGTATTTATAGATAACACTTCTTTTAATTCTGGATTTATTAATCAAAATAGATCAAAAATGGTAAATATTGAAAATTTTTGCAAACCATTTTTAGTTAATACCATAGCTAATAATTTTTAGAGGTTAATATGAAAAATAAAACTGAATTTGTACGTAATATTTATACTTTTGAAGGAAAAAATAAAATTTTAATAGAAGATAATGATGATAAAATTAGTTCTTTTTTATCAAACAATTATACAATTAAAAATGTTATAATATCTTCAGAACAAAGTAATAAAAGCTCCCTTGGGGATACAAAACAATCTATTTTTGTAGAAATTTTCATCTTAGAAAAAACATTATAAGGAATTTTATGCATTTAAAAAATCAAACAGTAATATTAAAAAATATTTTATATTGTGATCACTATTCTGTTAAATATAAAGTAGATAATCAAGAAGAAATTAACAAAAAACTTGAAGAAGGTTATGATTTAAAAGATATTAAAATTTCTTCAGCAGGTGAAATTGCAAAACGTGAGTATGAATCTAATGGTGAAAAAAAAGTTGTAATCATTGAAATTTATGTTTTAGTTAAAAATAAAATTAATAATTTATGAGGTTTATATGAAAGATTTTCAAGTTATATTAAGAAATGAATTTGTTATTAATCATAGAGGTAATAAAGAATCTAAAATTGATAATAATAGAAAAATACAAGAACTAATTAAAGAAGGATACTTTATTAAGTCAATACATACTGAAAATAACAATTTTCATGAATCTGGATATTCAAGTAATGTAACGCCTGATAAGAAAATCTATTTTGTTGAAATTTATATTCTCCAACTTCATCAAAATCTTTAACTTTTTTATTGACTTTTTATTTTAAATTTCATATAATATAAATATACACATTAATTAGGAATTTATTTTATGTTTAAATTAACTTCACATTCGCATAGTCATTCGAGTTCTAGTTCATCTAGTTCCGTATTACTATGCCTGAAGCAAATTTAACACTTCACAAGAAGGTTTGCTAAGGCAAGCCTTCATTGTTTTTATATAGAAAAAACCTTGAGGGCTAAATCCTTAAGGTTTTTTTTATGCACAAAGTAAAGTGTAGGGAATCTTGTATTTTTTATTTAAGTTATTGATTTTATTTATTTTTTTTAAAAAAAGTGTTGACAAATAAAATTAGTTATGACATAATGTAAAACATAAGATAAAGAAACAAACAAATTTATTATTTATTAAAAGGTAACAATTATGAAAAACATTAACTCACATTCAAGTCATTCTAACTCGCATAGTTCGAGTTCTATTTTATATACATAGTAAATCAAATTTATTAGGTTGATTTATTATGTATAATCAACCTAAAAGAATAACCCTCTTTAGGTTGATACTTGAAGAGGGTTTTTTTTTGGAAAGGTGCATGAGTGGTTTAAATGGCTTCCCTGCTAAGGAATGAGTCGAGAAATCGGCACAAGGGTTCGAATCCCTTCCTTTCCGCCAAATTTTACAATGGTGTTATTAGCTTAATTGGTTAAAGCCCTTAGCTGTGAACTAAGAAGTTATCGGTTCAAATCCGATATAGCACCCCAAATTACGCGCAGAAAAGTGTAGTTAATTGACATTTTTATGCGCAGAAAAGTGTTGAATGGTAGGTTGGCAGAGTCAGGTTTATTGCACTGGTCTTGAAAACCAGCGAGGTTAGTGACCCTAACCTCCGTGAGTTCAAATCTCACACCTACCGCCAAATTTAAATGGAAAGTTGGCAGAGTTGGTCTAATGCGCTCGACTGCTAATCGAGAGTCCCTAACGGGGCGCGTGGGTTCGAATCCCACACTTTCCGCCAAATTACAATGGTGTTATTAGCTTAACTGGTTAAAGCCCTTAGCTGTGAACTAAGAAGATGTCGGTTCGACCCCGATATAACACCCCAAATTTAAGTTTGTTAAGATCTTTCTTCTTTAAAAATGAAAGACCAGATTTTGGAAGGTAGGAAGCAGTGGTGCTTAACTGGTCTTGAAAACCAGCCCATCTTCGGATGACGGTTCGACTCCGTTACCTTCCTCCAAAATTAAATGGTAGTATGTCAGAGTGGTTTATTGTGCAATCTTGGAAAGGTTGTGGCGTTGTTAATAGCACCGTCCGTAGGTTCGAATCCTACTACTACCGCCAAACTTAAAAGGTAGGTTGGCAGAGTCAGGTTTATTGCACTGGTCTTGAAAACCAGCGAGGTTAGTAACCCTAACCTCCGTGAGTTCAAATCTCACACCTACCGCCAAATTATGGACTTTTAGTTTAATTGGTTAAAACCCCTTGTTGTGAGCAAGGTAGTTCAGAGTTCGAATCTCTGAAAGTCCTCCAGTTTTTATTGATTTTTCAATGGTAAGATGGTAGAGTCAGGTTTATTACGCTTCCCTGCTAAGGAAGTATGCCCTAAAAAGCATCGTGGGTTCAAATCCCACTCTTACCGCCAATTTTTTTAGGAATTTTTATTATGAAATTTAAATGGCTTATACAAGATGTAGGATTAATACAATCACAGATTAATAGAAAATTTGAAGCTCTTGATTTCATGAATGAAAACTTTAATGTCATCGGGGTTATGGCTGATTATGATTATATTACTAATCTTGAAAATGTATTAGAAGAAGATTTAAATACTATTTATATCGTTTTAGGTGGTGTTAAAATACTTAATCTTTTAAATAAAGCTGATTCTATTAAAGATATTATAGAGTTCCCTACGCAATTTCAAATTGATAACAGTGATTCTATATTAAAATCTTTAAAACAAGGTTACTTTTATAATTTTAAAAATTTTGATCAAGCTTATTATGGTACTTTGAATTTACCATTACTTAATTCAAGTGCTGATTATTTACCACTTAAAGATAATTTAGATACATTTTTTGATGTAGATAAGTTTATTAAGCCTTCAAGAGATTTAAAAGCTTTTGATGCTGGTATTCTTGAAGCTGGTAAAACTTTAAATGAATTTGTGTTGAATCAAAAAAGACAACGTTTTTATTTAGAAGAAAATATTGTTGTTTCTAATTTAAGAAATATTTTAGATGAATATAGATTTTTTGTAGTAAATGACGAAGTTGTTACTGGTTCTGCTTATCGTAGAAATACGGTTGTTGGAGAAGATAGATATATACCATTAGATATTCAAGATAAAGCTATTGAATATGCTAAATTATATCAACCAGCAGATGTATTCACTATGGATTTAGCAAAAACTGATGATAATGAAATATCCATTCTTGAATACAATTGTTTTAATTGTTCAGGAGTTTATTTATGTGATCTTGTTAAAACATTTAATTCAATTAAAAATTTATTTTTAAATAAAGAGGTCTAATCAGCCTCTTTTTAACTAAAACAGGAGAAAGAACTATGATTAAAGGTACACGTATATTAATGAATGAAGAAGCTAAACAATACACTGATACAATAAATAAAATCAGAGACTGTCTTCATCAATTCTAATTTTAATGAAATCATATTACCTTCAATATATGATTTAAATACTTTCCGAAAAAAAACAAGTGAAGAACTTGAAAATCAAATATTTAAAATACAATCAAAAAATGATAATGATTATTGTTTAATACCAGAAGTAACAGGTATATTACAAGAAAAATTTAATCAAAATTGGTTTTTTGAATATAAAAAGAAACCACTTAAATTATTTTATGTTAATCGCTGCTATCGTTATGAAACACCACAAAAAGGGAGATATAGAGAATTTACTCAACTTGGTGTTGAAATTCTTGGAGGAAATCAACCTGAATTATATAAAAGTGAAATAGATCGCTTAGTTCTAAAAATTTTAAATTTATTTCCAAATCTACAATATAATATTAATCCAAATGTTAAAAGAGGATTAGGCTATTATACGGAAGATGGATTTGAAGTTGAATGTCAAAATTTAGGTGCTCAAAAACAAATTATTGGTGGTGGTAAATACAAGGAAGGTGTTGGTTTTGCTATCGGTATTGATAGATTAATATTAGCCATTAACTCTTAATTATTTATATTTTAAAAAGAGAGAAAATGCTTTTTTTCTCTCTTTTTTTTTGATATAATACTACTCCATTTAGTCATTAAGAGAATGTTATGAATTTGGAAAAATTAGAACTTGAATTAGAACAAGAGAAAACTAGTTTAATTAATTTAGAATATGAACAAAAAAACTTTTCTGAATTTAATGATTATTTTAATTCTATTTTTGAAAATAATCTTAATATTAGATTTACTGCTATAAAAATGGCAAGTAAAAATCTTGAATTTTCTTTTTTCGATTGCAATAAAGGTTTTAATACTTACTTTCATACAAGTGCAAGATTTAATATTATTATTAAAGAAGACAACCTAGATTTTCATTTAGATTTTAGCTGTAATTCTACAAACAAAATACACATAAAAAAACAATCAGAACAACTTAATCTTCTTAATAAACTTTTTGATTTAATTGAATTTCAAGAATTTAATAAATTATTTAATAATTATACTTCATTACATGAAAAAATTAAAAAACAAAGACAAAAAGTTAGAAGAATTGAAAATAAATATTATGAATTATCTTATCAAAGAGATAAAAAATCAATTGAAAACAATTTATTAAAAGTTAGCAAAGAAGAAAATGAAAAAAAAATAGAAAGCTGGCTATCTAATCAATCTCTTTTTGAATCTAAATTTATTACTTATTTTTATAAAAAAAATGAAATTTGGTTTGAAAAAATAAATGTAGCTGGTTCTTTTGATAAAGAAGAATATATTTTTACTGTAAATGGTAAGGTCGCTAATGAAAAAGAATTATTAAAAATATTAAATAATACATTTCGGATTAATAATGACATTGTTTATAATTACGATTTCTTAAAAGAAAAGAAATCAAAAAATGGACTTGATGTTGAAATTGATATTAGAGAATTTGCGAAGCTATTTATTATTAAAGATAACATAAAAAACTTTTGATAATGCTTTATGTTTAAAATTAAATCAACAAGAGAATCTTATGAATTTAGAACATGAACAAAAAAACTTTTCAGATTTTAATGATTATTTTAATTCTCTTTTTGAACATAAATCAGGCGCATTCTCAAATGCTTTAGCTTTGA
>CEUY01206084.1_pt1 | contig 37439 bp, 23 predicted proteins | sample 361481 | NCBI WGS metagenome assembly CEUY01 (sample SAMEA2622737, study PRJEB7988) | marine metagenome | isolation source: saline water (ENVO:00002010), including | reverse complement strand
CCCATTGAGATCGAGCCAGTAAGAGTGTCTCCACCTGTGTTGTTTACGGTAATGGTCGCTGTTCTTGTCTGCCCTCCTGTTGCCATGCTGCCAAAATCAATGGAATTAGGAGATACGCTAATTATAGGAATCGGACGCTCTGCATAGCGAATCTGATCGTAAGATGCATACCAGTCACCGGTTGCCCTTACTCCATCGAAAACAAAGACGCCTCTTTCTCCAATAAGGTTGTTTGGCACAGCAACCGAAACATGTGCCCAGTCAGTTGTTGGGGTGTGCGTTGCCGCCGTGGCAGCCCAAAGCAACGTGCGGTCAGAACCGTCCGCATTCTGGCTGTAAACAGACATAGCATCATCACCGGAAAACGATGTTCCTGTACCACCATAATAATCAACAGCACGAAAATAAAAACTTAAGCTGTCCCCTGATTCAAAAGGCCCAACGACATGTGTTGACATTGTATCCCTCGGATCAGAACTATATACATTTCCTCGGGCATAATATCCTCCGTCGACCGCTCCGCCCGAGGATGTAACGCTGAAATCGCCTGTCCATCCAGATGGTAAAGAAAATGAACCGTCAAAGTCTTCCAACACATACTGATCCGAAACATCCGAATCATCAACAGTGGTATATTCCGCTGATTTTCCAATAACCGCGTCTCTTAATGAGGAGTAGTGAGTCAGTGCGCCCGGAACAGAAAATTTTAACGCAACATAACCGGTATCCGCAGTTGCCGGGGCGTCAACTACGAATCTTTGCGTATTTGACAAGCCTGCAGTTGACGCAGCAGCAAGAGTAATTGTTTCTACTGCTGTCCAGTCTGCCCACTGTGAACCTGATTTATCATCAGAATAATAAACCGAAACATCCTGAGTGGCTGCATTTGGGTTTCTAAAAGTAAAGTGCATCTTGCTTGCTGATGTAAAAATGGATTTTGGAGAAATTATAGTACCGTCAACCGCCTGTATATAGCCGGATCCGTTTGTAGTCGGGTAACCGCCATCTGTCAAAACCCAGCCGTCGCCTGCTGCAGATCCGGATGGAAACCCATAAAGCGTATCTGTTGAACTGTCATACCCATATCCGCTGAATTTTAGAGAGCTGTTTCCGGAAGAATCGGTGTTGGCGTGAAAAACCATCGTGTCTAAATCTGTACCAGCTGCTGTCGGGGCAAAGCTGGCTGTAAAGGATGTGCTGGTGTTCGGCTCAATAACGGAGCTGTCTGCAAGGCTTGTTATATAGCTGCTTGAAGAACCGCTGCTAAAACGGACAGAGTCTACCAGAAGAGCAGCTCCTCCAGGATTTGACAATGTAATAGCCACTACCCCGCTCGTATCTCCGATTGGTGCTATAAGCCAAGCCGTACCGGATGAATAGGATAAAATTGCCGTATCGGCACGCACGCTAATACTTGCCGTTGCTGTTTTCAGCGTATCTCTTGGATCATTATTGTATATGCTTAAAGTAGCAGACCCATCATAGTCTGATGTGAAACTGGCACCGCTAAAGCTTAAACCTATTTCGCCTGAGTCGCCGGCAGCTATAGCGGAAGGAGCAGTAACTGTCAGCCAGCTCGGAACCGTAGTATACCCCGGTTCTGCTATGCTAACATTATCTATGTGTGGGTTGCTGTAGCCGTAATCGCTAACAGCTGTAATTTTTACATGGACACTTGACAGACCTGCGTACGATGAAAGATCAACAGACTGTGATGTCCATGAAGTAACGCCAGGTGACAGAGTATCCAAATTCGTGAATGTTGTGCCGCCATCAGTCGAAACTGCAACATAAACAGGATCGCTTCCTGTAGAGTTCCAAAAATCGAATGTAAGAGATGGGGTTGCAGCAGATGTAAAATCCACTGCTGGTGTGGTCATAGACCCAGTTATGCCGGAAGAAAAACTATATACATTAAAATAGACTGAATATGAACCGTCAGATGATGTTCCAGGCCCATAATAAGGATAAGAGCTCGACCCGTTGCTAAGGCCCCATGCGCCGGAACCGGTTGACGGGCTGAAAGTCCACCCGGAAGCAGACAAACCCGATTCAAAACTTTCTGAAAGATAACTTGTTGCAGATATATACTGTGACGCAACAACGCTGTCAATGGTAAGATCCGCATATCCCAGGTTTTTCACCTTAAGTGCAGCGGTCTCTGTTGATCCTATGCCCTGGTATGTTGATACAGATGTGTTCACCATTAATATGTCTGACTTCATTGAGTTTGCAGCGCCAGGGGTTCCATTATCAACACCGGAAGCTTTCCAGCTGGAAGCCAGGCTGTTGTCCAGCGACGGATCTTTCAACTCTAAAGACGGTCCGTCCCCATCGGCATCGTCCCCGTCGGCATCAGTATGGTTCCAAGGGTTTGTGGATGGATAGTTATCATCATATGTTACTTCATCCACCATGCGCCCAAGACTGTCTAAAAGTACAAGGTCTTTCCCGCTGTTGGACAAACCAAAATAACCGGCGTTAACTACAGGAACAGAAAGGGATGCATATGTTGCCCCGGTATAAGCAATAACAGCATAGCTGTTTGCAGAAATTACAGTTCCTGAAAGATCAGTAGAATACAGCCCCCCATCTCTCGTCAGGCTCCAGCCGCCCATATCAATATCAGCAGCCGTGGTGTTATACAATTCAAGAAACTCGTATTCGCTATCGCTGCCCTGCGCAGAAGAAGGGTTATAATGTATCTCATTAATTACTACACTACCATTTTGGGCGCTAAAAGCGGTGTTGGCATATGCAAGGACATATGCTCCAGCGTACGTGCCGGTGTATCCCGCAACTTTTACATAATATGTTCCCGCAGCATACGAGCGGTAAGTAATTTTTGAATACCCGCTTGTTCCACCATCATCATCATAATCAACATAGGCACTATCAGGGTTGTTAAAAAGCCACATTTTTGTATCACCAACATTATCGGTTCCCGCGCCTGCTCCGGTTTCCAGAACAATATCTGAAGCTGCTGTTGTTGTAAAAACAAACCAGTCTTCATCGTACGCAGTAAGATATGCTTTAACCGTATCGCTCAGTGCGCCCGCGGTAGATGCTGTGTTGTTTGGCTCCGTTTCTCCTGTTGTCGCCCTGGGAAAAGACACATCGGCGGTTCTATCCATTTCAAGCCAGGCACTATACATATACCCTTCTACTATCGGAGAGTTCGTATAAAGATATATGCCTTTTATTTCTTCATAGCTCATTTGCCCCAAAGCCTTTTCCAGCTTTTCAACATTTATAGGGCCGCTTGACCCGTCTGCATTATTAAGCGCTTTTATAATATCGCCCGCCAGTCCGTTAAGGGCTCTGCCCTGCTCTTTGGAATATTTAACACCAAGAAAACCCTGATAAGGTTTGTGGTTCTCTGTTTGGATTTCAATATCTTGATTTGGGTTTAGCTCCGCGGCCTCAGAAACGAAAGGAATTAAGCCTTTAGCAATTTTATCTTGCCTTTCGATTTCAGTATAATCCACCTGCCCTGATCCGTTGTTTGCAAATAAAAATGAAGCAAACGATGTTATTATAGTTGAAACAGTAAGAAGTTTAATTATCGATTTACCCATGACGTTATCTCCTTAGTTGTGTTTTTAGCACTTTATTATTCAAAAAATACACAGGCGCTTATTTCGCCTGTGCTTCTAAATTGTTTTGTGGCGTGTTGCAAATGGTATGAGGATTAGTTGGAAAGAGCCCATCCGCATGCAATCTTTCCAAATGAAATGTAGTTAGAGTTTCCCATATGGTCAAGTTTTAGATTTGTATTGTTTTTTTTATAGTTTTCAGCTCTGTTTTTTAAAAAACAACATCTCATTTTCTAATAAACTTATAGCGATCCAAAACCTAGCTCCTGTTCTATTCTGCCAATTGCGCTTTCCAGCTTTTTGTTTTTTTTCTTTTTCTTTTCAACTGTTTGGAGTGCGTGAATAACTGTGGTGTGGTCTCTCCCTCCAAAATAAACACCTATGTTGCTTAGAGAGTCACCTATTAGGCATCTGCAAAGATACATGCAAACCTGCCTCGCCTCTACTATTTCTGCCTTTCTGCTTTTTCCAACGATGGCTTTTTCTTTTACACGAAACAGATCTGAAACGCGTCTCACCACATCTTCAACGGAGATGGTGGGTGATATTTGTTTTCCCACCCTCTCCCTCACGGCCTCTTTTGCAAGATCAAAATCAATGTCGCGATTCATAAGAGATGACTTTGCTAAAATTCTTATAATAGTTCCTTCCAGGTCGCGAATATTGTTTTTAACGTGCGTTGCAATAAATTCTATTATATCATAATTCAACTCGACACCGTTCTGTTCTGCCTTATCAAGGAGAATGGCAACCCTCATTTCAAAGTCCGGTGGTTGAATATCTACTGATAAACCAGATTGAAAACGGGAAAGAAGTCTGTCCTTTAGTCCCTTCATTTCACCAGGAAACCTATCAGCTGTCATTACAATCTGCCTGCCAGATTGATACAATTCATTAAAAGTATGAAAAAACTGTTCCTGGGTTTGCTCTTTGCCGCGAAAAAATTGTATGTCATCTATAAGAAGCACATCCGCCTGCCTATATTGTTTTGCAAATTCCGTCGTTTTATTTTTTCGAAGACTATTTACAAAGTCAAGAGTAAATTTTTCGCTTGTTGCTAACACAACCCTTGCTGATGGTGTTTTTTTAAACACCTGATTCCCTATGGCATGTAAAAGATGGGTTTTCCCAAGACCAACCCCTCCGTAAATAATCAGAGGGTTAAATGACTGCTTGGCAAGCTCGTCGGCCACAGTTTCTGATGCAGTTTTTGCAAACTGATTGTTTGTTCCCTCAATAAAGGAATCAAATAAATAATTTTTATTCAGGCCGTGTGGAACGACAGGCTCTCTTTTAATTGTTTCAAAAACAAGGCCGTCCCCGCCGATATCTTTTTCATTTGAAGAAATAACGAGTCTATGTTTTATATTTTGATTGGAAACAGCCGACAGGGCCTTTGAGATGCTCTTCTTATAGTGCGACTCTATCCATTCATAAAAAAATCGATTTGGCACCTGAAGCACTAATTCGTTTTCAGTTAAGGCCAGTGGAAAAATAGGATCAAACCAAGCACTAACCGCGTGCGCGGGAAGAGAAGCAGACAGCTCCCTTTCAACAGACCCCCAAAGCGCCTCAGCACTCATATTAAATAGTTATCCACATGTTATCCACAACCGCACATGTATAAAAATTATGGGTTTTTGTAGGCATCCTGCCAATAAATTTTTTATAACCTGTCTTTTTCGTTGATTTTATTTTTTGTGTTAAGATCTTCGATGTTGTATTTTCCCGGGCTTTTTTGGATAAAAAATGAAACGCACATATCAACCCAGCAAAAGAAAAAGAAAAAATAAACACGGATTTCGCAAAAGAAGATCGAGTGTTGGTGGCCGGTCTGTATTAAAGCGAAGACGTAAAAAAGGACGTAAAAGGCTTTCTGCCTAATGTGGTCATATTAATGTGATCGCCAGGCCCCTGTGAAGCGCACCAGTCTTCCCGTTGTAAGCTGTTTAATAGAAGTTCCTTTCCAGAATCTGGCCCTCCTTTGAACAACCTTTTTTATAAGATATAAAATGGACCGAAATACTTTATTAGCATTTTTGCTCATTGCTCTTGTTTTAATATTTACTCCTTACTATATGGAGCTCGTCTCTCCACCCCCCGCTGTTGCCCAAGACAGTCTCGCTATTGAAAACATGCAGGATTACGAACCGCCAAACCCTGAAATCAAAACCAGTAATCTTACTCGCCAGACAACAGAACAAAAAGCTGTTTTTCTGTCCCCGCAAAGCGCCGAAACTGAGAAAGTTTATAAAATAGAAACCAACCTGTACAATGCGTCTATTTCGTCAAAACACGGAGGCTCTCTTGTTTCTTTCGAAACTATAAATTTCACAAATGAAGACAGCAGTTTTTTAAACTTAATAAACAACATAAATAAAACCAACCTGTCCATCCGCTACAAGGATATTGACGGTAACAATATTGACCTTGGGGTTCCTTGGGCGCCAGAAATGAAATATTTCGACGGGCCAATTTCAAAACCAACCACCTTTTCTTTTTTTCTAAGGACAGGTAAAAATAAAAAAATAAAAAAATCACTGACTTTTTATCCAGACAGATATATAATAGATATAAACATTGATATGTCTGAAATCTCTGATAATGTTTTTGCCGGAACATATTCTCTAGGGTGGTATGGTGGCCTAGAAAAAACAGAAAAAAACACACAAGACGATCTGTTGTATTTTTATTCCTATGTTTTCCAGGGCGGAGAGCTTGTCGATCTAAAAGTTGGAAGTGGTGAATCCAACTCAATGAATTTTATAGGGTCCACTGACTGGGTAGCAACCCGAACAAAATATTTTATTGCATCAATTTTGCCTAGCAATCCTGGTGATGTGGTATCCGCTTATTTATCTGGAAATAACAATGGAAAAGAAATTTATGACATTTCCCTTTCATTGCCCGCATCTACCTCATCATCCCTTAGGCTATACCTCGGCCCGCTGGAATATGAGAGAATTAAACTTGTCGGAAGAAATTTAGAAAGCGTTATGAATTTGGGCTTTTGGATTATTAGGCCTATATCTAAAGGCGTGTTGTGGCTTTTAAAAAAGATGAATCAATATATATCAAACTATGGGGTGGTGTTGATCGTTTTTTCTGTATTAATAAAAATTCTTGTTTACCCCCTAACAAAAAAAAGTTACGAATCCACAGCCGCAATGCAATTGCTTGCCCCAGAAATTTCTAAAATTAGAGAAAAACTTAAAAACAACCCTCAAAAACTAAACCAGGCAACTATGAAGCTTTATAAAGACCGGGGAGTAAACCCGCTAGGAGGGTGTCTCCCCATGCTGCTTCAAATGCCCCTTCTTTTCGCGCTTTTTCAAGTGTTTAGGACAACTATTGAGCTACGAGCAGAGCCATTTGTTTTTTGGATAAAAGACCTTTCTGCCCCAGACACAATCTTTAATCTGCCGTTTACAATTCCTCTCTACGGTTCACAGGTTGCCGTTTTACCAATTATTATGGTTATATCTATGTTTATTCAGCAGCGCATGATGTCTGGAGGGGTTGAGCAACAGCCGCAACAAAAGACAATGCAGTACTTTATGACAGTTTTCTTTTATATTCTTTTTAATTCTTTTCCTTCCGGCCTGAACCTTTATTATACGCTTTTTAATATTTTAACAATATTACAACAAAAACTAATTTCACCATCCAGCCTTAAAACTGGAACAGGTTAATTTTGTCCCCGGTTGAAGATACTATAATAGCCGCAGCAACCCCTCCGGGAGAAGGAGGAATTTCAGTATTAAGAATTAGTGGAGAAAAAGCGCTTGGCTCTCTTTTGCTAGCAACAAAAAAACAAAAAAAAGATTTTTTACCAAGGAAATCTGTTCTTTGTTTTATTTATAATAACAAAGATGAAAAAATAGACTCATGCTTGGCCGTCTTTTACCTGGGCCCAAATTCATATACAGGAGAAAATGTTGTAGAGGTTTCATGTCACGGAAGTCCTATTGTTTTAAGTGGCATTTTAGATGTTTTTTTGAGTTTTTCAATAAGATTAGCTGAGCCGGGAGAGTTTACAAAAAGAGCTTTTCTAAACGGAAAAATGGATTTATCGCAGGCAGAATCTGTTTCCCTGCTTATTTCATCAAAGTCGTCAAAATCAGCCAAAATTTATGCTAAGGCAATGTCTGGAGAAGTTTCTTCTAAGCTAAATGTGCTATATAATGATATTCTAACATCTATATCTTATTGTGAATATGAGCTTGATGTATCAGAGGGTGACGAGGACACTAAAAACAGCCTATTTATAATAAAAACAATTACTAATGCCATATCTTACTGTACAAAAATTTTTGATGAATTCAACAAAAACAAATATTTGTTTTCAGGGGCAACTGTGTCTATTGCTGGCAAACCCAATGTGGGAAAATCAACCTTGTTCAATTATTTGGTTGGGAAAAACAGATCAATAACAAACCATAAGCCTGGTACAACCAGAGACTACATAGAGCAGGATATTTTAATTAACGCTGTTCCCGTTCGCCTTGTTGACACCGCTGGAGACAGAAACGCATTAGACGATGTTGAGCAAGAAGGAATACGTCGCTCCCACAATATAGTGAAAAACTCTGACCTGGTACTAAGAATTCATGATGTTGTTGATAATATTGAACATAGAGAACAAGAACTGCAGGTGTTAAACAAAATTGATATTAATAATGTGGGTCCTTTTGATAACAAAGAAAATAAAGCTGTTATGGTTTCAGCTAAAACCGGGGCGGGTATACCGGCTCTTTTGGATTCTATATCAAGCTCTCTTTTATGTGGCTCCGAACCATCAGAAAATAGCGTCATTACCAACAAAAGACAGGCCAACTGCATTAAAAAATGTTCCGACGGCCTTTCTTCATCCCTAGCCCTTCTTAATCATCCTGTAATAGCCTATGAACTTGTTTCTTTGGAACTTCGCGACGCCCTTGGACACCTTGACATTCTCTTTGGAAAAACAACAACTGATAAAATATTAAACCATGTTTTTAATAACTTCTGTGTTGGTAAGTAGGGTTTCACGTGAAACAAAAACACACCTTTGATGTTCTTGTTGCTGGTGGCGGACATGCCGGAATAGAGGCATCTTTAATTTCTGCAAAACTTGGTCTTCGGGTTCTTCTTGTTACAATTGATACGGCGGCCATAGGACGAATGTCTTGCAATCCTGCAATCGGAGGGTTGGCAAAGGGGCAGATTGTAAGAGAAATAGATTCTCTTGGAGGCGTCATGGGTAAGTTTTCTGATAAATCAGGAATCCAGTTTAAAATGTTAAACAAGAAAAAGGGGCGGAGCGTTTGGTCTCCTCGAGCCCAGGTTGATAAAAGAAAATATGAACATCTTGCCACGAGTGCTATAAATAAGGCATCAGTAAAAACAATAGCTGGAGAAGTTGTAAGCCTTGTTGTTGATAAGTATAAAATTCAAGGAGCAGTTTTGCGAACCGGTGAAAAGATTCTTTGTAGATCTATAATTATTACGTGCGGAACCTTTTTATCCGGAGTGGTCCATATTGGAAACCGAAAGGTTGCTGCCGGCAGAATGGGAGAGAACCCTTCCGTGGGCCTTACCGAATCCCTTGTCAGTCTTGGGTTTAAAAGCGGTCGCCTAAAAACAGGAACCCCTCCCAGAATAAACAAAAACACAATTGACTGGAAAAAAACAAAGGAGGCTTTTGGTGACTCGTCCCCGGTTCCTTTTTCATACAGCTCTAAAAATTTCAACCCCCCAAACATTCCTTGTCACACGGTAACAACAACAAATGAGAGTCATGAAATAATAAAAGAAAATATGTCGTCTTCTCCTATGTTTTCAGGGGAAATAACAGGTGTCGGGCCCAGATACTGCCCGTCAATTGAAGATAAAATACACAGGTTCTCACACCAAAAATCTCATACCCTGTTCTTAGAACCGGAGTGGGTGGGATCAGACCAAATTTATATTAACGGCTTTTCGACGAGCCTGCCGGAATCTGCTCAATTAAAATCCATCAGGGCTATTCCCGCTCTAAAAAGATGTGATTTTTTAAGGCCGGGATATGCAATAGAATATGATTTTTTTCACCCCGCCCAATTAAAATCAACGCTGGAATCAAAAAACATATCTGGTTTGTTTTTTGCAGGACAAATAAATGGAACATCGGGGTATGAAGAAGCCGCAGCCCAAGGGCTTATATCGGGAATTAACGCCACGTCTTACATAAAAGAACTTGATTATCTTGTACTACCTAGAAACGCGGCCTATATAGGAGTTATGATTGATGACCTAATAACAAAAGATGCCTTTGAGCCTTACCGAATGTTTACATCTCGGGCCGAGTTTCGACTTTTACTGCGTTATTCCAATTCAGAAGAGCGACTCTTTAAAACAAGCGACCGCTTCAACCTTTTATCAACAAACGAAAGGGGAGCCGCAAAACAAAGACTAAATATAAAAAACCAGATTCGTCTATTAATCAAAGAATCAATCAGCCCTGGAGATGTAAGCGCTAAGAAGCCAAAAATAAAACAAAAGCAGCCTGCGTCAACTTATTTAAAAAGGGCAGATGTTTCAATTTGGGATCTTCCAAAGCGCTTTTTAAAAAACCGGTTCCAAAACAAGAACGTGCCCGGATGGGCCCTTAATGAAATTTTCGAAGATGTTGAATCTGAGATAAAATATGAGGGATATATAAAAAGACATAGCAGACAAATATCGGCTTTAAAAAAAAATGAGAACATGAGAATTCCTCAAAGAATAAGGTACGAATCTATATTGGGTCTTTCTTCAGAGGCTAAAGAAAAGCTTTCTTTTGTAAGGCCAGAAAACATAGGGCAGGCTATGAGAATTTCAGGGCTGTCTTCGACGGACATATCTATTGTGATGGTTAACATCGGGCGCTTTTAATGGTTTCACGTGAAACCGCCCCTGTTGAAAAAACCGTTTTTCCTAAAAAACTAATTACCTCGGTTTCTGGGGGAGATGCTTTATCTGGCCTTAGCCAGGAGTCCGTTTGTGTTTTCTTGTTGGAATATAGACTAATAAAGAACACGTCTATAATTGCGTGTTTAAAAACATATGACGAATCTTATTCGCTATACCAGGACATCTTGTCTGCCGGAGGCGCGCCCACCTTTTTTTTTCCTGAAAAAAACACCGACTATATTGTTCCTGGGTTTCTTTCTTCAAGGGAAAGATATAGGCAGGAGGTGTTTTTTACACCACAGAGAAAAAACCCAATATATATAACCACTAAAACTGGGTTCAAGGAAAAAAACATACCTAATAAAAACAAAATAAGCACAGAAAAAATATTTTTAAAAGTAAATGAAAAAAACAAACTTAAGAAAGTTATAAAAAAACTTATTTCCTTTGGATATAAAAAGGTGGACTCTGTGTACGACCCTGGAACATTTCGCACAGCGGGGGATGTATTAGATATATATCCGCCCCATTTTGATTTTCCCATAAGGTGCTCTTTTAATTTTAACACCCCAGATCGGCTGACATATTTTAACCCCACAACCCAAACTTCATCTACCCCAATTAATAGAATATCTATTTATGGGGCGCCTTCTGTCTCTCAAGGGCATGATAATATTGGTCTTATGGAGCACGCTTCAGGCGGGTTTGTTGTTAATCTTTCTATAAAAAACAAAAAATATAAACTTTCTCCTCAAAAAACATCTGGCAAAACAAAAGACATAAAAATATCAACTCTTTTTATTGATGGCATAACAAGGGCTGAACGGCTTGACAGTGTATATAAACAAATAAAAAACAATTCTAATTGCCGTGTTTTTTTAAGCGATCCAAAAAACAGATACAAAGTTTTAAAAACGTCTCTTATTGCGCCCACAATAAAGACAAAGTTAAACATTAACAAAGGGTTTTATTCAAAGGCCTTCTGTTTTTTGGTCGTTTCTATAGGAGATATTCTAAAAGAAAAAAAATATGTAGAAAAATGGAAAACCGAAAACCAACAGGACACACAGGTTTTTACAACCCGAAACCTTTCAGAGCTTATCGGTGGAGATTTTCTGGTTCACAAAAAATTTGGCATTGGGGTTTTTCGCGGGTTAGTAAAAGAAAGCATTTCTTCTGGTTCTCGTGAATCAATAAAAATTGAATATAAAAACAATTCTTTTGTTTTTGTTTCCGTTGAAAACCTAGACTTAATACATAAATATATCGGAACATCAAGCGCCCCTGTTGTTTCTTCGCTTGGTTCAAAAAAGTGGGATCAGGAGCTCACTAAAACCAGGAAAGCGGCCCAGGCTGTTGCAAAAGAATTAATTAATATTTATGCAAAAAAACAAAACCTTAGGCCGTTTAATTATTTAACGGACGAAGAATTAGAGGGGGCTTTGGTTTCTTCTTTTGCTTTCAAAGAAACACCGGATCAAAAAGCAGCCATAAACGCAGTTTTAGAGGACATGCTAAAACCCCACCCAATGGACAGGTTGGTTTGCGGGGATGTGGGGTTTGGTAAAACCGAGGTCGCTCTTCGAGCAATAATGAGGGCTGCTATTTCAAAAAAAGCATCAGTTTTTCTTTGTCCTACAACCATATTGGCAGACCAGCACTATATAACCTGTAAAGAAAGGCTGGGCAGCCTTGGCGTTCGTATTGAGCTGCTTTCAAGGTTTAAAACAAAAAAAGAACAAATAAAAATAATAAAAAAGTGTGCGGGCGGGTTAGTTGATTTGTTGATAGGAACCCACCGCCTGCTTTCCCCAGACGTGGTTCTTTCTTCTTTAGGCCTGTTAATTGTTGATGAAGAACACAAGTTTGGAGTAAAACATAAAGAAAAAATTCGCAAACTAAAAACACACTTAGACGTTATCACTCTTTCCGCTACCCCAATACCCAGAACCCTTCAGCAATCATCTGTTGGTTTAAGAACAATTAGCCGAATACAAACCCCTCCTGTTTCAAGAAAACCTATTATGACGGAAGTTCGGTTTTTTAACTGGGCCCTAATAAATAAATATATTGAAAGGGAGTTAAAACGCGGAGGACAAACATATTTTGTTCACAACGACATTGGCTCGCTTCCATTTGTTGCAAAGTCCATCTCTAAATCTTTTCCTTGTGTTTCTGTAGAGTATATTCATGGACAAATGCCTGATTTGAGCCTAGAAAAAAGGGTTTTGTCTTTTTTTGAAGGAGGAATTGACATTCTCGTTTGTACAACAATAATTGAATCAGGGCTTGACGTTTCTAATGCTAATTGCATTATAATAAACAACGCTCAAAACTTTGGGCTTTCTCAGTTATATCAAATGCGAGGAAGAGTTGGCAGAGGAGAGCGCCAAGCCCACTGCCTGCTTACCGTTCCCCCAAAAAAATTAGAAAGCCAGGCTTTTCAACGGCTCAAAACGATAGAGCAATATACGTCCCTGGGGGCAGGGTATGATATTTCAATAAAAGATCTTGAAATCAGAGGCGCGGGATCTCTTTTTGGTTACAAGCAGAGTGGGCACATAAGTTCCGTCGGTTTTGAATTATACTGTGATATTTTGAGAGATGAGCTTGATTCCAGCATAAACAGAAAAAGGAAATTAAAGTTTCCCGAAGTTGTTTTAGGGCGAGACGCCCTTATACCAGAACATTATATAAAGCCACCAGCACAAAGACTTGGGTTTTACGATCGTCTTTCAACAGCAACAAGTGTTTCTGGAATAGAAAAAATTGAAGAAGAATTATTTGACAGGTTTGGGGGCTTTCCAAAAGAAATACAAAATCTAATTGATTTAGCTTTAATTAGGGTTTTCTTTAAAAACACATCTGTCTGTAAGGTTTTTATTAGCGAAAATAGAGCACACTTCGAGTTTGATGATATAAAACCATACAAGTCTCTTGATGTTTTGATTTCAGCTGTCATAGAATGGGGGTCCAAAAAAAGTTTTAAATTTTCCTTTAGCAAAACAAAAAAAGAAAACTTAATTGTTCTGCTTGAATATCGTGGTTTCGGTTCTGGAATGTTTGTTATTAAAAATTTTTCTAAATTGTTTTAATTAATTATGACAATTAACTTCCGCCAATGAAGCCATCTTGGTTCCTATTGTTGTTTATATGTTCATGTAATAAAAAAACGCCAAATGAAGAGTCTGCTGTTTTGGCCCGCGTTAATGATTTTGTGTTAACCGCAGAACAGCTAGAACAAAACCTTTCTCCTAGACAACGATCTAAAGACCAGGTTAGAGCATATATACACGACTGGGTAAACAATACTGTTGTTTTTCAGGAGGCAAGAAAAAACGGGATGGACAAGGACAAGTCTTTGTTAAACAAGAGCTCTCTTTTTTTCACAAAGTTAGTTGTGTCGACCTATTTAGAAACTGAAACAACTCCTTTATCATCAATAACAAAAAATCAAATTAAAAACTACTATGAAGAAAACGTTTCTGAGTTTGTTCGTCTTGCCGATGAAGCAACCATACACCACTTTACAACAGATAACATTTCCGAGGCTAGAAGCATACGAAAAAAACTAATTAAAAAAAACGCAGGAGAAACAATGGAAAATTTGTTGTCTTTATATGGCGCCAGCACCAAAACGGTTAAGAAAGGTCGGATAATAAAAGACCTAGATAATCTTATTTTCAACAATGAAAACACAGGTGTTTTCGGTCCAGTTAAAGTTAAAGAAAACTACCACATAATAGATGTCCTGAAAAAATATAAAAGAGGTTCTCGCATAGGGCTTGAGGATGCGTATGATGAAATTTATCAAAGAATTATAAAACAAAAGCAAGTGCTTTCAACAAATGTTCTTATAGACAGCCTCAGAAAAAAATCAAACATATTTATAAATGAAACATACAATTAAGCTTTATAAAAAAATAATTTTAATTTTTTTTGTATCTTTCATTTTTTCTCAAAACGGGACCAGCTTTATTGACGGGGTGGCTGCTGTTGTTGAAAAACACATCATTCTTAAAAGTGATCTTGCTCAAATGATAAACATGGCCGCAATTCAACAAAACGTTAACCCAAAAGAAAATCCGGAAACTTTTATTTCTTTACAGGGTTTTGTTCTTCAGTCTATGATTGATCAAAAAATACTTTTAGAAATGGCATCCTTAGACTCGGTTGTTGTAGAAGAAAAAGATGTAAATAAAGCCCTTGATCAACAAATCGAAATGCTTATAAACCAAGCAGGGGGGAAAAGCGGGGCTGAAAAAATGCTAGGCCAAAGCATAAAGTCTTTTAGGCGTGAGTTTTGGTTTGAAATGCAAGATCGGCTTATTTCTGAAAAATACCAGCAAGAATTAATGAACAAAATAAGCGTTAATAGAAAACAGGTTATAAGGTTTTACAAAACATATAAAGACAGCCTTCCAGTTCTTCCAGTTGGCGCAAAAATAAGAAATTTTTTAATTTCAATTGTGCCAAGCGAAAAAGCTAAAAAAGATGCTGTTGATACTCTTGTTCATATAAAATCAAAAATAATAAAAGGTTCTTCTTTTTCTGAAATGGCATCAAAATACTCTATGGACCCAGGTTCAAAAAAAAATGGAGGAAATCTTGGGTGGATAAAAAGAGGTTCCCTTGTTAAAAACTTTGAAACTGTTGCATTCACATTAGATAATAATATTATAAGCAAACCTGTTGAAACAGAGTTTGGTTTTCACATCATTGAAACCTTAGAAAAACAAGGCGAGAAAATAAACGTCAGACATATTTTAATTTCGCCTGCAATTACCGAAGAAGACAGTAAAAGAGCCTTTAATTTGGCTCTTTCATATAAAGATTCTATTTCTTCAATTCATGTTTTTAAAAATTATGTAAAAAAATACTCAGCTGATGAGTCTACTAAAGAAATTGGAGGCGACTTGGGTTGGATAAATCCTGAAAATTACCCTGTTCCAGAAATAGGACAGGCAATAAAATATATTGAAATGAACACTTGTAGTCCTCCTATCAATTCATCATTAGGATATCATTTACTATGGTTAGAGGGAATTAAAAAAGGAGGTCGCCCTAACCCAGTAGACCACTGGCCCGAAATAGAGGAAATGGCTTTAAACAAATTGAAAATGGACTGGTATCAGGACTGGATAAAAAAGGCAAGAAAAAATTTTTATATAGAAACAAAAAATTAATTTTTCCACAAACTTTTTCACAACATTAAAAAAATTGAAGAGAACATGAGTTAAAATAAAATTTTATTGAAAAATAACAATTATCAACAAATTTATATTTTTTATTCACATAAAGTAGTTATTTAAATATTAAGTAATAAAAATTATTATATATAAGTTTCTTTTTTTTATTATAATAATTTTAAACATATTAACAGTATTATAAATAATAAATAAGATTTAGATAATTAATTTTCATATATTAATTTTAATAATTGCCCTTAGTTATTTTATTTGTTTGTAAAAAATTATATAAGAGAGATATATGAAAAAATATACAGTGTTATTTATTCTTTTGGTTTTAATTAACTGTGGTGATAGCCCAGTTCTCGAATTACCTCTTTCCACGGAATCAAAAAAAGCTAAAGATTTTTATAAGAAAGCTGTTTTGGAGTGGCAGTCTGGCGGGGATATTGAAAAAAGAAATTTTCTTGATTCTTCAATATTTTACGATCAAAACTTTGCTCTAGCTTATGAAATGAATGATGTTAACAATCCTATTAAAAGAAAAAAATATATAGATAAAGCGAAAGAACTAATATCAACAACAACAAACTCAGAAAAATATATAATAAATATTAGAAACGCCTTTAGGGAAAACAACTTAGACAATGCATTAGAAAATGCAAATATGTTAGTTAAAGAATATCCAGAATATTATGAGCCTTATAATTGGCTTGGGATTGTAAAAAGCAATAGAAATGAATTAAAAGAAGCCGAAAATGTTTTTTTAAAAGCCATATCTATAAATAAAGATAATTTTGTTGCTTATAATTTTTTAGCAGGACAACACATTCCTTCAGGAGGGTTTACCATGTTACCCACAGAACAAAGAAACATGGAAAAAGGAATGAAATATATTGATGAAATGATAAGAATTCGCCCCAATTCTGGATATCCTTATCACATTAAAGCCAATGTTTATAGAAACATGAGTCAGTTTGACAAGGCTAAACCTCTATATGAAAAATCTATAGAAAAGAGAAAAGGAACATCCAGTCTTGGTACTGCATATATTGTTTCTGGACACAACTACATGTTTGGGGGAAGTTTTGAAACAGCAAGAGAAAGATATAATCTTGGAATAAAAGAAACCAAAACGAAGGATGGGTGGTTTGGTTTAAATTATTATCTTACAATTTCATATCTTTTTGAAAATGATTTTTCTGGAGCACTTAGAAATATAGAAAAAGTTGAAGAAGCTTTGGAAAACAAGGGTTTTTCAGAAGTAGAGCTTTTAGAAAAAATATCTACAATTAATTTTCACAAATTAATTTGTTATGCACATAGCCAAAGAAAAGATGATTCTTATGAAGCTCTGGAAAAAATAATAGAACTTAATAAAGAAAGAGCTGATATTTTAGATGAAGAAGCAACATATAAACAAATAGAAGCAAGAGAAAAAAACCTTAAGGCATGGGTTTATATACTGTTTGGAGAATATAAACAGGCCAATGTTGAACTAAAAAAATTAAAAGAAATACAGTCCTTAAAAAAAGACCCCACGGCTCTTTATGGCTATAATGGATTAATGGGGATGACAAAACTAATGCAGGGAAACCCAGAAGAAGCCATTTCTTTTTTTAATAAAGGAAACAAAAACAACACATATTATAATTATTTTAAGGGGCTTGCACTAAAAGCAACTGGAAACAATGAGAAAGCCAACAAAGAATTTAAAAACATAGTTAATGACAATTTTAGTTATTGGGAACTTTCAATAGTAAAAAAATTAGCAAAGGAGCAGCTAGGAAATGTTTAATACAAACCAAAGGAAGACAGCCAGGGCAGTTGTTCTTTTTTTTGTTTTTATATCTTCTTTAATGATGGCGCAACAAAGGTCTTTCAAAGATGAAAACGGAATTTATCTTGCCTGCGAAAAAATGCCAGAAATTAAAGGTGGTCTAAAAACAATTGCTTCAATGATAAAATATCCCCCAAAGGCAAGAAAGGAGAAAGTTCAAGGAATGGTTTATGTTCAGTTTGTAGTTGACGAAAAAGGAAAAGTAAGTTCTCAGAAGATAATTCGTTCTCTTGGCGCCGGTTGTGACGAAGAGGCTTTGCGCGTTGTTTCTAAACTGAAAATAAAACCAGGTTATGAAAAAGGAGTTCCTGTAAAAGTCAAAATGACTCTTCCTTTTAGGTTTAAGCTTTAGGAAAAAAATTGGGGTTTTATTTAAAAGCGCTAAGTTTCTTTTTTTTATCTTCGTTTTTGTGCGGACACACCTTTTCAAGTCTCACGGTTGAAAAAGGTCTTTCTGACAATTTGGTTAACACCTTAGAGTTTGACGCCAGAGGTGTTTTGTGGATTGGCACAGATGAAGGGCTGAACAAATATGACGGATACGATGTAACGGTATACAGATCTAACCCTTTTGATGACAAAACCATATCGGGAAACAGAATATGGACATCCTTTAAAGACTCAAAAGGAAATGTTTGGTTTGGCACGGATAATAGTGTTGATTTATACAAATGGACAAACGACTCGTTTATAAGGTTTGCAACAGAAAGCAGACCAACATCCTTTTTTGAGGACAGTAGAGGCTTTGTTTGGGTTTCAACCCTTGACAGGGGCCTTTTCAGCATTGATACAACTCTAAAAAACATGGAAAACTATTCCTTCAATGCTCTTGACCCTATGTCAATATCAAACAACGGGTTTTCTGTTTTTCAAAAAACGCCAATTGTTCAGGGCCCGTCCGGGCTATGGATTGGTACGAATAACGGCTTGAATTTTTACGATCAAAAGAAAAAAATATTTAAACGCTATTATGCATCAGAAGAACAAAACAGTCTTTCTGCAAATTCTATAAACACATTACACATTGATGATGAATTTTTGTGGGTTGGTACAGACAATGGATTAGATAAAATATCCCTTGATGAAAAAACAATAACAAGAATGGCCAATAATGGCTGGTTTTCAATGACGGGAATGTATGCGGTTACCCAAATAGTTCCGTTTCAAGGCGGCAACACAATGGAGGGGGGTTTTTGGATGTCAACGTATTCTGGACTGGTTTATTACGATAAAAATATGGAAAGCTGGTATGATGTAGAGCATGAACTTGTTTTTGGGAAGCCCATAAATAAAATTATAGAAGATATAAATGGAAATTTGTGGATAGACATGAACGGAGAACTTGTTTTTTTTAACACATCTTCGTTTTATTATCAATATGGTTCTATTGCTGAAAAAGACATTGCCTTGGTTGAGCACAGCGCTGAAAACAGGCAGTCAATTCTTGATGTTTCTTTAAATGCAATGGCATCTCATCCGAAGCACGGAACATGGCTTGGTACAAGAAGAGGGGTAAGTAAAAAAATTGAACTAATAAACATCTTTTCTGAGTTTGCTTCGGGCTACCCGGGGGTAGAAAAAATAATGGTTGATAAAAATAAAAACGTTTGGTTTTCAAGCGAGTCTGGTCTTTATCAATATAACGAAAGCGGAAAATTGTTGAGGAGTTTTGTTTCTGACCCAACAGATGTAAATACAATTATATCAAATGAAACAGGACCCTTTTTAATTGACAACGAAAGGAATTTTGTCTGGGCCGCTTCTAAATTTAACGGCCTTTCAAAAATAGAGCTTGGTTTTGACTTAAGAACGGAAAAAGAGTTTGTAAACAAACAAAAAGTAAAAAGACTTTTTTATAGCAAAGACGACAAAAACTCTATTCTTGATGGAGAAATAAACCAAATGTATCTTGACGAAGACGGAGATGTTTTTCTTTCCTTTAAGGGCGGGGTGGTGAAAATAAGTGACAGCGACATAAAAAGGTTTTCTTTTTTAGATCAGGTTGGAAACTATCATCTTTCAGATATAAGCAGCTTCATTGAAACGGGTTGGGGGGAATTTTGGGTTGGTTCTAAAAAACACGGGCTTTATAAGGTTAACAAAGAAAACATGTCCGTAGTTAAACACTACACCCTGGATAAAACGAACAAGCAAAGTTTTTCTTCAAGCGTTGTTTATGTTTTGTATGAAGACAAGAAAAAAACTCTTTGGATTGGGACGGGTGGCGACGGGCTTTTTCGGTACCTTCCTAAGGTTGATGGTTTTGAGCGCTATACTATAGCAGACGGATTGCCAAGCAACACCATTCTTTCTTTGCAGGAGGATAAAATAGGACAGCTGTGGATAGGGACAAGAAACGGATTGTCTATGATGAACAAAAAGAACAAAACATTTTCAACTTTTGGAGCTACGGACGGGATGGAACAGCGCATTTTTAAACAAAACTCATTTAACATAAATAAAGAAGGGGTTATGTATGTCGGTGCAGGGGAAAAAATAATTACATTTTTTCCAGAAAATATTCAAAAAAATGAAACCCCTCCCGTATTATCTGTTTCATTTGTTAATACATATGATATAGACAACAACAAAAGAAAGAAGGATATTATTAATGGAACAGTGGTGGCCCAAAGCGGTGAGAAAAAAATTGAGATAGGCATAGTTGGGATTAGCTATAAAAAAACAGAAAAAAACAAGTTTAGGTATAAAGTTTCAAACTTTACAGCTGACTGGGTTGAGCTGGGAAACCAAAGAACTATTATATTACAGGGTCTGCAACCAGACGAGTATAGGTTTTCCTTTATGGCCAGCAACAACGATAATGTTTGGAGCCGCCCCAGCCCTGAATTAAAAATAGTGGTTAAACCTCCTTTTTATAAAACAATTTGGGCCTATTCTGCCTATCTGGGCCTTGCTTTTTTAACAACAATAGGTGCCGTAAAAAACAGAGATAAAAAACAACTGGCGAGACTAGAAGAAAACCGAAGAACCCAAGAGCTGGAGGAGGCCAGGGAATTTCAAATGAAAATGTTGCCTAAAAAATGTCCAAAGGTAATGGACCTTGAAATAGCAGCCGGCATAAAAACAGCGACAGAGGTGGGAGGGGATTATTATGATTTTTTTCCACAAAACGATGACAGTATATATGTTATGGTTGGGGATGCTACTGGGCATGGAATGACGGCAGGAATGATGGTTTCCATTACCAAGGCGGGGCTTTATGGAATGCCTCCCAATATACCGCCCAATGAGGTTTCTTATATATTAAATAGAACAATAAAGGCCATTGAGCTTGGAAAAAACAAAATGGCGATAAGCGTTGCAAGGTTTTGGCCCGACAGAGTAGAGCTAACATCAGCCGCAATGCCTCCAGCCTATCACTATAAATTAAAAACAAAAGAAGTAGATGAGGTTCTTTTAGAAGGACTTCCTTTGGGAAGCTTTAAAGGAGAAACCTATGGCCAGGTAGAAATACCGATTGACGCGGGAGATGCTTTTGTATTTATTTCTGATGGTTTGCCAGAGGCCACGAACAAAAGCGAACAAATGCTCGGATATCAAGCGGTGTTAGAATGTGTTAGGGAAAACGGGAAAAACAGCGCCGAGGAAATAAAACAATCTCTTTTTGATCTTGGAAACGCATGGCTCGACGGAATACAAAACCAAGACGACATAACGGTTGTTGTTGTAAAAAAATCAGAAAACAACAGTTAATTTTTATTATTATAATGAAACAGGGAAAAACAATATGGTAGCAAAACAAAAACCAACAGTTGAGCTCACTATTCCGGTGCTTCCAGATATGGAGCTCTTAGCAACACAAACATCAGCCGCTGTTGCTAAACACATGAACTTAGATGATGAAAAAACAGCAGAAATTAATATGGCGCTGAGCGAGGCCTGTATTAATGCTTTTGAGCACAGTGAAAGTAAGAGTGAAATAGAAATTCATTTTAAAATTTCAGATGACAAGTTAATTATCCAGGTAACAGACAGTGGAAAAGGTTTTGATAAATCAAAGGTTGATATCCCCAATATAGAAGAAAAAATATCTTCTGATTATAAAAGAGGATGGGGCCTTAAGTTAATAGAAGAGCTCATGGACACTGTAAAGTTTGATTCTTCAGAAGAAGGCACAACAGTAACCATGACAAAACGTAAATAGTTGGGAGTTTAAAATGCCAGATTTTAATATTTCTGTTAGAGAACAGGGTGATATAATTATTATAGAAACTGACGGGTATTTGAACAATGTTGGAGGTGAGGTAATTGCCAATGAGTGCTATGCTCAAATTGATAAAGGAAAAAAAGCTTTTGTTTTAAACTTGGAAAAATCACCAGTTGTAAACAGTATTGGCGTGTCTATATTGATTGAAATAATAGAGAAGCTCCAGGACGTTGACGGAAGCCTGGGTTATTACAATCTCGCACCAATAGTTGATAAAACTTTTAACATAATGGGCCTTACAAAATACAGCACAATATATACTGACGAGAACGACGCTATAAGCAGCCTTTCATAAAAAGAAATGTCTTCTATTGCTGGTAGCGCATCCAATGATGACAAAGTAAACCACTACCTTTCTGCGTTAACAGAACTTGGAGATATTTTAATTAATGAAGAGCAAACAGGAGATGTTACAAGGTCTGTTTTAAGATTAATGCTTGGAATAATAATGGCGCCTAAAGGCGCCATTTTTTTATATAGCAAGAAAAGCAAGGTGTTTTTTCCAACATCTCTTCAGGGTTTTAGTTATAGCGAACCTATCATGGTCAATAATCATTTGATAAAAAGCCTGGAATTTCACTCTAAAAGCTTTATAGACAGAAAGAAGTCTCGGCAAATAAAAAGTAGCTCCTTTGTAGATACAGTAAAGAGCTTAGATGTAGAAATAATTATTCCGTTGTTTTTTAGAAGAGCCCCTCTTGGTGTGGTTTTTATTGGTGGAAAATTAATGGGAGAAAAGTTTACCGACCTGGACTATAATGTTTTAAGGGTTATTTGCAATCACATGGTAAAATCCTTACATAATACGATGTTGTTGGCTTCTCTTGACAAAAAAACCAATGATTTAAATCTGAAACTGCTAGAGCAACAAACATTATTTGATATCAGCGTTGCCATTAGTTCTGTTTTGGATGTGGAACAACTAAGCGAGGAAATACTGTGGAGATCGGTGGGGGTTTTAAACACATCAAAAGGAATGATTCTTCATGAAAAAGAAAACAGCCCCATACTTAAAATTTCTTCAGCTTTTAATTGGGAGACATCAAAAATTTTGTTATCTAAAAAGCTTAAAATATTTGAAACAATAAAAACAACAAAAAAAGGGATTGTTTTCACTGAAAAGCTAAAATCGACAATTCAAAAAAAGCTTAATGAAAACCATATTATTATATCACCAATGCAAACCGCAAAAAAAACAATTGGGTATATGATTCTTTGCAACAAAGAAACAAGAGACGGGGTTGTTGGTTTTAACAGCTCAGACTTGGACTTATTGACTGCGCTATGCAACCAGGCCGCAGTGGCAATTGATAATGCCCGGCTATTCAAAGATATTAATGAGTCAAAGCAATTTAATGAGAGCATTCTGGGAAGTATAGCAACGGGGGTTATCACCTTAAATGAACTCGGAGAGATTGATTCTATAAATGGAGCTGGAAAAAAAATATTAAGAATGGACGAAAAAGAAGTTTTGGGAAACCACTATATGTTTTTATTTCAAAAGGACAATGAAATTATTGAACTAATCCAAAAAACAGAAGCTCATAATCAGGCCCAAACAGAGATGAACATTTCCTTTTTAACCGTTTCAGAGGATTCAAGAATAAATGTGTCTTCATCCCCAAGGCTTGGGCTTGGTGGAGCCGTACAGGGAACGGTGTTAACGTTGGAGGATATTTCTGACATAAGCAAAGTAAAAAACACATTTAAAAGGTATGTTTCAAAACAGGTGGTAGACGAAATCTTAGACGATGAAACAAAATTAAATTTGGGAGGTGAAAAACGAGAAATAACGGTTTTGTTCAGCGATATTAGAGGTTTTACTTCTATGTCAGAAAACATGGACCCAGAAAAGGTTGTTTCTACTTTAAATGAACACTTTTCTGCTATGATAGACATAGTTTTTAAACATAACGGAACCTTAGATAAAATCGTCGGCGATCAATTAATGATTGTATTTGGCGCTCCAACTAGGCGCGACGATGACACAGAAAGAGCTGTTTTAACTGCACAAGAAATGCAGGAGAAAATCAAAGACATTAATAAAAAGAGAAAAAAACGAAAAGAAAAACCTGTTTTTATTGGAATTGGAATCAACAAGGGATCCGCTGTTTCAGGAAACATTGGATCCAGAGAGAGGATGGACTATACTATTATTGGAGACGCTGTAAACCTTGGGGCGAGACTCTGTTCTGCTGCGGGGCCAGATGAAATTTTGATATCCCAGGACGTTTATAACTCTGTTGCAAAAAACACCCCCTGTAAGGAGCTTGAGCGAATAAACGTAAAGGGGAAAAAAGAAAAAATAAATATTTATAGGGTTCTTTAAATTTTTTAAGGTTTTTTTGATGGCACGGCACGATAAAACCCTTTTTTAAAAAAGGGCGATTGGGTAGTTTCTGCAATAGATATAAATAAAAAAAAGACAACCAAAAGGACTCGTTGTTTTAGTTAAAAACAGTGAAATTTTCCACATCCAAAACAGAGCTTCACCAGGCCTTACAAAAACTGAATAAGGCGACGCCAACAAGATCTACGTTGCCAATTTTGGGATGCGTTTTGATTGAGGCGTCTGAACACAAAACAACCCTTCGGTCTACAGACCTTGAAATAACAATAGAGGTGGAAATTTCTGTTAGTCTTGAAGCTGCAGGGTCTGTTGCCTTGCCCATAAAAACCTTATTTGATATTACTGTTGAGCTTCCCGAAACGAGAATAACCCTTTCTGTTGATGAAAAAAACAGAACAGAGATTTCCACCAGTTCGGGTGTTTATGATTTAATGGGGAAACCGGCAGATGAATTTCCAAAAACACCAAGTGGTGAAGCGACAGGAACAATTCAAATGGATTCAGGGGTTTTAAAAGACGCCATAGGAGCCACATCTTTTGCTATAAGCAAAGATGAACTAAAACCAGCGCTTACAGGCGCTTTGTTTCGGTTTGACTCTGAATGTCTTACTGTAGTTGCGACAGACGGCCATCGTTTAGTTAGATATACAAGATCTGATTTTAAAATAGACGGCTTTAAAGAAGACTTTATTGTTCCAAAAAAGTTTTTAACCTTTATGTCGGCTCAGCCATTGACAGGGTCCATTAAATTAGAAACAGGAAAAAACTATCTTACGGCAAGATTTGGCCAGGACATGGTATTAACCAGATTAATCGATGAAAGTTTTCCAAACTATGAAAGCGTCATTCCGAATGATAATGAAAAAACATTTTTTGTAGATAAAAGCATTCTTTTGGGAGCAATTCGCAGAGTTTCTATTTTTTCAAATAAATCCACACATCAAGTGGCGCTCAATCTTAGTAAAGACGGTTGTAAAATAACTACCGAAGACCCAGAAAAATCTTCTCGCGCAACTGAAAAAATACCAGGAGAATATGATGGAGAAGACATAAGCATTGGATATAATGCTGAATATTTAAAAGATGTTGTTCATCACATAAGAGGTGAAAAAGCATTGATAAAATTAAACACGCCAATCAGCGCAGCGCTTTTTAGCCCAGAAACGGAGGAAGAAAACATTGACAGCCTAATGCTCCTTATGCCCATCAGATTGAATGATTGATAAAAAGCTATTTTCCAATGGCCATACGACGCCTAAATATTGTATCAGTTCGAAACCATAAAGATGCAGAATTTTATTTTAGCCCTGGTGTTACTGTGATTTGGGGTGAAAATGGCTCAGGAAAAACAGCAATTCTAGAAGCAATTAATATATTATCTTTCGGTAAAAGCTTCAAAACGCACAGGCAAAGGGAATTGATTAATATAAAAACCAGCGAGCTTTTTATAAGGGGTGAATTCTGTGCCGGCGGCCAAGAAGACGTCGTGGCGGCTTGTGTCGATAAGAAGTCGGGTCAAATTATAAAATTAAATGGAAAAAAAATATTAAGCAGAAAAGAACTTTTAGGGCGGAACATTGTTGTTGTTCTTTCACCTGAAGAACAAGGAATCACAATGGGCGCGCCTTCAATTAAAAGAAGTTTTTTTGATAGGGTTTTTTCAGTTATTTCTCCTGGCTATTTAAAGACGCTGCAGCAATATGGAAGAGCGCTAAAACAACGTAACATTGCACTTATTCAGTTTCGAGATGGGGTTATTAGAAAAGATGCTTTGGAAACATGGACGGAACCATTAGCGAAAAGAGGGGCAAAGCTTTGGAAAGCTCGAAAAGAGTTAATGTTGGAATTTAAAAAGCTACAGCTAAATGTTTCCAAAAAATATGACGCAAAAATTATGATGGATATTAAAAACCCAGATTTAGACCCTGGTAAAGAAAAATACCGTGAAAAAATTGAAGGGCTAATAAAAAAAGATATTTTTTTAGGGAGAACGGGGTTTGGCCCACATCGTGATAATATTACCATAAACTGGTTTGGAAAAAACATTAAAGTTTTTGGATCTCAGGGGGAGCATAAGCTTTGCCTGGTTATATTAAAATTAACAGAATTGTTTTTTATAAAAGAAAAAACAGGAATAACTCCAGCTTTGTTACTTGATGATTTGTTTTCAAAACTTGATCTGGAAAGATCAAAGAAAATTGTTCATCTTCTTCAGGGGTTAGAAACAATATATAAAGAACCAGTTCAAACTATCGTAACAACTACTGATCTGATAAACGTTGAAAACAGTGGCCTTTTATCAAAAAAATACAGCCACAAAACCTATCATCTTGAGCGTTAATGCAGCATATTTCTACCGCAATTAACAAATTTCTAAGAAAAACAGGTCTTGAAAAAGCTGTTGCTCAACAGAACGCTCTCGAAATATGGCCAGTTGTTGTCGGGGAAAACGTTGCTCAAAAAACAATAGCAGAAAAAATTGAACATGGAATTTTGGTTATTCGAACTCAAACACCTGCGTGGAGACAGGAACTATCGTTTCAAAAAAAATCTATTATAAAAAAAATAAATAAAAAACTAGACAAAAACATAATTAAGGATATTCGTTTTATATGAATGTAGAAACACAATCAAAACAATACAGCGCAGAGAGTATAAAGGTTTTAGAGGGCCTTGAAGCTGTTCGTAAAAGACCGGCTATGTATATTGGCGATGTTGGAAAAAGGGGGTTACACCACCTCATTTACGAAGTTGTAGACAACTCTATTGATGAGGCTCTTGCTGGTTTTTGCACAAAGGTTGTTGTGGTTTTTAACCCCGACGGCTCCGTAACAGTTGAAGATAACGGTCGTGGAATACCAGTAGATATTCATAAAGAAGAAAAAAAACCCGCTGTTGAGGTTGTTATGACAGTGCTTCATGCTGGTGGAAAATTTGATAAAGGGTCCTATAAGGTTTCTGGAGGTCTTCACGGTGTGGGGGTGTCTGTGGTAAACGCTCTTTCAGAATGGTTGTGGGTAGAGGTAAAAAGAGATGGAAGCATACATCGTCAAGATTATAAAATTGGAGAACCGCAAAATAAAGTAAAAAAAATTGGCAAAGCGAAAAAAACAGGGACCAAAGTATGTTTTTTCCCAGACACAGAAATTTTTAAAACCATTAATTTTGAATATGATATTATTTCAGAAAGACTCAGGGAACTTGCTTATTTAAATAGCGGATTAGAAATAATATTAAAAGACGAAAGAACAGAAGGCGGAGAAACAGATTCTTTTAAGTTTAAAGGAGGTTTAAGCGATTTTGTAAAGTATCTTGATGAAAACAACAATCCTCTACACAACAAAGTTATAACCGTAAATAAGGAAGGTGGGGATGTGCCAGTAGATGTTGCATTAAGATATGGCAACACCTACAATGACAACATACTAACATTCGTAAACAATATTAATACAATCGAAGGAGGCACGCACCTGTCTGGGTTTCGCTCAGCGCTTACCCGCGCGATGAACAACCACGCAACAAAAAACAATCTTATTAAAGCTAAGAAAAATGAAAAAATAAGCTTAACAGGAGAAGATTTTCGAGAAGGTTTAACAGCAATAATAAGCGTAAAGGTCGCTGAGCCTCAGTTTGAAGGGCAGACGAAAACAAAACTTGGAAATGGTGAGGTAAAGGGGTTGGTTGATAAAATTGTTTACGAGGGAATATTAGATTTTTTAGAGCAAAACCCGTCTATAGGGCGCCGTATAATAGAGAAAGCATTATTGGCCGCAAGGAGCAGAAGCGCAGCCAGAAAAGCAAGAGAACTTATCCGTAGAAAAAGCGCCTTAGGAGGATCGTCTCTGCCTGGAAAATTAGCAGACTGCTCAAATCGTGATCCTGTTTTTTGTGAATTATATCTTGTTGAGGGCGATTCTGCCGGTGGTTCTGCAAAGCAGGGACGAGACAGAAAAACCCAAGCTATTTTACCGCTAAGAGGAAAAGTTATTAACTCTGAAAAAGCAAGGATAGACAAGCTTCTTTCAAACAACGAAGTTCAATCCATTATCACTGCTCTGGGAACTGGGTTTGGAGGATCAGATGATGATGGCGGAGAAAAATCTGCAGGAGATTTTAATATTACCAATCTTAGATACCATAAAATTATAATAATGACCGATGCAGATGTAGATGGATCACATATAAGAACCTTGCTTCTCACATTCTTTTATCGAAAAATGAAAGAAGTAATAGACGAAGGTCATTTGTTTTTGGCCCTACCTCCTCTCTATCGTGTTTCACAGGGAAAGAAAGAGATGTATGCCTATGATGATAATGAACGTGATTTATTGATTGAACGAATGAAGAAAGAAAACAAAAATACCAAAGTGTCCATTCAGCGTTATAAAGGATTAGGAGAAATGAATCCAGAACAACTTTGGAAAACAACAATGGATCCAGAGCGAAGAACGCTGATGCAGGTTACTGTTGAAAGCGCTACGGAAGCTGCGGAAACATTTCAAAACTTAATGGGAAGCGATGTGGAAGCAAGGAGAGGTTTTATAGAAAAAAATGCGAAATTTGTCGTTAACCTTGATATTTAGAAGCTTAGGAAGTATTTATGGTTGATCATAATAGAGACAATACTCTTCCGCGGGATATCGTGGATGAGATGAAAGAAAGTTATTTGAATTATTCAATGTCTGTAATTGTTTCCAGGGCGTTACCCGATGTTAGGGACGGATTAAAACCGGTACATCGCAGAATTTTGTATGGTATGAGCGAGTTGGGATCAAGTTGGAACAGACCCTATAAAAAATCAGCACGTATAGTTGGGGATGTTCTGGGGAAATACCACCCGCATGGTGACAGCTCTGTTTATGATGCTTTGGTGCGGATGGCACAAAATTTTTCAATGAGATATGAGCTGGTAGACGGACAAGGAAATTTTGGATCTATTGATGGTGATAATGCCGCAGCTATGAGATATACTGAGTCCAGAATGGCAAAGCTTTCCAGTGAAATGCTAAAAGACTTGGAAAAAGATACAGTTGAGTGGGAACCAAATTTTGATGAAACTTTAAATGAACCATCGGTTTTACCTTCAAACGTTCCAACTCTTTTGTTAAACGGTTCGGAGGGAATTGCGGTAGGTATGGCCACAAAGATACCTCCACATAATTTAAGGGAAGTAATTAACGGGCTTATTTCTCTTATTGACAACAAAGACCAAGGTGTTGATGATTTGATGACACATATTAAAGGTCCCGATTTTCCTACTGCAGGGCTTATTATGGGGATGGACGGCTTAAAGGACGCATATGAGACAGGAAGAGGAAAAATCAAGATGAGGGCCCGTGCACATATCGAATCTGGCAAAACAGGAAAAGACAGTATAGTAATAACTGAAGTACCATATCAAACCAATAAGGCAAATATGGTTGAAAAAATTGCGGACCTTGTCAGGGACAAAAAGGTTGTGGGTATTACAGACCTGAGGGACGAATCAGATAAAGATGGTATACGCGTCGTAATTGAAACAAAGAAAGATGCCGTTCCTGAAGTCATATTGAACCAGTTATATAAACATACACAGCTTCAGGACACATTTGGAATAATTCTCCTTGCATTGGTAGATGGTGTTCCAAAAATTATGTCGTTAAAAACAGTGTTACAGCACTTTATCGATTTTCGTCATGAGATAGTGGTTCGTAGAACAAAATTTGATTTAAAGCAAGCAGAAGCAAGAGCACATATTTTAGAAGGCCTAAAAATTGCGCTGGATAATATTGATGAAGTGATTTCTATTATCCGGGAAAGCAAAGACCCCGCTCAGGCAAAAGAAGGACTAATGAACGGTTTTAACCTTTCTGAGATTCAATCACAGGCTATCCTGGATATGCGACTTCAAAAGCTTACCGGTCTTGAAGTAGAGAAAGTTGTTTCTGAATATAAAGAAGTAATCAAGCTTATATCCCATTTGAAAGGAATTCTTGAAAGCAGAAACCAGAGAATGGATATTATCAAAAATGAACTTTTAGAGATCCATGATCAGTACGGCGATGAACGGCGGACAGAAATTGTTCCTGTCGACTCTAATTTTTCGATGGAAGATATGATTGCTGAAGAAGAAGTGGTTTTAACCATTACTCACCAAGGATATATAAAACGTACAGCACTAAATACATACCGGACACAAAGAAGAGGCGGGCGTGGTGTACAGGGCGCCATGAGCAAAGATGAAGATTTTGTTGAGCATTTGTTTATTGCCAACACTCATAATTTTATGCTCTTTTTTACTGATCAAGGAAAATGTTACTGGCTTAAGGTGTATGACATCCCACAGGGAGGCCGGGCAACAAGAGGTAGGGCTATTGTAAACCTTATCGGATGTACTCCTGGAGAGAAGGTTGAAGCATTTGTAAGCGTAAAAGAGTTCGATGATAATCACTATATTGTTATGGCAACCAGAAATGGAATAGTAAAAAAAACAACTCTCTCTGCTTATGGGAGGCCAAGAAAAGGCGGAATATATGCCATTGACATTAGAGATGGTGATAAGTTGATTGAAGCAAGAATTACAAATGGTGACCACGATATTTTATTAGGCACATATGAAGGAAAATCAATTCGTTTTTCAGAAGGAAACATTCGCCCAAGCGGAAGGAAAACTATGGGTGTTAAAGGAATTAAGCTTGGATCAAAGGATGATTATGTGGTGGGAATGTTGGTTGTTCGTCGCGAAGGAACAATACTGGTGGCAACAGAAAAAGGGATGGGAAAGAGAACAGATGTTATTCAATACCGGACACAGACACGTGGAGGTAAGGGCGTTATGACAATGCGCTGTACGGAAAAAACAGGAAACATGGTTAATATAATGGAAGTTGTAGACTCCGATGATTTAATCATTATTACAGACTCCGGGGTTCTTATGCGGCAGCCTGTCGCTGCTATAAGAACTATCGGTCGCGTTACGCAAGGGGTTAAGCTGGTAAAACTCGATGAAGGAACAAGCATATCATCTATTACGAGAGTTATCAGCGAAGATGCTGAAGCTAGAACTCCAGAAGAAGATAATGCCAAGCAGGAAATTTCTGAACAGGATGCTCAAACTGAAGAGGAATGAGTCTCAATGAAAAACTGGAGCAGATACGTAAAAAAATTTTTTCTGCTCAAAAAAAGGGCGATTTTAACCACCCTGTCCAAATCATAGCCGTTACAAAAACACGCCCGTTTCAAATTATAAAAGATTGTTATAACGCAAACCTTTCTGCTGTTGGAGAAAATCGGATACAGGAAGCAATAGAAAAGTTTAAAAACTTTACTGATATGCCAGGTCTTACGCGCCGCTTTATTGGGCACTTGCAATCCAATAAGGTTAATAAATGTCTCGAACTTTTTGATACGGTTGATTCAGTAGACAGCGTTAAGCTAGCGCGCAGAATATCTAATCGTGCTCATGCGATGGGAAAAACTTATCCAGTTCTGTTGGAGGTAAATACAAGTGGAGAAACACAAAAAAGCGGATTTAACCCATCCCAGACCGAACAGATGTTAGTTTGTATGGGTGAAAAAAACATACAGGTAGAAGGACTCATGACCATTGGGCCTCACACTACAAACAGGGCTAAAATACGGAAATCTTTTATTGAGCTTCGAAAACTTGCCGAGATGCTTAACAATCAGTTTGGTGAAAAAAAATTAAAAGAGCTTTCTATGGGAATGAGTGGGGACTATGAGATTGCAGCTGAAGAAGGATCAACAATGGTTCGCCTCGGAACTGTTTTATTTGGTTCCAGAAAATATTGATTTATAAGTAAACATTTTTATTTTGGTGTTTTATAGGTAAAAAAAAAGAAGCAATTAGAATTTTTGGTTTTGATCTTTGTCGTGGTTAACATTGTCCAGGATTGAGGAGGAAAGAACCATGTGTAACCAAATACTATCCGCTCTTTGTTTTATAAGTGTTTTATTTGCTCAAAAACCTTTCGGTAAAATTTCTCTCCCCCTAGGCAAGGTTCAGGTTCGTTCTGGTGCTGAATGGACAAAAGCAAAACCAAACCATCCAGTATTTGAAGGGAATCATATTAAAACACATGAGAAATCCCGCTGTGAGATTGTGCTTAAAGGAGGAGGAAAAGTTCGAATCGGTGAAAAATCGGAGCTGGAACTAAATGAAGCGGACGTGAAACCAATGGTTAAGAACTTTAATGCCAACCTGAAAAAAGGCAGCGTATGGGTCTCCGCAAAAGCAGCATTTGGCGAAAAGAAAAATGTGGCTGTTCGCACACCCACAGCCGTCGCTGCCATACGGGGCACCGTTTTTAAAGCAAAGGCTGGAGAAGATGAGAGTTCGGTTCAGGTATATGATGGAAAAGTAGATGTAAATCAGGTAGAAAAATTTTTAGAAGAGAGAAAAAAAAGAAGAAAAAACTTAACACCGAAAGGCCTGAATGGTCAGCCAAAATTTAAGCTGGGACCGGTAAAAGAGATTGCCGCCCCTACCCAGGTTTCCGGTCCTTATGAAGTAACCTTAGAAGAATGGGTCACGCTGGTGAAAGGCATGCAGATTAATGTACGCTCAGATGGAAAATATTATATGTTTGAGTTTGACCAGGACAAAGATGATAAAGATGAATTTGTTAAGTGGAACAAGGAACTAGACGCAGGAAATTAATTACTGTTAGATAAAAAATGAATGATCGACTAAAACGTATTATTTTCGGACTTTCTGCAGGAATATTTATATGCCTGATTATTCATTTTGGCACCAGAGCAGAAAATTCTTCATTTGCAGACTTGCTGAGCCGATATGAGCATCAGTCTTATGATGCAAGAATGCGTGCTAAAACAAGGGGCGTTGAAGAAGCTTCTATTGATGATGTGGTCATTATCGATATAGAACAAAACTCTGTAGAAACTCTTGGAAATTACCATGAATGGCCTCATGCGTTTCATGGGCAATTAATAGACGTTGTTTCGTCGGGAGACCCAAAGGCTCTCATTTTTGATATTATATTTGATCAAAAAGATGACGAAACTTATAAGCTGGTAGAGTCTCTTTCATGGAATCAGCCCAATCCGTTGCCAGATGTAAAAGCTGCGGCTGACCAATTTCTCGTGAGCCACGATCCTGGTCGGTTTGTCTGGAGCACTTCACAGAGTAAAAAAACACACCATGCCCTTGTTTTTGAGAATGAAGACACACTGAACTTTCTTTATGCCATGAATGATCTTCCGGAAGGATACAATGCGGAACGGCATATAATAAAAGTTTCTGAAAAAGTGGCAAACCGTCTTCCGAGCGCTGCCCGGCTGGGAAATACATATATGGATTTATTAAGCGGGTCTTGGGGTGCTGGTTCTGCAAACTTTCCTCAAGACAATGACGGAGTTATCCGCCGCGCCCCGACAGCTATATGTTTTAAAGGAACAGGTGATGTTTTTCTTTCTTTAACCATGTCGGCCGTGAAAGATGTTTTGGGAATTCCAGATGACGGTTTTCAATACGATTTTAAACAAGGCCTGCTCCGCCTTGTTAGTGCGGACGGTGTCACGTTGCGTGAAATACCTATAGATAGCGAAGGCAGGATGCATGTGAATTATTTTGGTCTGTTCAAAACATTTTACTATATACCTTATATGTATTGTTTTGATCCTGAGATGTTGGATCCAACATACTGGAATGGTAAAGTTGCGCTGGTTGGATCCTCGCTGCCGGGACTGATGGATCTGAGAAACACTCCTGTTCAGGAAACATTTACCGGTGTAGAAATTCATGCCAATGTAATTCACAGCATTTTAAGCAATCAGTTTATATCTGTGAAAAAATCTTCATCGATTCTATTGGCAATGGTTCTAATGTCGGTTTTTGTCGGTGGGCTTTCTGGTTATCCCGACAAGCCGTTTTGGAGTTTTCTTGTTTTGATTTGCGGGGTTGTAGTGTGGGTTGTTTTTACCTATAGTCAGTTTCTAAGCGACCTGGTTGTCTGGGAGATTGTGCGGCCAACTCTGGCAATGTCCCTGACCCAGTTAAGTGTATTTTCTTATACATTTTTAATTTTGGATAAGGATAAGCGGTTTTTAAGGCAAACCTTTGGAACCTACATTTCTCCTGCGTTGATTGATAAAATGATCATAGAAAAAACAGAGCCTCAGCTTGGAGGGCAGGAAGGAATGCACACAGCGTTTTTTTCAGACATTGAGGGTTTTACAGGAATTTCTGAAAAAATGAATGCCGGAGACCTGGTTAAGCTTTTAAATGAGTATCTTACAGAAATGACCACAACCCTGCTCAACAATCAGGGCACACTGGATAAATATATAGGTGATGCTATAGTTGCTTTTTATGGTGCTCCAATTTCCGTGGAAGACCATGAATACAAAGCCTGCATAACTGCGCTGGAAATGCAGAAACAGCAGAAGATGCTCCGGGACAAGTGGAAAAGAGAAGGGAAAACATGGCCGGATATTGTTCATAAGATGAATACAAGAATAGGGTTGCATACTGGCCCCATGGTTACGGGCAATATGGGGTCGGAACAACGAATGAACTATACCATGATGGGCGATACCGTAAACCTTGCTGCGCGGCTTGAAGCATCATCAAAGCAGTACGGAGTATACACGCAGATATCTGAAGACACCTACAGAGCAGTGGAAGGCAGGGTGGTTGTGCGGGAGCTGGATTTTGTAAAAGTTGTCGGGAAACTCCTCCCGGTAAGAACTTATGAGCTTATAGCTCTTCAGGGTGAAGAGAACGAGCTTTACAAAACTCTTGTTCCTGATTTTCATGAAGCTTTGGAAACATATAGAAGTAAAAAATTTACAAAAGCCAAAAACATGTTTAAAAAACTGGAAAAAGCAGAAGAACCGCTACCTGGCAGAAACAAGAGCCCTTCCGGGATTTACGCTCAAAGATGCGAACATTTTATAAGCTCCCCTCCGGAAGAAGACTGGGACGGTGTCTGGGTAATGACCCAAAAAAAATAACCCTTTAAACCGTTCCGGTTCTTTTTGAATAGCAAGTCCAAAAACCGGAATGGAAGACACTCAATTATTGTCTCTATATTGTATTTTTAGTATAATATGCATTACATTTGGTAAAATGGTTCCCGTCACGGCCATTTAACATGCCAAAAAAAAGATAAGTTCTTGATAAAGAGGTTCAATATGTTAAAAACATATTTTAATCCGTTTATATTATTTGTTTTTTTTGTTTCCGTTTTCCGGGGACAGTCTATTCAAAAAAACCAGACAGTTGCTGTCCTTGATTTTGAAGGACAGGGCGTTTCAAAAGAAGAAGTGCAAACCCTCACAGAGCGCCTCCGCACAGAAATTGGGAATACTGATCATGTTCGTTTAATTGAAAGAAAAGCAGTTGAGAAGATAATGGCTGAGCAGGGATTCCAACAAAGCGGATGTACTTCTGATGAGTGTGCCGCTGAAGTGGGACAGCTTCTGGGCGTGCAATATATGATTGGCGGATCTATTGGAAAAATGGGAAAAAGCTATACCATAGATGCCAAAATATTTTCAGTGGAAACAGGGGAAACGATACAAACGAAAAACGCTACCCACAAGGGTGATATTTCCGGGCTGCTCACAGAGATGGAGATCATGGCGTGGGAAATCATAGGTCTGCAGGCTCCACAAAAACTAAAACTGAAACGGGCAGGATCCGAAGCAACGAAAACGGTTGCAGTTTTGGATTTTGAAGGCCGCGGCATTACCCTGCAGGAAGCGCAGACCCTTACAGACAGATTTGCTACTGCCCTGAGCGGAACAAAAAAAGTCATTCTTGTTGAACGAGGAACGGTTGTAGACGTTTTGGAAGAACAGGGGTTTGAAACAGGAGACTGTACATCTGATGAGTGTGCCGCAGAAATAGGCGCGATGCTGGGGGTTGAGTCTATGGTCTCAGGAGCCATCGGAAAGCTGGGAAATACTTATACCATAGACGCAAAAATGTTTTCTGTTGCAACCGGGGCAGCGGAAAACATGAAAAGCATTACTTATAGCGGCATGGTCGACGGACTAATCACGGAAATTGAAATTCTTGCCTGGGAAATTTTAGATCTTAAACCTCCGAGAAAGCTCCTGGTAAGAAGGGCAGGCGGATCCCCTGCGGTTGCAGCAGGGCCAAAATATAAAACACGCGGTGGAGCAACAATCAGATCATTGTTTCTACCGGGTTTCGGGCAGATATACGGCGGAAGAAAGATTATGGGTTTTGGAATACTTGTAGCAGAGTCCGCCCTTATCGGAATGGCCGTAAAAAGCAATTCAGACTATATATCCGCAGAAACAATATATAATACAAAACTTTCAGAATACCAGAGCGCCACGGAACCGGATAAGATATCCTTATTAAAAATAGATGTTAATACAGCCCGCAGCGACATGACATCTGCAAGCGATCAACTCGTGATGTTTTCCGCAGCGGCCGGGGGCTTATGGCTTTTAAATACGCTTCATGCTCTTATTGTTGCTCCAAAAGATGATATGGCTCATAAAACAAATTATCGACTGGCTTATGATCATAAAACAAAAAGCCCGCAGCTGCGTTGGGAAATTTCATTATAATGAAACTCCGACTCATCCTTTTATTATCATTCCTGGCGCTGTCATGCTCCAAAGACATTCCAACGGAAGAAGGCCTCTTTGATAACCCTCTTGATGAAGAAGAAGTAACCTATGAAACTCCGGCTCTGACATTTTATCCAAACACTGTGGAGACCGCTATAGGCTCCAGTTTTCCCGTACAGGTTTTTGCTCTTGCCATTGAAAATGTAGCCGGGGGATTTATCAGAGTAGAATACGATAAAAACAAACTCCGGGTTCTTTCTGTAAGCGTAGGCGACTTTTTTAGTGATATCCAGGATCCCATCTTTTTTTATGTAGATAATGACGCAAGCGGATGGGTGGATATACACACATCTTTTCTGGGCGGCGATTCTTCTTCTGTGTCCGGCACAGGAAGCCTGGCAGAAGTTGTTTTTACGACCCTCACATCAGGGACATCTGCTTTAATCTACGGAGAAACCTGTGAGCTTGTGGATCCAGATGATATCCAAATACAGATCAAAGGATTCGGAACGGGTACGGTTGATGTGCAATAGATCATTTATTTTAAGCCTGGTTTTTTTATCTGTTTTTTTCCATGGTGAAATCTTTGCCCAGTTTCAGTTGGGTCGTGATATTGATGGAGAAGCCTCTGATGACCAATCAGGCTACTCTGTTTCGATCGATTCATCGGGTAACCGCGTAGCCATAGGAGCAACCGATAGCGACGGTAACGGCAGTAACTCCGGTCACGTACGTGTTTATGAATATAGCAGCG
>CEUY01189684.1_pt1 | contig 37462 bp, 38 predicted proteins | sample 361481 | NCBI WGS metagenome assembly CEUY01 (sample SAMEA2622737, study PRJEB7988) | marine metagenome | isolation source: saline water (ENVO:00002010), including | reverse complement strand
GCTTCTTTTACAATACCATAAACTTCCTTATGTTTTTCAGTTGCTTCACCTATAACAGGAGTTCTCGTCATATCTGCATGATATCCACCGTATTTCGCTGCAGCATCAATAACAATAAAATCTCCTTTTTTAAATTCTCTGTCAGTTGGTATTGCATGAGGTAAAGCACCATTTGGCCCTGTTGCAACGATTGGGGAATAGGCCTCCTCTTCAGCATATTCTCGATACTTTGATACCATAGTATTAGCAACTTGTCTTTCTGTGAATCCAGGTTTTAACATAGATAATATTTCTTCATAAACTATATCTGTTACCTCAACTGCTGTTCTAATACATTCCAATTCATAACTATCTTTTACAGAAGCTAAATCTTCAATAATCATAGACGTATTCTCCCAAATTGTATTTGGGAAATAATTTTTCATATTTTCATATTGAACATAGCTAATATGATCTCCCTCAAAGGCAATTTTTAATCCCTTTGGGTTAAGATTGTTATCTTTAATCTGGGATAAATGAGAATCCATTCCTATAAACCTATCAAACCCTTTAACTTGATTTTTTGATTGCTCGATATAGCGACCATCTGAAATAAAATATTGCCCATCTGGTGTTACCAAACAGGACGCAGCAGAACCTGTAAAACCGCAGATATAGCGAATATTAGTTAAATTGGTAATTAAAATACCGTCAAGGTCTTTATCGGAAATTACCTTTTTCAATTTTTCTTGACGTTTATCATATATACTTAGATTCATTACAGATCAATCTTCCTGGCTATTTTTTAATAGAGTTTTAATTAATTTTCGTTCCTTATTAATTTTCTTTTTGTTCTCTCCTTTTTGTTCTAAAATATCCAAGACATCAAATGCCTGTTCAAATAAACCTTGGTTTTTCAAAACAGCTACTAAAGTAAATGTAGCTAATCGCTCGCTAACATTTAATGGTTTACCTACTTTTTCATTTTTGTGAGAAATTATATTTTTTGGTGTTTCTTTATTTTTTTCAGAGTCTTTTCTTTCTATTTTATTTGGAGAATCTTTATGATCCAAAGCATGTTGGAGCTTATTACCTTTTACCTTTTTCACAAAATCTCCCGCAGTGCGATTTAGAGGATCCAATTTAAGAAGGTGTTGCCAACTTTTTAATAATTTTGACTGAGCCCGACCAAGTACAGTCTGAATCTCACAAAGCATTTCCAAAGCTGCCAGATGGATTTCATCATATAATAAAACCTTTTCTAATATTTTTTCTGACTCTTTTAAATTTCCTTCTAATTTTTCAACTTGAGCTAAAACAAAAAGGCCAGAAGGATCATTTTGATGGTGTCTTAGCCCAATCTCACAGACTCTTCTAGCTCTCTTTAAGTCATCTTGGTTTAAATAAATATCTGCCAACACTGGGAATAAAATAGTATCAAAATGATCAGCAAAATACAGTTCTAACTGAATCTGGTTATTTAATTCCATATCAACGACGGTTAGTTTTTACCCAATTAGTAATATAATCAATAGTTTCATCAATTGGGGTTCCTGGACCAAAAAGTTTTCCAACTCCCAATATATTTAATTCTTCACTATCTTTTTCTGGGATAATACCTCCTCCAACTAGCAAAACATTTAATAAACTTTTTTCTTTCATTAAATCTAATACTTTAGGGAATATTGTATTATGGGCGTTATTTAAACTAGAAAGAGCAATTACATCTGCATCTTCTTCTAAAGCTGCAGAAACTATCATTTCTGGAGTCTGTCTTAAACCCAAATAAATCACTTCCATACCAGCATCACGATATGCAGCAGCTAATATTTTTATACCCCGGTCATGTCCATCCAAGCCAGGCTTTGCCATGACAATTCTTATTTTTCTTTCCATTTGTTGTAAAAATTAAAAAGCATAATTATTACTTCATAATTATTAGTTTTTTTATCAGTTTTTTTAAGCAAATTTCTAAAGATTAAATTAATAACATAAGGGATAAAACTTTATGGATCAAAATAAAAAATTGTTATTGGCACACTATATAAGAGAATTCATTTTAGGTCTTTTAGGCCTATGTATATTAGCAGGACTTTTCTGGTATAATAAGTTTGAGTTCACTATCAGAATAATAGCCTTATGGGTTTTTATTTTCAATGGAATTTTAATGGGATACTGGATGTGGAAGAGCAACACAAAATCATGGGAAAAATGGATTGTTATAATTTATTTTATCCTATTAGAATTTATAATTTTAAGAGGAGGGAGATAAAATTTAAAGCTTTTTTGAATCAAGAAAGAAAGTTACTGGGCCATCATTTACAAGTGCAACTTTCATCATCGATCCAAATTTTCCTGATTCTACGATTATAGAGTTTTCTTTTATTTTATCAATAAAAAATTTATATAACTTTTCCCCTTCCAAATGGTTTGCTGCGCTTAAAAAACTTGGTCTTCTACCTTTTTTTATATTTCCACATAGAGTGAATTGACTAATTACTAAAGCTGATCCATCTATATCTTTTAAAGATAGATTCATTTTTTGATTTTTATCATTAAAAATTCTAAGATTGATAATTTTATTAACTAATAGATCTACCTCATTTATACTATCACCTTTTTCAATCCCAAGAAGTATAATAATACCTAGACCTATTTTACCCACTTTTTCCCCATCTACTGATACTTCTCCTTTGGAACACCTTTGAATAACAGCTATCATTCTACCCAGATATTATCTTTCCCATATTTATTTCTTAGAAGCCTAATAAATTCTTTATCAGTCGATACCTTTATATTATGGGCTAAAACTCTAATTGGTTTTAATTTACCGTTATGAGGTAAATGAAATACCAGGTTGCATCTCCCAGGATAATTTTTAGCCATTTCCATTAGAGCATCTACATCATTGGGCTCATAAACGCCTAAATTAAGTTTGATATTTAACCTCGCGGGTAATTGATCACGTACTTTTTCTACTGGAATAATTTCATCTGCCATAATTTTTATATCTGAAAAATTTGTGTTATCAGATAGCTTCCCTTTTACAAAAACAACATTGCCTTCCTCAATCATGATTTCACAACGTTCATAACAGTCACTAAATACAATTATTTCTGCATGGCCACCCAAACAATCCATATCAAAAAATGCCATAGGGCGATTTCTTCTATCAATTCTTTTATTTATGCGCGTTATCATGCCGCCAATAGTAATAATATCATTTTTCGAAATTTCTTGTTTTTCACTAAAATCTATAGATGTGAATTCTTCTAAATCTTCTGCATGTTCTAAAAGAGGATGCCCCGAAATATATAAACCCAATACTTCTTTTTCATATTTTAAAGATTCTTCATCAGTCCATTCATCTGCTGTAGAAAAATCTGGTATTTTAATTAGATTACTGTTTGAATTATCACCCCCAAACATATCAACTTGATTAATGTTTTTATTACTATTCATTTGTTGCCCATAACGAATTGCATCATCAACAGCTAAAAATTGCTGTGCTCGAGTTCCATCTAATTCATCCATAGCTCCAGACATAATAAGACTTTCTAAAACACGTTTATTCACTTTTTGTTGATCAACTCGTTCACAAAGATCAAAAATTGAATTATAATTTCCAGATTGTTCTCTCTCTTCTATAATAGCTTCTAACGCTTTAGACCCAACATTTTTTATTGCATTCAAACCATAGGATATAGCCTTATTACTTATAGGTCGAAAATCACCAAAGGAAACATTAATATTAGGAGGAGATAAATCAATAGAAAGCTTTTTACATTCATTTATCAAAATGACAATTCTATCAATTGTCCCCATTTCACTGGTTAGATTTGCGCTCATAAATTCCGAAGGATAATGGGTTTTAAGCCAAGCTGTTTGGTAAGCTATATATGCATAAGCTGTTGAATGACTTTTATTAAATCCATATTGGGCAAATTTTTCGATTAAAGAAAAAATTTCTTCAGCTTTTTTTCTTCTTATTCCTTTTACTTCTGCACCAGAAATAAATTTTACAGAAAGTTCAGACATTAATGATTTTTTCTTTTTCCCCATCGCTCTCCGCATTATATCTGCTTCTGATAGAGAAAAACCAGCAACATCATGGGCAATCTGCATAACTTGTTCTTGATAAACAATAATACCATATGTTTCTTTTAGAATTGGTTCTAGTAATGAGTGGAGATAAACTATTTTTTTCCTCCCATGCTTTCTAGAAATAAAATTATCAATATTCTCCATTGGACCTGGACGATATAATGCATTCATAGCAATTAAATCTTCAATAATAGTGGGTTTTAATTTTTTTAAAAATTCTCTCATACCAGATGATTCAAACTGGAAGACTCCAATAGTCATTCCTTGCGAAAATAATTTATAAACCTTTTTATCATCAAATGGAATTTTACTTATATCGATTAGTTTATCAGTATCTTCAATTAATTTTAATGTTTTATCTATCACTGTAAGATTTCTAAGCCCTAAAAAATCCATCTTTAATAAACCTAAATCTTCGAGCCCTTTCATGTCATATTGACTAGTGATATCTCCTGTAGTAGATTTATAAAGCGGGATGTAATCTGTAAGCTCTCCTGGAGAAATAACCACCCCAGCTGCATGAATAGAAGCATGGCGATTCATCCCCTCAAGAATTTTAGAATGTTCAATTAATTCTTTATATTGTTCATTAGCCATCTCCTTTAAATCAGGACTTTTAATCAAGGCTTCTTCCAAAGTAATATTTAGCTCATTAGGGATAGCTTTAGCAATTTTATCTACTTCACCAAAAGAGTATCCCATCACCCGACCCACATCTCGGACAACTTGCCTGGCTTTCATTTTACCAAAAGTAATGATTTGGGTTACAGAATTTTCTCCATACTGTTTCTTAATATATTCAATTACTTCTCCACGACGCTCTATACAAAAATCAATATCAATATCTGGCATACTAACTCGATCGGGATTTAGAAATCTTTCAAATAATAAATTATGTTTTAATGGATCTATATCAGTTATACCCAATGAATAAGAGACAATACTTCCAGCTGCAGACCCACGACCAGGTCCAACAGGAATTAAATTGTTTTTTGCATATTTTACAAAGTCTGCTGTAATTAAAAAGTAACCAGCAAAACCCATATTTTTGATTACCTGGAGTTCTTGATCAATCCTTTTCTTTATATCTGGATTAATTTCACCATAAAGTTTTTCCGCCCCTTCTTTAGTTAGTATCTCTAGATATTTATCTGGGTGGTCTACTGATACATCTTTTGGGATGGGGAAATTAGGCAGGTGGTATTCTCCCATCGGAATATCCAAATTAATAGAGTCTGCAATCTTTCTTGTATTCTCAATTGCTTGTGGAAATTCACGAAACAAATCAAACATTTGGTCTTGGGTTTTGAAATAAAACTCTGGAGTGGCATATTTAAGTCTATTTGCATCATTACGCATTTTCCCTGTCCCCAGACAAATATGTATATCATGTGCTTCTGAGTGGTTGTGTTTGGAATAATGAGCATCATTTGTACAAACTAGAGGTAAGTCTAGTTCCAATGATAGTTTTTTCATATTTATAATATTTAATTTTTCTTCTTCAATACCGTGATTTTGAATTTCCAGGTAAAAACGACTTTGGAAAATTTCCGCAAATCTTAAAGCTGCATTTTTCGCTGAATCAAAATCTCCTTTGAGCATTTTTTCAGGTATCTCACCTTTAAGACAACCAGACAAACAAATAAGTCCTTGGTTATATTCTTTAAGTAATTCTATATCAATTCTCGGGCGATAATAGAAACCTTCTAAATAGCCAAAAGTAACAAGCTTCATTAAATTTTTATACCCCATGTAATTCTGGGCAAGAAGAACAAGGTGGTTATTCCCCCAACCACTATCAGCCTTGGATTTTTTATCAAACCTGCTACCAATCGCAACATATACTTCACAGCCAATTATTGGCTTAACTCCTGAATCTTTTGCTTGATTATAAAAAGGAATGACACTGAATAAATTGCCATGCTCAGTTAAAGCAACTGAATCCATATTAAGATCATCAATTGTGTTAATTAATTGATCTACACGCTGGGCACCATCTAATAAACTATAATCGGAATGATTATGTAAATGAACAAATTCAGAGTACATTATAAGGTTCCAGAATAAATTGCAATTAATCCAGATATATTACAAAATTTCAACAATTTTTCGCTATATCTTGCCGATTTAATTCCAGGGTTATTTAATATAGAAACTACCACAACAGCTAGTGGTATCTCAACTCCTATAATAAGTATAACACCATATAATAAACCATAATATCCATTAATAAATGGTATAAAAGAACCAATCGATATACAACCAATAAGAAAAATAGTGAGCTGATTAGCTTTATTTATACCAGCTACAATAGGAAATGTCCTTATCCCGTTAGACTTATCACCTTCTATGTCTGCAATATCTTTAATCAACTCTCTGACCAAATTAAGACCAAAAGCCAATAATGATGGAATCAACATATATTTTATGCGACCAAATGCTGCGCCGCAAAACAAAAAAGCCAGACCTAATATAAAAGCTACAGTTATATTCCCAATCAACGGAATATTCTTAAATGACTTATTGTATAAAATAATCATGGGCATAGCAATAAAAATACCAATCACTTTTGCTTCCTGGGAAAGTCCTAAGCAAAAGAAAGTTCCTGCGGAAAAAAGAATAATAGAAATAATAAGAGCTGATTTTTTACTTACATATCCTAATTGCAATGGGCGTGAAGGACGATTAATAAGATCTATATTATAATCAATAATATCATTCATAGAATTAGCTGCCCCAGTATAACAGATAACAACTAATATGACTCGAATTACTATATCTATATTATCAATCGTCTCCATTATAGCAGCAGCTATTATCATAGCAACGCCAGAAATTATAATATTTAATGGCCTTAAAAGTTTAATATGCCAAAGTATTGAATTCACAAATGGTTATTTATCGCTATTACACGATTATCTCCATTGTAATCATTTATTATTTCAATATTACAAAATCCATGATCCCTAAATATAGATTCCACTTTTTTAGGATGTCCACCTGCCCCTACTTCCAAAATCATCCAACCAGATGGTTTAACTAAAGATTGAGCTAACTCTGCAAATCTTTTATAAAATATCAAACCATCTTTTCTATCTGTCAATGCAATAGATGGTTCAAAATCACGAATTTGTTTATCCAAAGAATTATATTCATTTAAAGTAATGTAAGGTGGATTCGAAATTAAAAGGTCTGCTTTGTCAATTTTAATTTCATTTAAAAAATCTAATTCATGAAAAAAAACATTTTTTCTATTAAAATGTTCTAAATTGTATTTTGCATTATTCAAGGCATCTTTTGAAATATCTATCCCCGTAACATTTGAATCTTTAATTTCAATCGCTAAAGTAATTGCGATGCACCCCGTTCCTGTACCTATATCAATAATTAGTGGATTTGGTATTTTTTTCATTTTATCTAAAGCAATATCAATAAGACGTTCTGTTTCGGGCCTTGGAATGAAAACATGTTTATTCACAAAATATTTCCTTCCATAAAAACTGCAAGAACCTGTGATATGTTGAAGAGGTTCATTTTTGAGTCTACGTTTTACAAAAGACCTAAGTTTATTAAGCTGATTAGAAGAAAGAGGCTCTTCAAAACGAAGATAAACTTCCAATTTTCCGCAATTTAACACAGAGCAAAGAAGCCATTCTATTTCTCTACGAGGATTTTCTATACCTTTCTCTTTAAAATATGATTCAGCCCAGTTAATAAGATCAATTACAAGCCAATTTTTTTCCACTCTTCTTACCTAATACACAATTAAATATATAAGTAATAAATTATATTAATCCCTATTTATATCATTTGAGATGCTAACATTTCCTGTTGCTCTGAAATTTTTAACTGTTCTATAATCTCCTTAATATCACCATCAAGTATTTCATTTAATCGGTAGGTTGTAAAATTAATTCGATGATCTGTAACACGTCCTTGAGGAAAATTGTAGGTACGAATCTTTGCTGATCGATCTCCAGTAGAGACCAAAGTTTTTCTTTCTTGTGCACGTTCAGCAGCAACTTTTTCCTGCTCCGAAGCTAACAATCTAGATTTTAATACTTTTAATGCTGCTGCGCGATTTTTATGCTGAGATGATTCATCTTGGCAAGTAACAACTAGCCCAGTGGGTAAATGAGTAATGCGAATTGCTGATTCAGTTTTATTCACATGTTGCCCACCTGCACCACTAGCACGATATGTATCAATTTTCAAATCTGTAGAATTTATTTCTACATCTATATCCTCCGCTTCTGGTAGTACAGCCACAGTCGCTGCAGAAGTATGCACACGACCGCTTGTTTCTGTTTTTGGTACGCGCTGAACACGATGAACACCACTTTCATATTTTAGCATACCATATGCTTTTTCTCCTTTCATTGAAATAATAACCTCCTTCATTCCTCCAATACCAGTATCATTGGAATTCATAACCTTGAAAACCCAACCATTACGCTCTGCATATCGCATATAAATTCGATAAAGATCTGCGGCAAAAAGGGCTGCTTCTTCTCCTCCTGTACCTGCACGAATTTCTAAAATTAGGTTTTTGTCATCATTCGGATCTTTAGGTAAAAGAAGAATTTTCAATTTTTTTTCAAGTTTTATTTGTTTTTCTTCAAGCTCATTTATTTCTTCCTGAGCAATTTCCTTTAAATCATCTTCATCGCTTTTTAAAATTTCTTTATCATCAGAAATTTGATTTAAGATATAAATGTATTTCTTACCAACAGAAACTATTTCTGTTAAAGATCTATGTTCTTTTGTTAATTGTGTAAGTTTTTTCTGATTATTATAAATTTCTGGATCTGTCAATTTTTCGGTCATGTGATTATATTTTTCAATAATAGCTATTAATTTTTCTTTCATATATACTCCTATTTTGTTATTCCTTTATAATTAACATATATGAAAAAGCCAGCGATATATTTTTAACATAGTTATTTATTTTTTGTCATTTTTGTACTATATCTATTAGAAAATCATTTTATCTGATAAAAAAATTATATTACAAATTATAAATAATAAAAATTCAACAACTATTATATGAAAAAAGAACGTAAAATTAAACTCAGCTTAAGAGTCAGAATATAGACCATTCGGACCCTTTTTATTTATTAAACTATTTTCGACCGTATTTCTTATTAAATTTTTCTATCCGACCTGCAGTATCAACTAAATTCTGTTGGCCTGTGAAAAATGGATGAGATTTATCCGAGATTTCGATTTTGCACAATGGATATTCTTTCCCATCATCCCATTTTATCTTTTCTTTAGTTTCCGCAGTAGATCTGGTAAGAAACGCATAATCACAGGAAGTATCTTTGAAAACTACCAAGCGGTAATTCTCGGGGTGTATTCCTTTTTTCATAATTTTCTATTCCTCAAATAATTCTATCAAGAGCTAATCTGACACGCTCTATCCCTTTATTGATAACTTTTTTGCTAGTAGCATACGAAAAACGTATATGCCCTGGCGCACCAAAACCATCACCAGGAACGGTAACTACCTTAGCATAATTAAGAATATACTCAGAAATATCAAATGTGTCTTTTAATATTTTACTATTTGCCTTTTTCCCTAGATAAGCACTGAAATCTGGAAAAGCATAAAAAGCACCACCAGGAACTTCACAAGTAATATTTGGTAAATTGTTTAATAATGGGATAATATGATCTCGTCTTTCTAAAAATTTTAATCGCATTTCATCTACACAACCTTGATCACCAGTAAGAGCCTCAATACCAGCCATTTGGCCAATAGAATTAGCACAAGAAGTTGCCTGCCCTTGTATTTTTGCCATTGCATTTATAATTCTTTGCGGCCCTACAGAATACCCAATTCTCCAACCAGTCATAGCATAAGTCTTTGATAAACTTATACAAGTTATAACATTTGCTCCTATCTTTTGATCTCTGTTTAATTTTTCTACACTAATAAATTCACCATCATAAACTAACCTTTCATAACATTCATCAGAAATCAATACCCAATTATGTTTTTTTGCCATTTTTATAATACGAATTAAAGCTTTTTCTGTCCATACTCCTCCTGTAGGATTAGATGGAGAGTTAATAATCAAGCCTTTTATTTGGTTATTTATTTTTTTTGATAAATCAGAAAAATCTGGTTCATAATTTTTCTCTGCTATTGTATTGACGATAACAGGCTGAGCATCTGCCAACCTTATAAACTCTGGAAATGAAACCCAATATGGTGAAAATGTGATTACTTGATCACCTTCACTAAATAATGCTTGACATACATTATAAAGACTTTGCTTCTCACCATTGGAAACCAAAACTTCCTTTGGGTTATATTGAATTCCATTTTCACGCATTAGCTTTTCACAAATTGCTTTACGTAATTCTATCATGCCTGGTCCAGCAGTATACTTAGTAAATCCTTTATCCATTGCAATTTTAGCCGCATCTATAATATGTTCTGGAGTATTAAAGTCAGGTTCGCCCACTGAAAAATTAATTACATCAATACCTTCGTCACGCATTTCTGCAGCCTTAGTTGCCATTTGTAAAGTGAAGGAAGGTTTTACCCTTTTAACTCTGTTAGATAGTTTAAAACTCAAAATTTATGCTGTTTTTTGTGATGTTTTTCAGTATTGTATTTTGAATCATCTTGTGAATCTTGATTGTCACTTTCATTTATCATATTTCCTCTTTCAGATATATTAACATTATCAAATTCTTCGGTAAAAACACTATTTCTATGACGGGGTTTTTTCTTATTTGGTTTCTTTCTAGAAAATGATTTCTTCCCCCAATTATTGGTCTTTTTGGGTTTGCGTTTTCTACGTTTAGGTTTTGGAATATCATTAGCATCAATGCTATCAATTAGATTATCTTTTTTTGCTACTTGTTCTATTGAAGTTTCAGACTTTTCTTTTTTTAGCTTATTTTCATCAAATAAAAATATTTCTGGATTAAACATTCCGTAAATAGCCCCATATCCTCTAGTAATACCATTCCCGACACCAATATAATTAGGTAAAACAAAATTTGTTTTAAATTCACCCATAAATGCGCCCCATTTATTATCATCTACAGGTTTGGGGAAAAGAGATGACATTTTTACTTTTGTAAAAACTTTTTCAGTTAGATTGATTCCAACTTCTTTAGCTATAAATACAATATTTTGCCCAAGAAGGCGATTTAAAAAAGAAGGTTTTTCTTGATTAGTTAAAAATTTGTATTTACCACCTGTCATTTTATTTAATGCAACCCAAGGAGTAATAAATTTGTATCTAATCAATCTATCTGTAATTAAAAATTGATTATCATCCATTTCTACATCTTTGTTTTTTATCTGAAATGTAATATTACCAAAATCAAGTACATTAAGTTTTTCGATTAATGAAAGAACTGGTTTAACTCCTTCATTAAGACCTGTTATATATATTTGTTCATTTAGAATTTTTACCTGAACACGAGGATATAAATACTTATCCCTAAATGTGCCATCTAACATAGGGATTGATGGTTCATCAGAATATTGACGTATAAAAACACCCTTGACCTGATAAGGAGTTTTCCTAACAGGTTTATCTGTAATAATTCGGGCTACAACTGACTCTATATTTAAACGAGAATCACTCATATAATTAATAGATTAATTAAAATATTATTGGCTCATAGTATCCAAGAACTCTGAATTTGTTTTAGTTCGTCTGATTCGGTCTAGCATAAACTCCATTGCTTCTTCGACCTTCATTTCATTGAGTAATTTTCTTAAAATCCACATTCTTCCCAATTCTTTTTTTGATAACAAAAGTTCTTCTTTCCTAGTTCCTGAACGAACAATGTCAAATGCCGGGAATAGCCTTCTATCACTTAATTTTCTATCAAGGACCAATTCCATATTTCCAGTTCCTTTGAACTCCTCAAAAATAACTTCATCTGCACGACTACCAGTATCAACCAAAGCTGTTGCCATTATCGTTAAACTACCGCCCTCCTCTGTATTTCTTGCAGCACCGAGAAATTGTTTTGGTTTCTTCAATGCATTAAAGTCTACACCTCCTGATAAAATTTTTCCACTGTGAGGTATTACAGCATTATGAGCACGACCTAGTCTAGTTATACTATCTAAAAGAATAACTACATCATCACCATATTCAACCATTCGTTTTGCTTTTTGCAGTACCATATCTGCCACTGACACATGTCTTTCTGGGGGCTCATCAAATGTGGAGCTAATTACATCCGCATCAACATTACGCTTCATATCCGTTACTTCTTCTGGACGCTCATCTATTAACAAAACTATTCTTTTTGTTTTTGGGTGATTTTTACTAATAGCATTAGCTAATTTTTGCAACAAAATTGTTTTACCTGTTTTAGGCTGTGCAACAATTAATCCTCTTTGCCCCATACCGATAGGTGAAATCAAATCCATAATACGCATAGAAAAATTTTTTCCTTCTGTTTCTAACTTAAATTTTTCTTGTGGATATAAAGGAGTAAAATTTTCAAAAAAAATACAATCTTTAATATTTTCCGTGGGCTTGCTGTTTACTGATTCAACTTTTAATAAAGCGTAAAAACGCTCCTTTGATTTTGGAGGGCGAATTTGACCTGATACCTCGTGACCTGTTTTTAATTTAAATCTTTTTATCTGGGATGGGCTAACATATATATCATCAGGTCCTGGTAAATAGTTAAAATCTGGAGACCGTAAAAATCCATATCCATCTTGCATAACTTCCAAAACTCCCCTGGCTACCATACTTCCATCTTTTTTTGCTTGTGCTTCTAATATTTTAACAGTCAACTCCTGTTTATTAAGGCCTGCTATACCACCTTCAATATTAAACTTTAGTGCTAATTCTGAAAGCTCACGAATGCCTAGTGACTGCAACTCATTAAGATCCATATAAAAAGTTTACCTCATAAAATCTAAAGAACTATATAAATATTAACGCCCTCTGAGAAGGGCAAGATTGGAAGTTACGCTATATTTATCCTGCATCAAACGATATTTAAAATTCTTCGTATACCTCTTCAGCAATAAAATGACTCCCGAATATAAGACCCACATATCCTTTTTTAATTTGAATTTTTATTTTACTAATTCCCTCGGAAACAGTATTTACAGGCTTACTTTCAAACCCCATCTTGTTTATAGCGCCCGACAATTTATAAGGATCAATCAAAAACCTTTTCTTATCTCTTGTAATGTAAAGTTTTTCTATATGATTATAAAATTCTTTAACTATCATTTTAATTTCTTTATTCTTTTTTAAACAAAATAAACCAATTAATGGTTTTTCAGGAAAAACTGTTTTAATTGCTTTTATTGCATAAAAAATACCAGATTGATTATGAGCAACATCATAAAAAATAAATTTATCAACAAGTTCAAGCCTACCAGGCCAGTGAACAGTTTTTATTCCCAATCGTAAATGGCTAGTTTTAATTGTTTCATCATAGTTTTTAATAGCCTTTATAGCAAGAGCGGCATTATAAGCTTGATGAACCCCAATAAGAGGAAGTCTATATAATTCATCTTCAAAAAAAAATTTACACCCATATTTATTTAATGAAATATTATTAACAAAACAATCTTTTACTATTACAAACTTAGAATTAACCTTTTTTGCTTTTTTTATTAGAATATCTTCAACTACTTTTTTTTGTTCAGAAAAAACAAGTGGTATTTCTGATTTAATAATTCCAGCTTTTTCCATAGCTATTTTTTCAACGGTATCTCCCAAAATATCTTTATGGTCCATAGAAATAGATGTAATTACTGATAAATCTGGAATAATTACATTTGTTGAATCAAGAGAACCTCCTAGGCCAGTTTCAATTACTGCTATATCTACTTTCTTCATTTTAAAATGATCGAAGGCCATTGCTGTAGATGTTTCGAAAAAGGTTGATTTAATTTTTTTAATGTCTTTTGATATTTTTCTCATAAAAATAATTATATCTTCATCACTTATTGGGATACCATTTACTCTTATACGTTCATTAAATCTGCATAAATGAGGAGAAGTATATAATCCAACTTTTTTACCCGATGCCCGTAAAATACTTTCTATTATAGCACAGGTTGATCCCTTACCATTAGTGCCTGCTACATGTATAAATCTTAAATCATCTTGAGGATTACCAATCGAATCAAGAAGATGAAAAGTATGCTCTAGGCCAAGTTTAATTCCAAAACGTTGGAGATTATATAATGATTTTAGTAAAGATGAAAATTTAGAATGATTCAATGTGAAAAATATCACTTATAGGAACATCAAGGAATCTCCCAACTAAAGTTTCAAACAATTCTACTGAATCTGTTACATGACAAAGAATATTACTTGATTTATTATTTTCTGAAAAGAATTCGAACTTTTTCATAACTGCTTGTACAGTCAAAGCAGTAGTTTCTCCAGAATCTACTAGATAAATTTCACCATCAATTACTTTTTTAATTGTTTGCTTCAATAATGGATAATGGGTACATCCTAATATTAAGGTATCAACATTAGAAGCAATAATATTTTCAAGATATGTTTTTGAAATTAATTCAGGAACATTTCCATCAACCCAACCCTCTTCAGCCAAAGGGACAAATAAGGGACATGCCTGATTAAAAACTTTGATCTTTTTGTTTATATTTTTTAAAGCATCGCCATATGCATCGGATTTAATTGTCCCATAGGTTCCCAAAACACCAATTCGATAATTATTTGTGATAGATAAAGCAGCTTTAACCCCTGGCTCAATTACTCCAATAATTGGAATATTAAAATTTGATTTTAATATATCTAAAGCATGGGAAGATGCCGTATTACATGCAACTACAATCATTTTACATTCCTTCTGAATGAGCCAACTAGTTATTTCTAAAGAATATTGCTTAATTCTTTTTGTGCTTTTATTTCCATAAGGAACACGAGCTGTATCACCTACATAAATTATTGTTTCATTCGGTAAAATCTTCGTTAGAGCATTCACGACTGTCAGGCCGCCTATCCCAGAATCAAAAACACCAATAGGACGATTATCCATGTCTTATTCTTCTGCTAAAATTTTTTCGTTAGATTCTTTAAAATGTTTAATTGCTTCGTAAACTGCCTGAGCTATTTTCTGGCGGTGAGTTGCTTTTTTGAGTGCTTTCTCTTCCGTTGGGTTGGATAAAAACCCAACCTCTAAATACGCGTGTGGCATGGAAGCTCCATAAAGCACATAAAATCCCGCCTGTTTAACTCCTCTGTTAGGAGACGTTAAACGCTTATCCATTTCCATCTGAATTACAGCAGCCAGGTCCTCACTTTCTTTCATAAACATACTTTGAGTCATTGTTGCCATAATAAGACCTTCATCTGTTAATTTTTCATACCCTGGTTTCCTTTCTTCCATTTGAATAACAGAATTTTCCCTTGAAGCTACCATAATTGCATCTTCACTTTTACCTGGGCTTAAAAAATATGTTTCAAAACCCTGAATGGTTCTATTATTATTTGCATTCGCATGAATACTTATAAATAATTTCCCATTATTTTCATTTGCAATCTCTGCTCTTTTTCTTAGGGGTATAAATACATCTTCTTCTCTAGTATAGATAACTTTTATTTTCGTGTTTGTTTCCAATAAACGGCCTATACGTTTAGCAATATCTAACACAATATCTTTTTCCTTAACTCCAAATCGGCTTACTGTCCCAGGATCTTTACCTCCATGCCCAGCATCTAAAACAACTGTATCTAGTTTCCAACGATTTTTAACATCATCAATACTAGCTTCATTTTTACCCATAGGAGTTCTGAGAGTAATTACAATTTCATTTGGATCTAAGCTCTGATACCAATCATGGCTAATTACTTCAGATCTTAACTTGAATGCAATCTGAGCTGTTTCACCAATTTGATCCGATTCAATTCTTCTGATTACTCCTCGCGTTTCTGCGCCATCTATTGCAATCGTATCAACCATAGCTCCTGCAACTGTTATATAATACCAGCCGTGCTTATTTATAAATGAACTGATATTACGTTCGGAAAATGGTTTTCTTGTATTTAGCTTAATAATTGTACCATTTGATTTAGTTTCTACATTCATACCAATGATGTTAAATCGAACAACATCAATATCAAGAAATTCTTTTTTTGCATCAAAATTTATTCCAGGCATTACCGCTGTTTTTAAAATTCTAATAAATTCATTTGCTGGTAAATATAAATCTCCAGATTCTACAAGAACCATATCTGTCATCTGGTAAGGGATATCATCAATCATTACAAAACTAGTATAACCCGATATTTTTATTCGTTTCCCTTTAATATATAGAACCAGTTTTTTTCGTTCTTGATTTTCAAAAAGTTTTGAAGATAAAGACCTTGCTAAATCCTTCGTTGACATATAAAGTAATTTTCTTTCTACTAAAGTTTTTATTTCTGATTCACTGCCTGCGCTACGATTGAAGACATGTATATCCGCAAATAAAAATCCTATTAATACTAAAATGTAAAAAAATGATCGTAATATCATAGTGTCAAATCTATTACTATCCTTAAATCAAAACGATCATTATAACTTATGAGATAAATTAAATTAAAGGGCTTTCTGTAAATATGATTAATCATTAAAACTTTAATTATTTTTATTAAAAAATGAAGCTAAAATTATTTCCTCTAGATATAGTAGCATATCCTAACAAATTTATCTATCTTCATATTTTTGAAGAACGCTATAAAAAACTGATTAAACAATGTATAAAAGATCAAAGTGAATTCGGTATTATAAACAATGGTAACAGGAAATTTGCAGATATAGGATGTACTGTATCAATAAAGAAAGTTATAAACCAATATAGTGATGGTCGTTTGGATATAGTATGTGTAGGGGAAAAATTATTTAAGCTAGAAAAAAAATCTATGTTAAATAATTTAACCATTGGAGAAATAAGCTATTTGCCAGAGTTAGTTCCAATTCCTTCATCATTATTTGAACCATTAAAAGAGAAATATTTAAAAATAATTATATCCCTAGGCGGTGTCAAAGATCTTAAAAGACACATATCAAAAAAGATAACATTTGAGTTATTAGATATGATACAATTACCCACATTTGTAGAGCAGAAATTAATATCTCTTCAATCAGAAGAAAGTAGAGCTGAAGTTCTAAATAAATTTTTTACAACTATACTCGAGAAATCATCATCTAATAATAGAAAAAAAAAATTTACTTCTTAAAATCAGTCAAAATGATGATATATTCAAAGAATCAAGTTTATAACTATTCAGTAAATCTACTTTTTTTTCAAGGGATGGCAAAAACGACAACGCCTCAGAGTTACTGAGGCGTTGGAGCGGATTTATTTTCGCGCTATTTCTTCTCGTACCACATCACGAGTATCATCAGTGCTAGAATTCCCGCGAATCCTGCATCTCCAAATTGGGCCATTATACGCCCAAGTCCACCAATGACTCCAAAAAAGTCATCAAACAAGATTCCAACGATAATTCCAACAACAACTAGGGATTTTAACAATTCTATTGCTGTGCCGAGCCACTCGTTGAGGGTTTTTATACCATTTAGCATAGGTTACTCCTGTTGGTAGAGGCTATGGGCTTTGAAAAAACAAAACCCAAGATATGGCCTGTGTTAATTACCCAAGAAACGAGAGAAACACCAACAGAGCTAAGAGTCCAGCAAATCCACCATCTAAAAAGGTGTTTACCAGTTCAACAATTCCGCCAATGGGATCAAATCCTGTGGAATATATGATGTTAACGAAAACAAATAGTACTATAAGTGCTTTAATCACGCCAACAATTCCGGATGCCGCATTTGCAACGGTTGCATTGATATCAGCCATGCTAATACCTCCTTGGTTTGGTTTCTAATGAAAACGGGGGCAAACTACCCCCGATCTTATTCTTAGATTGTACTTTGTTTGTGGTTGAATTCAGAGTCAATCTCTTTCCTATGAAGCGAATTTACACACAATCAACTAATTCACAACAATTTTATTTTTTTATTTTTCCAAGTAAATCTACAGTCGATTTATATACCAAAAATGGGTCTATGGATTGTATACATAAAGAACAAAGCCTCCAGTGTCGTTTCGGATGTGCACATTTTATCTCTGGTTTTACAACCACAACATTTTCAGCTAATGGTTTTGTCAGTTCTGGATTTTGGGAACCAAATATAGAAATAACAGGTATTAACAAGTAAGTTGCTAAATGTCCTGCCATTGAATCTGGCGCAATCAACAGCCTTTGATTTTGAAGCCAGTTTTTAAATTTAATTATATTTCCTTCAAAAACATGAATCGGCAATCTATGCTTTTTTATCATACTAATTAAATCATTTGAATCATTAGTTTTAACAATTGCTAATTCATAATAGGGTATTAAATAATTTATTAATTCAATCCAATTATTTAATGGCCAACTTCTTCTTTCATCACTGGTACCAGAATGTAAAACTACATATCCATGTTTTTTAATTAAACATGTTTTCCACTTTAAAATAGAAGGCTTCCCCACTATTTTTGAAATTAGATGTAAAGCACGTTTTGTCTGATGCAATTCAAAAGGGAAAGGGAAAGTTTTGGAAAAAAAATAACTTCCCCCAGCACTTGTAAATCCAATACTATGATTACTTTTAATTTGCCATAGAAACCAGCTGTTTCTGATATCACCTTTAAAGTCGATCGCTAAATCAATTTTTCTTTTTCTTAATAAAATAGCAGTATCAAGAACTTTAATCCATTTTAATAAAGAAAAAGACCATGTTGTCCAAGGTGCATCAAAAGCAATAACTTCATTTACTAAATTTAAATTACGAGCTAAAGGAGTAGTTATTGAGGAGCACAATAAAATAATTCTAGCATTTTTAAAATGTAATTTCAATTCTCGAAGAGCAGGGATTATCATTATTACATCTCCAATACGATGATATTCTGTAACAAGAATTGTTTTTATCAACTTTTTATGGAATGAATTTTTATATCTAAAAAGATTAATTATTGAATAATATGGAAAAAGTATAAAACTTAGTAATCTTGAGAAAAATAAAAAGGTTGGATTATAAATCTCTTGTTTCATATTTATAAACCAATAGATTTATAATATCTATACAAGTTTTTTGATACTTTTTTAATATCGTGATAATTTTTTACCCATGATCTGGATTTATACCCATATTCAATAATTTTATTCTTATCATTAACTAATGATCTAAGAACTGAAATTATTGAGCGGGAATCAACGTGAATAAAAGGATGATCTGGTATAAACTTCTGGTATGTTTTGTTCATCTCTGTCAATGTGCAAATCCCCATTGATAAAGACTCAATAGAGCTCATACCGTATCCCCATCCGCCAAATTCACCAATTTGATCTATAAAAATATCTGCAAGTTTCTTTCTTTCCAGAGCCTCTCTATAAGATAAGTTTTCAATTAAATCAAAAACTATAAGGCCATCCTTTTCTAATTTTTTACATGCATAAATGATAGTGTCGGAACCTTTATAGTACCTGTTTGTAGGGGAGTGTGCAACTCTAATTACATCTGAAACTTTATTTTTAACACTAAATTGGCTAGTATCAAAAGGTAAAAACAAATATTGAATATTTGGATGTTTGTGGAGTAAATCCAATTCATTTGTCAAGTTTAAATCTGAAATATTATCTATAAAAGGCATTACTCCTCTGCTTCGAAGATCCTCACCATGATAATGACAAATAATCTTTTTCCCTTTTTTGTGAAGAGCATTCACAAAACTTTCATCTTTTAAAAAGTCCATACCACTATCAAAATGAACAACATCAAAATCAAATAAATTATATCTATCTATAGCTTTCAACACAGCTGGTCTCCATAACCAATCTTTAAATTTGAAAAACTGTGAATCTACCCAACCTTCTGGCCTCCAAACTGGGGGGCAACCAGTTTTTTCTTTATAATAACCAGCTTCTCCTCTATATAGTTTAAATACTTGATTTCTTATATAAGCCATAAAAGGTTTAGTAAAATTGAATGGAAGCTCTAAACAAATATCTTCATCAAAATCTTTTGGAGATTTAAAAAATGTAACTGTGCGGCATTCATGTCCATTTGCCTCATGTTCTTTTTTCCATAAAGACAGTGTTCCAACAGTATTTTCTGGAGAGATATATAATATTTTCATTTCGAATTATATAAACTCATTAAATCATTCATTCTTGATTCCCAATTATATTTACTCTTAATGAGATTTCTGTTTTTTTCAATCCAATCAGATTTATTTATAGATTTAAATGCATCTATTATACCTTTTGCAATGGAAAATTTATTTCCAGGAATTATCCAATGTACCGTTTTTGATACATAATTACGTATCGGAGGCAGATCTGATGCAATAATTCGACATCCAGAAGCCATCATTTCAAAAAGTTTTGTTGGTGTATTTTTTTGTGTTAAAGGATTATCTCTAAATGGGATTATACCCAAAGAATTTTTATTTAGTATTTCCCATACATCTACATATGGTATTTGCGACTTAATAAATACATTATCAAAAAGTTTGTTTTTTAATATATATTCCTTTAGCTGTTTTTCAAATTCTTCCGTTCTAAATGAACCTAATATAGTTAAAGAAATATCAGGTATTTCTGATATGACTTTCGGCATCGCTTCTATTAAATCACTAATGCCTCTTTCTGGAGCAATATGGCCATGATAAATTATTGATAGTCCACGATTACCATTATTGTCAAAATTGGATATATATTTTGTTTCTGGAAAATTCTCTATTACCGATGGTTTAAAACCTAATTTATGGTATACGGTTTTTTCTAAAGGATAATTTGCCAAAATAATATGGTCAACAAACTTAAGATGCATTTTTTCAATTTTACTTTTATATAATATTATAGTTTCTTTAACTATTTTTGACCGCCGAGAAAAAGTGCGATACATAGCATCAAGATCTTCATGAACATCATAAATAATTTTAGAATGAAACTTTTTCTTTACAAGTTTCGCAAAGTCCAAAAGTTCTGGTTCATGTATATGTAAAAAATCAGGTGGATCTGATACTTTAAGATAGTTTAAGACCTTTTGTGAATAAGATTTAATTGATAAGTTGGAAGATAAATTTATATGACTTAATCCAGGCTCAGATAAATCTAAATCATAATTAGATCGAGTAAAATACCTTATAAAAGTATTTTTTTTTAATAAAGTTTTTATTTGTCTATGATAAATACGTTCGTCATTAGGAAAATGCTGACAGGAAACTACAACAATCATTTTATGAAACTTTTTAAAATTGATTTCTCTTTATTATTAATTATGAATAAATACCAAGTAATTGGATAAAAAAAAGTAACGGCTAATCGGGTCCATTTATCTTCACCTGTTATAAAAACAATACCCATAAATATTATTGGGAAAACCCAGGAAGACCAATTATAAGGAATTGGATAAATTTTATTGGATCGGATAAAAATAGATAAGCTCATAAATACAAACGCAAAAACAGTCGCCCAGGCAGACCCTACGACTCCGTAAATAGGAATCAATATAATATTTAAAGAAATATTTACTAATGCTCCAACAGCTCTAAAAAAAGGAATCCATTTGGTAATGTCCTTCATATAAATTCCTGGTAACTGTATAACATAAGTGCCAAAAAAGAAATAGGCTAATAATATGCAGAATACAATATCTTCAGAACCCCAAAATTTCTCACCTATCAAAGTCTTTGTACCGATAGAAAGCCGCATTATTTCAGGAACCCATAAACTTATTATAACGATAACAAACCCCAGTAATCCCAAAAAAAGTGTTGATGCATGTGCGAAATCTTTTCGTGCACCAGGCTCTTTCCCTCTTTTCAAAAAATAAGGTGTCCATCCCATATTAAAGCCCATAACTATAATTAAACCGAAAACACCAAGTTTGTGTCCTGCTGAATAAAGACCAACATCTTTCGTACCATTCATCCAATTTAATAAATAACGATTTGCCAACTCCATAATCATTGTAAATATTCCAGCTGGTAAAAAAGGGATAGCAAACTTAAAAACAGTATTAAGTGTTTTAGAACGTATTCTCTTAAAACTAACACGTTTTATTATTACAGGTAATGAAAAAACAAATACAATGCTAGAAGCAATCAAATTTGCTAGCAAAACTCCTGCTATACCCTTTTTAAGCATAACAACAAAAAATATATTAAACCCCATTGTGGATAAAACATTAACTAAATTAAAACAAACAAAAGGTATAGGCTTTTCCTCAGCGCGCAATAAAAGTATTGGCATATTCCATAGTGCATCTAGAAGCAAAACTGCAGAAAGTAAAACAATCCAATCTGGCCGGTCTACGCCTAATACAACTTTAGCAATAATATCCTTTGTAAAAAAAAGAATACTAGAAAATGATAAACTAGTTATCACTTGAATTCCATAAATTACAGAAATGTATTCTTTTTTTTCTTGACCTTTTTTCTGAACAGAATATTTAAGAAGAGCAGTATCCATCCCATAACGGTAGAAAATCATCGTGAATCCCATAAATGCATATGCAAGAGAAACAACACCATACTCTTCGGGAGTAAACACATGAGTATATAAAGGAAGTAAAAAAAATGTTATAAGACGGGCTAGTATATGACCAAAACCATATATAAGCGAATGTTTCCCCAATGATTTAATTGACATATATTAATTTAGGTTTAATTGTAGAGTATCTCGGAATATACCGCTTGCCCCAAAATTTTCTTTAAATCGACCTAGGCCCATATTTGGCTCCCCATCTACAGTAAATGTCCCAAAATCATAAATTTTAAGGCCCTTATTGATCGCCCAATTAAAAATAAAATAAAATAAAAGATTAAGAGAACGATATTTCTGATATTTTTCATTATGACAGATGTAAAAAGCTAAAACAACATGTTTGTTTAAAATAAAATTGATTGCCCCAGCAAGCATTTCATTGTCCAGATAAGCTGCAAATAGTTTTATATCCTTTGGAAATCGGTTTTTTATATCTAATAATTCTTTCAAAGTATGAGTTGGAGAAACATTATGTCTAATACTAAGATTTTTGACTAAAATATTGTAAAATGTTGAATAATCTTCTGATTCTCGAACTATAACACCAAAATTTTTTGCCTTTTGGACTGCCCTGAAGTGTGAAGGGCGGAATTTTTTTATATTATTTTCTATATTATCTTCTAAAAATAATATGCTACTAATATCTCGTTTCATGTAAGTAAATCCCTGTCTAAAAAACGAAAAATCCATATAATTTGATATTCTTCTTTGATATAAACTGGGGGGTAATGTAATTCTAATACCATCAAAATTTTGTGAACGGGCATAGTTTACAAACACTTTGCTAATATTTATTCCATCTGCTATAGATAAATTGACAGGGAGAACAAAAGAACCCATCGAAGATCCAGGGTGTGAAATCAGAAATTTTTTATTATTATCTATTACTATAGAAGCTGGGAAAACAGATATAAGCTTTTCTTTTTTATATACCATTAGACTATGATCTACAAATCTATTTTTCGGATGGTATCCCAAAAATTTTCTTAAATGGAAAAGAGTACCATTGTTACTTTCTCTAATAAACACTTCCCATTTTTTATAATCAGTTTCTTTGAATCGTGTAATTGTAATCATTGTTATTTAATGAATATTTTGTATATATGTTTCAAATAATAAATTTTTGTTTATTGATGTTGAATAGTGTTCAGGGTCAAATATAATTTGGTTGTCTAATTTACGGGAGTAAATCTTGAATTCTGCCATTGAAATAATACATGCTCGTGAGATCCTTGATTCTCGCGGGAATCCTACTGTAGAGGTTGATATTACATTAAAAAATGGATCTAGAGGTAGAGCAGCAGTTCCATCAGGTGCTTCTACTGGTGAACATGAAGCTATTGAACTAAGGGATAAAGAACAAAAACGGTATATGGGAAAGGGAGTTTGCAAAGCGGTAACCAATATTAATACAGTTATTTATGATACATTGAAAGGATTTGATGCAACTAATCAATCTGAACTTGATAATATAATGATAGATTTAGATGGTACAGAAAATAAATCAAGTCTAGGAAGTAATACATTACTCGGAGTTTCTATTGCTGCAGCAAGGGCCGCTGCTAATTATAGTAGGTTACCTTTGTTTAAATACCTTGGTGGCGAAAATGCAATACTATTGCCAGTCCCAATGATGAATATTTTAAACGGAGGTAGTCATGCGGATAATACATTAGACATTCAGGAGTTTATGGTTTTCCCCTTCGGGGCAAGGACCTTTTCAGAAGCTTTACGAATGGGGACAGAAATTTTTCACCATCTAAAAATAGTTTTACAAACTAAAAATTTAAGTACGGCAGTTGGTGATGAAGGTGGATTTGCTCCTAATTTGTCATCTCATGAAGAAGCATTGGATCTTATTCTGGAGGCAATTCAAAGAACAAGGTATAAAGCTGGACGAGACATTTTTATTGCCTTAGATGTTGCTGCAAGTGAATTATATAACAATGGAAAATATCAATTAAAATCGGAAGATAAATCACTTTCTACAAAAGATATGATTGCTTATTTAAGTAATTTTGTAAATAAATATCCTATTATATCAATTGAGGATGGTCTCAGTGAAGATGATTGGGATGGATGGGCTCAATTAACAACAGAACTAGGTGAAAATATTCAAATTGTTGGGGATGATTTAACTGTTACAAATCAATCACGATTAAAACGATCTATTGATGAAAAATCTATGAATGCGATCTTAATTAAATTAAATCAAATAGGTACTGTAACCGAAACTATTGAAGCAATAAAAATGGCTAAAGATTCCAATTTTGGAGCGATTATTTCACATCGTTCTGGTGAAACAGAGGATACTACAATTGCTGATTTTTCAGTGGCAATGGGTATGGGACAAATTAAAACGGGATCTGCATCTAGAACAGATAGAGTCTGCAAGTATAATCAGTTATTAAGAATTGAAGAACATCTTGGAGAAAAAGCAATTTTAGCTAACATGGGAGTTTTAGGCACATCAAGAAAATGAAATACGGAAAATTACAGCGTCATTCACCTCCCAGAAATATCCGTAGACAATCAACAAACTTGCAAAAAAATTTTGTTCGAGGTGTTTTATTGTTAATAGGATTTATTCTTTTAATTGTATTCATTTTTGGAGATCATGGAATATTTCAGCTCTACAAGCTAAAAAAAGAAAGGGCTGAAATCCAAAAACAAATAAGTTATTTAAGAAAAGAAAGAGAGCAACTTAAATCAGAAAAATCACGTTTAGAAAATGATCTGGATTATATTGAAAAATTAGCAAGGGAAAGGTTTAGGATGGCAAAACCTGGAGAAAAGGTATTTAAAGTAATTCCAGAAAATATAGAACGAAAATTAAAATAATGAGAAAAGGTTATATTTTAAATTCAGTTTTATTTTTTAAAAAAGCATCAAGATAAATTTCCACACGTCGATTTTGAGCGCGTGCTTCATTAATATCTTTTTTATTTTTAAGTTCTTTTACATTGATAACTGGCCTGAATTCACCATATCCCATTGCAGAAAATAAATTTTGTGGCATTTTTGCATATCTACTTAACAGCCGGACAAAATTTAATGAACGAGCAGAAGATAATTCCCAATTACTAGGGTATTCTGCGGTTTTGGGTAACTTTAGATCATCCGTATGACCTTCACAACGGACTTCCACATTTAGTAAACTATTCCTTTTTTCGATTTCATCTAAAAGATATCTATAATCAGGATTATTACTTACACCGATAATCTTAGATGATCGTATTATAGCACCAATCTGGGACAATAGTGGAAGTACTTTTGGATCTACATCAGCAGACATAGATTTAAATAATCTCCCACGCATAGTTATCTTAATTCCTTTTGTTACTCGCTTTACAGAAACCTCAGATGATATCACATTATCTTTAAGCTCTTCGTATGTTTCATCCAACAACTTATTGATAATATTATCAATATGTTCATCCGCATCATTTAGCATTACAAGCAAAAGCACAAAAAATGTTAGCAGAAGAGTAACCATATCTGCGAAAGTAAGTGCCCATGCAGTCGCCTTGGCTTTACGTTCATCTTGTGTAATAGGACGTCGTATTTGGGCCATTTTATCTAATTATTGGTTTTTTCTTCTTCAGATATTGTTTCCTCATTTTTTCCTTCTTCTAATTTATTTTTAATTCCAGACAAAGAAGATTGATTTTCCCTTTTTTCACTAATACTTTCTGGATCATTACGCCTGTTAGCAGGGACGAAGGTCATTAATTTTTCTTTAATTAAAATAGGATGTTCCCTTGCATGAATACTAATAATCCCTTCTAATACAATATTTTTTAACATTAATTCATTTTCAGATTTTCGTTTTAATTTTCCTCCAATAGGTAAAAAAACCATATTCGCAAAAAACACTCCATAAAAAGTAGTAATTAATGCTGTTCCCATTCCTTTAAGCAATTCAGCAAACTTATCTGCCACATTATAATTAATATTAAAATCACCTCCTCCACCAGAAAAATTATTCATCATTACAATTAACCCAAGTACAGTTCCAAGCATACCGAATGCTGGGGCATATGAACCCATATATAAAAAAAGTTCCTGCCCTGCTATATGGCGAACAGCAATATTATCTATTTCTAAATTCAAGAATGTTCTTAAACGAGATGATTCTTTTTCATTTATTGCTAATTCAAGTCCATTGCGAAGAAAAACACTTTGAATCTCAGGAAGTTCTCTCTCCAAAGAAAGCAATCCATTTTTTTTTGATTTTTCAGCTATTAGCACTATGTCATCTATTGTTTTTTTATAATCATATACTTCATCTGTAAATACATTTTTTATTATTGCGAAAAGATTCCCCACAGCATGAATCGGAAGATTAACCATTGTGGCAGCCAGAGTCCCTCCAATTACTATAATTAATGCATGAAGCTGCGTGAACCAAAAAACATTACCTCCACTTAAAAGAATTCCAATTATTATAATAGCTGTTCCTGATAAAAGGCCTATAATTGTTCCAAGATCCATATTATATCCTTTATTTATTAAGCAAGTTAAAAATAATTATATAATAACCTTTGAGGTATTCTATCCGATACATCAAGCCTCAATTAGTTCTTTTTTTTATGCCTATAAAGTGATTTACTATTTTCATATAATCGTTTTTCTTCCTTATCGGATAAACTATGAAAACCATTTCGATTTATTTTATCTAGGAGCTTGTTAATATCTTGCTCTAATTCTTGGCGATGAGATATTTTCTTTTCTTCTAATTGTATTTTATACTCTAATGTACTTTTCCGAATAGAAAACCAAATATTTTTCCAATTCCAACGACTTTTTAACATAACATATCCTATCACCATACCACCTAAATGGGTTATATGACTTATTTGTGTCACACTATTGAAAGATGATACAAATGCTATAACACCAATACCAATGACAAAAAAAATGGATTTTATGGGGAAAATACCATATAGATACACTATACGATTTGGATATGTAATTCCGTAAGCAAGTAATACACCAAAAACAGCACCACTCGCTCCTACAACAGGAATAGCAGAATTTAGAGAAAACAAAGTTGTCAATATTCCAGAACCGATTCCTGTTATAAAATAATATTTAAGAAAATGTTGCTTACCCCACAGACGTTCCAATTCACTCCCAAACATCCATAGTACAAACATATTAATTAGAACGTGCCAAATTCCTCCGTGAAAAAATAAATATGTAAAAGGTTGCCATATCATGTATTGTGTCCAAATCTGCTTTGGAACCAAACCAAACAGTTCAAAAAACAATCTATCAGACCCTGATAATGATTGTAGTAAAAATATACTAAAATTGATAGAAACCAATAGTTTTATAGAATCTGTAAACAAACTCGGTCTATATGAAAATTCCCCACGATTAGATTGGAATTGATATCTCATAACTTAATAAATATACATAATTCTTTTGTTCCTAAATAGTTCCTTGGATCAGCATTAGCTATTAAAATATTATTAAGCATCTGATAAGATTTTTCTGACAACTGCCATAGATTTAATTCCCTCTAAACCATCAAAATGATATTGCATTAGAATCCATAGATAATTACTAATGATTTTTCTATCTTGCGAAGTAATCAATTCAGCTGGAATATTATGAATATTTTGCTCTAATAATTTTTTTAATATAAAAACACTATTAGGCCCATTATTTAAATCAGGGAGTACAATTCCTGGAAATTGTCTCTGATCAAGGCTAGGACGAAACCCAAGATGTGTAAGTAATGTACATTCATAAAACCAAAATAAAATATTGGTATCAATATTTTTTTTATTGAATTCTCTAAGTACTACAACAAGTTTATTAAATAATTCTGGGTGTGGGTCATATTCTGATAATGTTTTTTCTGTCATTTCAAGAATTGCCATTGATAATGTAATAGACCTTAAATCCTGTAATATTCCAGGCCATGATTCACGAAAATCTGCCTTGTTAATTAATTTTAATTCTTGATTGGGTTTATCACGATATATTATATCAAGATAACTTATTGGCTGGAATTGAGATGATTTTGGAGATTTTTTTGATCTAGCTCCTTTTACAATAAAACTAATTTTACCATAATCTTTACTAAAACATCTAGCAATCAAGCTTGTATCTCCATAAGGAAAAGATTTTAATACAATTACTTGCGTGTGAATAACCACTTTTATACTTGGAAAATAAGATCAGAGTAAAATAAAAATCAGTACGCTTTAGCGTAAATAACCTCGTGCTTTGCTGGATTGCCAGAAAAAATACAAGTCATTCCTGAAGGTTTCTCATTAAATGGGATGCATCTGATTGTCGCTTTTGTTTCTTCTTTAACTTTTTTTTCTGTTTTTTCTGTTCCATCCCATCCGCATCGGATAAAACCACCTTTTTTTATGATGGATTTAAATCTATCGTAATTAATAACCTTATATATATTTTCTTTTTGAAACTTTTGTGCTTGTTTAAATAATCCCATTTGAATATCATTAAGTAAACTAGGGATTTTTTTTACCAAATCTTTTTTATCTAAAATTTGTTTTTCGCTATTATCTCTTCTTACTAAAACAACATTATTGCTTTGTATGTCACGAGGCCCGATTTCCATTCTAAGTGGGACTCCTTTCATCTCCCATTCGTTATATTTAAACCCTGGAGAATTATCTGACCAATCTACAGAAATACGAATAGCAGATTTTTTTAAATTAGAAATTATTAAATCCAGATATTCCTTAACTTCAACTTTTTGCTTTTTACTTTTAAAAATAGGGATTACTATCACCTGAATTGGAGCTATTCTTGGTGGCAGTCTCAAACCTTTTTGATCGCCATGCGTTAAAACAACTGCTCCTATCAACCTGGTGCTTATACCCCAGCTTGTAGCCCAAACAAATTCTTCTTTATTATCTTTCGTTTGAAATGTAACATTAAATGCTTTTGCAAAATTTTGACCCAAATTATGAGATGTGCCAGCTTGTAATGCCCTCTTATCTCCCATCATAGCTTCTATACAATATGTTTTATCAGCCCCAGCAAATTTTTCGGATTCAGTTTTTAATCCTGAAATTACGGGTATCGCTAAATAATCTTCAGCAAGGATGCGATAAAATTCTAAAATATCTAATGTCTCTTTCTGCGCTTCTTCAGCTGTTGCATGAGCCGTATGACCCTCCTGCCATAAAAATTCCGAAGTACGTAAAAACAAACGGGTACGCATTTCCCAACGTACAACATTAGCCCATTGATTGATCAAGATTGGAAGATCTCGATACGATTGAATCCATTTTTTATACATAGACCATATTACTGTTTCTGAAGTGGGGCGTATAATTATTTCTTCTTCGAGTTTAGATTCAGGATCTACAATTATTCCATATTTATCATCCGATTTTAGTTTTGTGTGTGTTACAACAGCACATTCTTTAGCAAATCCTTCCACATGTTCGGCTTCTTTAATCAGAAATGACTTAGGAATAAATAAAGGGAAATAAGCATTAATGTGTCCAGTAGATTTAATCATTTTATCAAATACATTTTTTATATTATCCCAGAGCTCAAATCCATAGGGACAAATAACCATAGTTCCTTTAACTGGTCCATATTCTGCTAAGCCAGCCCGATTTACAACTTGTGTATACCAGTTGGAAAAATCAGTTTTGTGATCTGGTAAATGCTTGCTCATATTGTTATACGCCAATTATAACTGATTTTAAATTACTTGGTTGATTGGGAGACACCAAGATACATTTGTGCAGAATTCTATTTTAATATTCACACTATAATGTATAATTACCAGATATAAGTTTCACTTTTGTTGATACCTAATTGGGGTTAAGATTGTAATAATTATTATAAGATTCAGGATTTTTTTAATACAATTGTTTAAAAATTTTATAAATAAACATTTAATATGATTACAAATAACATGGTGAAATATTTTCAATCTCTTAAACATCAAAAATATAGATTGAAATACAAACAATTTTTGATAGAAGGGAAAAGAATTATAACTGAAGCTGTAAAAAATGACTTTATGTTTCACATCGTACTTTATACCGAAAAATTTAAAATTAAGAACCCTGGCTTTATTGAAAATCTAATTTCTAAAGGACACTATATTGAATGTTTATCAAAGAAAAAGATCAATAAGATCGCACTTACAAAAACACCATCTGGCATTATTGCAATTTGTAATTTACCAGAGCAAAGTCAATTTAATTTCATATCTAATAATTGGCTGTATTTGGATCAGATTTCAAATCCAGGAAATCTTGGAACACTATTTAGAACAGCTGCTTGGTTTCGAATAAAAAACATCGCATTGTCTCCAAAATCATTAGATCCATATAACCCAAAAGTAATTCGTGCAGGCATGGGAGCTCACTTCTACCTTTCAATCCATCAAGGAATCAATATAAATATTTTTAAAGAACACAACTATTATACTATCGGCGCTGATCACCGTGGAGAATCCTTAAATCGGGATTTTGAAATCCCTAACCGTTGGGTTTTAGTTCTTGGAGGAGAATCCCACGGATTATCAAAAACAGTAGATAATAAATTAGATATAATGCTATCAATACCAAAAAATGGATTTGGCGATTCATTAAATGTATCTATAGCTGGATCTATTCTTTTATATGAACTATATAAAAACCAATAATAAAAATTCCCACATTAACTCTAATATTTAAATATCTTTAACACACCAATATATTTTAAATATTTTATATTATTCAATTCACCTTTTCTAATTTAAAATTGAGATTCGTAATTTTCATGAAATGAATTTTCGGGGTCCTGAACAGAATGGAAAACGACACATTGACAATTCGCACGGCTTTTATGGTTGTAATCGCATCAATACTATCTGCCTTATTGATCGGCTGGCTGATTATCGGGGTCGGCATGGTTTCATCCGAAACACCAAATAAATTTTATACTTTTCTTTCTGTTATAATAGGCCAAGGATTCATGTTGGTGCCCTTATTTTGGTTTTTAAAATCAAGAAATGAACCAATCACTAATAGACTACGTTTACACCCTGTTTCAAAAAATACTTTATTAAGCACAATATATTTTTCCATTGGCTTAACTGTATTTTCTGATGAATTAGATCGTATTATTCAAATGATTATTCCTCAACCTGAATATATCAACGAATTAAGTTCTACTTTGCAACCAGAAACTGTTACAGGATTTGTTTTATTATTTATGGCCATTGTAATTATTGCTCCAATTGGTGAAGAGTTACTATTTAGAGGATTTCTTCAGAAATTTCTAGAAAAACACTGGAAAGATGTGACCCGTGCGATTTTAGTTACTAGTTTATTTTTTGCAATTATCCACATGAATTCTTATTGGCTAATTCAAATTTATATTTTAGGAATTTTTCTGGGTTATTTATCATGGAAAACTAACTCTGTTATACCCAGTTTGATACTACACTCAATTAATAACGGTACTGCCATGCTATTTTCATTTACTGATATAAATATTGGTATTATTTATTTATGGCATGATCATGTGGCTCCTTGGATTATAGTTATATCATCGTTTTTAGTTGTGCATGGATTTAGAGGAATTAATCATAGTATAAAAAAATGAGAAAAGAACTTTTTGACCATGAAATCACAATCTTGCGTGATACATTTAGACGGCTATTGCGTCGCAATGCTAATACCAATTTAGAAAAATTAATCAATAAAACTCATCCAGCTGATTTGGCAATAATTTTTCGTTACTTTCTAGATGAAGAACAAGAACAAGTCTTTTCAATTTTAAAAGCAAATGAACAAACTGCATCATTTTTAATAGAATTAGATGATACTATACTCCAAAATTTGTTACAAAATGAAAATCCAGAGCGAATTTCAGCACTAATTCGTAAAGCGCCCGTTAACGATCAAAGCTATATACTCGGCAACCTCGATGAATATAAATCACAGTCAGTAATTGATTTATTAAAACGGGAAGAAAAAGCGGAAATTGAAGAATTAATGGGATATCCTCAAGATTCTGCTGGTGCATTGATGACTACAGATATATTTACCTTACATCAAGATATAACTTGCGGCAATGCATTAAAAAAACTACAAGACCAAGAAGATGCTGAAATGGTTTTTTATCTTTATTTGACAGAAGATGATGGCCGCCTTACAGGAGTTGCATCTCTTCGCGCCTTGGCAACTTCTCAATCAAATACAAAAATGCGTGATATTATGATCAAAAAGGTTCATTCTGTTAGGCCTGAAACCGATCAAGAAGATGTTGCTAAAATTGTAGCCCAATACAATTATCTTGCTGTCCCCGTTTTAGATGAAAGTAATAAAATACTAGGAATTATCACTGTGGATGATGTTGTTGACGTAATCAGAGAGGAGGCAACAGAAGATTTTCTCAAAATGGCAGGTGCCGGTAAAGACAGAGAAATTCTCCTAAAATCAAGTTGGGAAAATGCCAAAGCACGGTTACCATGGTTATTCGCAAGCTGGATAGGAGGTATTATAGCAGCGAATATAATTGGTGCTTTTGAACACATGTTAGAAAGTATACTTGCGTTAGCTGCTTTTATCCCGATCATTATTGGGATGGGAGGAAATATTGGGACACAATCATCTACAATAATTGTTAGAGGAATGGCTACTGGAAGAGTTGAGAAAGGTGGTGAATTAAAGGTTCTTTTTAAAGAAATCCGTGTAGGAATAATATTAGGATTACTTTATGGGGTCCTTCTGGGGGTTTTTGCAAAACTTAAATTTATAGATTCAGACCCAATTCTTGGCATTGTTGTTGGGATTAGTATTTGCGCTTCCATGTTACTGGCAGTTTCTGTAGGTTCAATCACACCCCTTTTTTTAAGAAAATTAGATATCGACCCAGCTATTGCTACAGGTCCATTTGTGACTACCAGTATTGATATTTTAGGTGTTTTATTATATTTCATGATTGCGGGTTTATTGCTAAACCTCTAATCAAATGCATATGGCGTTATATTTATTCACAGGTTTATACCTGTGTTTTGTTGTTTTCATAATTATTGGTTTATTGAAACATAACCCTAAGGTTGAAAAAGAAATTGATGATTTATCAACAGTTTCAATAGTTATTGCGGCCAGAAATGAAGAAAATAATATAAAATATTTAATTGATGACCTGATAAATCAAAATTATCCAAAGGAAAAAATAGAAATTATAATTGCAAATGATCGCTCTGTAGATCGTACTGGAGAAATTATAGATGAAACAGCAAAAAAATATTCATTTTTTCACCATATAAAGATTAAAAAAACTAATAAAAGTATGACTCCCAAAAAAAATGCTCTACAACAAGCAATTCATCATGCCGCAGGCAATATTATCATTAGTACTGATGCAGATTGCCGTGTCCCTAAAACTTGGGTTAAATCTATGGCATCTTCTGTACAAAAAAATAAAGGAATATCGATTGGGTTTTCCCGTGTTGAAGGGAAATCTTTCTTCAGTAAATACCAAATGATTGACTTTTTCAGTATTACTGTCGCAAATGCAGGTGTAGGTGGATGGAATACTTTTTGGTCTGGTAGTGGACAAAATCTTGGATATAAAAAAAAAAGTTTTGAAATGATAAATGGTTTCCACCCTGTTAAAGATAAAATTTCTGGTGATGATATGTATTTAGTCCAAGCAATTTCAGAAAAAATTGGGGGAATAATAAATATGAACCCACGTTCTTTTGTCTTAACAAAACCAGTTAAATCAATTAAAGACTTCCTAAACCAAAAAATAAGATGGTCATCTAACGCTCGAAATAATTTAAATAAAAAACCACTATTTTTTATTTTTCTTATAAGTGCATTTTTTTGCAACTTAACCCTGTTAATTGGTTTTTTATTACTAATACCAGGAATCCAATTTATGTTTTTTATCAAATTTATTTTTGAGGGCATAGTTATTTTTCTTGGAGGCAGATTATTTAAGACCCCAATATCCCCGCTAGTTTATATGGTCTGGTCTTTAATACAGCCTTTATATATTCCTTGTGTTGGGATATTAGGTTTATTTGATTTTTACTCATGGAAAAAATAATTAAAAAGATCTTTTTCTTTTCTATAATTATTAATTGCATTCTTGGGCAGAATTATAATATTTCTGTCTTTAATATTCCTGTCGCTGAAGTTAAACAGATCTTTAATAACCAAAATACGATTGAATACGAAGCTAGAAGTGTTGGCATTATAGATATGATTTGGCCAACAAAAAATTTTTATTCTTGTAAATTTGATTCAAATAATTATGGTATTCGCGGTTGGAGAAAAAATATTAAGCAAGGTGATTATAAAAAGAAAACCCATGTTAATTATAATCCTGAGACATCCGAATTAATATATGATTCAAATAAAAAGGTACCCATTACAGAATACACACAAAATATTTTTACACTGCTTGCAATGGTTCAAAAAACAAATTATGTAAAGCTCGATGCCCATTGGTTTAAATTTGAACATAATGGCCAACTTGGAAAAGCAAGGTTCCTTTGGGCCGATAGTATCAATGTCAACTATGGGGAAAATACTATACTCTGTGATCATTATCGATTGGACATAATATTGGATAATGATTCTGATAAATTACAAGAAACATCGGATTATTTTATGAGTGAAATCATCTCTCCATCAATTATAAGACAGCTTTGGGTTTCAAGAGAATCAAAAAAACGAATTATACAGACCTCCGTAGATTATAAAGGATTAACTATTTTAGCATTAATTGATGAATAAAAAAATATTTTGGAAAATATATAAAAAAAAGATTTTACTTTGGATCTTTACCTGTTTTTTAATAGGTATAGCAATACACTTTGGAATAGATAAAAAAATAATTATCTTTATTTCTATTTTATTTGGAATCTTTACACAGCTATTTGCAGGTCTAGCTGCATTGATTACTTTAATACCCGTTATCGGACCTTTGATAGTAAAAATTGTAACCATTCCAGGCTTTTTTCTATTAAATGCTTTAGGAACAATAGTATCAGGTATTGCTATTCGGAAAGGATATACAGAAAAATTGGCAAGAGGAAGAGTTGTTACTCTAGGTATTATGGTTGGAATAATTATTGGGTATATAATTGGTAACTTATTACCGTTAAAATGAATATTCTTTTTTTAGAAGGTCCTAATTTGAATTTATTAGGACTAAAATCATCGCAAAATGGGAATAAACTCACCCTGGACAAATTAAATCGATCCATACGTACGAATGTCCGCAATAAAGGAATAACCTTAAAAATCCTCCAGACTCATAAACAGTATAAAGCACTAAACTTTTTACAGCGTAATCGTAATTGGGCTGATGGTGTCCTTTTTATTCCGACTTCCTGGGCAATATATGAATGGGCAATAGCTGATACGCTTAATTTAATTTCTTTGCCTACAGCAGTGGTTTATTTTGAGGAACCTTATGTTTTCGGGGGAACAATTTCTGATAGTATTATCAAGGGAGAGAAAATTCAATCATTTTCAGGGCAACCGTTAGATAGCACTCTAAATGGTCTAAACTATTTATTATCACATAAATAATCTATGAATTTATTTGTGTTAATAATCAGTTTTATCTTTTTTAACAATTTGATCAATTGTCAAATATTAGATAAACCAGGGAATAGCCCTGCTCATCTTTTAGGTATTATTAAAGAATTTGAAAACAGTGATATCAATCAACAAATTAATTTTGATACAGTATTGGTGGATTCGCTTACACTATTATTACCTTGCAAGGGGGTGCCAGTTCCAAAAAGAACATCAAGATTGCCTAATGCTCCTAGAGATTATAGGAGCGGAACACACCGGGGAATCGATTTTTTTGCTAATTGGGGAACGCCTGTTAGAGCGGTTGCAGATGGATCTGTAATTCGCGCTGATCATAATTATAAAGAATATCCTGCAGACTATAGGGTAAATCTTCTTTCAGCAAGTGCGCGGGTAGGGAACACTCCTTCAGATATTTTTAATAGTGTATTGCTTGGAAAATCGGTTTTTTTGGACCATGGATTCGATATTATTCCTGGTTATCGTGTTATTAGCATATACGCTCACCTGTCCAGTATTGATTCAAGCATAACAATAGGTTCCTTTGTAAAATCCGGTGATCAGTTAGGTAAAAGTGGAAATACCGGTACACGGGCAAGTACTTTAGGTACAAAAAAAGAATCTCATTTACACTGGGAAATGATATTGCAAAATAAGAAAGAAGAAATTTATTTGGGAAAAGATATGCCAAACCCTCAATTATATAATATGCTAAAACGAATTTTTAATTAAATAGGCAAAAAAAAAGGGCAGATAAACTGCCCTTTTTTATACATATACTTTTTAGAAACCTAGAGATAGTGAGATTAAACTGTTCCCGTCAAAATATTTTTGTGTTCTATAAGTGTATTCAACAAGAAGGCTTGTACCAAATAAACTGTACTTTAAACCCGCTCCAAAATTCACACCGCCAAGAACATCATCTTTTTGAGATGAGTCATCTTCTAGCTGAGGAAGGCTCATCCCGCCTCTAAGAAATATCATATCCATTAATTGATATTCACCACCTACAGTAAGATCATCATATCTAAAATTATGACTGGTATAGGTTAAAGCAAGTGTTGCTCCAGACACTTTGTAAGATACAGCCATATCAAAAGTAGAAGGCAGCTTATCATAGGAAGCTTCAATATTATAAAAGTCTGAAAGATTAGCATCATCTGTTGCCGTTGTGGTTAAACCACTTCCTTCATAATGCATATCTGTACCAATATTCTTTAAAGCGAGAGCAATACCAAGTCCCTGAAT
>CEUY01023025.1_pt1 | contig 37527 bp, 34 predicted proteins | sample 361481 | NCBI WGS metagenome assembly CEUY01 (sample SAMEA2622737, study PRJEB7988) | marine metagenome | isolation source: saline water (ENVO:00002010), including | reverse complement strand
CCAGCACCTGGTTCGTGCTTTATTTTCCCTACTATCATCGGATTTCTGCTTGGAGAGTCAGGTAAACCCGATCCTGTTTCAGAATCGTCCACATTCGCTCCAACGTCCCCCCACCTGGAGAGTAAATTGCCAGAACTATCCAATATGCTTACGCGGTGGTCTAGTTCTGCTACATAGAAATTGCCATCAGGCCCTTTGCGTACGTCATTTGGCAAATTCACATTGGTCCATTCCCCAAGAAATTCACCTGCTTTAGAGAAATATTGGATTCTGTTGTTATATCTGTCAGTAGCATAGATTTTGTCACCGTCATCAATATCGACATACACGCTATGGATAGTGTCAAATTCACCTGGTCCACTGCCGTGTCCGCCCCATGAAAATTTCAAATTTCCTTCAGCATCGAAACAATGGATATGTGAATTTCCATAGCCGTCCGATGCATAAAGATCGCCATTAGAGGCTACTGTGAAATGAGTTGGCCTGTTAAATGGGATACCACTTTGTTCTGGGGTATTTGTTAAAGGTCGTCCCAGTGTCATTAACGACTTGCCGTCCTTCGTCCATTTTCTAACTGTGTGGTCACCTGTATCACTTGTGTATACGGAACCGTCAGGTCCTATGCTAACTCCGTGCGGAACTATGAAGTCGAAGCCTATCTTTCCCCAGCCCCCTAGGTATTCGCCCGATTTGTCGAAAATCATAATTGCAGCGTATGGTCCTCGGTTGAAAACATATACGTTGTCATCTCTATCAACTGCAACGTCAGCGACTTCTACAAACGGCCAGCCTTTTGGCCTTTTGAAGAAATTTTCGACAACTTCGAATTTGTAGTCATTGCTACCAAATGTACCCATTCTGACTTCCTTTTCCATGGCACGCCTGGAGGGATTCGAACCCCCGACACCTGGTTCCGAAGACCAGTGCTCTATCCGCTGAGCTACAGGCGCACGGTATGTTTATAGGAACAGAATTGTACCAAATAGGAGAGAAATTAGTTGGGAAATATGTTTATAGGTATCGGAGCTTAAGAAACTTTATGGCACTATCCAGCAATATCCTTCTTATAATGAAGCCTATAGATTGAAGTCCCTATATTTTAATCCTCGCAAGTTAATTGCCTATATCGGATTTTTTGATAACAGTTCCTGCTTGTTGCTATTTTTGATAACATCCGCCCCTAATTTAAAAATATTGGCTAGGAGGTCAACATATGGGAGCAGAAAAAATAGGGTCCCTGAAATGCGTATCAACACAGAAGGTTTTGCCATCAAATGGCGGTAACCCCAAATTTGAAGTCGTCGTTCCAAGTGGGTCTGGTACTTTGGCAGGAGTGGAAGTCCTTCAGGCGATGTCCACGTACTATTCGGAGGTCGGAGCGGATGGAATAATTCGAGGGGAGTGTCCGGATGCTGGGGTTATTATGGTTGCAGATGGTATGGCTACATTCTCAGCCACAGGTGTTGGTTCGTTCACAGAAGATGGGGGAGCTACTTTCAAGGGAATGGCGTATTTCAAAGCTTCAGCCCCTTCATTGGCAAACCTAAATGGCGCCGCTGTAGTTTTCAACTGGGATGTTGACGGGGCGGGAAACGCAACATGGGAACTATGGGAGTGGAAGTAATAGTTTATTTGAATGGCCTATATTAAACTGAAGTCCGTTACTTTTAAGTCTACAAAGGTGGCGGACTTTTTTCTTCGGTCCCTACCCTATGATTCAGGAATCATATAATTGTTCCTACACGACTATTTTGTAATATTGATATCGGAGCGAATGAATTATGCATTTTGCAAATAACTCCGGGGTTCAAATCAATTATAAGATCAGTGGTGAAGGCCCCTCATTAATCCTCCAACATGGCCTTACTAGCAAGTTGGATAAATGGGATTGGTATGGGTATGTGGAGGAATTAAGTAAAAATTTTCGGGTAATTTCAATTGACGCTCGTGGGCACGGAACTAGCGATAAGCCATATGATGCTTCCTCGTACGACCGAAAAATAATGGCTTCTGACATTATTTCTGTTATGGACAAGGAAGATATAGAAAAGGCCCATTACATGGGCTACTCGATGGGAGGCAGTATCGGTTTTGGCTTGGCAGAAGCTTTTCCGCAAAGGGTTCTCTCATTAATTATTGGGGGAATGCACCCGTATCCTCTCAGGAATCTAGAAATTGAACCGGGGGTCAAGGCTCTGGACCTAATTTTGGAATCCCTTGAGCATGGAATGGATGTTTATGTCGGAGGGATGTCACCCGCTCCGGATGAAAGAGAGCTAGCTCATTTGTTATCTAATGACTCAGAGGCAATAATTGCAGCTAGTTTGGCGCTTAGAGATCGGCCAGACATATCGGGAGTTCTTCCCACAATGACGATGCCGTGTCTTGTATACTGTGGTGATAAAGACGGGCTGTATCCAGGCGCGGAAGAATGTGTGAAACATATGCCTAACGTGACATGGTTATCATTACCTGGTCTTGATCATCGAGAGGTCATGGAAAGAAGTGACGTTTTGCTTCCACATGTTTTAAACTTCCTTTCTAACGTTCGGTAGATAAAAGTTCGAAAATATATAGGAGATAAAATGGGTACGCCCTTACTGTTTCAGCCCATTAAAATACGTGACGTCAGGCTGAAAAATAGAATTGTTGTTGCCCCCATGCATCAATACGCAGCAGTAAAAGGTTACCCGACTGATTGGCATTTAATGAATGTTGGTCGATTTGCTGCTGGAGGTGCAGGGCTTGTGTTTATAGAATCCACCAAGGTGGAGAGACGTGGGTGTGGTACTGCGGGGGATACGGGACTTTGGGATGACAGCTATATAGAACATTTTAAAAGACTCGCAGATTTTATTCGTTCGCAAAATTCTATACCGGCAATCCAGCTCGGACACAGCGGTAGGAAAGCGCGGCGATTTCGTCCTTGGGAGGGCGGTGCTCCTCTGACTGAGGAAGGTGCTATTAAGGCAGGAGTGGATGATTGGGACGATTGGGAACTGGTAGCTCCTAGTGCGATAGGTTCTAGTGAAACGGAACCGATTCCCCGGGCATTGTCGTTTGGAGAGATACAAAAAACTATAGAAAACTGGAGTGAAGCTGCTAGGAGAGCTAACGAGGCTGGATTTGATGTTTTGGAGATACATGCGGCCCATGGCTACCTCCTGCACCAATTTTTATCACCGAAAGCTAATCTGAGAACGGATGAATATGGAGGGTCAGAATCCAAAAGGATGCGTCTTCCTCTGGAAATAGCTGAAGCAGTGAGAGGAAATTGGCCTGAAGAAAAGCCTCTGTTTATTCGTCTATCGGTTGAAGACGATGCGGGTTGGGGGCCTGATGAAAGTGTCCGCTTTTCTAAATTAGTTAAGGAAAAAGGGGTTGATGTAGTTGATTGTTCTTCAGGTGGCATGCGTGGCAGCCCGGTTATAAGCGCAGGTCCTGTGGGATACGGATATCAAGTTCCATACGCTGAAAAAATACGTAAAGAAACAGATTTAATGAGTATGGCAGTGGGTCTGATTGTTCACGCCGAGCAGGCCGAAGAAATTCTTCAGTCTGGCCAGGCAGATCTGATAGCGATTGCAAGAGAATTCCTGCATAATCCGAATTGGGCCCTTGATGCTGCCTTAAAACTTGGTGTGGAAGAAGCCTTCGCTGTAACTCCTCCTGCTTATGATTACTGGCTGGAGAAAAGGTTTAATTCTGTAAAAGATGTAGTCCCTTCCACCTATTTCCCAGGTTCAGACAATGGGGATTTTAAAATTTAATCTAGCACAATCTTCAAATAAGGAGTTCACTTGAAATATTTATCAGAAGACCAAATAAGGAAATTAAAGGAGATAGATACTCCTACTGTAGCTAACGCGGTTGAGACCCACCCCTCTAGGCTCAATACAGAGGGATTTATGGGTTGGGATATAAGATGTCAATTTCCTGATATGGGGATAATGGTGGGTCAGGCGGTAACTGCGACTTTGAACACGACCACGACTGGCAAGCAGAAAAGTAGATCTGGTTGGCATGACTGTCTGAAAACCATTGAGGCTATGCCAGTGCCTGCGGTTATAGTGGCTAAGGATATTGGTCCCAGGCCGCACCATGGCTGTCACTTTGGAGACGGAATGGCTACAGTGGCAAAGAAAGTTGGAGCTGTCGGTTTGGTGACTGATGGCGGAGTCCGAGACGTTGAAACTGTTCATGAAATGGGTTTTCAAATGTTCTCGGTTGGATTGGTGCCTGCTCACGGTAATTTCGGTCTTGATGAAACCAATGTGCCAGTGGAAGTTGGAGGTGTTCTAGTAAATGTGGGAGATGTAGTCCATGCAGATATGAATGGGGTGGTCGTTTTTCCAATAGGGTTAGTTGATCACGTCATTGGTGAGGCGGAAAACGTCACTGCGCGTGAATCGGAAATGATGGAATGGGTCAACAGTGAGAACTTTAACCTGGATCAATATATTGAAGGTAGATAACCTTCAAGTTTTAGAGAATTCATTTAAAAATTTGTTGATGATCGGGAAGACTAGGTCTGTTCTGGCTATGGATTCCATATGATTCAATCCTGGTAGGGTCACGAATTGAGCTGTTGGCATTTTGGCTGCATGTTCTTCTGCTGAATCATGGGAAAGTAAATCTTCTTCCCCAGCGTATATCAGGCAAGGAACTTCAAGGTCGAGAAGATGTTGGGAAATATCTTCCCTCATTGCAATTGCCTTGGTTTTAGCTATATAAGCTTTTATATCTCCGTTTAAGGTGGGTTCGAGATAGCTGTCATATTCTTTTCTAGACCTTGACATAACTCTCGCTACTTCCTCAGAGCCCTTTTCAAATAAGGCTATTCTTTTCTTCGTGGATTCATTACCATGCTCATTTCTGATGCCCGGGGTTTGACCTCCCAATATAAAAGATATGAACCGTTTCTGGTAGTGAGCAGCAAGCTCAAAACCGATTCGGCTTCCCATTGAGAACCCGAAATAGTGTGATTTTTTTATATCCATATCATCAAGTACGGCTATCACATCCGTTGCCATAGTTTTATCTATATAGTCCATCGGGTCGTAAGGTTTATCGCTTTCGCCATGTCCGCGGGCGTCCACGGTGATAACTGTGTGATTGGGTGAGAGGGTATCGGGATATCCTAATTTATACCATGATCCGATGTCCCCCATAAATCCGTGCATGAGAACAATCGATGGACCGCTTCCGGTGGTGTGATAATGGATTTTCACCCCGTCATTATCAGCAAAAGGCATAATTGCTTCCTATATCTAAATTAATAATGATTTAACGTTGTGTATTGCTTATTTCCAAGTTTCATTAGTTCGAATATTGCGACATAACTCTTGATTAGTTCTTTAAATAGTTAATTTATTTTTGAGTAATTAGGTGCAGGTAATTTTAATTGAGTTATATAAATATATCTCCGCCAGGTAATTAATCCCAATTGTCTTGTAGCTATATATTTAAAGGTTCGGATCTACAAGTCTCGAAATGTACGTTTTGTAGTTAGTTCCTGTTCCCTGCTTTGAAATATCCCCAGAGGCGCCAATGGCTATGTCTCCCGTATCTTCCAAAAATTCTAGGTGGGCTACTATCTCTGACATAGCCGCATATAGGTTTGGCCCTAAAAGTTTACTGCGTTCGAATATCCCCCTGGTGGTTTCTTCCAGATTAGACGTATTGTTTTGTAACTTGTTAAGCATACTATCTAACCTATGTTCATGATGCTTTATTATTTGCTTTGCTCGTTCTATTCCCTGCCAGTTAAACCTTGATTTGTTGTAAAGGCGGTGTGCAGGCAAAATTGTGTAATTGGGACCGAGTTTAATGACTTTTCCTAAGGAATTAAGATAAGTACCCAGTCCATAGAACTCCGATGGATCCCGGAGAAAATCGGGAAGATTTTCTAATATGCTGGTTCTGAATACCATTTTGCCGGTGGGGTGAGGAGTTATTTCAGGCAATATATGGTCTCCAGTAAATATAAAATCATCCAGTAATAAACAAATTTGGTCTGGGGAATGCCCAGGAGTACTCATTATTTTCAGATCTGATAATTCGTACCCATCTCGTAGATCTCTTGCTACTTCGGTTTGACTTCTTTCCTCGAAATATTTTTGATCCGTAGCTTCTCTAGCTGCATCTGGTTCATAATAGGGTTGAATTTTCTCTTCTGCGATGCGATTTAATTCCTTATGAAGTAAGGAGCCTTTTTTATAATGGATCTCCCAAGGGATGTATTTTTTAAGTGGTTTATAAGTTTCGTGGGCCCATAGTTCTGCTTTAGAGTCCCGCATAAAATCAGTAACTGTTCCGTCGTGATCCGAATGTCCGTGACTAATTATCACTCTTTTTATATCAGATGGTGCGAGGCCTATAGTTGAGTATGCGACCTTTAGTGCGTCGTACGATCCAGGGGTGCCTAAATCTATGGAAGTCCATCCTTGATTTTCAAAAATGTAAGACCAAGTTGGCCCCGTCCTGCTCCTATGGACACTTTGGGCAACTGCGACGGCGAAAACTGTCCTCCCTTGAGAGGTGTTAAGCTCTAATGACCATCCGTCACCGTTTGAATCCCCTTCTTTTAAAACATTTAATATTCTGTTGTGTTTAGTCAATTAGGTTCCCAAATGCCTCTATTTAGTGAGGCCTATCTTTTATTTTGAATGGGGTGAGCGAAGGGATTCGAACCCTCGATCTCCAGGGCCACAACCTGGCGCCTTAACCTACTTGGCCACGCTCACCACAGCAGCGAAAAGTCTAGCATCACCTTTGAACAGGGGTCAATTTAGGATTGACCTTATTATAAGTTATGTTTTGATTTGGGATGTTAAAGATTCCAGCAAGTCTTCGACCATTATGTCAGTCTTTGTGTGGTGTCGTAATGGCAATTGAGGGTCAACACTATATACATTTCTACGACCTATTTTTCTTCTCCGAATATACCCTTCTTGCTCTAGGTCAGATATTATTTTATGCGTTGTCCTCTCAGTGACGCCAATGTGGTTCGCAATTTCTCTAGCAGTGCTAGTAGGGTGATGAAATATATAGCTTAATACTAGGCCGTGGTTCGTTATAAAGGTCCACTTTGGGGCTCGGTCTTGTTGCATAGTTATGGCCTCAGTAGAGATATTCCTTTCATAATTGTCAATGATCGGGCCCTCGACCGTATCACACCTCAAGTAACCTTTACAACCTTAATAATAACCATGAATAGATATTATTTATTTACTCAAAGATTTACATAAAGACACCAACGTTTTTACAGGTATTCCCGTCGCACCTTTTGCCATGTCTCCGTTCACCGTATTTGTTCTGCTCACTGCGGCTATATCGAGATGAACCCAAGGAGTATCACCAGCGAATTTTCCTATAACCATCGCCCCTATAGTAGCTCCAGCTCCCCCTCCACCAATATTCTTGATATCAGCGATCTCACTTTTAAAATTCTTTGTGAAGGAATCGTCAGCGGGTAGCTCCCATAGTCTTTCCCCCTCTTCGGAACCTGCCTGAATCACCTGTTTCGTGAATAAATCATTATTCCCAAAGGTACCTATTATTTGGTCGCCTAAGGCCGTCCTTATGGCTCCAGTCAAAGTAGCAATGTCAACAATTTTGCTTACGCCCAGATGATTTGCATAGCACAATGCGTCCGCTAGAACTAATCTACCTTCAGCATCGGTATTCAGAACCTCAATTGTAGTTCCGTTCATTGCAGTAACCACGTCTCCTGGTCTTTGGGCCATTCCTCCAGGCATGTTTTCGGTAGCAGCGACAATTCCGTAGACGTTGATTTCTAAATTTAATTTGGAAATTGCAGTAATCGCGGCAATTACAGCCGCTCCTCCTGCCATGTCTCCTTTCATTGTCATCATTCCGGAGGGAGGTTTTAGGCTAAGGCCGCCGCTATCAAAAGTTATTCCTTTGCCGACCAAGGCGATCGAGTCATCTGGACTATGTTTGGCACCTTCATATTTCATAATGATCAAATAGGCCGGTTCGGAGCTCCCTTGCGCTACACCCAATATTGATCCCATGCCAAATTTTTTCATTGCTTTTTCGTCGATTAGCTCGAATCCTATGCCGTTTTCATCCGCTTTTTCTTTGGCAATATTGCTAAGTATTGTTGGCGTCATGTGGTTTGGGGGAGTGTTAGAAAGGTCTCTTGCTAGGTTTACGGCTTCCGCGATCGCTGTATAAGAAACTACATTAGATTCAGCAGCAGACTCCATATTTAACAAAATTTCGGTTACTGTGGTTTCTGATTTTTCAGAAACGTGATTTTCATATCTATAGAGGCCGTTTATAGATGCCATAGTTGTGATCTCGGCCACCCTATTAGAATCTGTTTCCTTGGTACTGAAGGTATCCACAGCGACAGCTATACTAGTCACCCTGATTCCTCTAGCTTTTCTGACAGCAGATCCTAATACATCCCTGATAGTGCTCTCGGTCATTGACTCACGTTTACCCAAACCTAGGAACATAATTCTAAGTGGAACCGCGTTACCTAAGGTGTGAATTAGAGTGGAATTACCAGATTTTCCCGTAAGCTCTCCTTTCGAGTATAGAGTCTCGAGAGAGTCGACTAAACTATGGGGCGCTTCAACGAGAATTCCGGAAGAGAATTCATCTCCTTCGAAAAGGCCTGCTAGAAGGCAATCTGTTTCGAGCTTTAAAGGGTCACCTTGTTGAAAATTGATATTCATTTTGCTCACCTAGATTATATGAATAATTAGGCTTTCACTTTACCATCTTCAGACAAAAGTGTTGGCATAATATGGTGTAATACTATTTTTGGTAGGCATTGATATAATCCTCACGATGACAACGCATACATATGAGGAAATGACATGGAAAACAGGAATCGGACTGATCGAGAAAGAGATATTTTGGATAGAGCAGCCAGAGTACTGCCCCAGGGGTCACTTGGAAATTTAAACTATGATTTGATTATAAATAAAGGTATGGGTAGTCATATATGGGACGAAAGTGGTAACGAATACATAGATTATCTTCTTGGTTCGGGGCCGATGCTTGTTGGGCATGCCAACCCACCAGTAATAGAGGCGGTGTTGAATCAATTAAGTGAAGGAACTACCTTCTTTGCCACAAACGAAAAATCTGTTCAGTTGGCAGAAGAAATTGTTGAAGCAGTACCATGCGCCGACAAAGTTAGGTTCCTAAGTACCGGTTCTGAAGCTACTTTATATGCCATGCGATTAGCTAGATCGTTCAGAGGAAAAGATAAGATACTGAAATTTGAAGGGGGATTCCACGGAATGAATGACTATGCTCTGATGAGTATGTCACCTTCCACATTGATGGATTTTCCTCAGGCTGAACCAGATACAGCGGGAATTCCCAAGTCTGTAAGATCAGAGATGCTAATAGCTCCTTTTAATGATCTTGAAACTACCACCGCAATAATCGACCGGTACAGTGATGAGCTGGGTGGAGTCATAGTAGAGCCTTTCCAAAGGTTGTTACCACCGAAACAAGGGTTTCTAGAAGGATTGAGAGAAATAACCAGTCATTATGAGATACCTTTAATATTTGATGAAGTGGTGACCGGCTTTAGGTTTTCATATGGAGGAGCTCAGGATTACTATGGTGTTGTTCCTGATATCTGTACCCTAGGTAAAGCTATTGCTGGAGGATTCCCACTTACCGCTGTTGCTGGAAGAGATGAAATAATGAGTCACTTCGATTCAGAGAAAGTGTCGAAGGATCGGTTTATGCCTCAAATTGGTACTCTCAGCGGGAATCCTATTGCTTGCGCTGCTGGACTTGCAACTTTAGATATCCTTAAGCGAGATGGAGCATATGAGAATATGTTTAATGCTGGGAAGAAGGTTATGAAAGGGCTTAAGGATATATTAGATAACTCGGAAATCCCCGCAAAAGTAGTTGGGGAACCAGTTTTATTTGATGTGTTTTTTACCGACCACGAAGTATTCGATTATCGTAGTACACTCCATGCAGATTCTCAAAAATTAGCTAGGTTCAACCAACTTCTTTTAGAACGTGGAATTTTTAAAGGCACGACAAAATTCTACTTTTCAACCGAACACAGTGTTGATGATGTTGATAAAACCTTGGAAGTGTTCGGAGATGCTGTGGATATTTTGAAGTCGGAATAATATTTATGAGGATTTATAACTTATCGAAGTCCCAGCATCACCGTTGAGTCAGCAACGGTATCCGCATTGAGAGTGACTGGTTCTATTAACCCTGTCAGGTGCTTGTTAGAGGTTGCTTTCACCCTTATGTAGTTACCAGTCAGACCTGTATAGATTGAATACCCATCAGGGTTTTGATTGGTAGAAGGCTCTTCCCAAAGCACATGTTCTTTTTTCCCGATAAGAGTACTTCTGTATCTATGAAAACTGTTAGAGGCTATGGATATTAATTCTCTGGATCTCTGAGATTTAGTAGAAAAACAAACATTATCCGGCATGTGTGCAGCAGAGGTGCCAGGTCTTGTAGAAAACTTGAAGACATGTAAGTCAGAGAAATTAATTTCCTTGCATACTTTCAAAGTTTCATCGAAGTCTTGATCGCTTTCATTCGGAAACCCAACTATCACATCACTGGTTATAGATGCCTCTGGGAGCATAGAGTTAATCCGTGCTATAGATCGGAGATATTGTTCCGAGGAATAGCGTCTTCGCATAGATTTAAGTATTGAATTACTACCACTTTGTAGAGGAACATGAAAATGTTGGCAAAGTCTTGGATCCTCCCAGAGTTCTAGTAGGCTTTCCCCGATTTCTTGTGGTTGTAGGGAAGATACCCTTATGCGAGGGATATCTGTGTTTTTCAATACATTGGACAACATGTATTTCAGGTTTGTTTTGGGTAAATCAAATCCATAGCTTCCGAGTTGAGTACCTGTTAGGACCACTTCTTTAAAACCCGTTTTATGAAGATGATTGATCTGGTCGACCAATTTGGTTACTGGGATGCTATTTTCTCTCCCACGAACTTTAGGAACTATGCAATATGCGCAGACCTGATTACATCCTTCCTGTATTTTGACCATGGCACGTGTTTTGCTAGTGAAAGATTCCATGGAATGTTGGCTGATGGAGTTGCTGGGTACATCAGTTTCAAGGTTGAGTTGTGCTATTACTTTACCGACCAGCCCCTTTTTGTCGGTATTTCCAATAACCAGATCTATATCCTTAATGGCTTCCAAGAACTGTGGGTCTCTTTCAGCATAACAACCGGTGAATACGAGAAATGAATCGGGGTTTAGTTTTTTTGCTGACCGGGCGGAATTCCTACTTTTTCTATCCGCTACGTGTGTCACGGTACATGAATTCAGCACATATACATCAAATGGTTGAGTTTCTTTTACAATTTCAAACCCGGCCTTATAAAACTCTTCAGATAACTTTAGAGTGTCAGCCTGATTCAATTTACAACCGTGAGTCTCAAAGGCTACGCGCATTGTTTTTACTAAACCTCCAACGGATGCAGACGTCGGTGAAATGTTTGTTAAATCATTATATCCTTCTAAGGACTTATATATATTTAAGGATAACCTTATGACTCAAGATAAATACACTAATAACTGGAAACAACGGTTTCAGGAAATTCAGAGTCTTCTTCCGGAGGCTGCCGAGTTTTTGAAGAAAAGCGGATTCGAGGGAAATCAAGGTAATTCTGAATTGGTGGCCTCAATGCTGTGGGCGGATGCCAACAATAAGGACCAATTAATTTTCACTACGTTGCATGAAATTCAAAAACTTTGTGAGCCCCCGGACCAATTTGATGAAATCGAGGCTGTCCGAGGTGTAGAACCATTTATTTCTGGAGATGAGTTACTTACTGCTTTCTATTGTTTATGGACTTTGGAGTGGGAGGACTTTAAGGGTATTTATGTCAAATTGAGTACCATATCTTCGGCTTATTCACCGATTCTTTCAATTAAATGTCGGTCCAAAGGATCGGAAATTGTCGTTGTACCGACAGATGATTCCTCTGCATTTGCAAAATGTTTGGGAGATTCATTTTTTTGGGAAACGGGATTAAATCGGTAGCTCTACCAATGTGTGGCCCTTATTTCGACTGTTATAATCCGCTGTGAAGTTCACAATGAAAGTACCGATTTGTTACCAGGTTTACCGGAAAAATCATAATCAATTTGTGTTTGGAGAATTCAATGGTTGAGAGAGTTTTTATAACTGGTGTTGGGTCGATTAGTCCTGTTGGATTAACAATCGATGAGACCTGGTCTAGCCTTACAAAAGGTGTTTCCGGAATCGATACCATTTCCTCCTTTGATTCTGAAGGATATGAGACAACCATCGCTGCAGAGGCGACCGATTTCGATCCTCAAAATTATTTAGATAGGAAGCAAGCTAAGCGGATGGATCGGTTTGTGCAGTTGGCAGCAGCGGCATCCCTTGAAGCCCTTGAAAAGAGTGGGCTCACAATTGATAAGACTAATGAGGAAAGAATATCAGTAATGGTGGCAAGCGGTATCGGTGGGATAATCACCCTTTCAGAACAAATTGGGGTGTTAAATAGCAGAGGGCCTAATAGGGTTAGTCCCTTTTTAGTACCCATGATGCTTCCAGATATGGCTTCGGGTCAGGTGTCAATGTTGTTGGGTGCGAAAGGGGCAAATTACTGCACTGTGTCTGCCTGTGCGAGTGGGGCTGACTCTATTGGTATGGCATTTGAGGCTATCCGTAGAGGGGATGTAGACGGTGCTATTGCTGGGGGCGCTGAGGCAGCGATATGCCCTGTAGGGGTTGCAGGCTTTAATGCTTGCCAGGCCCTGTCTAAAAGAAATAACGATCCCCAAACGGCCTCTAGGCCATTTGATAAAGATAGAGACGGATTTGTGTTGGGTGAAGGGGCAGGCGTACTAGTGCTAGAGAATGAATCGTCAATTAATGCCCGTGGCGCAGAACCCATTGCTGAGATGATAGGGTACGGGGCTACTGCTGATGCATACCATATAACACAGCCAGGTCCAGAAGGGGAAGGAGGGGCGCGAGCTATGAATATTGCGCTAGGTAAGGCCCATATACTTCCCGAAGAGATTGATTACATTAATGCTCACGGTACCTCGACGCCTTTAAACGATAAGTTTGAAACAATGGCGATGAAATCTGTTTTTGGAAAATACGCTTATGACATTCCGATCAGTTCTACCAAATCCATGACAGGACATCTATTAGGTGCCAGTGGTGCCCTGGAGGCAGCCATTACGGTGATGGCGCTCAAAAACCAGACCGTTCCCCCAACTATTAATCTAAAGAACCAAGATCCAGACTGTGACTTGGATTATACTCCTGGCTCCAACAGAAAATTGCCCCTAACTAAAGCTATGAGTAATTCTTTTGGATTTGGCGGGCACAATGCATCTTTGATATTTCAAAATCCAAGTTGATTTTTAGGATTACAGAATATTGAAGTATGACAAATGGGTACTGTTGCCAGAGGCGAGCGATTCCGAAACTGTCGCCCTGGGTATGGGCAGAGTGGAATCCGCCCTTCTGGTGCATAGGGGTATAGCTACAGAAGAGGAAATGGACGAGTTTCTTTCCCCTACCCTTTCCTCTTTACATGACCCCTTTCTCCTTCCTGATATGCATGTCTGCATAGATAGATTGGAAGAGGCTGTAGATTCAAAAGAAGTTGTTGGAGTATTCGGAGATTTCGATACCGACGGCATATCAGGAACTGCTCTTCTGACACGAGGATTGGAAAAAATGGGGTTGGAGGTGTTGCCATATGTTCCGCACCGAATTGAAGAGGGTCATGGTATAAGTATGCAAGCATTGGAATTTTTCGCTTCCAAGTCTGTCACCCTCTTGATCACAGTAGATTGCGGAGTTTCTTCTAGTAACGAGATTGACACAGCCCTTCATATGGGCATTGATACGATAGTCACAGATCATCATACGGCAGTTGACGAATTACCTGCAGCAGTGGCAATCGTAAATCCCTCCTTGCCAGGATCTTCTTATCCATTTAAATATCTTACTGGGGTTGGTACAGCCTTCAAAGTTATGCAGGCTTTATATCAAAGAAAAAAAGTCGAATTACCTGACGAATTGTACGTGTATGTAACACTGGGAACGATTTCAGATGTAGGTCTGATGAGGGATGAAAATCGGTATCTGGTAAGTAAGGGTATGGACTTATTGAAAAAGTCAGAAATCCCCGGTATCGACGCTTTGATCGAGGTCTGTAACGCTTCGAAAAAAAATCTCTCCACTCAGGATATGTCTTTTGGAATCATCCCTAGGATCAATGTTGCAGGAAGGTTGGATCATGCAAATCTTAGTCTAATGTTGTTGCTAGCATCTGATGGAGCTGAGGCGGGTCCTTTGGCAGCAAAATTGGATGAAATGAATAAGAAACGCCAAATGATTACCGAAAAGGCTATGCTCGAGGCAAAAAATCAAATCAAATCCGATTTTGAGAGTGGAGTCCCTTCAATAATTTTCGCAGGGAAATCTAATTGGATTCCGGGCATTTTGGGTTTGATAGCTGGGAGGTTATCAGAGGAGTACCATCGTCCGGCTATAGTGGCTTCTGGGCAGGGGGAAACTTTTAGGGCCAGCGCCAGAAGCATACCTGAATTTAATATGATTAACGCTCTGGATATGTGTAGCGATAGCTTTGAACAATACGGTGGGCACCCAATGGCAGCTGGATTTACTATAAGAAAGGATAATCTCCGAGAATTTAGGACGAAAATGTCCTCAGTGGCGGATGAGTTATTGATGGGGTTAAATGTCCAACCTACACTGATGATAGAGGCAGAGATATCACCGTCTTGGGTAAATAGTGATTCTTTGAGTTTTTTAAATGCCATGGAACCTTACGGAGAGACAAATCAACAGCCTGTCTTTATGACATCTGGTATGAATATAGTGGATGCCAGACAAGTCGGAGCCAATAAAAATCACTTAAAAATTACGATGGAATATCAAGGGCGTCTTTATGATGGCATTGCCTTTAGGCAAGGGACTAGGGTTGAAGAGTGTAAAGGGTCGGTGGATTTGGCATATAGACCGGAAATGAACTATTGGAACGGAAAATTCAACCTACAATTTATTGTTTCAGATTTCCGATCTAGTTGCTAATTGTTACTTTGGATTCTTCTTCGCTCGGCCCTACTTGGCTGTGGCACTGCTGAAATCATTTCCTTTCTTATTTGGTTAGGGTCTCCAAATCTTGCTTTGAATACTAATATAGGCACTATTAAGAAGAGTACAACTATGGCTATAAAATGAGCTTCTTGTAGCCCAAAAGCCCAAATTCTATCTTCCCTGAGAAAGGTAACTAAGAATCTTCCTGCCGAGTAGAGACCTAAATAAAGACAGAATAGCATTCCTGCAGGTTTTATTCTGTCTTTCAGATTCCATAGCAACATCAAACTGGCCAGGTTCCAGAATATTTCATAAGCGATCACGGGCTGTACTGACGTATTCAAACCTGTATTGGAGCAGTACACAGCTGCACTTTGAGAATGTGTCCATATGAATCCGAAAAAATAATCAGTCGCCTTAGCACAATGTTCCCCATTTACTATGTCTCCTAGACGACCTATAGATTGTGCGATTAGCATAGCTGGGGCTGTCAGGTCCGCTATTTGCATTATTGGCATCTTTTTTATTGTCCCGTATGTTATCCCTCCTATCGCTCCGCCCAAAATGCCTCCCCAAACTCCGATACCACCAGTCCATATTGCAAAGATTTGAGTAGGGTTATCTAAATAACTAGGTCCCGTCTGCAGATTATCGATGACATGTACTAATCTGGCCCCTACTATCCCAGAAATAATCGCCCAAACAGCTATAGAATAAACATCATCTGGGCTTATGTTTCTCATGGGAGCCCATCTGCCCACTAGGAAAACTGCAGAAGCGACTGCTATAAAGCTAAACACTCCATGCCAACTTAGCAAAAAGGAGGTGGATTCAATCAAAAATGGTCCAGTTATTATTTCAATCATATGTAAAATGGGCTTTAGAACTGCTCAATAAACAAGATTAATTCTTATCCTGCAAAGAAGGTATGTCAAGGTATGATCTATATGAAATAAATTTTTGTAGGTAGAGCCGTATATAAAATGGTCAACTTATCAAACAGCACATCTTCCTTAATAGAGGATTTCTTAGAATATTTGGTCGTAGAAAGAGCTTGTTCGCAGAACACTCTGATTTCCTACAAAAATGATCTTTTTCAATTTAGTGAACAGTCCGGTTTGTCGAACCTGAAAAATGTCAAACCTCAACACATATACCAATACCTAGAGCATTTAAACAGTAAAGCATACCTTCCTGCCACTCGAGGGAGGAAGATAGCCTCTTTGAAGTCATTTATGGCCTACTTGCATTCTGAAGGATTCATTGAAAATGACCCCACAGACATGATCTCTAATCCCAGAAGATATAGGAATCTGCCGGAAGTTCTGAAATTAACGGATGTCCAAAAGCTGTTGGATATACCGTTGCAGTGTTCCTCGACTTCTGAGGCGATGCGAGACGCTGCTATGTTACAAATAGCTTATGCAAGCGGTTTGAGAGTAAGTGAAATAGTAAATTTGGATATAGAAGACGTTGATTTTGAAACTGAGTCGGTAAGGTGCCTGGGGAAAGGATCCAAGGAGAGAATAGTACCAGTTCACCAGAAGGCTCTTAGCATGATAGATCTATACCTTTCTAAAGGCAGAAACCGTTTTAGTCATAATAAATCCGGCGCCCTATTTTTGAATAAACGTGGAACACGCTTAACCAGGCAAGGATTTTGGGGAGTTGTGAAAGGATATGCTAAATTGATTGGATTGGAAGATTTTATCACTCCACATACCCTTCGTCATAGCTTTGCGACTCATTTACTAGAGGGAGGAGCCCCGCTCAGGCACGTACAGGAACTGCTCGGGCATGCTAGTATTTCAACAACGCAGATATATACTCATTTAACGGTGGAATTTGTAAGAGAGCAATATGATAAAGCTCACCCAAGGGCTTGAGAGTAATATAAAATCGAATTATCAAAGATAATGGGAGTTATAAAATGCCAAGCAAAGGAAGGCAAAGAGCTTCGAGACAGGCGCAGTTAAGAAACAGAAAACGAAAATCCCCTAAGAGTCAGGTGGTTGATTCTAGGGTTGGGGAAAATTTCGAACCTCAGGTGGTAAAAGATGCCACTACGGGCGTTGAAGAAAAAGTGTCACAGTCTTCGGCAAAGAGTGTCCGCCAGGTTGCCAAGACAGCTCCTTTGGCTTCAAGCGCGCTTGCTTATGGATATCTAGGGGGCGAGATTAAACGTATAGGGGTATCCGCAGCTATTATAGTGGCTTTACTGGTAGCCCTTTCTTTTACTGCGATTGCGGCTTAATAAAAATCGATAAACTTTTCATCATCGGCAGATTATGACGGTAGGAAAATTCACTGAAAGGTTAGCCCATGTCCCGACCGGTCCAGGGGTTTACTTGATGAGGGATGTTGGGGATGGAATCATATACGTTGGTAAGGCGAGCAATCTCAGGAATCGTCTTAGATCATATTTTGTACCTGACCATCATGACGACTTAAAAACTCGTGTTTTGGTTTCGGAGATTAGGGAATTTGAGTTCATAGTTACAGAATCTGAACAAGAGGCGTTGATTTTGGAATGCAATTTAATCAAGGAATATCAACCTCGATTTAATTCGCGCTTAAAGGACGATAAATCTTATCCATTTATCAAAATCGATAATACAGAAGCCTTTCCTCAAGTCTATATCACGCGGAACGTTCAAAATGATGACGCCCAATATTTTGGTCCATACGCTAATGCAGGAAGTGTAAGGAAAACCTTGGGCCTTTTGAAAAAATTATTCCCATACAGGTCTTGTACCAAAATCATTACCGGTACTGATGATAGAGCGTGTCTCGACTTCCATATAAATAGATGTATAGGTCCATGTATAGGGGCAGCCAGTAAGGACCAATATAGAGATATTATTGACCAGGTAATTTTATTTCTGGAAGGTAATACGAGCCAAATTGTCGGTTCTCTGAAAAAGAGGATGGACCATTCGGCTGAAAGCCTGGAATTTGAAAAAGCGGCTGTTCTCAGGGATCAAATAAGATCGATTCAAAAGGTTCATGAAGGCCAAAAAGTACTCACCCTAAAGCCGGAGAACATAGATGTTGTTGCCGGTTCACTATGGTCGAATGATGCATGGATTGAAATATTTTTTATTCGCCAAGGAAAATTGATTGGGAGAGACTCATATTTGATGGAAGTCGGACAGCACGATGACATTCAGAGCGTACAAAATGCATTTCTCCAACAATTTTATGAAGTTGCTCCGTATGTGCCACCAATTGTACTTACTCAGATGCCCGTCGGTGAAGAAGATGAGCAAATAACAGAATTTCTTTCGACCAAAAGAGGTTCCACCGTTAGGCTTTACAAACCGATTAGAGGAGAAAAGAGAAAACTAATAGAAATGGTTTCCCACAATGCCAGGGAAGGGTTGGATCAGCACAGAGTCAAGAAATTCGCTAGGCTAAGTCAGGATGACAGCGCATTGAAAGAACTGCAAGAGGCTTTGAATTTGCCTAGATTACCTGATCGAATCGAATGTTATGACATCTCAAATATTCAAGGCAGCAATGCCGTAGGAAGTATGGTGGTATTTGAAAAAGCCAGGCCAAAGAATTCTGATTACCGGCGCTTTCAAATAAAGAATGTCGATGGAGTTGACGACTACTCGATGATGAGAGAGATGTTAACGAGAAGATTTAAAAGGCTGATAGAAAAAAAGGTTGAACATACCTCGTGGACAAAGGATCCAGACTTAGTGCTGATAGATGGCGGTAAAGGCCATCTTGGTGTGGCATTGCAAGTGTTTTTGGAGCTGGGGGTCACGGATATACCATTGGCCAGTCTAGCCAAAGAAAATGAAGAATTATTTGTTCCATATATGCAAGAATCTATCGCGTTACCCAGGAATTCTCACGCCCTTTTCTTGGTTCAGAGAGCTAGAGATGAAGCCCATAGGTTTGCTATTACCTATCACAGGAATAAACGCTCTAAAGTAGCATTTAAGTCTACTTTGGATTCAGTCGCTGGAATCGGCCCCCAAAAACGGAAGGCATTACTTAAAGGTTTTGGTTCTTTAAAAAATATTAGAGCCGCAGGTATAGAAGAACTAACTCAAATAGAAGGAATAACGACAAAATTGGCCGAGAAAATAAAAGATACGATCTGAATATAATTATTTGTTTAGTTTAGCTGTTTTAATGCTTCTTCACAGTCGATGGCACGCTCAAGAATACCTTGGTATAGTTCGGGGTTAGTAGTTACTAGAGGATATCCTGATATATCGCAAATGGAAACAATACTTGCCATTTCTAAATCCAATTTTATGTCGTTCGAATATTCCCTAAGATAATGGCCTGTGTTAATGGCAATATTGGTGTCACAACTGTAAATTGAAATGAATTCGAGTAGCCCGAGGTATCCTATTTCAGATTTGCGATCGAAATCGGGAGAACTCCATATTTTTGAAATAGTTAGAGGGGAAATAATAATTTCTATGTCCCGGTCTATAGCCTTATATAGGAGATCTTGGCATCCTTCGTGTCCGTCTTTGTACCCTAAAAGGACAGACGAATCCACAACAGCTGTATATTCGAGGGTCATAGGAAGGCCTTCCTCGCGATTTCTTTAGCCTCTGCCTCGGATAATTCAATCGGCGCACCTACTGGTCTGTCGGCTTGCCTGTTTAAGTATTCGTCTTGCCATATTGATTTTTTTGTAGGCATTGGATCATCTGATGGTCGTGAAGAACCAGACGGCTCCAGGTCCAGATATGAGGTGAGAGCCTCTTCTAAAATTTCTCGAATAGACATTCGAGATTCTGCTGATTTAGCCTTGGCGCGTAGGTATATCTCTTCACTTATTTTTGCGAATAATTGACGGGTCGGCCCATCATTCTTTTTTCTCGCCATTATGGTACCTTTTCCCTACAGTTATAGGGGTTCTGTTCTTATTATTTATTGAAAATAGTATGGTAATTATTAACAATAAGAATATATCAATATTATTGTTATACGTAAATCCGACTATATTTTATGAACTAACTCCTATGTAATAAGGAATAATATGGTGAATATGAAGATACTGGTGGCTCCACAAGAATTCAAAGGCAGTATTTCCGCTTTGTCAGTTGCTGAGGCTGCAAAGGTAGGTATTATAAGAGTTTTTCCAAAAGCAGAGGTTGTGCTTTGCCCTGTGGCTGATGGTGGTGATGGTACTCTGGAAACTCTAGTAGAGGTATCTGGTGGTGAAGTAAGGACTTGTAATGTACGAAATCCAATTGGTGAGACTATCACGGCCCAGTGGGGGGCTATGGGAGACGGGGTTACAGCAGTAATTGAGATGGCCCGGACCTCGGGTCTTACCCTGTTGAGTCTAGATGAAAGGGACCCGTTGAATGCATCTACATATGGGTTGGGGCAAGCTATTCTAGAAGCTTTGAACGAAGGATTCCGGAATTTTATAGTTGGTATTGGTGGTAGTGCGACCAACGATGCTGGTGCTGGCATGGCTCAAGCTTTGGGAGTGAACCTGCTTGATTCTGAAGGGGGATCGATTGGATCGGGAGGAGCAGCCCTCGCTAAACTAAGATCTATCGATGTTTCAAAAATGGATCCCAGGATAGAAGGTTCCCACTTTATGGTTGCTTGCGATGTGAGTAATCCCCTAACCGGCAATGAAGGGGCCTCCGCTGTATATGGACCTCAGAAAGGTGCTACTCCAGCAATGGTGGCTGAACTAGATAATGCCCTGTTAAATTTTGCCGATATAGTAAAAAAAGACATAGGAAAAAATGTGTCAGGAATTTCTGGTGCTGGTGCCGCAGGAGGATTAGGTGCTGGTATGCTCGCATTTATGGGAGCAGAACTGAAGGCTGGAGTGGATATTGTGTTAGAAACAGTTCGCCTAAAAGAAAAATTGGCAGGAGTAGATCTTGTCATTACTGGAGAAGGAGGCATAGATTTCCAGACGGTCTATAATAAGGCGCCTATAGGTGTCGCTCGAATCGCAGCGGAATTAAATATTCCGACAGTTGCTATCGCAGGTTTGTTAGGGCAGAATTTCACCGTGGTTCATGACCATGGGATACGGGCCGCCACGTCCATAGTCGATGGCCCAATCACGTTAGAGGAATCCTCGGAGAGAGCCTCCGAATTAATATCCAACTCTGTGGAAGAGAGTCTTAGATTTATATCTGTCGGGATGGATATGAGGTAAATTAATCTTCACCTACAAGAAGTAAATGGACCTCTCCTGGCCCGTGAACTCCTGTGACTAGAGTGTATTCGATATCTGCCGACCTACTTGGACCAGATATTAAGCTGGTGTAAGAATTTTGATTCCCATCTAGGAATGTTTTTCTTTGCATAGTAAATAATTCATCTAAAGAAGGGAGCACTTGACCTTTTTTGACTACCGCCACATACAGAGGTGGAGCTAGGCTTACCAGCCTGCCGACTTCATTACTTGCTGATACTACGCAAGTGCCAGTTTCTGCAATGGCGTAATCGACCCCAGTAACTCCGATGTCGGCCTCTATAGCTCGGCTTCTGTTGAAGGAGGCGTCGTAATAACAGTTATCTCGCTTTCCTCCGGTAAATTAACCTGTTCCAGTCCTAACTTTTCGGTGCACTCTTGATCTGTAACAACAATGTGATTTGAATTTCTCTCGAATGCCAATGAGGCTATATAATCAGAGGCTGCTTCATAGGTATCGCATCTATACACTTTCCAGCCAGCGGCTTCTGATGAACTTTTCAAGGCTTTAAACATCTCTTCCCAATTTTCGGTTGCGTCTTCTTGGATAGCGACAGTCCTATGCACTAGACCTTCGAGGTCGTTATCGATAGCCAGATCTTCAGCGGAGCTATCCGAAGTTTCTTGATTCGGATATAACGCATTTTTGATTCTATTTAGAAAATTTTCTCTGCTCATGTCTTATTAGTGCATTTTACATGAGCACGAGACCTATAGTTGCCTTTATTTCGAGAGCTTTTATGTAAAGTGTCTCGTGCTACGGATTCGAATTTTTATTTTGGGGCTAGTTTAAGATACCCTATTTCTGCAAGCTTTAGGAGATATTGGACCTGGATTAAAAAGAGTGGGTATATGAGTCAATCAGAGTTGTCAGAAATAAATGACCTTGTTGCAGACTTGAAAAACATAGTTGGCGGTGGCTATGTATTGGATGACAAGGCTGATCTATTAGTTTACGAATATGATGGATCAATAGATCGAGGTAGTCCGGTAGTCATTGTTTTACCGGCGTCAGCTACTGAAATATCCAGTGTACTGAAGCTGGCCAGAGCACACTCCATTCCCGTGGTGGCCAGAGGGGCTGGAACTGGTCTTAGTGGGGGAGCAATCGCTGAACAAGGTGGCATCGTTATTTCAATGGCTAGGATGAATAAGATATTGGAAGTTAATTCGGATGATAGGTATGCGATTGTGGAGCCCGGGGTAGTCAATCTAGATTTATCAACGCATGTTGGGCCCCAAGGTTTATATTATGCCCCTGATCCATCTAGTCAGCGGGCCTGTACTATAGGGGGAAATATAGCTGAAAATGCAGGGGGACCCCATTGTCTGGCATACGGGGTTACCACAAATCATGTGCTTGGAATGGAAGTTGTCCTGGCTGATGGCTCTGTGACTTGGTTTGGTGAAAACGAAAGAGATGGTGTTGGATACGATCTCCGTGGGATAACCATTGGTTCAGAGGGAACATTGGCTATCGTAACGAAAATATCGGTTCGTTTACTTAGATCTCCTGAGCATGTTAAGACCATCCTAATGGCCTTTGAAACAATTGAGGATGCCAGTGCTGCGGTAACTGGAATAATTGGTGCGGGAATGGTGCCAGCCGCCATAGAAATGATGGATCATTTCTGCATCAAGGCAGCTGAAGGAGCGGTTGGTGCCGGCTATCCAGAAGGTGCAGGAGCGGTCTTGCTGGTTGAATTAGATGGTCTGTTTGAAGCAGTTGAAGAGGAATATGAGGAAATAGAAGCAATATGCCGTGAATTTGGACCACTGGAAGTCAGAGTAGCTGATGATTCTCTGGAAAGAGAGAAGTTGTGGTCAGGAAGGAAGGGTGTTTTAGGCGCTCTTGGAAGGTTAGCTCCAAACTATTATTTAGTTGATGGCACTATCCCTAGAACAAAGCTGGTGGATGTTTTGAGACAAATAAATGAATTATCTGAACGAAGCGGATACCCGATAGCTAATTTACTACATGCTGGTGATGGAAATCTCCATCCTTCAATTTTGTTCGATGAGCGAAAACCAGGTGATGTGGAAAATATATTGGCAATTGGATCTGAGATTTTGAGGATTTGTGTTGAGTCAGGGGGGGTACTATCGGGAGAACACGGTATAGGTCTAGAGAAACAAGATCAAATGCATTTAATGTTTAGCGATGAAGATATGGCTACAATGTCTCTTCTCAAAATAGCATTTGAAACAGAGGATCTGCTTAATCCAGGCAAGGTTTTTCCCACGGGGGCAGGCTGTGGGGACATTTCTCAGGCGCGGGCAATTGCAAGGGTTGGTCCTGGTGCATACATATAAAACTCAAGCAGATATTGCAACATGAAAACGAAATATTCAATCGACGGTGCCCAGCCTTCTGAAGGTGTGATTAATCCGCAAGATCGTGATGAGCTTTCATCAGTTCTTTCTGATGTAGTTGGTTCCGACAAGGTTGTTGTACCCATGGGGGGGGCAACAAGACTCCATATCGGCGCAAAAATGCCCAAATATGACTATGCCTTGGATTTATCAAGCATGAACCAGTTAGTAGCCCATAATTCGGCGGATTTAACCTGTGTAGCTCAATCTGGTGTTACTCTAAAGAGCTTGCAGGATATTCTGAAAGAGCAAGGTCAATTTCTGGCAATTGATGCAGCATTCCCGGATCAGGCAACCATAGGCGGAACTTTGGCTTCTAATGCTCCAGGATATATGAGGTGGCAGTTGGCCCACATGAGAGATATGGTAATCGGCATGGAGGTGGTTTTGCCTTCAGGGACAATTACAAAAAGTGGAGGGCCAGTGGTTAAAAACGTCTCAGGCTACGACATGGCTAGACTGCATATTGGTGGCTACGGGACTCTCGGCGTTATATCTGAAATTTCATTTAAGTTGACTCCCCTACCCCGCCACCAAGGGACTTTTATCTTGGGGTTTCAAACAGAGAGTGATTTGCATGACTTTTCAGCAGAAGTGTTTAAGAGTCATGTCATGCCTTTAGCACTTGCTGGAATTAATTCGGAGCTAATTAAGGAATTGGATCTTAATTTCCCTTCATCTCTATACCTGGTTTTAGCCAGGATCGGTGGTAGAAAAATGGCTTTAATACGGCAGAGGGACATTTTGTCTGAAATTGCTGACCATTACCAGTACACTTATAGCGATTTTCTTGAGGAGGATCCTTCAGACATCCTATGGGAAAAGGTAAGAGATTTCAGAAGGTATAGTTCCAGTGAGTCTATATCTGGGAGACTATTTTCTACCCCCACCAGATTGCGTGGTCTTTTGGAGCGTATGAACGAATATTTCCAGAAAATTGAATTAAATTCTGCTTTCTCTGTCCAACCCGGATTTGGGACTATGGAATTCTTTTTTGATGGGTTTTCCAGAACAGAAAAAGTCGACTCGGAGAACGCTATGAGGGAAATTCGTAAAATAGTCTCAGAAAATGGATCACATTTGAATTATGAACAACTTCCCACGGGATTAAAGAATGGCTTCAACATGTGGGGACCGATAAACCAGGGATCCCTAGGCCTAATGAAATCTTTGCGGAACACTTATGATCCGGTTAGGAAATTGAACAGAGGAAGATACATAACGGATAGTGAATAGAGAATATTGAAAATGGTTGAAGCCCAACAAATGTCGCAACCCTCATGGCTTAATGAGTCAGAATTGTATAAATGTGTCCATTGTGGATTCTGCTTACAGGCTTGTCCAACCTACCTAGCCACGGGGCTGGAAACTGAATCCCCAAGAGGCAGAATCGCCCTAATGAAGGCGGTTAATGAAGGGCGGTTGGAAATATCTGATCAAGTGATGAGGCATTGGGATCTTTGTATCCAATGTAGGGCTTGTGAGGATGTATGCCCATCTGGGGTTCCATATGGAAACTTGATCGAGTCTACTATGGATCGACTAAGGGTCCATAGAAAAATCGGATTTGTACCGAGGCTGGCGTATGAGATTTCTCTTCGATATCTAATACCTAATCAGCGGAACTTGGCAATTGTATTTTCTATGATGAATTTTTATATAAAGAGTGGACTACAAAAATTGGTTAGGAAAACCAAAATCCTGAAACTAATTTCAGATCGACTTGAACGTCTGGAAAAAATGACACCGTCAATAAATGGAAAATTTTTTCGTGCACAGGGACAGTTTTATTCGGCAGATGTCGAAGGTACAGAAAAAATACAAATGCTCTCCGGGTGTGTCATGCCACTGACACAAGGTGACCAAATGAGGGCTGCAGTGCGAATGTTGAATAGGGCCAATAAGGATGTGGAAATTCCATCGAATCAAGGTTGCTGTGGCGCGATAAATTCACATGTTGGAGACTTAGAAAAGGCAAAAGAATTAGCTCGGGCAAATATAGACGCGTTCTCAAAAGGTAATGATAGTGAACCTATAGTCGTCGCTTCTGCGGGATGTGGTGCGAGGATGATGGAATATGGGCATCTTTTATCTGATGATGCTGACTATGCTCTGAAGGCGGTAAATTTTAGTAAAAGAGTAGTGGATATCAACGAATTTTTGGACCAGTCTAAATTACAACCAGGTGAAGCCAGTATCCATAAGATAGTTACATACCAGGATTCTTGTCATCTTGCCAATGTACAAAAAGTGAAAGACGCTCCGCGGAATTTAATAAAATCAATCGGCGGTGTGGATTTCTGTGAATTAAAAGGGTCAAACGTTTGTTGTGGAGCAGGTGGGACATATATGATCACTGAGCCAGAGATGTCAGAGGCTGTTCTAACAGAAAAGATTAGGAACCTAGCTGACTCAGGTGCGGATATTATTGCCACTGCTAATCCTGGCTGTTTTATGCAGTTAGACAATGGTATAAAAGCGGCTGGTCTAGATGTAGAGGTTAAATATGTCACGGAACTTTTGGACGAGACTTATAAACAAAAGTAAATGAAATAGGGAGATTTTTAATGGATTTAGGATTAGAAGGAAAGGTAGCGATAGTCACTGGTGGGAGTGATGGTATTGGCAAAGCTGCAGCTATTTCCATGGCTTTAGAAGGGGCCAAAGTTGCCATCGTGGGTCGGACTCAAACAAAGCTGGATGCTGCTGTGGCGGAAATTAAAGAAGCGTCTGGTGGTGAGGCGATAGGTATCTCTGCGGATGTGTCTGTGGAATCTGATGTAAAAGCAATGGTCAATAAAGTTGTGGCTGAATATGGCAAGTTAGATATCTTGGTAAATAATGCGGGAACTTCCTCTGCTACAACATTGGAAAATATGACGGACGAAGACTTAAAAGTTGATTTCGGCATAAAAGTTTATGGAGCTGTTTATTGTGCGAGAGCTGCTCTCCCCCATTTGAAGAAATCTGGGGCTGGAGCAATAGTGAATACTACAACTCCTGGCGGAAAGGCCCCTAACCCTGGAGGCCAGCCTACCTCACTGTCTAGGGCAGCAGGTATTTCGCTCACAAAATCCTGGGCAGGTGAATTGGCGAAAGATAATGTCAGGGTAAACACTGTCTGCGTGGGTGTCCTGAAATCTGGTCAGCATCGGACAAGATGGGAAGCAGCCAACGCGAAAGATTCGAGCTATACCCTGGAAGATCACTGGAAAGTGATTGGTAAGAATGTACCAATGGGTCGTGTTGGTGAGGCCCAGGAGGCGGGGGATCTGATTTGCTTCTTGGCATCTGCGAAGGCGAGCTATATCACGGGGACTGCGGTCAACGTTGATGGTGGTACTTCCCCTGTGGTTTAAATCTAAAAAAAGAGCTAGGGGGTAAAATCTCCCTAGCTCTTTATTCCTGTTTGCCCACGATGTCTGATGGCGTGGTCACAAAGTACGAGTGCACACATAGACTCCACAATTGGAACAGCCCTCGGTAGTACACATGGGTCATGTCTACCTCTACCCTGTAATTCCACATTATTACCAAAAACGTCTACCGTGTCTTGAGTAGTCATTATGGTGGCAGTTGGTTTAAAACCTGCTCGTAACACAATAGATTCTCCGTTGCTGATGCCACCTTGGATACCGCCAGAATTGTTGCTTCTTGTGCGTACTTTACCTTCTGACATATAGAAAGAATCGTTATGTTGAGAACCTGTTGCGTAAGTTCCTTCAAAGCCGGACCCAATTTCAAATCCTTTACAGGCTGGCAAGGACAACATTGCCTTTGCTAGTTCTGCATCTAATTTGTCAAAAACTGGCTCTCCAAGACCTAATGGAACATTGGTGGTAAACGCTTCAACTACCCCTCCGAGGGAATCCCCATTTTTCCTTGCTGTTTTGACAGCTTCTATCATGGCAGCCGCCGAATCTTTGTCAGGGCATCGAACCATATTACTTTCAATTGCCTCGGCAGTTATTTCAGCATGACTGATGTTTGATTCTATGTCACTTATTCTTTTGACGAAAGCTAAAATCTCGGTGCCATATTCTTCACGGAGGAATTTCTTTGCTATAGCTCCCGCAGCTACTCTGCCTATAGTTTCTCTCGCAGATGCTCTGCCACCGCCTTTCCAATTGCGGACACCATATTTGGCTTGATAGGTGTAGTCAGCATGGGAAGGCCTGTATACACTTTTCATATGTTCGTAATCTTTGCCTCTCGCATCAGTATTCCACACCGCAATTGATATCGGGGTGCCTAGGGATACGCCTTCAAATACCCCCGATAGAATTTCCGCTTTGTCTCCCTCTTTACGTTGGGTGGAGATTTCGCTTTGCCCCGGTTTGCGTCGGTCAAGTTCTCTTTGAATGTCCTCGAAAGTTATGGGTAGGCCGGGTGGACAGCCGTCTATTACCACTCCTACGGCGTCACCGTGTGATTCTCCCCAAGTGGTTATTTTGAACGCCTTTCCAAAGGTATTACTCATTTTTTTTACTGACCTTAAAAATTTGTAAGTACTTGAAATATTATAATCCCGTATTGGGGCAAGATATTGTAATTTCCCTCTCATACAATCCGATAAACTAGTTAGGTGTAGCTAAAAGTTGGAAGAAAACCGGAAGGATATGAGTGTAAATGACGTTAAAAATGACTTGTTATCAGATAAACCAAGTATAGGACCTTTCATAGGGTTTCAAAGTGCAAACCTGACGGAGATTATGGGTAAGGCAGCCTGGAATTTTATCGTGACTGAAACTGAATATGATTTTCATCTTTAAAATTTAGATTTGCTTTATTTCTGTGTAATTGAATGTTCTTTGACTGTCGCAATCGTTACCGAAAAGACAGAGTATCTATGAACGATTTCAGCGAAAATATGTTTGATGATAAAATCGTGCCGACTGCACCATATGTTGATTGAAATTCTGATGCATTAATTCTGTATATGTGTACCACGGGTCCGGACTGAACACCTGCGGTGACCTTTCTTTTGAATGAGAGTCTACCGTGGTTCGGGCCCCTTTGAATCATTCCAAGGGAAGACAAGAGGTCGAAATTGGGTTGTTTTGTGCTAATCAAATTACTTCTCCACCAACCTGCATAATGAGCTTTGCGGAGACTTACCAGTCATTTAAGAGTCGTGATTTCCTGTTCCTGTGGCTAGGGATGTTGACTTTAATGTTTGGTATGAACATGCAGATGCTTTCTAGAAGTTATCTGGTATACGAGCTAGAGAGTTCGGGGGCACTACTTGGTGTAGTCAATGCTGGCTCAGCGATTCCTATGCTCACATTAGCTCTGTTTGGGGGTGTTATCGCTGATCGGCTTGATAAGAAGCGAATAATACAGACTGGTCAATTGATGGCTGGACTGGTTTCTTTGGTTGTAGGGATTCTAATTTTGACCGGAACTGTGAGTTGGATTCATTTACTCATTGCCTCGATCGTTCAGGGAGCTTTTTTTGCTTTCTTGATGCCTGCTAGACAAGCTTTGATTCCTCAGATGGTGGGTCCAAAACTTGTATCGAACGCTGTAGCCCTCAACGCTACTGCTATGAGTTTCACAACTCTAGCCGCCCCGACAGCGGCGGGTCTGCTTTACGAATTCATTGGTCCAGGTAGGGTTTATCTAATAATAACGGTCCTTAATTTCGCATCGATAATATTTACGTTTTTCATAAAAACAAAAGGGCCCAGCACAAGATCTAAAAATGGATCAGAGTCTGACTCTAATCATCCGAAAATTTTAATAAAAGATATGCTTCAAGGAATAAAGTATGTGCGCAGCAATTCTTTCATCTTAATTCTTCTTGCTATTGCATTATCCACAACTATTTTGGCTCAACCTTTTAGGTTTATCATGCCAATTTTTGTAGTAGACATATATGAATTAAAGGCAGATTCTATGGGACTTCTAGTGTCTGTTATGGGACTCGGTGCCTTGCTAGGTTCCATTTATATAGCCTCAGTTGGGAACAGGATGCGGGGAGCCATTTTACTAATAAGTTCGTATGTGTCTGGTCTCAGTCTTCTTTTAGTCGCAGCTGTCCCGGTCTATTTATTTGCTGCAGTGATAATGCTTCCATTGGGATTAGGTGATGCAGGCAGAAGGTCTATCAACCAGGCACTAATTATGGAAGAGGCGGATGAAGAATATCGAGGGAGGGTAATGAGCATTTATATGCTCAACTGGGGGTTAATGCCGTTGGGAGTTTTACCAGCAGGATTCATGTCAGATTGGTTGGGAGTTCAAGGGTCCATTGCTATTTTGGCTTCTCTGCTGATTATCTTCACCATATGGGTAACTTTTAGATATCCTCGTGTTAGGAGTCATCAATAGGCATCGAAGTAGTTGTTTGATGATATCCTTGTTAGCTGTGGAAAATGTAAGAAAATGTTGCAAGGTTGAAAAATGAAATTAATAGAAAAAGTAGCCGATGAACTAGGACTTTCTTCCAGTGATTTGATTCCATATGGTTCCTACAAAGCAAAAATATCTTTGTCAGGGATTAAAAAGGATCGTAAAGGTAAGATGATTGTGGTTACGGGAATTACACCTACACCAGCTGGTGAAGGAAAAACTACAACAGTTGTTGGGTTGGCGCAGGGTATGGGGAAGTTGGGTAAAAAAGTTGTTGCGACCCTGAGAGAACCTTCTCTGGGACCAATATTCGGTATCAAAGGAGGAGGTACAGGGGGAGGAGCGGCTAAAGTCGAACCAGAAGATGAGGTAAACATTCACTTTACCGGAGACGCCCATGCTGTAGGTTCGGCTCATAATCTGCTTGTAGCTTTAACTGATAATGTCGCCCAGAGGGGTAAAATTGATGGATTCTCCCCTCAAGGGATAACGATCAGAAGAGTCACAGACGTTGAGGAAAGGTCTCTCAGAAGTGTATTGACAGGAATTGGAGGTAAGGCCAATGCGCCTCTTAGGGAGACTGGTTTCGACATTGTTACAGCTTCTGAGGTGATGGCAATATTGGCTCTGTCTTCCAATCTAGAAGATTTAAGAGACAGATTAAGCAAAATTGTCGTTGGTTACAAAGATGATGGCACACCAGTGCAGGCTAAAGAAATAAATGCAGTGGGGTCAATGATGTCTCTTCTGAGATATGCAATTCAGCCGAACATAGTTCAGACAACAGAAGGTCAACCAGTATTTGTACACACCGGTCCTTTTGGGAACATAGCTCATGGATGTTGTTCGGTGGTTTCAGATCAATTGGCTTTAGGATACGCAGATTATGTTTTAACGGAAGCTGGTTTTGGAGCCGATTTGGGGTTTGAAAAGTTCATGCATATCAAAGCTAGGTTAAATAATCTTGAGCCCGATGCTGCAGTCATTGTGGCCTCCGTTAGGGCTCTTAAGTCTCATGGTGGAGTTTCCTTGCGAAATTTGGAAGAACCGAATAAAGAGGCTTTGGCTGATGGCATGTCAAATTTAAGCCACCTGATCAAGGTGATAAAAAGTTTTAATTTACCGGTAGTTGTCGCCGTTAACAGTTTTCCTTCGGACCTTGCTGAAGAAACAGAACTTGTAAAATCTATGTCTTTGGCCGCGGGGGCGGAACATGCTGTTATATCGAAAGTTTTTGAAGATGGTGGTGAAGGAGGAATTGATTTAGCCGAAGCGGTAGTAAAGGCTGCAGAAAACTCCCCAGAATCGATTTCCTATATGTATGAATTGTCGGACTCTTTGGAAGACAAGATTTCAGCTTTGGCCACTAAGGTATATAACGCCCAAGATGTTAACTACACTCCTCTTGCAAGACGCGCTCTGCGTCAGTTTGAGCAGAATGGATGGGGATCTCTTCCAATATGTATGGCAAAGACACATCTTTCCTTGTCTCATAACAGGTCATTAAAAGGTCTTCCATCGAATTATCAATTCAGAGTATCCGATGCCAGGGCGTCAGTCGGTGCAGGTTTTATATACCCTATTGCTGGTAGCATCATGACCATGCCTGGCCTACCTGGTGAGCCAAGAGCTCTAGATGTAGATGATTCGGGTAATATTATCGGGTTATAGTATTTACTAAAATTTGCTCCATAGCTTGCTATAGAAGAGGTTTTGATGGCCGATTTCTTTAACGTGATTTCTCCTCCGGAGGCGATAGATTTAATATCCAAAAATTTGTCTGTGGTGGGAGTTGAAGTGGTAGACACAGAGGATTGTTTTGGCCGCATTCCTTCGCGTGAAATATTCAGTCAAGAGGATTCACCATCCTTCGACAGGTCTTCAATGGATGGGTATTCAGTAAGAGCATCAGATACCTATGGAGCATCCGATGCTCTGCCAGCATACCTTGAATTGATTGGAGAGGTACCAATGGGTAGAACGGCGGGGATATCCTTATCTCCTGGAGAGGTAGCTACGGCTTATACAGGCGGCATGTTGGCGGATAATGCTGACGCCGTAGTTATGGTTGAACATACTAAAATTTCCCCCAGCGGTTTATTAGAGGTATATAGGCCGGTGGCCTCTGGAGAAAACGTTATCGTAGCAGGTGAAGATTTTCAGAAAGGAGACCTTGTTGTCGAGAAAGGACACCTAATAGAACATTCTGAACTTGGAGCCTTGATGTCCTTAGGTATTACCTCAGCCGATGTTTATAAAAAGCCAAAAGTGGCTGTAATTTCTTCGGGTGATGAATTAGTTGAACCAGGAATGCAGTTAACTGGTGGGATGATTAGAGATGTGAATCTGTACAGCATTGGAGCCTTGGTTAAGGATTTAGGCGCTGTACCAGTTCATTTTCCCAGAATACCTGATGAATATGATAAGTTGCTTGCAATCGCTCACAAGGCTGTACAGTCATCAGATATGGTTATCTTTACTGCGGGCAGTTCTGTTAGCTCAAGAGACCTGACTTCCAAGGTGATTAATAACATGGGAACTCCTGGCGTTTTGGTTCACGGATTGTCTGTCAAACCTGGTAAACCAACAATATTAGGAATGTCTGATGGAAAGCCGATAATTGGATTACCAGGCAATCCAGTTTCAGCAATAACGATATTTAAGTCGGTTGTAGACCCTTTGATACGATTTATTTCTGGGGTGAAAGAATTTCCTAAAGATAAAATTATAGAAGCTGTTCTCGACTCTGATTTACCTTCCAGTAGCGGCCGAACGGATTATGTGAGAATACAATTGAGTTATGATCGCGGTATTGCCAGGGCACTTCCGGTGCATGGCAAATCAAATTTAATTTCCACTTTGCTAGCTTCAGATGGATATGTCGAAATAGATGCAGATTCGTCAGGAATATACCAGGGCACCACGATCCAGGTAATTTTAGATTGATTTTAAAGGTTAGAAATGCCTCAAGATGACTTTGAAAGAAATTATTTCCTTAAGGATATACCTCTTCAGACTGCTCAAACTAAGTATAAGAACCATTTGAACGAAATTAGATATGGCGACGCTGGAAGTACCGAAAGTATCGCAATAAAGGATTCCGTCGGTAGAGTTTCAAGCCAATCTGTTTTAGCAAAAATATCTTCCCCCCATGTTACGACTTCTGCTATGGATGGGATCGCTATCAAATACCAATCTTCCGTGGGGGCTACAGAAACTAGGCCTATTAAATTACAAGAAGGCTCGGATTTTGTTTGGGTGGATACAGGTGACCCCATTCCAGAGGGTTTTGATTCTGTAATTATGATAGAGGATTTGGAAAGATTAGCTAGGAACGAAGTAGTTATCCGGAACCCCGTTGCTCCTTACCAACATGTTAGGAAAATCGCCGAGGATATCGCTGCTCCGGAATTATTGATTCAAAAAGGTGCTGTCATCAGATCTCTAGATTTGGCATGTTTAGGAGCTGCAGGTTTTTCCGAAGTTGAGGTTAACTCCCGCCCTAAAATTTGTTTTATTCCTACGGGAACAGAATTGGTACAAATAGGTCAGACCCCTAACTCAGGAGAAATAATTGAATTCAATTCTGTTCTTATGTCTGCCTTGGTTGCAGAATGGGGAGGTGAAGCCTATGTGGCAGACTCTGTTCCAGATGATCCAGACCTTTTAGAAGAGTCCATACTGGATGCTTTGAAAGATTGTGACGTGTTGGTAGTGATCGCCGGTTCATCTGCCGGTTCAGAGGATTTTACTTCCTCGGTGATAAGCAAAGTAGGTGAAGTAGTGGTACATGGTGTAGCTATTAGGCCTGGGCATCCAGTTATATTAGGTTCAGTTTCTGGTAAACCTGTAATGGGGATGCCAGGTTATCCTTCTTCAGCGTTGATAACAGCTGAACTGTTTTTAAAACCAATGATTTCAACTTTCTTGTCTTCAAACAAAATTATCCCTGATAAATTAGATTCGGTCATGGGAAAAAAGGTTTCTTCACCGTTAGGGGAAGAAGAATTTTTGAGGGTGGTTGTGGGTCCGGTGAATGGGACGTACATAGCAAATCCAACAACTCGTGGTGCGGCCATGACATTGTCCATTGCTAAATCTGATGGTGTTATTGCAATACCGGCTACTTCAGAAGGTTTGGAAGAAGGGGTACAAGTTCCTGTATTTCTGAACCGACACCGTTCTGAAGTCACAAATACCCTTTTAATATCGGGCAGTCACGATATAGCGTTGGACATACTAGCTGGTGAATTAGCATCACGAGACACTGGCATAAGGTTGATTTCATCAAGTGTTGGAAGCGTAGGTGGACTTTTGTCATTGGCAAAAGGATTTGCTCATATGGCTGGAACTCATCTGCTTGATGAGGCTACTGGGGAATATAACGTGTCTGCCGTTGAGCGCCATATTACAAACGAAAAAATTAACATTTATGATTTCGTGGGTCGTACCCAAGGGATAATGGTTCAAAAAGGGAATCCGAAGGGGATAAAAGAAATAAAAGATTTGTTGGGAAATGGTACTAAATTTTTGAATAGGCAGAGGGGTTCTGGGACTCGGCTTTTATTTGATTTCTTGCTTAAACAGGCAGGGCTAGGTTCTGAAAACATACTTGGATATGATAACGAGGAATACACTCATTGGAATGTTGCTGCCGCGGTCTCTTCAGGATTTGTAGACGCCGGTATAGGAATTATGGCAGCTGCCCTGGCTAGCGATCTTGAATTTATACCTTTGGAGAATGAACGGTACCAAATAGCGATCCCGTCTAAATTTATAGGCTGCCATAATAATGTGGACATACTGTTAGAAAGTTTAATGAGCGAAAATTTAAGAAAACAAGTAGATGCCCTTGGGGGCTATGATGTTTCTTTGATGGGTAATATTGCAGCCATAGTAGGTTGATATAAATAGCGATGATCGAACTAACAGGAATTCTATTAGCGGGTGGTAAGAGCAGGCGACTAGGAAGGGATAAGGCCCAGGAACTAGTTGGCGGGCGTAGAATAATTGACAGGGTATTACATAGTCTTAGGCAAGTAACAAAGTTCCAGACGGTTGTGGTTGATCGATTTGATCGAATCGAAGAATTAAACATAGATGCCCAAATAAATTTTGTTGTGGATGCCTACAGCAATTCGGGCTCTTTGGGTGGGCTTTATTCAGGGTTGCAACAATCCTCTACCTCCTGGTCTGTTTTGGTTGCCTGCGACATGCCCTTTTTATCAGCAAATCTATTTGAGTTCATGTTTGCTAAAACCTTGGACGGAGACTTTGATGTTGTTATACCTAGGGTTGAAGGCAGACTCCAAACAACCCATGCCCTCTACAATTCCTCTTGTCTTGAACCTATAAATGCCAGATTGAAAGATGGATTACTGAAAATGGACGGCTATTTCGACAATGTTAAGGTGTGCGAAATATCGCAGGATGAAATTTTTAAAATAGAAGGTGCAGAATCCAGTTTTTTCAATGTTAATACTGGTGAAGACTTAGAGTTAGCATTACAGATGGATAAGAATACCTATGGCGATTAATTTGACAGTGGAATTATTTGGCAACAGCCAGGTTTTAACCGGTCAGAAGTTAATTGACCTACAATTTTTAAAACCTCAGGTGGATATCTGCGATGTTATTCAAGCCCTGGGACAACGATTTCCTATGCTAGATGGGAAAGTATTGGATTTTGGCACCAAAAGTCTTTTGTCGAGTTATGCATTGAATCTAAACGGAGTTGGATTTAAAGATGCGGCTCAGATCGAGTTGGCTGATGGCGACTCAATACTAATACTACCGAGCCAGGCTGGAGGGTAAGTTGTTTGGCTACAACAATAAGATACTGATAATAGATGTTTCGTCAAAATCGTGGAAATGGGAAGATTTGGAAGAAGATGTTGTTAGAGATTTCATCGGAGGGAGCGGGCTTGGGGCTTATCTTCTTTATCAACATTGTCCCATTGGTGCGGAGCCTCTTTCCCATTCCAATCCTTTAATATTTTGTGCTAGTCCTCTGGTGGGAAGTAAGCTTACTACTACATCTAAATTTGCAGTTGTTTCTAAATCACCTCAAACAGGATTTATAGGAGATTCCTTATCTTCTAGTTCAATAGCTTTGTCTATTAAAGGGGTGGGAGCAGATGCAGTAGTTATTACAGGTGCTTCAAGGGAATGGATTTCTCTTGTGGTAGATAAAGAGGGTGTTAGATTCAATGATGCTTCGAATCTTCTTGGCACTACTACTTCAGCTACAGAAAAAAGTTTAATGGGCACATTAGGGAAAGGCTATGATACTGCTTGTATAGGTCCTGCTGGTGAGAATCTGGTTAGGTTTGCTAGTATCAGCAATGATGGAGGTAGGCAGGCTGGGCGCACAGGTAATGGTGCGGTTATGGGGTCAAAAAAAATAAAGGCTATTTCTTTCAAAGGACATAAAAAGATACCTTCCTTTGATGAAAATGCTCTCGCAAAAACTAGGATCGACCTGAATTATAAAAGTTTAGGAGAGGCTACAGAGAAATATAGAACCCTGGGAACAATGGCAAATTTATCAGTGTTTGAACGGTTGAAAATACTTCCAACTGGGAATTTTAGAAATCAATCAAATAAAGATTTTCAAAATATTTCTGGGGAGGCTATGCATACGGAGGAAAAGGTATCAACTTCTCATTGCGCTAATTGTACTATTGGGTGCGAAAAGTTGATAACCATTCCAAACAGTGGTTCCGAAAAAGTGAGATTAGAATATCAATCACTTTTTGCTATGGGTCCTCTTGTCGGTATATCTGATAGAGAGACGATTCTTAAAAGCAGCAAATTTTGTGACGAGTCAGGGATGGATACCATCAGTGCTGGGTCTACATGTGCGTGGTTTATGGAATGTATGCAAAAAGGAATAATACCTGAGTCATGGTTAAAACTTTTGCCCAGATATGACAATGAAGAAGATCTTTTTGCTCAATTATTGAGATCAATTGCTGAAAGGTCAGGAATTGGGGATATCTTGGCAGAAGGCAGCGCTAGAGTGAGTGAAGAAATTGGGCTTGGAAGCCAAGAGTTTGCAATGCATGTTAAAGGTCTAGAGATGCCGGGATATGAACCACGTTCACTTCATACAATGGCACTGGCATTGGCTGTTAGTACGAGAGGGGCATGCCACAATAGGTCGTCAGCATATGAATATGATTTCTCCTCAGATTCCGACGGATATAAACAATCTTCGAGAGGTAGGATGGTTGTAGAAGGTGAAGATTATAGTGCCGTGATGGATTCGTTGATTTGGTGTAAGTTTGTGCGACGAGTATTTGACAATTTCTATGATGAATCTGCCGAAATCCTCAATAATATAACTGGATGGGATATTGACCCAAAGCAGCTTGCCCAATGTGGTGAAAGAATAAATAATCTGAAAAAGCAATTTAACATACGAGAAGGATGGAATAGGAGTCACGATAATTTACCAAAGAGGATATTTTC